>Ga0208279_1000046_pt1 | contig 111284 bp, 78 predicted proteins | sample AntAceMetag02UKM_FD_184766 | JGI IMG/M metagenome (GOLD analysis project Ga0208279, IMG submission 184766) | Saline lake microbial communities from Ace Lake, Antarctica - Antarctic Ace Lake Metagenome 02UKM (SPAdes) (version 2) | ecosystem: Environmental > Aquatic > Non-marine Saline and... | reverse complement strand
CTCGCCAAACCGCTCGCCCTGGCGCGCCGGCTCGACTTGCCCCTCTACTGCGGCGAATGGGGTGCGATCAAGAGCGCGCCGCGCGAGGCGCGTCTGAACTGGTACCGCGACGTCCGCGCGAACCTGGAAAAGCACAACATCGCCTGGGCCAACTGGGACTACAAAGGCGGCTTCGGCATCCTGGCCCGAGACGGCCAGGGCGACCACGAATTCATCAACGTCCTCCTCGGACCCATGTAGGGCAGACAAGACCCGCCGACCCCACTTGCTGCCCAAGATTACGTACCTCTACGTATAGACGAATCCCGTCCGAAATGCGATAGTGGAGATCACGCTCGATTTCCATTGGCTCAGACTGAGTCGCGTGTTTACGACGGTGCTCGCATAACCATCTTACTCCAGGAGGTGTGCCATGGCGGATCAACCGATCAAGAAATCCACAAATCGTCGCGACCTGCTGAAACTATCCGGCGCTGGCGCACTGGGCGGCCTCGTGCTGAACGGCCTGACGCCCCAGAAGGCCCTGGCCCAGTTGGGGGAGTACAAGATCCCCTACGCGTCCTGGATTCATGGTCATAGCATGACGATCGAATACCCGGACCGAATCGCCTCGGCGATCCGACGCGGCTACGCCTACGAGATCGAAGGCAAGCCCGGCACCTGGAACTGGTTCCACTTCGCCATTCCGACGCCCGTGATCATCAACGACATACGCCTGCAGATCGACTCGATCATGCTCCGCATGAAGACCGGGTCGATCGATTCCTTCGTCCGGGACGTGCACATCTACGATGGCGAGCGACGCATCGCTGTCCACAACGAAGTCTATCTGGTGGAGGATAACTGGTTCGCCCGCTTCCAGGTCCCCGAGACGCCCTACTTGCAGTGGGGACTCGGCATCTCGCTGGGCGTAGGCTTCGGCGTCGAGATGATGTCCCACACGATGGACTTCGTTTCGGTCGGCGCCGACTTCGTCATCAGACCCCCCGAGGAGGAGCCAGTAGAAATCGAACCGTAGGGTGGGTTCTCAACCCACGCGGACTTCCCGCCGCCCCAACCGAGACAGGTAAGCGCGTCCGCCAGAGGCATGCACTTGGAGACTGCTAAGAAAAGACCCCGGCAAAGGCAGGGTAAAGCTGCCGCCGGGGCGGGAATAAAGCCGTAACTTGTCACCGGTGACATCGGCATGTCACTCAGGGGGCTTTAGAGAAAACTCCCCCAATCCAGGATCAACAGCGACCACCGACCGGCCCTAAAGAGGCAGTCTGAGGAAATCGGACGGACAACCCGCTCGCCCAACCCGTCCATAAGAACGAGACCCGCCCGCTACGACTCGGCAGACCAAGCCCCTCCGCCTACGACTCGCTGTCCCACAAACGTCCAGACCCATCGCCAAGCTACCGCTTGTCGCTGCCACCCGCCGCCAATTCAACTCGATTTGCCACTTCTTTCTGAACTCTTCATCTTCCATAGGTCAACATCTCAGCGTATCGTAGTCAGGTAGCGACCGTCTCTCTCAGAGAGGATGATAGTCCTGAAATCCACGGGTGTATTATAGAATCAAGGAGGGCCCGACGCAAATAGCACCTGAAGGTACAAGAGAGCGGAGATTTGACTTGACAAATAGGTTGATATGTGGTTGATTAAACAACACACATAATATGCAAGGAAAGCAAGACAGAGGATGGCTGAGGGACCTGATGACAGGTGGAGACGTGCGGATTTCGTTTGCTTTGGCGGGCGAGGGGCGGCTTGTCGAGCCGTTGAGGGTGGTCAGTCCGATTGGTGAGATCGGGGCGTTGGCGAGATACTCTTTTATGCAAAACAAAGCCAATTTCGCTGTTTTCAGGCCTAAAACTGGGGTCGCGGAAAAAAACAAAGCCAAACAAAGCCAATTTGGGCAGCCGACTCTGTCATTCCTGCGCAGGGGTGACAACACGAGGCAACGCTCGGGGCTGTCTTGGGGCGGTTCTTGCCATGTGGGGCTGTTGGCGGTACCATGTGGACCGAAATGGGTCAATTGGACGCATGCAAGAAGACCGTTAGATGCAAGATAAGGAGTAGCTGATATGGCAGGAGAATCCCTACACAGTATATGCCGCTGGACATTCAACCCGGGCAAAGGCGGTTTCGTACCTGGCGATATGCGGCCGGAATGGGGCGGCAGCTTTGGCACGCCCGAGATGATCCAACTGGTCGCCGACGAGATCCGGCCCCGCATCCCGGACAACGTCCTGCTCGGAATCGAGATGCACTACGACGCCGAGGTGGATGACGACAACGCGGCGGCCGTGGCGGATGCCCTGGTCTCCAATAGGCTGTACCTGGCGATGATCACCCCCGGCGCCCACTCGCACTTCGGTTACGGCGGGATCGCCTCACTCGACCCGAAAGAGCGCAAGGCGGCCGAGGAACTCGGCACCCGAACCGTGGACCTAGCCTATGGCACGCTCAAGAAGGCCTGGCACCCCGAGATCACTCCCGGCTTCGTTATCTGGAACGGCTCGTTCGGCTACGACCTCGCGACCATCGGCATCAAGCAGATGTATCAGAACCTCAAGGAGAGCGTCGCGGGCCTGTGCAAGTACGAGGAAAAGGCGGGCGGCCAGCTCTATATCGGGTTCGAGCCCAAGCCCAACGAAGGGCACCCGGCGATGCTGATCCCGACGGTCGCCAGCGCCCTGCTGTTCTGGTACAAGCTCGAAAAGGAATTCGGCGTCACCACTAAGAAGAAGGGCGTCAACAAGGAGTTCGGCCATTCCGAGATGATCGGTCTGGACCACGTCGCCGACACCGTCGAGGAACTGGACAACGACATGTGCGTCCACATGCACCTCAACAGCCAGGGCTACAACGACGGGATCATCCTGGGCGGACCGGGCAAGTACGATATCGATCACGGCACGCGGATCAACGGCATGAACATCGCCATCGCCGGGCTGATCCAGGCGGCCGGGTACGCCCGCTGGAAGGGTCACGACATGCAGGCCCGCGCCTATGACAACACCCAGCAGGGCATCGATCGCGTCGTCCGCAGCGTCCTGAGTTGGGAAGCCTGCGAGACCGCCGCACGGCAACTGGACACGAAAGCGCTGCTGGACCTGCTGGCCCAGCGCGAAACCGCCAAGGTCGAGGACATGATGCGGGCCGCGCTGGTCAGCGCCCAGAAGGCCTTCGACGAAATGTACAAGTAACGAAGTAGGGCGAGCCCCTCGCTCGCCTGAAAAGGTCGTGCGGGAACACGCGACCCACGAGAGGTTGGACGATGGATTCATCAGTCTGTACTCGTCGTGAATTCCTGAGGGCGGTCAGCTTTGGTGCGGCCGCAGCGCCCTTGTGTGGGTGCCTGCAAGCGTCAAAGCTGGCCGCTCAGCCAGGCAAGTCCGCCAGGCCCAATATCGTGCTGATCATGGCCGATGACATGGGCTTCTCCGACATCGGTTGTTACGGCGGGGAGATCCATACGCCGAACCTCGACCGACTGGCGAACCAGGGCTTGCGCTTCACCCAGTTCTACAACGGCGCCCGCTGCTGTCCGACGCGGGCGTCGCTGCTAACGGGCCTCTACGCCCACCAGGCCGGCATCGGTCACATGGTGGGCGATCGGGGCTATCCCGCCTATCAAGGCTATCTGAACGAGCAGTGTGTCACGATCGCCGAAGCGCTCAAGCCCGCCGGCTATCGCACCCTGATGTCGGGCAAGTGGCACGTGGGCGAGGAGCGTCCCCACTGGCCCACCGAGAGAGGGTTCGACCGTTACTTCGGCCTGATCAGCGGCGCGGCTAACTTCTTCGACCCGAGCAAGACCAAGGCCAAGGGCGTCCGCCGCAAGATGGCGCTGGACGATCAGCCTTACACCCCGCCCGAGGAAGGCTTCTATATGACCGACGCCTTCAGCGACCATGCCGTCGAGTTCATCGACGAGTGCGGTCGCGAAGAGCCCTTCTTCCTCTACCTGCCCTATACGGCGCCGCACTGGCCGCTGCACGCCTGGCCCGAAGATATCGCCAAGTACAAGGGCACGTATCGCAAGGGATGGGACCGCCTGCGCGAGGAGCGGTACGAGCGCATGGTGGAGATGGGCATCATCAGCGAGAAGTGGAAACTAACGCCCAGGGACACGACGACCTGGCCCTGGAGCGAGGAGAAGGATAAGGACCTGCTGGATCTGAAGATGGCGGTCTACGCCGCCCAGGTCGAGAGCATGGATCGCGGGATCGGCAGGGTCCTTGAGAAGATCGAATCGCTGGGCAAGCGGGACAACACGCTGGTGATGTTCCTGGCCGACAACGGGGGCTGCGCCGAGGGTGGACCCGTCGGGTTCGACCGGCGCAAGAACGGCCTGCCGCCGGGTGGCGTCGATTCCTACATGAGCTATGGGCTCTCCTGGGCCAACGCGAGCAATACCCCGTTCCGAAGGTACAAGCACTGGGTCCACGAGGGCGGGATCGCAACGCCCTTCATCGCGTCATGGCCGGCCGTCATCAAGAAAGGCGGCGCGCTGACCGGCCAGGTCGGTCACATCATCGACGTCATGGCGACCTGCCTCGATGCCGCGGGCGCGACGTACCCGAAGACCCATAAGGGCAGGACCGTAACGCCCTTGGAGGGCAAGAGCCTCGTGCCCATCTTCCGAACCGGGTCGCGTGACAGTCACGAGGCCTTGTTCTGGGAACACGAAGGCCACCGCGCGGTGCGTCAGGGGAAGTGGAAGCTGGTCTCGATTCATGGACAAGGGTGGGAACTGTACGACCTGGAGGCGGATCGCACGGAACTGAACGACCTGGCCGGGACACATCCGGAGAAGGTCGCGACACTCAAGGCCCTCTACCAGGACTGGGCCCAGCGTTGCAACGTCCGACCCTGGCCGATCAAAAAACCAAGAGGATGACCCCGTCCACGGAGACTGGGCGGGCAAGAGACGATCCTAGGGACAGAGCATGACAGGACCTCGCCTGCTCTTCATCGACAACCTGCGTGTGCTGATGATCACGCTGGTGATTATGGTGCACCTGGCGATCACCTACGGGGGCGAAGGGTCCTGGTTCTACAAGGAGGTCGGGGCCGACACGCTCACGACAACCGTCCTGACGCTCCATAACGCAACGGCGCAGTCCTTCTTCATGGGCTTGCTCTTCTTACTCTCGGCCTACCTGGCCATCGGGTCCTACGACCGCAAGGGACCAGGACGATTCCTGAAGGATCGCTTCCTGCGCCTGGGCGTCCCCCTGCTAATCTACGAGTTCATCATCCATCCGCTGCAAATCTATCCCCTGATCAAGACCGGCGCGATCGATGTCGAAGGCTCGTTTCCGGAGTTGCTGGCCCGCTACTACACGAGCTTCCACATCGGCAGTGGCCCGCTCTGGTTCGTCGAGACGCTGCTGATCTTCACGCTCCTCTATGCGGCCATCCGCCTGGCAAGCGGGACTCCGACCGTCTCAGAATCCAAACCGTCCGCGCCGCCCGGGCTTGGGACAATCCTGGCCTTCGCCGTGGCGTTGGGTGTCCTCACCTTCCTCGCGCGACTCTACTGGCCGATCGGCTGGGCCTTCGGTCCGCTCAACCTGCAACTCTGCTTCTTCGTGCAATACGTCGCCATGCTCGTCGTCGGCGTCTGCGCCTACCGCTGCGATTGGCTCGCCCGCCTTCCCGAGCAGACGGGTCGGTCGTGTCTCATCGCCGCGGCGGTCCTCATCGTCGTGGTCCTCCCTCTGGTGTTCGTCCTGGGTGGAGCCCTGCAAGGTAACGTGTCGAGCTTCATGGGCGGATGGCACTGGCAAGCGTTCACCTATGCGATGTGGGAGCAGACCACGGGGCTGGCGATGATGGTGGGCTTGGGCATCCTCTTCCGCGAGCGCTTCAATCGGCAGGGTCGCCTCGCCAAGGAAGCGGGCGCGAGCAGTTACGCCGCCTATATCATCCACACGCCTATCCTGATCCTGTTCACCCTGGCGGTCCGCAACATCCAGGTGTATTCCTTGCTGAAATTCGCGCTGGCCGTGCTCATCCTCGTCCCGATGTGCTTCGCCCTGGGCGCCGCCCTCCAACGAGCGCCGCTGGCTCGCCGCGTTCTTTGACAACGCTATCAGTTGACAGGGATCAGAACTTCCTGATCCAGATCCGGTTCTGCTTGAAGTCCAGGACCACATCGGTCTTCTTGAAGTAGTCCAGACTCAGAATCCCCTCGATCCCCTCCAGCAGTGGGCTGTCTTGGGCCAAAACCGCCGCCTTACGACGCTGCAAGGTCAAAGGCCCCACGCGCAACTCAGGGACGACCACGCGACGACAGGGCAGCCAGCCAAACTGATAGGACGCCTGTCTTCCCTTTTTACCGACGGCGCCGCCCAGGTCTTGCCAGACATCGTCCCGCAGAAGTAATCCCGGCTTGGCGCCGCCCGTATCGAATTCAACGTGAGCGTCGCGCGGTCCCAGAGAGACATCCACCATCATGCGAAGCTTGCCCGCCACCTTTTCCAGGACGAAGGGAGCAGAGACCCACTGCGACGAATCGTCCGGCTGAAACGCGTCGTGGGGACTGAAGACGACCTCACGCCGCGTACTGTCGAATCGGATATAGGAGAAGGCCTGCAGGAATTCCAACCCGATAAACACCATCCTGTCCCGATGGAGCGGCACCCCGAGCACACGGAACTGCCACTGACTCTGCCCGTACCAGCAAGGAAGATTCGCGATGGTGGCCGGTCCGATCTGCATGACGGGGACCTCACAAAGGCCCTGGGGACACCCGGTATCGGAATGCTTACCCAGGGGGAAGACAGCTAGGTCGCAGTCCCGGACCACGGCGCCATTGAGGTAGAGACTACCCGCATACCCGGTATCTATCAAAGCCCAGTAGTCGCGTCCCTCGCCCAAGCGAACCGGCACGGAGACTTTGCTGAACAGGCGAAACTCGAGATCTCGGTACCTCGTAGCGAACACGCCAGTGGCATCGAGATCCAGACTGGCCCGCGTCTTCTTCCACTGGATGATCCGCTCGGCGCGCTTCTGCCCCGGATTGGGATTGGCCCTCTCGATCTCTATGATCATGAATGGACCATTGTTGGGATCGATGCGCCGGGCCGTAGGGTCGTCGGCAAAGGACGGCATATTGACCGGCCCCAGGCTGCAGCCGCACGCAAGGCATAGACAGGCTAGCGATGCCAGTAGCAGATTTCGCAAACAAATCCTCCGCACAATGAAGAGTCTCATTCGTCAACACAGTCACATGAAGAGCATTATCCACAGACATCGAACGTTGTCAAACGCTCACATAGGACACCACTTGTCGATGTGCGGCCGGAATACAGTGGCGGCAATACCGTTCCCGTCGAGCGGGTCCCCAGTCATGTCATCTCGACCGAAGCGCCGCGAAGTGGAGAGATCTGCGTACTCTGAAGTTCTCGATGAAGACCTTCCTGTGAGCGAATCAGCGCTACCATTCGAAAGAAGATCTCTCCACTGCGGTCGAGATGACAATCGCGTGGTTCTTCAGCAAGGAGAAGTCCTGGTGTTCCGAAACGCCGGGAGACCGCCACCCCATTCCGGCCACACCGGCCTGCTGTCTGTGTCAGGCGATCAGCATGGCGTCGCCGTAGGAGTAGAAGCGGTAGCGCTGCGCGATGGCGTGGCGATAGGCGGCCAGGACATTGTCCAGGCCGGCGAAGGCGCCGATCAGGGCCAGCAACGTGCTCTTTGGCAAGTGGAAATTGGTGATCATGGCGTCGACAATCTTGAACTCGTAGCCCGGCGTGATGAACAGGTTCGTCGTCCCCTCGTTCGGCGCGACGCGAGCATCGCGCCCCACCGTCTCGAGGACGCGAGTGGCGGTGGTGCCGACCGCGACGATCCGCCCACCCTCGGCGCGCGCGGTGTTGATCAACTGGGCGTTCGCCTCGTCCAGGCAGAACCACTCATGATGGATCTCGTGGTCTTCCAGTTCCTCGGCTTTGACCGGCTTGAAGGTTCCGGTCCCAACATGCAGTGTCACCGAGGCCAAGCGAACGCCCTGTTGCTTCAACTTCTCCAGAAGGGTCTCGGTGAAGTGCAGTCCCGCCGTCGGCGCGGCCACCGCGCCGGGGGTGCGGGCGTAGACCGTCTGGTAGCGCTGTTGGTCCGTCTGCGCCCGGGCCACATCGTCGTCCCGCCGGATGTAGGGTGGTAGGGGAGGGAAACCCACTTCGTTCAAGATCGCCTCGGGCCCGCCGGCCGCTTCGATCTTGAGCAGACAGCGCCCACCCTCGCGCTTCTCGATCAGTTCGGCCTCACAGAAATCCTGCTTGTCCCTGTCCTTAACGAGGAGTCGCTCGCCTGGGCGGACCTTGCGGGCGCCCTTGAGCATGACTTCCCACAGACCCGACCCATCGCCCTCTTCGGCCAGGAAGAGCCCCTCCAACGCGGCACCGGTCTGTCTCTGGGCGAAGAAGCGGGCGGGCAGGACCTTGGTATCGTTGAGTACGAGGCAATCGCCCGGCCGCAGCGAAGCGCCGATCGCGCTGAATTGGCTATCCGTCACGCCGCCTGTTGACCGGTCCAGGATAAGCAACTTCGAGGCGCTGCGTTGCTCAGCCGGCGCCTGGGCAATCAACTCCGGCGGCAAATTGTAATCAAGCTCGTCTGTTTTCATGGGACCATGTTATCAGACCGGACAAAACTTTTCAGAAGTTTTTCGACCTCGACAGGGCGTCAATTCGGACCTTTCAGGGCGAACCGGCATTTTTGCCCCAAGTGTCACAGCCGGCCATCCGATATCACCGGCATAGGTTGCACATCAGGTCGTGCAAGTCCGAAGGTCAGCCGCCCCGTTCTAGAGGTCGTCATCGTGTGTCCGCGTAAACGTTTTGAAAAGGCCGCCACATCGATCAGCACCCTGGGCCGAGGTGAACTCAAAAGAAAGATCAAGGGCTACCGAGGTCGTTTCAAGCTCGACTTCACCGACCACTACCTGGACACCGCCAGCGTCGACCGACTCAGGCACATCCTCCTGGCCGCCCTGATCACCGGCAAATCACGCCACTAAGCGAGCCGGAACCGCCAACCCCCTACCAAAAGAAAAGGTTCCCATCCGAGAATGGGAACCTTCTGTATTCAACATTCGATGCGACAGACACTTCGTCCGCCGGACCGAGTGAACCTAACCATTAGTAACCGACCCGACCCCAACAGGCCGTCTGCAAGTACTCCAGGTCCTCAGTCCCGCTGTCGGTCGAGGGAGCCCTGTCGCCACCCGAGTGAGCCCTCTGCTGCAACTTGCCATACTTGACGGTATCGGAGCCGCGCCACTTGTGATACTCGACGTGGCCATCGGCGAACGAAACGTTGGTGCCGTCCCCATGACGAACGGGGGCATCGTCCCACCAGGTCGCCTTGTTGTAGTGCGTTGCGTAGCTATCGGGGGTCACCCAACCTTCGTCGATGAAGACCATGCGATAGGACGCGCCGGGACTGACGATATCCGAGGCCCGCTTGAGCATTAGAATCGTTTTGCCCACTCGAACAGACTTGCCGCCGCTGGTGGTTCCAGTTCTCGCCAGGCCATTGACGCCGTCCATCGCCGCATAGGTCAGCATCTCGCCCCGCGTCCCGGTCGGGCACTTGTACATCTTGGTGTTCCGCACGTAGGGATACAGGGCGCCGATCTCGATTTCATCTTTCTGGAGTTCTTCATCCAACTGGCCACCGCTCCCGTAGTCGTCGGCCCAACATTTGCCCACCCAGGGCGCGGTCCCGACGCCGCCGGCGCCGTTGACGATCAGGCCGTCATTCTCGTCGTTGTACATCAGCCAGGCCAGTTGCAACTGCTTCAGGTTGCTCAGGCAGGCCGCTCGGCGACCCTGCTCCCGCGCCCGGTTCAGCGCCGGCATCAGAATCCCCATCAGGATCGCAATAATCGCAATCACCACCAGAAGCTCGATCAGTGTAAAACCCTTGTTGCGTTTGTCCATGCTCACTGCTCCTACTGACATTCATGAAAAAGAAACCGGCGGTCACCGCCACACAGCGATGACCGCCGGCGAAACTTGTCTATCTCTCGAAACTAACGCTTGCTTGACTGACTAGTAGTCTTTCATACCCCGCATCCATTGCGGCCAATCAGCCGGAGCGACCCCGCCGGCCTTGGTCCACGGCCCGGCGACGTCGTAGCTCTTGTTCCATTTGAGCGTCCAAAGCTCCTTCAGACCCACCGGGCGCGCCGAGAAGTCACAGAACAGGTTGGTGACGAACCCATCGTGCCGGTCCACGCAGACCCGCTCCATCTCGTTGAGGTTAGGCTGATCGGGAATGGCCCCGTACTCGGTATCGACGATCACCGGCGGCGCATCCGGATGGCGCGGCCACGCATCGACCCACCACTGGCCCTGGAACAGGGGCACATTCCACGCGCCCTTGACGTTGGGTGTCCGCCAGTGGTCATCCGCCGGGCCCCGTCCCCAGACCTCGGCGCTGCCGGTTGACCTCGGATTGCACATCCAGCCGTTTGGGCCGTAGCTGCCAATGTAGTCCAGCCCATTGTCATTGTACTGCGCGGTATTCGGAACTTCCCAGGCCTGATATGCCCAACTGCCGATCTTGTTGTCCACATTGGATTTCGTTGCCGACGGACAGCACCGAAGCTTCTCGTCGATTCTGTGGCGACCTTCCAACATGGGCTGGACCCACCAGCGGCCGCTGCCACCGCCGGCGCCGCTGAGCCAGTAGCCCTCGTTGTCGTCGCAGTAGAACTTCCAGATCAACCCCCACTGCTTCATTTGGGCGGTGCAGGCGACCTTCCGCGCCTGTTTCTTGACGCGACTCAACGCCGGCATCATGATGGACATCAGCAGCGCGATGATCGCGATAACAACCAACAGTTCGATTAGGGTAAAGCCTTTGCGTTTGCTCATTGCCATACTCCTCAACAGTTCCGCCTCTCCAAGCAGCACCACTCGTCTCCCGCCGCCCCTGAGAGCGAGGGAAACACCGTGAGTCCCCCAAAAACCGGACAATTTGGCACACAAACCTGGGAATCCAACACGGCCCCAGACCTTACATTCAGATGCGCCCCAAGCGGTACGTGTTCCCTATTTCGTTCCACTTGATGCGGAATTTTACCTGATCAGGCCAGCAGACGAGCACTCAACGCCCCTTGTCAGACCAACCTATCTCATCCGACCACCACCACACACATTCAGCGTCACTTACGCAACCCCTTCATTCTAACGGGGGCTCGCACCCTTGTCAAGGACTTAAAAACGCCGTTATCGGACACTTGCGGCGGTTTTGGGGCACCGATACCGTGGGTGTCTGGAGAGTCCCCTGGGAGCGGCGTTAGCGCATACTCGCCCCCCTGTGACGACAGGCCGACTGCGCGTAAAATGGCGGGCGAACGCTCCTAGAGGACGCCCTTCTTGAGGATGACATTGGCGTAGAGGGCCTTTTCGCTGGTGGCCACCACGGCGTAGGCCTGTTTGGCCCGCTCGTAGAAGGCGAAACGCTCGTAGAACTCGAAATCGGAGAACTTTTCACCGCTGGCGGCCACGATCTTGCGGTATTCCTCCCAAATCGTGGGCTTGGTGTCGTCGCCGGGCACGACCGCCATCAGTGTTACCGGCCGGTCGACATAAATATCCAGGGGAAAGAATTTCAGAACCGCCTCCAACAGCTCTGGTACATCGTGTCCATCGCAGCGCAGCAGTCTCTGGGCGACGCTGGCGGCCGGGAAATTGCCGTCGGCCAGGACGATCTCGTCGCCGTGACCCATTTCCATCAGCACCTTGATCAGTTCGGGCGAAATGATGGGCGGAATGTTCTTGAGCATATTCTTCGTTCCTTTCTCAAGCGAGTCTCAGCGGCGGCCTTGTGCCCCGCCACAAGGCAGTATACCGCCTCGACAGGGCATTTCAAGCGTATCGATGCAGAATCCACCGCCGAGTGCAATTCGCGTCCGTAGGTAAACAAAAGCATTAGTGTCATCCCGACCGGAGGCCTGCCGCAGGTGAGGCCGTAGTGGAGGGATCTCTCCTCTGACAGGAGAAATACCCGATCTGTGGGGAGATGTTTCGACTGCGCTTCGCTCCGCTCAACATGACACGGCTCAGAGCCGGGAAGGCTGTCCACACAGGCGAATCGCTCAGACCGGTTGTGGAACTTTCGTAGAGACGTGTTGACAGCGCCGCGCCGTCGGGTTAGGATACGGTCCCGTTGGATGCTTGGGTTGGGGCGTGTGGCCGCAACGGAGTCTTTTTTCTTCCAATACTAACAGCCTTTTCGGGCCGCATGACTGTGTGTACGTACGGGTTTGGACGAGAGTGAAGATTGTAGTCTGTATTCCTGCGCGGTACGATTCGACCAGATTCCCCGGGAAAGTTCTCGCCCAAGAGACAGGCAAATACCTCGTCCAGCACACCTACGAACAGGCCTGTAAGGCCCGCCTGCCCGAGCGCGTCATTATCGCGGCCGACGATGAAAGAATCGTTGCCGCCGCCCAGACCTTCGGCGGCGAGTGCGTGCTGACCCGCACCGACCACCAGAGCGGGACCGACCGCATCGCCGAGGCCGTCACCGATGTGGACGCCGACATCGTAATCAACGTCCAGGGCGACGAGCCGGACATCGACCCGGCCCATATCGACCAGTTGGCCGAAATGCTTGTCAACGACCCGGACGCGGTCATGGCGACCCTGGCGACGCGCCTGAGCCGGCCTGAGCAGGTCGCCGATCCGAATATCGTCAAGGCAATCATCTCGTCGTGCGTACATCCTGTAGGGGCAGCCCCCCGTGGTTGCCCTCCCAAGGCCGGGCAGGCACAGGGGCCTGCCCCTACGCACAACACGCCAAACCGCGCGATCTATTTTTCCCGTTGCCCAATCCCCTACGATCGAGGCAACGGAGGCATCGGGCCGGCCGATTTGTACCTGCGGCACATCGGCATTTACGCCTATCGCAAGGATTTCCTGCTGAAACTCACCGCCCTGCCCCAGACGCCTCTGGAGAAACTGGAGAAGCTGGAGCAACTGCGCGTGATCGAGAACGGCTATGCTATTCTCGTCGGCATCGTGGACGACACCAGCGAAGGCATCGACACACCCGAACAGTACGCCGCTTTCGTCGAACAACGTGGGAAATAAATCAGAACAGATTGAAAAACAGAACCGCCCCAGCATGAGGTAAGGATTCAGATGGCTGATAGCAAAGAGATGTTGACGAAGCTGAGTGATGCTTCGACCGAGAGCGAGTTCTTTTCGCCCATGCCCAAGAACTACAAGAAGGGCAAGACCAAGTACGTCTTCGTGATGGGCACGGTCATGAGCGGTCTGGGCAAGGGCATCTTCTCCTCGTGTCTGGCCAAGCTGCTGCAAGACAAGGGGCTCAAGGTCGCGCCGATCAAGCTGGAGGGCTACCTCAATATCGACTCGGGCACGCTGAACCCCTACCGGCACGGCGAGGTCTTCGTTCTCGACGACGGCATGGAATGCGACATGGACCTGGGCACGTACGAGCGGATGCTGGATCTCGATCTGGGCCGAACCAACTTCGCCACGAGTGGGCAGATCTTCAGCTCCGTCCTGAACAAGGAACGGCATGGCGACTACCTGGGCCGCGACGTGCAGATGATTCCCCACCTGACGGGCGAAGTGAAGCTCAAGTTGCGTCAACTCGCCAGCGAAAGCAAGGCGGATGTCGTCTTTGTCGAGATCGGCGGCACCGTCGGCGACCTGGAAAACGCCTACTACCTCGAAGCGATGCGCGAGCTGGCCTATGAGGAAGGGCCTCACAGCAGTTGCTTCGTCGCGCTGACGTACATCCTCGAACCGCCCGCCCTGGGCGAGCAGAAATCCAAGGCCGCCCAGCTCGGGATCAAGCAGGTGATGCAACTGGGGATTCAGCCCGACATCATCGCGTGCCGAGCCAGCAATCCGGTGAACGAAAAGGCCCGGCAGAAGATCAGCATCTACAGCAATGTCCCTCTGAAACGGGTCGTCAGTCTGCACGACTCGGCCAGTATCTATATGATTCCGTCGATGCTCCGCGAGAACAACCTGGATTTCGAGGTGCTCCGGCTGCTGAAGATCGAGGACCGGATCAACCTGCGGCACGAACGCAAGGCCTGGGCCCACTGGTGCGACTTCACCGACAAGATCGGCACGGCCAAGTACGACACGACGATCGGCATCACGGGCAAGTACACCTCCGTGCGGGACAGCTACGCCTCGATCATCAACGCGCTGGAGCACGCCGGCATCGCTCTGGGCGGCAACGTCAACATCAAGTGGATCGACACGACGGACATCACCGACAAGAACGCCGCCGAGCATCTGGCCGGCGTGGACGGAATCATCGTCCCGGGCGGGTTCGGCACGCGCGGCTCCGAGGGAAAGATCTCCTGCATCCGCTACGCCCGCGAGAACGACTTGCCCTATCTCGGCCTGTGCTTCGGGTTCCAGATGGCAGTGATCGAGTTCGCCCGCAACGTGTGCAAGCTCAAGGGCGCCGGCAGTACGGAGCTGGACCCCAAGTGCGCCGCCCCGGTGATCGACATTCTGCCCGAGCAGAAGAAGATCGAAGGTTTGGGGGGCAACATGCGTCTGGGCGGCCGTGACGTCGAGATCAAGTCTGAAACGATCGCCTGGAACCTCGTCGGCCAGAAGGACACCGTGCGGATGCGCTTCCGACACCGCTACGAGGTGGACCCGAAGTACATCGAGACGCTGGAAGAGCACGGCCTGGTCTTTTCGGGCAAGGCCCCCGACCAGCCGATCATGCAGATCCTCGAACTGCCCGACCACCCGTTCTTCATGGGAACCCAGGCCCATCCTTGCCTGACGAGCCGCCCCTTGCGGCCCAGTCCCATGTTCGTCGGGCTCGTCGCGGCCGCCATGCAGCGACAGCACGCCCAGGCGAAGCTGCCCAACTGCGTCGAAGCGGCCAAGCAGGTCTGCGTCCTGGCCGGCGCCTAAGGCAAGGAGAGCGACCTTCACACCAGTGGGCAAATCCCGGAAGCCCCCGCCACAGAACGGGCCGGGCACACTGGGCCCCCTCAGCTCTCCGTGACTGGTTTTCTCCTTGAATCTGGTCCTGTCGGTAGGGTATCATCGTCACTGCCGTCCAGGACTGAGTTCCCTATCGATTTCGCTGAGGTCTGCAAAGTGAACGATTGTCGTGAAACACATTCCACAATCAAGAGGACGGCCTTCGAAGTCTCGACTCCACCGATCAAGGAGAAAACCGACAGCGACTACTGGTTCGAAGTGCTCGAATCCAACGCCGAGCAGAACAGCAGGATCGCTGGCCAAGCCGCGGAGTCCTATCCCCGCATTCGACCGCTGTTTCTCCGCGTCTTCCGATGGATATTCAGACTATGGTCCGGTCTGCACGCCGTGGGTGTGGAGAACCTTCCCGCGAGCGGACCCTACATCCTGGCCGTCAATCACGAGTGCCATCTGGACAACCTGTTCATGGCCTGCCTACTCCCGGAGGACGTCCAGCGGAAGATGGTCGTTCTGAGCAAGAAGGAGCATTTCGCCCACTGGGTGACACGGTTCGTGGCGAAACTCTGCCATGGGATTCCGGTGGATCGCGGGCAGATTTCGGCCGGAGCCCTGGGTATCTGCTTTCAGGCGATCAAACAAGGCAATGTGCTCCTGATCCACCCTGAGGGCACACGGAGCCCGGACGGCCGACTCCAACCTTTCAGGAGAGGTGTGGCGGTCCTGGCCCGTCATGCGTCCTGTCCCGTCGTCCCGGTCCATATCGAGGGTGGACATGAGTTCTGGCCCAAGCATTCCTTCTTCCCCCGCCGCCGGCACCGAATCTCGGTTACGATTGGCTCGGCGCTCGCCCCCCGAACGATCGCCGCCCAGACCGTCAAGGATTCTACACAGCACCTGATGGCGAGCATCGCCGCGCTGGACAACGAGAGGACCAAATGAATCAATCCCGGCGAGCAGCGCCCATGACCTCGGTCGCAGCGATCTTCGACGTGGACGGCACCTTGGTTCGAACCAACGCCGTCGACTACTATCTCTTCTTCGTCAAGCATCTTTCCAATCCGGTGCAGAGACTCTTCAAGCGTCTGGCGGTGCCGATGTGGGGCCCCTACTGGCTACTGCTCGACCGAATCGACAGGCGCCAATTCAACCGGAGCTTCTATCGACAGTATCGCGGGTTCTCCGTCGCGGCCACGCGAGAATTGGCCGAGGTCTGCTTTCAGGATGTCTTCATGCCGCGACTGATTCCCGAAACGCTGCGCCGCGCCGAGCAGCATCGCGCCCGAGGCGACCGGATACTGCTGGTCAGCGGCACACTGGATTTCATCCTGGCGCCCCTGGCGGAATTCCTCGGGGCCGAGGCGGTCCTGAGTCCGAGGCTCGCGCACGAAAATGGAGTCTATCAAGGCCGCATCGCCGGGAAGAACATTGTGGGCGATACGAAAGCCGAGGTCGTCGCGGACTACGCACGGGAAAAGAGTATCGATCTATCCAAGAGCTGCGCCTACGGCGATTCGCTCTCGGACGTTTCCCTGCTGAACCAGGTGGGCCGCGCGATCGTCGTTGACCCGAGCAAGAGACTCCTCAACATGGCCGACCGGTTTGGTTGGGAGAAGATCATCTCAAGGGAAGAGGTCCAAGGGCCGTGTCCGTAACCTATCCGGTCCTTTGCGCACCGCTCGGTGTTCGCTAGCATGAATGAGCTTGAACGATGGTCCAATCGAATCGGGCTTCACGGAGGTCATCATGGATACGAACGATTGCCGGAATATGAAGGGGCGAAGGGAATTCCTGACGCATCTGCCGCTGGCCGTAACCGGTTCGGCCCTGGTCCTCTCTGAGGCGGCCCGGAGCAGGGGCGCCCCGGCCGCACCGACCGGGTCGCCTGCCGCGCCGCTGCCGACGATTCGACTCGGCAAGCACCGCGTCAGTCGGTTGATCGCCGGCTGGAATCCCGTCGCCGGATACTCCTATATGGGTCCCTTCATGGACCAGCACATGCGGGAGTACTTCACTCTGGAACGAACGCAATCCTTCCTCCAGGATTGCGAGCGAAACGGCGTCACGGCCTGGCAGCTCGACCACGCGGAAAAGGGCGTCGCCGCCATGCGAGTATTGAGAGAGCGCGGCAGCAAAATGCAATGCCTCTGCCTCCACGCCAACGCCGCATCGATCGAGAAGGTGGTCGCGGATGTCGCACCGATCGCCATCGTCCATCACGGCGGCGCCACGGACAGACTGTTCCGCGAGGGCAAAAGCCGACAGGTCCGTGACTTCGTCCAGCGCGTCCGTGATGCCGGCGTCCTGGCCGGTGTTTCGGCGCACAACCCCGACTGCATCAAACGCATCGCCGACGAGGGTTGGCCCGTCGATCTGTTCATGACCTGCTTCTACTATCTGACCCGACCGGCCCAGGCGCTGGAGAAAATGGCGCCGGCGACAACGCTCCAGATCGGACACTATTCCTTCTTTGCCTCCGATCCGCTGAAGATGACCGAGGTGGCCCGACACGTGGATCAGCCGTGTCTGGGCTTCAAGATCCTCGCCGCCGGGCGGCGCTGCGGGCGGAAGCAGGAAGTGGCCGAGGCATTCAAGTTTGCCTTCGACCATCTCAAGCCCACCGACGGGGTGATCGTCGGCATGTATCCTCGCTTCCAGGATCAGGTCCACGAAAACGCCCAACACACGCGACAGTTCGCCGGGCCGCACCGCATGTAGGGGCAGGCCCCCGTGCCTGCCAAGGCAAATTATCAAAGCCAAGAAAAGGAGCGCTCCATGTCTTTCAGATCGTTCGTTATCGTCCTTGTTCTGGTCGGACTGTCGCCGCTCTACGCGACCCACACCGGCCAAGTCACGCGATCGCACCAGGCGCCGGGGAAATTCGCCACAGGATTGACCTTCGACGGAACGAGCCTGTGGGTCGCCGACTACAAAGCCGACAAGCTGTTCCAGGTGGACCCTGAAACCGGCAAGATCCTGCACGCCATACCGTCGCCCGGCTTCTGGCCCATGGGACTGGCCTTCGACGGGACGCACCTCTGGAACGTCGACAAGGAACAGAAGATGATCTTCCGGATCGACCCTGAGGATGGAACGGTGGTCAAGGCCATCGAGGCCCCCTCGAGCCATCCGGAGGGGCTCTGCTGGGATGGGCGCACGCTCTGGGTCGGCGACGACAAGGCCAACAAGATCATGCGAATCGATCTGAGCGATGGCACCGCCGTCAAGACCCTGACCTCCCCCGCCCAGTCGTGTAACGGTCTCTGCTTCGATGGCACGTACCTCTGGAGCTCCGACCGAACCACCGACGAGATCTATATGATCGATCCGGACTCAGGCGAGGTGCTGATCATATGCGATGCCCCGGGCCCATACCCGCGCGGACTGGCCTTCGACGGCGCCAACCTCTGGACTGTGGACTACGAGAAAGACACCGTTTATCAACTGGAGCGCCAGGGCGAAACGGCCTTCCAGTTGAGCGACACGCGCAGGACGAAGATCACCGCAACGCACGAGACCCGCGTCTATGGCCAGGGCCAGGTGAAGGAACTCGACGTTTTCTTTGCATTGCCCGAAAACCTTCCCCAACAGAAGATCCTGTCTAAGGCGGTCCTGCCTGAACATACCATCAAGCAAGACCGGTGGGGACAATCCGTCGCCGCGATCCATGTCGAGGCAATCGCCTCGGAATCAACAGTTCAGTGCCTTCTGGAGGTCGAAGCGAAGATCTCGGCGATCCGCTACTTCATCTTCCCCGACCGTTGCGGCACGCTGGACAACATCCCTCAGGCCATCCGGGACCGCTACACCGCCGACGGGACCAAGTATCAGATGCAAGACCCGTACATGGTCAAGCTAGCCCAGAAGCTGGCGGGTGACGAAACGAATCCCTATAAGATCGCCCGGCGCATCTTCAATCATGTCGGGGACAAGCTCGTGTACAAACTCGAGGGCGGCTGGAACACCGCACCGGTCGTCCTGCAGCGCGGCACGGGCTCCTGCTCCGAATACAGCTTCTGCTTTATCGCCCTGTGCCGGGCGGCGGGCGTGCCGGCCCGCTACGTCGGCGCCTATGTCGTCCGGGGCGACGATGCGAGTCTGGACGATGTATTCCACCGCTGGCCCGAGGTATATCTGCCCCACTACGGATGGGTCCGCATGGACGCTCAGGCCGGCGACAAAACCAAACCGCGTGACAAGGCCATGGCGATCGGCAACCTCGCCAATCGCTACCTCATCACCACCCAAGGCGGAGGCGATTCCGAATACCTGGGCTGGTACTACAACCACCACGAAACCTACCAGATGGACCCCAAGGTCAAGGTCCACTTCGACGTCTTCGCCGAATGGGAACCGCTAGCCGACTGAGACGCGATGCGCAAGGCCGGCGTGCGAGATCACTTGCCCCCATCATCCAGGTCGTCGTCTTCGGGCGGGACGGCCTTTTTGATGTCTTCCAGGATCTGCCGGGCCTCCTGGGCGCGGGAGGCGGGCACGAGCACGCGGGGCACCATGCCGTCGAAACAGTAAGCGGCCGAGACATTCTCGTTGGCGACCTGGACGGGGATGCCCGCGTCTTCGAGGTGCGCCTTCATCAGATAGGCCAGCGTGATGTCACTAGCTGTGTAGACCTCAACGAATTCGTCCATAAGTCCACCTCCTTATCGCCAACACGTAGACACTGCTACCTGTCATTGTACCGAGAGCAAGACCGTCTGCCAATACTACGGTCGAATGCCCCTTGAGTGCGACTGACAGACCGGTTAGCATGGCTGGCGAACCAACGTACCGCACTACTTAGGAGTACGCCCTGTGAATCAACAGAAGACCACGAGATTGCTTGTCATTCTGCTCACCTGCCTCTGCGGCCCCGTCCTGGCCGGCACCGAATGCAATCCTCTTACGGAAGCAAAGCGAATCATCGAGCCATTTAAGTCTACCTGGACGGCGCCTCCCCGTAAGACACCGGCCAACCACTCCGTCGACGGCCCCCTGCTGGGCAATGGCAATATGGCCGTCACGTTCGCCGGTCCGCCGGAGCGCCAGCAGTTCTACATCACCAAGAATGACTTCTGGAGACTGAAATCCGAATATGGCAAGTCGGGGCCCCGTCCGCTCGCGAAACTCGACGTCTCAATCGAGGCGCTGCAGGACGCTGAGTACCACCTCGAACAGGCCTACCATGAACCGGTCGCGGAAGCTCGCTTTCAACAGGGTGATTCGTCCGTTCTCATAAGAAGCTGGGTAGCCGCAACGTCGAATGTGCTCGTCGTCGAACTATCTGCCACGGGAAAGGCTTTTGACGTTGCCGTAAGTCTTTCCTCCTTCGAGGGAGACGGTTCGGAAACACAGAAAGGCAACTCCGAGGGTCTCCACTGGATCACCAGAAGATTCGTTCAGGATGTCGACATCCCCACGGAAGCGGCCGTGACCATGACGGTGATCGGCGCCGACAACACAACGTTTCAACTGCTCCCCGGTCGGCCTGTGACGGTCGTCCTGACGAGCGCAAGCCGATTCAAACACAAGGATTATCTTGCCGAGACTCAGCGACAAGCGCAGCGATTGGACGATGCCTCGCTGTCGCAGTTGCGCACGTCACACGCCGAATGGTGGGCACGGTACTGGGCTCGGTCTTATGTGGACATTGGCGACGATCCGGTTGCCCTGCACTACTACCGCTCGCTCTACGTGATGGGCGCGTGCAGTCGCAATCCGGCCTTCCCGCCCAGCATCTTCGGCTCGTGGATCACGACCGACCGCCCTGCCTGGGCGGGTGACTACCATCTGAACTACAACCACATGGCGCCCTACTACGGCCTGTACTCGGCCAATCGTATCGAGCAGGCGGACCCCCAGGACGCGCCGCTGCTGGACTTTGTGCCGCGGGGCCACTGGTACGCCGAGCACGTGACGAAAACACGGGGCGTGCTCTATCCCGTCGGGATCGGACCGCTCGGCATCGAGACGACGCGGAATGCGGACCCGTACCGTAACTCACCAAACTTCGAGAACGGGGGACTCTTCTTCCAGCAGCGTTCCAACGCCGCCTATTGTCTGGTCAACATCGCCCAGCGCTGGCGCTGCACCTACGACCCGGCCTATGGACGCCGCGTGTATCCCTTCGTGCGCGACATCGTAGAGTTCTGGGAGGACTACCTGAAATTCGAGGAGGGTCGTTACGTAATCTATGGGGATGCGATCCACGAAGGGTCGGGCCAGAATAAGAACCCGATTCTGACGCTGGGATTGCTCCACAACGCCTTCGCTCTGGCGCTCGATATGAGCGAGACGTTGGAGACAGATGCCGATCGACGCACCAAATGGCGTCACATCCTGGACCATCTAAGCAATTTTGCGACCCAGGAGCGCGACGGTAAAACGGTCTTCCGCTATACCGAGGAGGGAACCGACTGGTGGCGTGACAACACGCTCGGGATTCAACACATCTATCCAGCCGGTGCGATCGGGCTCGACAGCGATCCGAAGCTTCTGGAAGTGGCCCATAGCACTATCGACGTGATGAAGCGCTGGATCGACTTCAACGGCTCCAACAGCTTTTTTCCAGCCGCCGTGCGTATCGGATACGACCCGAACGTGATCCTGCAGAAACTCGGGGAATATTCGCAGAACACCTACCCCAACGGGTTCCAGAAGGACAACCCCCACGGCATCGAGAACTGCTCGACCGTGCCCAATACCATTAACGAAATGCTCTGCATGGGACACGGAGACGTTCTGCGTGTTTTTGCCGTTTGGCCCAAGAATCGCAACGCTCGTTTCCACAACATCCGCACCTGGGGCGCCTTCCGCGTCTCCGGCGTCTTGACCGATGGCGACGTCGAATACGTCCGGCTGAGCAGCGAGAAGGGTCGCCCGTGCACCCTGGTCAATCCCTGGCCCGGCCGCAAGGTTCAACTCCAGCGAAACGGCGAAGCGGCCGAACAACTTGCAGGCGATCGGATTACGTTCCAGACGTCAGTGGATGAAGAAATCCTGCTAAGGGAAGCTCGCCCCGTTCAAATCGTCGCCGGACCCTATCTCCAGAACCCATCAGAGACATCAATGACCATGATGTGGATCACCGACCAGAGCAGCACGAGTTGGGTCGAGTACGGCCAGGGTGAATCCCTCGATCAGAAGGCTCATCACGGCCAGCATGGTCTGATCGATGCGGACCAGACCATTCACAAAATCGAGATCACCGGGCTGAGCCCGGGCAAGCCATACCGCTACCGTGTCTGCTCGAAAGAGATTCTGAAATTCGAAGCATACAAGGTCACCTACGGCGCTACGACCACCAGCGACACCCACACCTTCACGACGCTGGATCGTCAGAAGAACAACATGTCATTTATCGTTCTCAACGATATCCACGAAAGAAATGAGATCCTTACGTCTCTGGCGAAGATCGCGCAACCGAGGACTCACGACCTCGTCTTCCTCAATGGCGACATCCTAGGACACATCGAGAACCAACAGCAGATCATCGACCACGTTCTCACTCCGTGTACCGAACTGTTCGCCTCCGAGACGCCCTTCGTCTACATCCGGGGCAACCACGAGACGCGGGGGCGATTCGCACGGATGCTGCCCGATTACATAGCCTCCCCCCAGAACCGCTACTACTACGCGTTCGATCATGGCCCTGTCCATTTCATCGTCCTGGACGGTGGAGAGGACAAGGAGGACAGCCATTGGGCCTACAGTGGACTGGTGGACTTCGATCGATATCGCGACGAGCAGAAGCAATGGCTGGAGCAAGAGATCCGGTCGGACGCCTTCACGAAGGCGCCGTACCGCGTGGTCCTGGTCCACATGCCCCCCAACCCGTCGGAGAACTGGCATGGGCCGATGGACATGTACAACAAGTGGCGTCCCGTCCTCAATGAGGGTCGAATCGACCTGATGATCTGCGGGCACACACATCGCTATGCGGTCGTAGCGCCACAGGCGGGCGTGCATGACTATCCCATGGTGATCGGGGGCGGTCCCAAAGCGGGTCGGGCCGTCGTAATCCACGTGGACGCTGCCAGGGACAAGCTGCAGGTTACCATGACAAGGGATGACAGCCAGGTCGTGGGCGCCTACACGATTCAAAGGAACTGACGCTTGGGCATGCCGAGCTAGGGATTGCGGGGCAGTCGGGCCTTGAGCGTCTCGACCTCCCGGCGCAGGCGGGCGTTCTCGTCCATCACGGCCGCCGTGACGCTGTTGACCCGCTCGGCGATTCCCTTCTGCAGATCACTCTGGAGGGTCGCAATACGTTTCCGACAGGTGGCCAACTGGTCTTCTTTCTGCTTCAGGTCCCTGGCGTGCTGGGCCCTGAGTTTGTCCAATTCCGCCTCACGGCCGGCCAGGCTCTTCTGCAACTGCATGTTCTCAGCCGCGATGAGTCGAGCCTGTTTCGTACCGGGAGTGGCCTCGTGATGACAGCCGCCGGCCAATATGGCGATAACCAGAAGACTCGCAACCAGACCAAGACACCTGTTATCCTTGCCAGCCATGCTCGTATCCTTTCGAACTTGCCTTGCCCTGTACCATTGCACGCCCCATCCTGCACCGCCGCGCCGCAGGTCCCTTACTCGAACAGAACGGCCAGTTTCTCCTTGCGACTCGCATCGATCCGTTTCGGATCGGTCCAGACGGCCAATTCCAGACTCTTACGACACGCACACTGCTCGCTGATAAGCGACTCGCCGCCGGCCAGCAGCGTCTCGATCAAGGCCAGGCAATTGTCGGTGGCCGTCTTGAGATTCGAGATGATCTCCTGCAGCAGGGTCTGCTTGCCCTTGGACGGATCGTGGGGTCGCCAGCAATCGTAATCGCTGGCCAAAGCCACCATCGCGTAGCACATCTGAGCCTCGCGGGCCAGTTTCGCCTCGGGCATCGCCGTCATACCGATCAGGTCTCCCCCCCAAGTGCGGTGCATCAGCGATTCGGCCCGGGTCGAAAACTGCGGCCCTTCCATGCACACATACGTCCCCTGGGTGTGAATCTTGATGTCCATCGGATCGGCGGTGCGCAGCAGCGACTCGCGGAGCCGACCACACGTGGGCTGGGCCATTTCGCAATGCACGGCGCCGTAATCGTCGAAGAACGTGCTCGTTCGTCGGAACGTCTTGTCGATGAACTGATCGACGATAACCAAGTCGCCCGGCGCGATCTCGTCTCGCAAAGAACCGACCGCCCCGCTGGCAATGATGCTATGGACGCCGAGCTGTTTCAGCGCGAAAATATTGGCCGCGAAGGGCACGTCGCTGGGCCCGAATCGATGCCCCGGCCCATGCCGACTGATGAACGCAATCTGCCGATTGCCCAACATTCCTACGACAATCGGCCCACTGGGCGCGCCAAACGGCGTCTGCTCCTCGCGCAGCTCCACGCCCGCCAGTTGCTCGGCCAGCGCATCGCCCAGCCCCGTACCGCCAATCACACCAACCAATTCTTCTGCCATATCCTTGTTGGCCTCCTTTCTTGCGGGCCTCATCATAGCCCAGCCGTTCGGCCCTGTCGATCATTTCTGCTCCCTGGCCCCCTCGAAGAATGGGACCCGCTTCGATTTGCCTTGAACAAACGGGCGGCGACGCCATAATAGTTGGAAACGAAATCCACCATTGATGGGAGTTTCAGAGATATGGATTTGAAAGTCACGATCAAAGAGATCAAAGGCCACTGCCCGACCTACCAGATCGGTGATTCGTTCGTCCTCAAGGGTGGTTATCAACTCGTCAGCGACCAACCCGTCTGCATGCACGGTCTGACCGCGTTGATGCCCTACTACAATGCCCTGCGCGTCTCGGAACCGGCCCAATGGGGCATCGAGGGCAAAGAGGACCCGACCAAGGCCTACGTCCATTGCCCCGATCCCTGTGACCATACCGGCGGGGGCACGGTGGTCTTCGAGATAAGCAAGGTCGGCTAGCTCCGCCGGCAAGGCTGGTTTGCTGGAGCCACTGATTGAGAGCGTATTGATGAAACGACTGCCGCCGGAAGAGCGAAAAAACATTCTGCGTCAGCAACTGATGCGATTGCGCAAGGACTGGATCTGCCGATACGGGCAATGGAACACCGACAAGCTGCTCGGCGAGTTCAGGTTATTATTGCGCAAGGCCAACAAACCGGGCGGGCTGGAGGCTCTGGGCGCCCCCGAGCCGAAACCGGAACCGGTGGATGAGCAGTTGCCTCTGTTCGACAGAGTTTCGGCATAGGTTTCGGTCCTCCCGATCAGCTTGTCTTCACCTCCGCTCTAACCGATGAAAGGCCGCCCAAACCAAACGGAACGGCCTCGGACGACCCTTAAAAAGGTCGACCCATTCTGGTATTCTCCCGGTCAAGACGATAGAATGGGCCCACGGTTCCGAGGCATCCACGTGATGCAGCACGATTTGAATGGCCTTTTTCTTTGGAGAGACTCGATTATGGCCGATCACCACCAGCCAATATCCCCTAACCATATCACTATGAATCGACGTGACATGATGTGCCGAACGGCCGCTTTCGGGGTCGCGTTGGGCGCCGGTGCGTTGGCGCCGAAGTCTGCGACAGGCCAGACCGTCAAAAGGTTCAAAGCCGCACGCAAGCCCATCCTCAAATCGCTCAAGTTCGGCATGATCGGCGAGAAACTGCCCATTCTCGACAAGTTCAAGCTTGTCCAGGACCTCGGGTACGACGGCGTGGAACTGAACTCGCCGGGCGGAGAGAATAAGAAGGAATGTCTGGAAGCCAGTCAGAAGACCGGCTTGCCCATCCACGGCGTGGTCGATTCGAAACACTGGGGCGTGCGCGCCACGGAGTCAGACCCGAAGCGACGCGAGCAGTGCCTCGAGGATCTGCTCACCGCCATCAAAGAATCACACTACTGCGGTGGCTCGTCGGCCCTCTTCGTCCCCGGTCATGGCAAGGATGGTCCCGAGGATGAGATCGTCCCACGCTCCATCGAGGTCATTCAAGGGGCCCTGCCCCTGGCCGCCAAACTCGGGGTCAGCATCCTGATCGAGAACGTGTGGAACCATATGTTCTACGACCATAACGGCAAGCCCGAGCAGACGGCCGATCGCTACGCCGCCTTTATCGACGCGTGCAACAGTCCCTGGGTCGGCGCCTACTACGACATCGGCAACCATCACAAATACGGTCGCCCCCAGGACTGGATTCGGACCCTGGGCAAACGAACGGTCAAACTGGACGTCAAGGGCTTCAATCGTGACACGAACAACTGGTCCGCCATTGGCGATGGCACCATCGATTGGCCCGCTGTGCGCGAGGCGCTCGACGAGATCGGTTTCACCGGTTGGTGCACAGCCGAAGTCGGAGGCGGAGACCGTAAACGACTGGCCGATATCCTGGCGCGTCTGAATCGCGTACTGCCCAACTGAGGCTGACCCCATCCGCGGCCAATCGCGAACGGGGACGCGGCGCGAGCTTCAATCCCTGAGACGGACGACCAACGGGAAGATCGGGAGTAGAGCAACGCCATGAACATGCATTGGATCGACTGGACGATTGTTGCCACCTTGGTCACTGTCTTGCTGGTGGCAGCCCTTTCCACCCGACGTCACACCAAGACGGTCGCCGCCTTTCTAGCCGCTCAGCGGTGCGGCGGTCGATACCTGATCTCCGTGGCGATGAGCATGGCCATGATGGGGGTCATCACCCTGGTCGGATATCTCGAACAGTATCACGACGTGGGATACAACGCCATCTGGTGGGGGTTCATGGAAGGGCCCGTCCTGGTCATCATGGGCATCACGGGTTGGGTGTTCTATCGTTTTCGCCAGACCCGAGCCCTGACGCTGGCACAGTTTCTCGAGGTTCGCTATAGCCGCAACTTCCGCGTCTTCGCCGGGCTGGTGGCCTTCGTGGCGGGCCTGGTCAACTTCGGCATCTTCCCGTCCGTGGGCGCCCGGTTCTTCATCTGGTATTGCGGCCTGCCCACCATGTTCACCGTCATGGGCTTGCAGATATCCACCTTTGTGCTCATCATGGTGTTCCTGCTGTCGATCTCCCTGCTGTTCACGTTCCTGGGCGGGCAGATCGCCGTGATGGTCACGGACTTCATTCAGGGCTCTTTCGCCTACATCGTCTTCATCGTCGTCATCATCTTCCTGTTCTGCTCGTTCAATTGGGGGCAGGTCTCGGACACGTTGATGGCGACCGAACCGGGCAAGTCGCTGGTCAATCCGTTCGATATGGGCAAGGAAGAGAACTTCAACATCTGGTTCTATATGATCAGCGTCATCGTCTTCTTCTATTGCGCGATGGGATGGCAAGGGACCGCCGGTTACTACAGTTCGGCTAAGAGTCCCCATGAGTCCAAAATGGCGATGATGCTCCAACACTGGCGCTACCGAGTCCTGATGCTCGTCGTGCTCGTCCTGCCCATCTGCCTGCGGACCTATATGCACCACCCGGACTTCGCCCAGGAGTCCAGCGTCCTCAAGACCAAGATCGCGGCCGTGGTCCCACCCGATCTCCAGGGCCAGGCCGACACCGACGACCCGGACGACCTGAAGCGCATCGCACAACTCCGCAGCGAGGCCCGCGCCCCGTTGTTCATGGGACTGGTCTTCCCCCGAGTGATTCTGGGCTTGATGTGCGCCGCGATGCTCGGCGCCTTCATCAGTACGCACGATACGTACTTGCACTCCTGGGGTGGCATGTTCATACAGGATGTCGTGCTGCCCTTCCGCAAGAAACCACTCAAGACCAGTCACCATCTGTGGCTGCTGCGCGCCGCCATTCTGGGAGTGGCGATCTTCATCTTCTTCTTCAGCCTGGTCTTTCGACAGACGCAACGCATCCAGATGTTCTGCGCCCTGTCGGCCAATATGTTCGTCAGCGGCGCCGGCGCCGCCATCATCGGTGGGCTCTACTGGAAGCGCGGCACTACGGCCGCGGCCTGGACAGGAATGATCTCCGGCCTGGTGCTGACCATCATCGCCTTCTGGATCCAACAGAGCGGTGCCGGTTTCCTGGCCGGTCTCGAGAACGAGCAACTCGCGGCGTTCCTGCGGCCCGTTTTCGAACTGACCGGACAGGAAATGTCGTTCTGGATCATCGTGTTCGTCGTTCTTTCCTATCTGCTCGTCTCGCTGCTGGGCGGACGTCGCTCGTACAACATGGATCGGATGCTGCACCGAGGCAAGTACGCGGTGGCCGGAGAGACGTCACTCTCGTACAAGGATGGGAAGACCCTTCTGGAGAAACTGGGCTGGACCAAGGAATTCACTCCGTCGGACAAGATCGTCGCCGGGATCACCCTGGCCTGGCCGCTGGTGTGGTTTGTTATCTTCGTCATTGGAAACACCTGGCACCTGTTGCGCGAGGGCGGCATTCCCAACGAGTCCTGGCTGCGCTTCTGGCGCTATTGGACATGGTTCATCTTCGCCAGTTCCATCGCCGTGACCGTCTGGTTCATCGTGGGCGGATTCCGCGACATCGTCTACCTGTATCGCAAACTGGGCGCCACTCAAGCAGACGATCTCGATGACGGACGCGTCGTGGACCACCACAATGTGGGTGAAGCGATTCCAACGAACGATGAGTAACGGAGACGCGCAGGCGTGACCAATAAGGACAGATTGCACCTGATACTCCAGGGCGGGATTCCCGATCGACCGCCCCATTTCGAGATCGATTTCCAGCTTGGCAAAGAGATGTTCGGTCTGGATCTGGAGGCGGCGCAAACGAACACGTACGCCTCCGAATCCGCCCGAGCTGATGTGCTACTGAAACTCCATATCGAGCTTCAAGTCCGGCTTGTGGAGGAGTTGGACTATGCCTCAGCCTATTTTAGTCACGAGCATTCGCCCGAGCAAGGCATTGGCCTGGTCAAGAAGGTGATCGGAGACAAGGCCCTTCTCCGCGTCCACGACTGGGCCGGGGTCTTCTGGATGCCCACGGGCCAGGAGATGATGGATTTCGTGGTCAAGATGTTCGAGCACCCCGAGCAGATGCACGCCGAGGCGCGGCAAAAATGCGACGACGCCAAGGAACGGATACGACGCCAGGTGGAAGCCGGCGCCGACTTCTTCATGCTGTGCTATGACTTCGGATTCAACAGCGGGCCCTTCATTTCCCCGGCCCACTTTGCCGAGTTCGTAACGCCCTACCTAACGGAGATCGTCGCAACAGTGCACGATCTGGGCAAGAAGGCGCTGCTACATTCGGACGGCAACATCAATGATCTACTGGACCAGATCCACTCAACGGGAATCGATGGGTATCAATCGGTCGATCCCCAGGGCCATATGGATATCCAGGCGGTTCGGTCCCGGTTCCCCGACTGGATTCTGATGGGCAACGTGCACTGCGGGATGCTCCAGGACACTGACGGACAACGCATCCGAGAATCCGTGCAGTACTGCATGACGCACGGCGGCCTCGGGAAGCGGTACATCTTCTCGACGTCGAACTGCATCTTCCAGGGCATGCCGCCGGAGAGCTACCGCATCATGCTGGACGAGTACCATCGCCTTGCCGATTAGGCGACGCCTGTCACTGGGTCCACACCTTGCCATCCTGCCGGACATGAACCGATCGAACCTTTCCGCGCTTGCGGGCCAGCCGCGCGACGGCTTCCCAGCCCGCTTCCGTGATCCGCATCGTAACGGGCTCAGCAAGTGTCTCATCCATAAGCTCACCAAGGTCCAGCGTCTCCAGCGTATCGGCATAGCGTTTGTGCGTCAGGTGGTATTGCTCCTGGGCATAGAGAACCTCGTGCAGCAGATAGCGCGCCTGGGCTGCGGGATCGGGGACCAGCTTGGCCTTGGCGCCGACCCGCTTGGTCGAGAACTGGACGTAACCCCATGTCTCGGGGCGATGCATATTGACCACCCCCTGGGGCGACCAGATCCAGTTATCCTCGTGCCATTCATCGGTCCGTTCCTCTTTGTTGGGCCAGCGGAGGTACTTGCCATCGGCGATCCGGTGCCCCCACTCGACGCGTGAGAACCCCACGCGCCACTGGTCGCCATTCTTGGGCGGGCACGGACACGTCGCATGCTCGGCCATCCCCTTCCAGGGGAAGGCAATCTCCACCGTCCAATACTCGTCGATGTCACCTGGGTTGTTGAGGGTCCCCTTGACAAAGACGCCGCTCTTCTGGCCCGGCATCTCCCGGATAACCGCGTTGCCCCCATGCTTGTAGGGCTTGTCCATCAACAAGTTCCACACCGTGTTCAGAACGTTGATCTCGAACTCATAGTATGCATGACTGTCCCCGTCCGGATCGATGAAGACCTCGAAATCGTTGTCGTTGAAGATAACCGCGTTTCTCTCCGTGATCGTCCCCCAGACATGCGGCTCTTCCATCCAGGCCGCCACGTAGAAATACTGATCGTCCCAGAGCATCTTGCAGTGCGTATCGAAGCGCGGCTTCACGGGCCGCATCTGACCCTCGATATCCACATGGTAATCCGCCCAGACCGCCTTGTCCCACGAGGACTCATCGAGCTTGCCATCCACGACGATGGGACCTCTGGCCCGCTGGCAGACATAGCCGCGCGGCATGACAAACGGTCTCGGGTCGGGACCGATATAGGCCGGCAGGTCGGTCGATTCGACGGCTTCCACTTCTGATGTCACCGGCTCATCGCGCCAGGCAAAGGTCCCCGACTCCACCCTCCAATCGCTTCCGAATACACCGGCCGCCCGCACGCCCTTGGTGCCATCGGTCAGCATTTCAGGGCCAATCACAATACAATCGGGATAGTTGCAGCCGGCGAAGATGTACTGCAGGCGATCGGTCAGATGCATCCCCTTGATTCCCGTCCCGCTGACAACGGCTACGCAAGCCACCTCGCTGTCGGTCCTGGGACGCAGGAACAGACAGGCCAGGTCGTCTCCTTCCAGACGTTGATCGCCGATCGTCACGGCGCCCGGCTCGACCTGCACGGGACTGCTGCCCAGCAGCTTGGGCCAGGCCGCGTTCGTCTTGGAATTGCCATACAGAACGACGCCGCGATCCGCGTAGGCCTTCGGTGCGAAGTCCACATCAGCGATGATGTCCACCGAACCGTTACCTTGATACCACCATTGCTCGGCGTCAAAGCGGGCCTTGGTGCGAGCCCAGGCGTTTTCGCTCTCGCTACCGGCCGTGCCGATGACGAAGACCATCTTATGTCTGAACGCTTCCTTGAACGGCCCGAATCGGTGCGGGCCCTTCAGAACTTTGGGCGGTTCGCTCGCCAGAGACCATTGGTCGTCCTTCCGAACGAGCCAGATCTGCTTGCAGCCGCACGGATAGGGGATACCGGAAAGGGTCTGCTCGTCCAGTTGCACGCTCAACGGCGCACCATCCGGCAATACATCGAGCTTCAGGCTCAGTCGCGACACATTCTCGGTGGTCCCGACAAAGCGTCGCTTCCCCGGATCGAGACGAATGCTGATGGTGCTGAGTTTCAAGTGCTCGATCTGATCCTCGATGCCGGCCCAATAGGACCAGGCGCTAATCCCTGGATTGACAGTAACGAAATCGACCTGGCGCACCGCCTTGGCCGCAGGCAATGCGTGCCGAGCGAAGAAATCGAACATCGGCGCCCAGTCCACACAATCGGCGCCCGGCTCGTCCGACAGATCCCACCAATGTCCCTGTCCTGGCTCCTCGTGATAGACAAAATCCTGATGGAACGTCTTGAGCCGTTCGATCATCGTGTGCGATTGATCGGAACGCACGACCTTGTCCGCCCCCCCGTGGAGGATATAGACACCCGTGTCCGTCAGGTTCTTAGCGAGCGTCATAGTGTCGCCAGCCAGTTCAGGTCGGGTCAGGATCTGCTCGACCGGGGACGGGTCCTCGATCTTGGTCGCCGCACGATAGGACCAGAAGCTCAGCCAGCCCGCACTGGGACCGATCGCGGCGAACTTGTCGGGAAACTCCGAACCCAGAATCCAGGTGCCATGCCCACCCATGGAATGTCCCGTCAGATAGACCCGCTCGGGATCATGACCCAGTGCGACTTTGGCATCCTCCAGCACTTCAAGGGCATCGACGCGTCCCCAGTCCTCCCAGTCGAAGCCGTAAGGTCGCCGGTTCGTCGGGGACACGATATTGCACCAGCTCTTGGAGCCGTAAGAACCCGCCTGATTGATCGCTTCGACGCTGGCCCCGTGAACGCTCAGGACCAGCGCGGGTGGTGACGTATCTCCGGGCAAAGGCTTGACGGGATTCACGGCATAGTACTGCACACTGCCATCGATCGCACTGACGAAGGTGCGCTTGTGGGTCTCGTCGGGCTTCTTGACGTTCAGATTGACGGTACACCGATCCAGAACCGTCCGCGCGCCATCGAGAGTCTTCAATGTCAGTTCCCGCTTCCACGTACCCGGTTCCTTTGCTGGGACGTCACGATGAATCGGAAACCACACTTTGCGCACGCTGCGCGGCTGGATAATCGGGACCGTGGTCGAGATCATCTTCTGGTCCGAAGGCTGGTTCGGATCGGATACGGTGATCCGAAGGTCCTTTTGAACCGTGTCGGAAGAGTTGATTACAACGATAGACCCAACCGTCGACGCCGCCTGACCCACCAGAAGGTCGGGCAGGGTCACATCGCTGGGATTCAACTGAACGGGGGATTTGGGCTTCAGCAGCCGGACCTTGACCCGACCGCGCGAGCGCCAGGTCCGCTTGAAGAGCAGATCGTTGACCCCCTTCTTGAGCCGAACGGGAAGCTGGACGTAATCGAAGTGCGGCTCCCACGGCGCCACCTCCTCGCGATACTGGTATCGGCTTCCCACGCGCGGCACGCCGTTGACGTACGCCATGCTGTTGCCCCGCATGTGCAGAAGCATCGTGCGGGCGGCGTCGGAATCCACGCGGACGTAGATGTACCCACTGCGACCCTTCTTCTGAGAGAACCATCCCTCCTCGTCAGCGGTGGTCTTGCGCCACGTCCTGTCCTCGCCGGTGGCGTCCTTCAGCACATCGCCATCGTGAGGCTCTTTCCATGCGCCGCTGAGAATCAGGGACTCCACGACATCCTGATGCACGGGGCTGCGCCCATAGTACCCGACGCCATCGATCGTCAACCCCTCGCGGAGTACGATCTCCTCCGTGGCGTTGGTGATGGCGGTCTGCCCATTGGCACTCATACACCCAAGCACACAAAGAAGGATGATCGCACTGCCCAATCTGTTCGTGATCCCGTTCATGGTTTGGTCCTCCACTGATCCGCCTTCGACTATCCGGCGGAATCCTGTTTTGAAAAGGCTTCCCATGCTTCAAACGCGGCGTATACGTTGTCCGGGTTCGCACCCGGTCCGAATTCCAGTTTCCCGATCACTCCCCCTCTGTCGTAGAAGCAGTGATTGAACCGTCGGACGGCCTCGATGATCTCTTCGCGCTGTCCGTGAGGGAGCAGATGTTGCCGGTCGAGTTCACCCCAGAACGTTATCCGGCCTCTGAACCGCGCGCCGAGTTCTTCCAGCCCCATGCAGAAAACCTGGGCGTTCAGGGCATCCAACCCCAGTTCAATGAGGTCGTCGATAATGTCGGTGATCCAGCCATCGGAGTGCATGAAGATCTTCTTACCAGCCGCGTGGGCGATGTCGATGTACTCGCGGTACAACGGTTTGAACCAATCACGCCACATCGCCGGCGAGATCAGCAGCGACCGCTGGGTCCCCCAATCATCCATGAACACGATCCCGTCCACCGGCGTGCCGCACCACAGCTCCACCTCCTTGAGATAGAACTGGTGAAGCCTGTCAAGCAGGCCGCGAAGTTCGTCTGAGCCGAGCGCCAGGTCCATCATCACGTTCTCGGTGCCACGGAGGAATTGCAGCCGCTCGAACGGGCGGGGACAACACGGCGCCAGGACAAACTTCTCGGTCTCTCGGCAGAACGCGGCGGCCTTGTCCGTATCCACCGTCAGCGCCCCAACCGGTTCTTTGACCTTCTCCATGTCGTCCCAGGCAGTCACCAGCGGCGCCTTGACCTCGCCGATGACTCCAGCCTGCTTGTTGACGAAGGTGCATCCCCACTCGTCCACGTACGGCCCCACGGCATAGGGATCGCCGCTACCAGGGACCGATTCGCGACAGAAGTAGTGTGACATCGTCAGATCGTCTGGGAACCGCTCGGCAATACGCCGGACCTGCTCTCCATAGCGAGAGGTCGCCCAGGGCAACAGCCCCATCTCGCGCGGAATGCGGGCCGGCCCGTCAAACTCCAGAGATCTAACGACAAGCTCTCTCGGCGTCATATCCCGCGGGCCCCGTCTACAGCTCTGAGTGGGTCTTGACGAAATCAATCAATTCATCGACCTGGGTGAAGGCGACGCCCGTCACAGTGTCGGCACAACCGTAATAAACGGCGATGCGACCCGTATCGGAATCCGTCAGCGCCGCGCAGGGGAACGTCACATTCGGCACATCACCGACGCACTCGTACAGCCTCTGCGGCGAGAGGATATACGGCTTGGCCCGATACATCACCTTCCATGGCTTCTCCAGATCCAGTAGCGCCGCCCCCATGTGGTAGACGAACCCGTTGCAGCTATTGAGCACGCCGTGGTAGATCATCAACCAGCCTTCGGTCGTCTCGATGGGGGTCGGCCCCGGACCGACCTTCTGAGATTGCCAGCCACCTTTGGTCCCCATAACGTATCGGTGCCGACCCCAGAAACACAGATCGGGGCTCTCGCTGTAGAAAATGTCGCCGAATGGGGTGTGCCCCGTGTCGCTGGGCCGGCTCAACATGGCGTAGCGGTCCCCGATCTTGCGTGGAAACAGAACGCCGTTGCGATTGTAAGGCAAAAAGGCGTTCTCTATCTGATGGAACGTCTTGAAATCGTGGGTGTAGGCCATCCCGATCGTTGGGCCGTGGTAGATGTTGCACCACGTGACATAGTAGCGATCCTCCAGCCAACAGACGCGGGGATCGTACGCCTCGATGTGCTCGGCGATCTCAGGCTCATCACAGACGAACTGGATCGGCTCGGGATCGATCTCGAAATCGATGCCGTTGCGGCTGCGACCAACGTGGATGTGCATCTCGCGGGATGTGTCGTCACACCGAAAAACACCGGCGAAAGCGCCTTCAAACGGCACCACCGCACTGTTGAAAATGCTGTTGGAGGTGGGGATCAGGTCGCGTGGAATCACGGGGTTGGCGCTGTAGCGCCACATGATATTGCTGCAACCGTCCGGTCTTTCCTCCCAGGGAATGTTCGGCAGGCTGGGCCCAATGATTGTCCGTTTCTTCGTCATCTCAGGTCCTCTTTACCAGGTGCTCAATGGGGTCTTACGTCGCGGGGTAGCGTATATGAATCTGTTTGAACGGTCAAACCTTTTCCGCTAGACTCAGGCCAGATCGGGAGACCGAACCTCCCAGGCCAGCGACTAGCATCCAGGAGCACCCATGGAACACGAAAGACGATTGACGTTAGCGAAAATCACGGGCCGCCTGAAGCTTATCGAACCGTTGGTGTACCGCCGACAGACCCCTCTCGACGCATTTCGATATGCCGAGCACACCGGCCCAGAAGAACAGGGCCAAGTGGGCGTCGAGGTGGACGATGCTTCCTGGCCCGTTGTCGAATCCGGAACGTACTGGGGCCAGTGGAACACGAGCTTCACCCTGCGCGTCCGATTTCGGATACCCCAGGACTGGGACAGCGCCGGGTCGGTGGGACTCGTTCTGAACCTGGGTGAAATCCACAACTGGGATTTCTGTCACCCCGAGGCGCTCGTCTACATTGATGGCCAGGCGATCGCCGGCTGCGACAAATACCACCGGCTGATTCAACTGCCCGACCGCTTCCGTGACGACAACGAGCATGTCCTGGCTCTGCATGGCTATACGGGCCGGTGGGGGTATTTCGAGGACCCGCCCAAGATCAAGCTCCTGATGGAGCAATGCAACCTCGTACAGATCGACGGGCCGACGCAAGCCTTCATCGCGGCCGTACGCGTGGCGCTAGGCACGGCGCAGGTCCTCGATGACAACCAGCCCGCGAAGGGACGGATACTCAACGCCCTGGACAGAGCATTCAAGGTCCTGGACACGCGGGAACCGTTGGATGAACGATTCTACTCGAGCGTCGCCCAGGCCCATGAAGTGCTCCAGGCCGAACGGCGACAGGCGGGTCCGAGCCTGGATGTGAATGTCACCGCCGTGGGACACAGCCATATCGACGTCGCCTGGCTCTGGCCCTTGGCCCAAACCCGGCGCAAGTGCGAACGGTCCTTCCATACGGTGCTCGCGCTGATGGAAGAGTTCGATCAGTATCGCTTTACCCAGAGTCAACCTCAGTTGTATGACTACGTGCGACAGGACAATCCGGAACTGTTTGAACGTATCAAGGAAAAGATCGCCCAGGGGCGTTGGGAAGCCACCGGGGGCATGTGGGTCGAGGCCGACTGCAACGTCAGCGGGCCCGAATCCCTGGCGCGACAGTTCCTGCTGGGTCGGAGCTTTTTCGCCGAGCATTTCGGCGCCGAGGCCGAGACGCCGATCCTCTGGCTCCCCGACGTATTCGGCTACTCCTATTGCCTGCCGCAACTGATCAAACAGGCTGGACTGACCTACTTCTACACGACCAAACTCTCCTGGAGCCAGTACAACCGGTTCCCCTACGACAGCTTCTGGTGGCAAGGCATCGACGGGACGAAGGTCCTGACGCACCTGGGCACCACGCCCTCAGCCGGTACGGACAAGGGCGTGACGTACAACGGGACCGCCGTCCCCGAGGAGATCCACAAGAGTTGGACAAACTTCCAACAGAAGGAAACGCACAACGACCTCATGACAGCCTTTGGCTATGGGGACGGCGGAGGGGGTCCCACACGGGAGATGCTGGAGAATATCCGTGAGATGGCGGATTGCCCAGGCTTGCCCAGGGCAAAGCACGGCCGCGCGATCGACTTCTTCGAGAAACTCGAACGAACCGCCTCCGAGAAGTTGCCCACCTGGAATGGCGAACTCTACCTCGAGTATCACCGGGGCACCTACACCACGCAGAGCAGAAACAAGCGGGCGAACCGCAAGAGCGAATTCATGCTCCACGACACTGAGTGGCTTGCCACCCTGGCGGGCGTTCTGGACGCGGAGTTTCAGTACCCTCATGATGAAATGCGAGAAGCCTGGCAACTCGTCTGCCTGAACCAGTTCCACGACATCATCCCGGGATCGTCGATCGGCGAGGTCTACACCGAGTCGCTTGAGCAATACGAGCGAGTCAGGCAGATTGCCGAGGAGGTGAAAGACGAGGCGCTGTCGTGCATCGCCGGGAAGACAGGGGGCCGGATCGTCCTGGCCAATCCCATCGCCTTTGAGCGAAGCGAACCGGTGTTGTGGACCGGCGCACTGGCGGCGGGAGAATCACTGTGCGGGCCGGATGGACAGGTCCTTCCGATTCAACAGACCGATACAGGGACACTGATAGACGCCGGCAGCCTCGGGCCGCTCGGCATTGTCCCTCTGACCATCCAACCTGCGCGGTCAAACGATCACGAAACCACGACGTCTCCATCAGCATGGGCTAAAGCCCATCCTACGCATATCGAGAACGACCTGCTGCGCGTGGAAGTCAACGCTGATGGCGATATCACCAGGGTCTATGACAAGGAGAATGGTCGGGAAGTGCTCGCCGAAGGCGCTGTCGCGAATCAGTTCCAGGCCTTCGAGGATCGACCCATCAACTGGGATGCATGGGACATAGACATATTCTACGACGATAAGATGTGGACCAGCGAACCGGCCCAATCCATCCGAGTGGTCGAAGAGGGTCCTCTCCGCGCCGCGATCGAAATCAAGCGGAGGGTCCTCAGCAGCGAGTATACCCAATACATTCGCCTGGCTCGCAACAGTCGACAACTGGATATCGAAACCCAGATCGACTGGCGTGAGAAGCACGTTCTGCTCAAAGCTGCCTTCCCTGTCGCCATCCACTCCAACGAGGCCACGCACGAGATCCAATGGGGCCATGTCCAACGTCCCACCCATCGCAACACGAGTTGGGATTGGGCTCGCTTCGAGCAATGCGCCCAGAAATGGGTGGACCTGAGCGAGGGCAATTACGGCGTCAGCCTGCTGAACGACTGCAAGTACGGTCATGACATCCGAGACAACGTGCTCCGCATCACGTTGCTGCGCAGCCCGACCATGCCCGACCCGACCGCCGACCAGGGAGAACACATCTTCACATACAGCCTGCTGCCCCACGCCGGTCGCTGGGACCACCAAACCATCGCCGCGGCCTACGCACTCAACGATCCAACGATCCTATTCGAACCGGCGCAGACAGACGTTCAAACGAAGCAACTCGAGCCCGTGGTGAGCGTTGACCGCGACAACATGGTCATCGAGACCATCAAGCAAGCCGAAGATGGCAACGGCATCATCGTCCGAATGTACGAAGGCATGCGGCAACGAGGCAAAGTGACCCTGCGAACAGGCTTCAAGCTGGGCGCAGCCTGCAAGACCAATCTTCTCGAACAGACCACCGACTCCCTGGAGATCGGTGATGACAAACTGACGTTATACGTGAGGCCTCACGAAATCATGACCTTGCGTCTCGTCCCGGCCTAACGCGTTACCTCATAGTCACGACAACCTCATTGACCGAGCCTCGTTTCTGTGGCGGGATGGGGCCTGTCACCGGCTGCCCGTTTACCTCGATCGAGGCGACGCCTTTCGAGATGCCGTTTGGGTTGCGGATGGTGATGTTGTAGGTGGCGCCGCGCCATTGGCGGGTGACCTCGAAGCCACTCCACGATCTCGGGATGCAGGGGTCGATCACCAAACCTTCGAAGGTCGGTCGGACACCCAGGATCCATTGCGTGGCGGCGAGATAGAACCAGCCGGCCGAGCCGGTCAGCCAGGGATGGCGGGCCTGCCCATGGCGGGTATGGTCCTTGCCCATGATGAACTGGCAATAGGAATAGGGTTCGGCTTCGCGGATTTCGATCATCTCGTTCTGGTTGTAAGGGAGCATGGCGCTGTAGAACTCGTGAGCGAGGTCGCCCCGACCCAGCATGCACTCGGCAATCACCGCCCAGGGGTTCGGGTGGGAGAAGATCGCCGCGTTCTCCTTGATGCCCTTGTACACGCGTGTGACGAAACCGATGTCATCGTCAGGCTTTGAGTAGGCGGGCCAGAGCAAGTGCAAGCCGTACTCGCTGAACAAATGCTTGTCCACCGCATCCATGCATCGCATCGCGCGCGACCCCGTGCTGAGGCCGCTCATCACGGCCCAACTCTGGGCATTGAGAAACAGCTTGCCCTGGCGATCGGTCCGCGTACCAAGCTTGCGTCCCTTGGCCGTGAAGCCGCGAATATACCATTGGCCGTCCCACAGTTGTTCATCACAAGCGATCTTGACCTTCTCGGCGATGCGCCGGTACTTCCGCGCATCCGACCGCCGGCCCAGAAATGCTGCGACTTCGATAAACGTCTGCAAGGCCCAGTAGTTGATGAAGGAAACCATCGCGGACTCGCCACCCCACAGGTTGATGCAGTCGTTCCAGTCGGCGCGGAGACCCTCGGCGATCCCGTGGGGACCGACGTGTTTGGCCGAGAAATCCAGCGCCCGCTTGAGATGGTCGTACACACTGGCTTGCCCCTTGTCGGCAAACGGCACGATCGTATCGAGGAAGTCGAGGTCACCCGTTTCCTTGACGTACTCGCAGGCCGTGGCGACGAGCCAGAGGGCATCGTCCGAGCAGACGTCTTTGAGGGTGGGAATACGGACGGCCGCATCGTCACCCATTACGACCGTGGGGATGGTCGCCTTAGCGTCACCGCCTTCCTGTTTGGGCATCAATAGAAGAGGATCGAAGAGATGGAGACCGAAACCAGCGGACACCTGGCCATGCAGTAGTTCGAGCATACGTTGCTTGACCCGCGCAGGATTGGAATGGGCGACGCTCATCGCGTCCTGAGCCGTGTCGCGATAGCCCAATCCCGTGCGGCCTCCCACCTCGACGAAAGACGCAAAACGCGACCATATCACACAGGTCTCCGCCTGGTACAGCGTCCAGGTATTGAGCATCGCGTCCATGCCCTCGTCAGGCGTATGACACTGAAGGTTCGACAGCTTGCCCTGCCAATGCCGTCCCAGGGCGTCGAACGCCTTGTCCACAACCTGTGGATCAGAATACTTCTTGCGCATCCGTCGACCCTGTTTGGCGCCCGGCCCCACGCCCAGCATGAAGACGCAGCGCGCCTCCTGTCCAGGCTCTATCGTGTACCGCTTGTGCAAAGCACCACAATGGTTTCCGCCCAATTGGCTGCTGCCCGAACACTGGCCCTGTTCGAGGGCGAGAGGATCGGTCTCCGTGCGATAGGGTCCGATGAATTCGTCGCGCAGACAATCGTAGCTGTCCGGCTCGAAATTCGCCGTGAAGAAGTGGTGCAGGCCCGGAGCGTAGAAGAAATCGTAGTCGATAACGCCATCGCGATAACTCGACCCACTTGCGTAGAGCCCCATCTGGAAGTCTTGATTGTCCAGGCTCACCTGATGGAGGGAAAACTCAACGTAAGAAAACACGCTCAAGTGACGCACACGCTTGCTGGTATTCGTAAGAACCACGTTCCACAGTTCCACATCGTCGCCCAAAGGAATGAACAGCGTCTGTTCGGTGGCAACGCCCTTGTAGTGACATTGGAACCGTGAATAGGAAAGACCATGACGGCAGGTGTACTTCGCCTTCTTGAGATCCTTGCCGACAGGCTGCCAGGAGATCGACCAGTACTCCCCCGTATCGTCATCCCGAACATACACGTAATGACCCGGCCGATCCAGCGGGACGCCGTTGGGACGGAACCGCGTGATCCGACCCCGCTCGGCCGACCGATAGAACGCGTAGCCCCCCGCATTATGACTAACGACCGTACACATATCTTCGAGACCGAGGTAGTTGGTCCAGGAGACAGGCACGTCAATGCGATCAATGACATACTCTCTGCTCTTCTCATCAAAATAGCCGTAACGCATAGAGGTGCATCCCTCATTCTTCCTTCATATTGTCGCGGAGTTTGGCGGCGGTAAGTGCGAATGTCCAGGCATGTCTGCAGGGTGGTAACTGACGGATCGTCTCAGGGACGGAGACCGTGAGACCCGCCGGGCCGGTTTGCCAATTCACTTCTCGATCGGTTCCCACCATGCGAACGGCTTGGGCCCCTTCAACGAATGAGAGGATCGTCTCCAACGGCGGCCCAGCCTGGTCATCCCCAGCCAAGACAATCGCATACAGCGTCTCATCCTTCTTCGTCAGATAGATATTATCACATTCATAGGGTTGGACGGGCCGCGTGCCGTAGATGGCCTCTCCGTTGATCCGCAGCCAATCACCGATCTCGCCGAGTCGCTCCTGCGCCTCCGCGGGAAGACAACCATCCGGACCCGGGCCGACGTTGAGCAGGAAGTTCCCGCCCCGAGCGACGATACGAATCAGCATGTGGATCAGATCGCGGGCAGACTTGTACTTGTCGGTCGGATTGAAGGACCATTGCTCGCCCATCGTGACGCAGCTTTCCCATATGCCATCCAGGAACTTCTCGGGCACCGTTTGCTCCGGTGTCCGGTAGTTCTCGTAGCGCCCCCCCACCGCGCGATCCACAACGATGAGTCCGGGCTGATGGGCCCGGGCCATCGCGGCCAGACGGGGCATATCGATATCCTCCCGCGGCGGGCGCACCCAATCCGAGTCGAGCCAGAGAATCTCAACAGGACCATAGCCTGTCATGAGTTCCTCGACCTGCCTGTGCACGAACTCCACATAGCGGGCCCATGCGGCCGGGTGCTCGCTCGAATCGTAGTTCGCTTCACGCGCCAGGCGAGGCGCGTCGGGATCCCAGTAGTCACAGTGGTACCAATCCGCCTTGGAGAGGTACACGCCAATCTCGAAACCGCGCCGGCGAAACGCCTCGAACAGAACCTTGGTCACATCGGCGTTCGCACTCTGATGAAACGGACAGGACGGATGCGTGGCCCGGTATTCCGTCTGTCGCGTATCGAACATGCAGAACCCATCGTGGTGCTTGGTCGTGAAGACCAGGTACTTCGTGCCAGCGTCGGCTGCCACGTCCGCCCACTCCTCGGGTTCGAACTGGGTCGGATTGAATTGCTGGTTCAGAGCGAAGTACATCTCCATGAACCCCTCAACGTCTTTGCCCGACTGCTCCCAGGCGGGCAGCGCATCGCGCCCATAGGGTTCGGCATCGCAGATGGGCCAGGATTCCACGGCGCCCCAGACACTGTAGGGCCCCCAATGGATCATCAAGCCAAACTTCATATCCCGAAAACGTTCGAGCTTTTGCAGAACCAGAGGATCGTTCTCTGCATCCGGCGATGGCGGAACAGGCATTGTCATGACGGTATCCTCAGGTTCATGGAAGCAGTTCGGTATTGCGACTCCAGCCTTGTCCGCGCGAGGGTCCCCAACACTCCACCGTTCCGTCTTTCAGAGCAAGGTAGAGGCAGCCACCCGCCGCCGACATGCCATCGAAAACAGGCAGCGCCCCCAGGTTGTATTCAGACAGCGTCGCTCCATCAGCGCGGGAGACAACCCGAAGGAACACGCCCTTCTCGCCCCGGAAGGCGGCGAGGGCCTCGGACCCATTCTTGAAGGCCAGGAACGCCGACTCTTTCCGCCCCAGATCGGGCGGGCCCGCGACGACCAGCGTCTCTGACGTCAACACCATAGCTCGAACCACCAGCGATTCGTCGTCGGCCCAGACGCCCGTTTCATGCTCCGGCGCAGACTCGACCGCTTGCTTAGCATCCCCATCTGTCTTCTTACGCCCCTTGGGTGTCGGCTTCGTCGACATCAGAACCTTCGGGGTGGCAAAGAGGTGGTAGGCGTCCAGCTTGTGCCCAGCCGCCCCGCTGGCGACCTCTTTGCGTCCATACCCGTAGAGCCGGTCCTCGTCAAAGCAAAGAATCCGACCGGCCGGCACCTTGTTGGCAGCGTCCGCCCAGCCTCCCCAACCGGCCCCGACGTCGGTCCCGATCAGCCAGTACGAGCGGACGAACCACTCCTCACCCAGGAAACCGGTCATGCAAAACAAGTGCGGCTTCTCTTCCTTGGTGAGTTGACCCGATCGGTCAAAGTGCAGGTGCTTCATGAACACGGACTCGCCATCCCCCGAAAGGACATCCGAAGTCGCCCCTTCCATATCAAAGCCCCGCCCCGCCTCGAAGCCGGTCTGCTGGCCCGTATCGGGGTCGAGATCGGAGACCACCGTTCGCGACCGCTCCCGACCCGTTTCGGGATCGAGACGGTACAAGACGATGCCTCCATCAAGATACGTCGAACGCCCCGCCGTGACGTAGAGCGTGTCATTCTGAATCAAGACGGCGCCATGGACGGGCCACACAGACTCCAGTTGGTCCAGCACCCCCACTTGCCAGTCCCGGGGCGCTGCGCGAAATCGCCAAGCCAGTCGACCGTCCGAAGCACGCAGCGCGTAGACCCAACCATCGCGAGATCCAAAGAACACACGTCCCTTGTATACGGTCGGAGCGCTATCGATCCTCCCCCCGGCTGTGTAGTTCCAGAGGGTTTTGCCATCAGTGGCGCTCAACGCATGAAGCGTGTGCGTATCCATGGAAACGACCAGCATCGTAGTGCCGACAATCACCGGCTGCGTAAGGTTCGCATCAACGCGTGCCGACCACCGTCTTTGCAGCGAGGGTTGCAGACGCGTCGGCGTCATTCCCGAGCGATTGATGTCACGGCGATACATGGGCCAGTCATCCGGATTCGCCTGTCCGGCCGGCGTCGATTCCCCATAGGCCGGCCCCTTTTCGAGAACCGCTTCGTCGGGGAATGGCATTCTGCCATCGGCGCCCCGCTGGGGGGCGGCCGCAAAGAAACCGGAGAGCTTGACCTTGGGGAAGCAGGCGCAGGCGTCCGGCGGGGCATACAGCAGACCATTGCAGGGCATGATGCCATACTGACACGTGCCGCGAATCCAACTGTTGTTGCCCTGCCAGCCCTTCTCCAGACTCGCCACTTCGATTCCGGCCCGACCGGTGAGGATGAGACGCTCAGTGGCCTTGTTCCGATAGCACCGGTGGTGCGGCATGGCGACCGGCGCCCCCTTCCAGTTCAAGTGACGCACCAAACGACCCGTCTTAACGTCGTAGCCCTTGTAGTCACTGCCCACCCAGACAACGTCACCAACGACGAATACATCTACGGGTGAGTTATAGCCCTCGCCACATGGCGTACTCCACAGTTCCTCGCCTGTCTCGGCGCCATACGCACGCAGAACCGACTTGCCCCGCCGGGGAAATCCCGCCTGATTCCAGCCATGGACGCCCCATTCCACCTTGTCGCGCGCCGCCTGCTTCTCCGGAGCGATTCTGTCGGCACAGAAGAGTACGTCCTCGGTCGCCACCAGGGTTGGCGCCGAGAAGGACATGCGCAGAGCCGGTGTCTGGCGCTGGGTCTTCCAGATTTGCCGACCCGACGCGGCCTCCAGACCGACGACTCCCGATGTGCTCTGGTAGAAGACCCTCTCACCCTTGACAGTGAGTGACAGGGGCAAGAGATACTCTCCTTCAGAACAAGACTTCTTCCACAGCGACCGACCGGTCGAGGCATCCAGCGCTGTGACGTATCGGAACTCGGTCGGCTTGGGCTCGCCGCGCTCGTGCAGTCCCTCCCCCTGGCGGTATCGCTCCGAGGTTCCGACGACGAGATAGAGGACGCCATCCTGAACGAGGATCTCTTCGGCGCGTTCGGTCCCCTTATATACACGTTGCACCTGCCCCGTAGCAGCGTCGAACGCCGTCACCGGGGCGTCCAGACCGGGCGTCACATAAACCGTATCGCCACTGGCGACCAGTCTCCGGGGCAGATGAACGGGACCGGCGCGGAAGTGTCGGAGATGGTCGCTCCATTTGGCGATCTGCTTGCGCCAGAGCAAGGTCCCGTTAAACGCGTCCCGGGCCACCAGTTCCCACTGGCTGGCAAAGCGGACGGACGCCAAAGGCGCCTTATCGACAATGAAGAAGACGCGTCCGTTGGCCGAAACAGCGGCACTCATACTCGCCAGTTCCTCATGACTTCTGCCCCACCGGGGGCCGGAGACCCACTGAATGGAGCGCGGGATGTCAACGATTCGATCGTTAGCGACCGCGTTGTTGTCCGGGCCATGCAGGAAGTGGTTCCACTCGTCCATGTCGGCCGGCCAGGGCTTGACCGTCTTTCGACCATTCTCCATGACCACGCCGCGCGGCGCCAGGACGCGCATGATCTCCTCATCCGATACGCGCCCTCGCACGCTGACGATGATCAGATTGACGAAATTGTCCACGTAGGGCAGATTCTTGCCGTCGATTTTGTAGGCGGACACAGGGCCATAGCAGCCAGCCGCTCGAATGACCTGTCGCGCTTTGAGCACCTTCGCATCGCTTGTCTCCAAACCTTGAACGACATACCGGCCACTGCGCCGCAGTCTGACGGTGTCGACGCCATCGCCACATCCCAGATGAACGACCACCCCTCCGGAAACGCCTGAGGACTCCAGATCTTCGACCACGTCGGCCGAAACGGACGTCGCCAACGCCAACAGGACACCCAGGCAAATCAATTCATTTCGCATAAGACCCTTTCCAGTCAAGGCGGCCGACCCCATCTACGGGTTCCCTTGGGCCACCGTGTCTTTTCATGCTGCCAGTCTACACGAACCGCACGTCTTTTCAAAGGACCTGCCGGCTGCTCGACGACGCGCCCACTGTAGGGGTCGAGACTGATAGTTGTCCGAATGGGGAGCGTCGGCTACAATGAGCCCTCATGCACGATGATCCTCGCAAGTCGCATCGTGCAAGACCATACTCTAAACTCATAGGAGCCTTGTGCCATGAGCGCAAAACGCACGCCGAAAGCCATCCCTTTGACACTCCTGATCTCACTGCTGCTGACCGGCCTGAGCCTCGCCGGCGACAATGTGCTGTTTCGCATTGGCCAGGCGGACAACAACACCGCCGAATTCGCCCTGGGACCCAACCAAAGTGGTCAGTACTCGGCCGCGTTCCCACGCGACGCCATCTATATCGTCGGTCAGTCCGATCCGAAGCAGGACTGGCCCTATATCCAACCCGGCCCGGCCGACGCCTGGGCGGGCAGTAAGAGTCATACCGTGACCGTCCTCTTCGGCGTTCAATCCGCTCCCGCCCAAGGGTCTTGCACGCTGCACATGGACCTCGTCGACACCCACAGTGGTCTCCCGCCCCGACTGGACATCAAAGTCAATGGCAGGCGCTTTGAGAAGCAACTGCCTCGAGGGGGCGGTGACGCATCGGCCTTCGGTGAGGTCGAGAAGGGCCGCGAACATCAGACAACCATCCAGTTCCCCGCGCAACTGATCAAGACCGGCACCAACAGCATCACGATCACTAACGCCCGCGGGAGTTGGTTCCTGTACGACTGCATCTGGCTCACCACGCCGGACTCCGTCCAACTCGGCGCCCTGACCGAAGTGAACGAACTGCTCGATGTACACACGCAACCCTTCCTCGTCAAACATGAAGGGAAACTCTGCCAACCCGTGTTCGCATCGGTCTTGCACATTGGCGAACCAGTCGAAGCCACAATCGGCATCGGTGGACGCTCCCCTGTGAAACAAACGCTGCAGGCCGGCTACAAAATGATTGAAGGCCTCGTCCCGGCCGCGGAGAAGCCCACGACCATTGATGTCGAGGTGAAGGTGGCCGGCCGGCCAATCGGCAAGCAATCTGTCGAACTCGCCCCGGTTCGCAAATGGGAGATTTACATCCTCCACCACTCTCACGTTGATATTGGCTACACCCACGTCCAAACCGAGGTCCTCCAGAAACACTATGAGTACTTCGACCAGGTGGTTGAACTGGCGAAAAAGTCCGCTCAGTATCCCGAGGGCTCCCAATTCAAATGGAATGTCGAAGTCCTCTGGGCCGTGGACAGCTATCTCCGGGAGACCACCCCTGAGAAACGAGCCGCATTCATCGACGCCGTGAAGAAAGGGTGGATCGGACTCGATGCCCTTTATGGCAATGAGCTCACCGCCCTGTGTCGCCCCGAAGAGCTTGTCCGCCTGGTGGATTGTGCGGGCCAACTCAGAGAGCGATACGACGTCACGATCGATTCGGCCATGATCACCGACGTCCCAGGCTACACCTGGGGCCTCGTTCCCGTCCTCGCGCACACGCCGGTCAAGTACTTCTGTGTGGGCCCCAATCGGGGCCATCGCATCGGTTACACGCTCTCGCAATGGGGAGACAAACCGTTCTACTGGGCCAGCCCCAGTGGACAGCACAAGATCCTCACCTGGGTCGCCGGCGAGGGCTATTCCTTCTTCCACAGTGGGCGACTTGACGGGGGCCGGCTCTTCGAATACCTCCAGCGTCTGGAACGGGCCGACTATCCCTACGACATGCTGCATCTGCGCTACTCCATCGGGGGCGATAACGGTCCGCCCGATCCGGGGCTGGCGGATTTCGCCCGGAAGTGGAACGCCCAATACGCCTACCCCAGGCTCGTCGTCGCCACGACGGGCGAGATGTTCCGCAGGTTTGAGGCACGCTATGGGAACGATCTGCCCACCGTGGCAGGCGACTTCACACCCTATTGGGAGGACGGCGCCGGTTCCAGCGCCCGCGAGACCACCATCAACCGGGCGGCTGCAGAGCGACTCGTCCAGGCCGAGACCCTGTTCGCCATGCTCAAACCCACGGAGTACCCGGCCGAGAAGTTCTACCAAGCGTGGCGCGATGTCATCCTCTACGACGAGCACACTTGGGGCGCCCACAACAGCATCTCCGAACCCGAGGGCGATTTCGCCCTGAGCCAGTGGAAGATCAAGCAGGCCTTCGCCCTCGACGCCGAGACGCAATCCGAGCAACTGCTCCAAGCGGCGCTGGCCATGCCCGGCCCCGCGTCGAATCGCGTCACGACCATCGACGTTCTCAACACCTGTTCCTGGCCCCGAACCGATCTGGTGACGATCCCCAAGGACTGGAAAATGCGCGGCAACTCGATTACCGATTCCGACGGAAAGCGTGTCCCCTCGCAAAGGCTATCGGGCGGTGAACTGGTCTTTCTGGCTGAGGATATCCCCGCCTTCGGCGCCAAGCGATTCCAATGCACCAGGAAGGGCAAGACCCAGGTCGCAGCACCGGCGCACGCCGAGGGGACCAACCTGAACAACGGACTCATGACAGTTTCAGTCAACGAGAAGACAGGGGCAATCGCCAGTTTGAAATGCGGCAAGACAGGTCAGGACCTGGCCGGCGCCGATACCGATGTGCAACTGAACGACTATTTCTACGTTCGAGGTCGTGACCCCAAGGCCCCACAGCGCAACGGTCAGGCGGCGATCAGGGTCAAGGACAGCGGACCGCTTCTCGCGTCTCTGCTGATCGAATCCGAAGCCCCCGGGGCACGGAAACTCACGCGGGAGCTGCGTCTCGTGGCCGGCCTGGATCGGCTCGACATCATTGACACCATTGACAAGACGAAGGTCTACGAGCAGGAGGCGGTTCATATCGCCTTTCCGTTCAACGTCCCCGGAGGCGTCGTGCGCATGGACACGCCCTGGGCGGTCGTCCGACCCGAACTCGATCAGATTCCCGGCGCGTGCAAGAACTACTTCACCGTCCAGCGCTGGGTGGACATCGCCAATGACCAGTTCGGCCTGACATGGGCGACACCCGATGCGCCACTGATCGAGATCGGCAAGATCACCAACGACGCGCGTTTGGTTGGCTGGATCGACAAGCTCGAACCCTCTACCACAATCTATTCCTATGTCATGAACAACTACTGGGAGACCAACTACAAAGCCAGCCAGGAGGGACCGACCACGTTCCGTTACGCCATCAGGCCCCACAAGGGCTTCGATGGAGCACAAGCGGCGAAGTTCGGCACCGAGATCAGCGAACCACTGATCCCTGTCCCCGGATCGGGCGGACCGCTGCCCGGCCCGTCACTGCTGCGCATACAACCGAGCGATGTGGTGGCCACCATCCTCAAGCCCTCGCGAAACGGCAAGGCCTGGATGCTTCGCCTGTTCAACCCGACGGAGAAATCGCACAAGGTGACACTTGGTTGGAGCGATCCAGCCCCAAGGAGAGTCTTCCTGAGCAACCTTGCCGAAGAGAGAGGCGCCCTGCTCGACAAGCACATCGAGATGGCGCCCTACGAGATCGTGACTGTAAGAGCCCAACTGCCCAAGTAGGAAGAAAGCGATGACCCCCAGAGAGAGAGTTCTGGCAGCATTGAATCACATCGAACCCGACCGCGTCCCCGTCGATTTGTCGGGGCACCGCTCCTCGGGTGTCGCCGCCATCGTGTACCCGAAGCTCCGCGAATACCTCGGGCTGGAACCGAAACCCGTTCGCGTGTATGACGTGATCCAACAACTGGCGGTGGTGCACGAGGACGTGCTCGATCGGTTCGGGGTCGATTGCGTTGAACTGGGCCGGGGCTTCGCGCTGGAGGACGACGACTGGAAACCCTGGACCCTGCCCGACGGGACCGAGTGCTTCGTCCCCGCCTGGACCCGGCTCGAACGTCGGTCCGACCGATGGGTCATCCTCTCCGACTCGGGACGGGTCTTCGCCCACATGCCCGATGGGACGCTCTACTTCGAACAGACCTACTTCCCCCTGGCCGAATCCGACGACCCGGACGCCCTCGACAGCGCGCTGGGCGAATGCATGTGGACCGGAGTGGCCGCCCCGCCGGGACCGGTCGACCAGGAGACGCTTGCCAAAGGCGCTCAACAGCTCCGCGCGAAGACCGATCGCGCGATCATTGGCCTGTTCGGCGGCAACCTCTTCGAGATGGGCCAGTTCTTCTACCGCGCCGACAATTTCTTCATGCTCCTGGCGGGCGAGCCCAAGAAAGCCCACCGGTTCCTCGACCGATTGGTCGAAATGCACTTGGCCAACCTCGAGAGCTTCCTTGAAGCCGTCGGTGATTCTATCGACGTCATCCTGTTCGGCGACGATCTCGGCATGCAGACCGGCCCGATGCTCAGCCCACAAATGTACGGCGAATTCTTCAAGCCGCGACACACACTCCTCTGGAACCGCGCCAAGGAACTGGCCGATGTCAAGGTCATGCTCCACTGTTGCGGCGGCATTCGCGAGTTATTACCCCACTTGATCGAAGCGGGCCTGGACGCGATCAACCCCGTCCAGATAAGCTGCGCAGGCATGGACGCTGCGGAACTGAAAGCCGAGTTCGGCCGGGACCTGACCTTCTGGGGTGGTGGTTGCGATACCCGAGAGATACTCACCGAAGCCAGTCCCGAACAGGTAGCCGAGCATGTCCGCAACCAGGTCCGAACCCTCTCGCCAGGCGGGGGCTTCGTTTTCCAGCAGGTCCACAACATCCTCGCCAATGTTCCACCGGCGAATATCGTCGCCATGTTCGACGCGATAAACCCTGAGTAACCTCGGAGACCACTGCATGGCCCCCATCGACTACTGCTTGATCCTCGCCTACTTCGCACTCGTTATCGGCATGGGTTTCTGGTTCCAGAAGCGCGCCTCCAAGGGGCTCGACTCCTACTTCCTGGGGGGCAAGTCTCTCCACTGGCTCGCGCTGGCCATGTCCGGCTCGGTCTCCAACTTCGATATCACCGGCACGATGTGGATCATCTCCATCCTCTACGTACTCGGGATGAAGTCCATGTGGCACCACTGGATGTGGGGCTTCCTCATGGGCGCGTTCTTCATGAGCTACATGGGCAAATGGGTGCGGCGCTCGAATGTCATGACCGCCGCCGAGTGGATGCAGACCCGCTTCGGCTCGGGCCCGGCCGGCAAGCTCGCCCGCACCACATCGGCTCTGATCGCCGTCTTCTTCACCACCTGCTTCATCGGCTACGCCTACCAGGGCATCGGCAAGTTCGCGGCTGTGTATGTTCCGCTGGAGGCCCTGGCCGAGCACACAGCGTCCCCGTTCCTTCAGAACCTCGTCACCCATCACGAACCCGCATGCCTGGCTCTGGTCGTCATTTCGGTGACCACGCTCTACGTGATTCTCGGTGGACTCTACAGCGTCGTTGTCACCGACGTCATCCAAACCATCATTCTCACCATTGGGAGCCTCTTCGTCGCGTACATCGCCTGGGCTCGACTGACTCCGGAAGCCCTGGGGTCGGTGCCGGCCGACTGGAGTTCCCTGGCCGTCCCGTGGCGCATCGACGAATTGGCGGGAACCGACAACGCCCATTTCCAATTCTTCGGCGCCATGGTCATCTTCTGGGTAATGAAGGGCTTGCTCTTGAATCTCGGGGGCCCCGCCCAGATGTACGACGCGCAGCGTTTCCTGGCCGCCAAGGGCCCGCGTGACGCCGCCAAGATCGGCGCCGCCTGGAGTCTGTTCCTCGTCGTGCGCTGGGCCATGTGCGCCGGGATCGCCCTGCTGGCCATCACGGGGGTCGCCCATGTCACCGACTCGGAAAAGGTCATGCCCGTCGTCCTGCTCGAATTCTTGCCCGCCGGCATCCGGGGCATCGTCCTGGCCGGTCTGCTGGCCGCCTTCATGTCCACCTTCAGTTCCACCGTCAACAGCGGCGCCTCCTTTATTGTCCGAGACATCTGGCAGCCCTACTTCCGTCCCCACGCCTCCGAGCGCGAGGCGGTGCGATTCAGCTACTTCGCCACCATCCTCATTGTCGCGGTCGGCACCGGGATTGGTTTCAAAGCAACATCCATCGCACAAATCTGGAACTGGATGATGATGGCCCTCAGCGCGGGCGTCGTCGTGCCCAACGTTCTGCGGTGGTACTGGTGGCGCATGAACGGGACCGGCTATGCGTTCGGCACCTTCGCCGGGCTGGTCCTGTCGCTAGTGGCGCTGTTTAGGCCCGACCTGCCGGACTATGTTGTCTTCCCGACTATCTGCACCGCTTCGCTCGTCATGAGCATCGTGATATCGTTAGTAACGAAACCCGTCGCACCGGAGACCCTCGCAAAGTTCTACGAGTCAATTCGTCCCTTCGGTTTCTGGCGTCCCGTTCGAGAAGCGGCGAATCTGTCCACAAACCAGCCGACCCCGAGATCGGAGAGCCTTGGAACCACGGCCCTCAACACCGTGCTCGGCATGGTCGCTATCGCGGGTCTGTACCTGTTCCCCATGTATCTGGTCGGTCACTGGTACGCCAAGTCCGCCCTCTGGCTGGCCCTCGCAACGACCGCTATCATAATCCTGCGCTTCACCTGGTACAGCAGCCTTCCCCAATCCCAGCAAGGAGAACCGTCATGAGAACCGAGATGCGAATCAGCGTGATTTGGATCGTAGTATTGGCGATGGCCTGGACCATGTGCGTGCCGCCCTGCGCCGCGGCCGAGTGGAAGGCAGACTGGGACCAGCTTCGATCCAGGCCTTATCCAAAGTGGTTCACCGACGCGAAACTGGGCATCTTTATCCACTGGGGGGTCTATTCGGTCCCGGCCTACACCAGCAAAGAGGGATACGGCGAGTGGTTCCTGCGCGGCCTCCAACTCGACAGTCCCACACAGGTCGAGTTCCAGAAGCGCGTCTTCGGCGCCGACTTCACCTATCGAGACTATGCCCCCCTGTTCAAAGCCGAATTGTTCGATCCCAACGAGTGGGCCGACGTCTTCAAACACAGCGGCGCCCGCTACGTCGTCCTCGTCTCCAAACACCACGATGGTTATTGTCTCTGGCCCAGCCAGTACGCACCAGGCTGGAACAGCATGGATGTCGGACCACGGCGCGACATCGTGGGCGAACTGACCCGCGCCGTCCGCGCGACCGGCTTGAAGATGGGCCTGTACTATTCCCTGACAGAGTGGAACAATCCCCTGCACCGCTGGTATGCCGATCCCCACGACCAAATCGGCAAGTACGTGGAGCAACACATGTATCCCCAATGGAAGGAACTGGTCGGCGCGTATCGACCCTCGTTGATCTTCAGTGACGGGGAGTGGTTCAACAAAGCGGACGATTTCCGCGCCGCCGAACTGATCTCCTGGTACTACAATCTCGTTGGTGACGAGGCCATCGTCAACGACCGGTGGGGACATGGCAGCAATATCGGCTTCCGCACGCCGGAATACAGCGCGGGGCTGCAGGATTCGGATCGTCCCTGGGCCGAGGTTCGCGGCCTGGGTCGCTCGTTTGCCCTGAACCGCAACGAGAAACTCTCGGCCTATATGACCCCCGACGACCTGATCGAGTTCTTCATCAAAGCCGTCGCCTTCGGTGGAGGCATCATCATCAACGTAGGTCCGCGCGCCGATGGTCAGATCCCCCTGTTGCAGCAGGAGCGACTGCTCCAACTGGGCCAGTGGCTCCAGGTCAACGGTGAGGCCATCTACGGCTGCGCCACCTGGAAGAAACGATCCGACCAGAAGGACGTCACGCTGGAGCGTACCGATCCAACCATCGATTTCGACTGGAAACGAAACACACCCGGCAAGCCCATTGCTGAAGACCATTTCACTGCCACGTGGACGGGATTCTTCATGCCCAAACATTCGGAAGCCTATCGCTTCGAGGCCGAGGCGGACGACGGCATGCGACTGTGGATCGATGATCGACTCGTGCTCGATCAGTGGGAAAAGGCGGCCGCGACAAGCGAGGGCAATACGAATGCCGACACCACCAAGACCAAGCTGTCGGGCGTGGTCAAGCTACAGGCCGGCAAGAAGGTCCCGATCCGCGTGGAGTACTTCGAGAAGACACACGGCGCCGCCGTCAAGCTGCTCTGCTCGTCGGATAGCCAGGCGAGAGAAATCATTCCCACGTCACAACTGTTCACAGCCAGGCATCTCAACCAGGGCGATGGCTTGAAGGCCGTATATCGATCGAAAGCCCATCACATCTGCTACACGCACAACAAGGGCGCCGTGTATGCGATGGTTTTCGACTGGCCGGGCAAGGTGCTGGAGTTGCCGATCTCACTGCCTTCAACGGGGGCCACAATCTCCCTGGTCGGCAGGAAAGGACATCTGAACTATAAGCGCCAGCCAGGTAAGATCGTCGTCGATCTCAGCGAGATCTACCCAGGCAACCTACCTTGCCAGTACGCCTGGGCGTTCAAGATCGAGGGCCTGAACTAGTCCGCGTCGTCGTCCCCACCGGAATCGGGGAGCTCAAGCACGGACTTGATGAAGTCCAACATCAGGTGGCGATAGTGCATCCCGCCGATGCCATGGCGTGACTGTGGATAAACCATCAGTTCGAAATCACGGTCGGCCTGCTGCAGGGCATGCACGAGTTGGAACGCGTTCTGGACGTGTACATTGTCGTCGATGGCCCCGTGAATGATCAGGAGTTTGCCTTTGAGGTCCTTGGCCGCTCCGACCACCGAGGTCTTCTCGTAGCCCTCGGGATTGTTCTGAGGGGTATCCATGTACCGCTCGGTGTAGATCGTGTCGTAAAGACGCCAGTCGGTAACGGGCGCTCCGGCGATGCCACCGGCGAAGACGTCGCTGTGCGTCAGCGCAAAGGCGGTTAGGAACCCTCCATAGCTGTGACCGCTCATGCCGATCCGCGCGCCGTCGACGTAAGACTGATCCTTGAGCCATGCGATGGCCTCTTCCACGTCCTTCAGTTCCTGTACCCCCATTTGTCTATAGGCCGACCAGGCGGAACAGGCACCCTTGCCACTGGCGCTGCGCGGATCACAACGAAACACCACGACGCCCATCTGGGCCAGCATCTGATCATAGGCGCGTCCCCCACTCCAGCTATCGCGGACCGTCGGGGCGTGTGGGCCGCCGTAGGTCATGAACCAAACCGGATACTTGCGCTCGCTGTCGAAATCAGGTGGCTTGAGCAGACTGGCCTCCAAGGCAAACCCATCAGCCGTCTCGATCTGGAACTGCTCGTACGCGCCGAACCGATACTCCTCTCGCTTGTAGACCGGATTGGTGTCCAACATACGGAGGTGGGTCCCATCGGCGGCGCGCAGCGCGACGCGGGTCGGAGTCGCCGAATCGCTCCAGGTGTCGATGAAGTACTGGCCGGTCGGACTGACGCCGGCGCGATGAGAACCGGGCGCCTTAGTGAGTCGCTGGATCTCACTACCATCCAACTTCGCTCGATAGAGGTTCTCGGCGATGTGGGAATCCCGCGTACCGGAGAGGTACACCCATCCGCCTTCCTCGTCAACGTGATGCAGTCTCCGAACCTCCCACTGGCCTTCCGTCACGGCATGTTTGAGTTGTCCCGCTTTGTCGTAGAGGTACAGATGCTTCCAACCCGATCGCTCGCTCGCCAGGAGAAAGGACCCGTCCTCCAGGAACGTTAGATCACCAGGCGACTCGATCCAGGCTTCTGTCTTATCGCGAAGCAGTCGCCTGGCTTTGCCCCCCGATTTGGAGACGGTGCACAGATCCAGCCAGGTCTGGGCCCGATCCTGCACGTAGAAGTAGACCCGTTCGCTATCCGGCATCCACCCGGCGCCCGAGATGAGGTACGACCCTTCGGTATAGTCATCAAGGTCGGCCCACCTGACCGGCCCTCCGGCCACCGAGACTACACCCACCTTGACGTGCGGGTTGGCCTCTCCGGGTCGGGGATAACGATCGACTTCGACGCGTTGTTTCGTAGGCACATTGTTAACCACGGTGAACGAATGGATCGGGGTGTCATCGATCCGGAAGAACGCCAGAGCCGAGCCATCGGGACTCCACCAAAATACACAACGCTGCCGCGAAAACAGCTCTTCGTAATAGACCCAATCGGCCTGGCCATTGAAAATCATGTCACCGCCGTCGGTGGTCAGCGCTCGTTCGGTCTGCGTGGCCACGTCGACGACGCAAAGGTTCCTCTCCCGCACGAAGGCTACGAACCGTCCATGAGGATCGAAAGCGGCGTACCGCTCCTGGGCCGGACTGCTCGTCAGCCGTACCGCAGTCTGCCCATCGAGCGTGCAGTAGTACAAATCGTTCTGGTAGTCAATCAGTATCGCCTGGCGGGCGGGGTCCATCGTCAACCGCGTGCGCCTAGACAGGGACTCAGCGTCCTTCTCGGGCATCGCAGGCAACGTCTTCAGGCCGGCGGCGACCTTCTCGCAATCTACGAATAGGGTGGACTTCCCGCTCACGGCGTGCACCTGATACAGCTTTCCGTCCCGCGTCTGAAGGTAGTGCTCGCCATCCGGAAGCCAGGTGAGTCCTCCGACCGGTGAACCGCTGAAGCTGACGCGTTTCTTAGGGTCGTAAAGCGTATCGAAAGTGATAGGCTTGTCGAACTCGCGCGTCTCCGCCAAAGATCGCACAGGTCCCATCCGCATCGGCGTATGCGAAGCCAGTTTGACGATGGGATACGTGTCGCCCTCGTCGAGCGAACCGAAGAGATCTCGATCTTCCGCGCCTTTCCGACCGCCCGGCGCCAGCAACCGCCTGATGGCGTCGCCCTTCTCCTGGCCCGCCTTGACCACAACGGTCCCTGCCGGGAAACGTCTGGCTTCCTGTCTCTTGGCCGTCTTGAACTTGAAGGAACCCCCGTGCTTGGCCCCCTCACGCACCACAACACGCACGATCTGAAAAGCTCGGACGTCCAGATCGATGTCCTCGCGCAATTCGTGCACGGTCACATCCTCACGCTGCAAATGCTCTGTCAGGCCGTCGAGCGACGCCGGGAACAGGTACGCGTAGGGCTGCTTCCGCTTGGCCGGCGCGGAGGACTCCGCCTCCGCCTGCAACTCGGAGACCATGCAAGAGACGACCAGAACCGCAAAGAGACAGATTCTGGAAATGGCGTGAAGGACTGACACGTGACGATCCGATTTCATTGCATCCACTCCCTGGCATGATCCGTTCATTCAGAATTGGCCGGACAAGCACTCGTCCCACACAAGAACGGAGAACATCTTATGTCCCGATGAGCCCGACTGTCAATCGCGTCGTTGGCGACAGCGCTTATCCCTTGATGTCCCAACCATGCTGGCGTATGCTTGCGTTTGGCAGGGTCGCTCTGCCGAGACAACGTCAACCAGCTTTGCACGTGAGGGAAACGCTTATGAGACAGCCTCATGGAAGTCACGGAAGAAATGGACACGCCACCGATCGCATCGTATGTCTCCAACTCGCGGCCATGGTACTGCTGCTCTGCGTTTGTGGGCCTGGCAAGGCTGGAACCGCAAATGTTCCCGGACTCACCGAACCGCGCCCATTCGTTGACGACGCCGATTACGCACGCGACGTGCCGACACCCGAATCGATCGTCGGCCATGCCATCGGCGCAAAGGCCGTCCGTTATGGGACGCTGGCCGGCTATCTGTACGCGCTGGCCCAGGCTTCCGATCGAGTGACGTTGACCTCATACGGCCAAAGCCATGAGGGTCGGAGGCTGTACTACCTCACCATCACCAGCAGAGCCAATCACGAGCGGCTCGACCGGATCCGATCCGACAACGCCAAACTAGCCGACCCTCGAAAACTCAAGGGCACCGCGCAGGCCGACCAGATCATCAAAGACCATCCTGCCGTCGCCTGGCTCAACTACAGCATCCATGGCGATGAGCTTTCCAGCACAGATGCCGCCCTGTTCGTGGCGTACCACCTGACGGCTTCCCGAGATGAAGCGACTCGGAAGTTGCTCGACGAAACCGTGATCCACATCGACCCGCTGGTGAACCCCGACGGGCGTGAGCGATACCTGAGCCATTTGCAGCAACTCACGGGCGTCGTCTCCAGCCCCGACCTGCAATCGATGCAGCACCAGGCGCTCTGGTCGCGGGGACGAGGCAACCACTACCTGTTCGATCTGAACCGCGACTGGCTGATCCACCGCCAGCCGGAGGTGGCGTCGTTGGCCAAGGTGATTCTTTCCTGGAACCCTCATCTACTCATCGACTCGCACGAGCAGAACGCCTACGACACCTATCTGTTCGATCCGCCGCGCGAGCCGATCAATACACATCTGTCACCGGCCATCCTCAACTGGAGAACGCGCTTCAGCGTCGATCAGGCGAAAGCCTTCAACCGCTACGGCTGGAGCTACTACACGAAAGATTGGTACTCCGAATGGAGCCCGATCTATACGAACGCCTGGGCGAGCCTACAGGGTTCGATCGCCCTGCTCTATGAGCAGGCCCGGGTCGACGCCGCCTCGGTCAAACACGCCACCGGTGAGGTGATGACGTTCCGCCAGAGCGTGCATCACCATATTGTCAGTTCCCTGGCGAATCTGAAGACCCTGCAAGCCCACCGCCGCGAGATCCTCAACGACTTCGTCACCGATCGCCAGCAGTCGATCTCAGAAGATGGCGATGGCGACAACACGCTCCTGGTTCGGCCCTGTTCCGATACGGCGCGGTGGAACGACTTCCTCAGGCTCCTGGAAGACCAGGGCATCGAGATGGAATTCGCTCAGCGTGCGTTTCATGTGGAAAACGCCACCGGGATCGGGAACGATACGGTGACAATGAGAGCGTTCCCCGAAGGCACACTGGTCATCCAGGCGAATCAGCCGCGACGCCGTATCCTGCGCGCTCTCTGCGATCTCGATCCTCATCTCAAAGACAGCTTCCTTTTGGAAGAACGCAAGGAGATCGAGAACCGCCGAGAAAGTCTGCTGTATGATGTCACCTCGTGGAATCTACCCATGGCGTTCGCCCTCGATGCCCTCTGGGTCCCGGGGGCACCCGACGTTAAACTGGGCAAAGACACATCAACACCTACAGAGAACTGCACTAGGACAGTCAAGAAGAGCCGCTATGGCTATCTGATCGACTGTCGCAGTTCGGACGTTTACCGACTCCTGGTTCGCCTCTTCGAGAATCAGTGCCACCCGCGCGTCGCCTTGAAACCGTTCCATACGTCAGACGCCGAGTTCGCCCCCGGAACCGTCCTGTTACGCGGCCACGAGAATCCTGACGCCATGCCGGACATTCTGAGAAGAGCGAGCAGCAACCTCGCGGTGAACATTCACTCTGTCGACAGCGCGCTGGTGAACGAGGGCCCCGACCTGGGCAGTGGGAAGTTCGAACTGCTGACGGCGCCGCGAGTCGCCATTGCCTCCCAGTGGCCCGTCCGAACAACCTCATTTGGATCCGTCTGGTATCTACTGGACCACCATCTGCAACTGCGCAGTTCCCCCATCAACATTCAGAACCTCAGCCGGATCGATCTAAGAAAGTACAACGTCCTCGTTCTTCCCGACGCGTCCGGCCTCGAACGCGTGCTCGGCGAGAGCGCCGTCGCCAAGGTCAGGCGTTGGGTCGAAGGGGGCGGCACGCTCGTCGCCCTGGGCAACTCGGCGAGTTTCGCTACCGCCAAGGACCGAAGGCTCTCGTCGGTTAGGCTGAAACGTGACGTGTTGGATAAACTGGAGGAATACGATGAGGCGGTCGCCCGAGAGAAGAGCGCCCGCGACATCGAGATCGATCCCAATCTGGTGTGGGGAACGAAGGCAGCCAAGGAACCAAACGCCAGGGACCCAAACAGGCCGCAGAGTGCCAAGAAAAAGGATGACATCGACGCCCTGAAGCGCGCCGACGAATGGCAACGGCTGTTTGGCCCGCGGGGTTCCTTCCTGCTCGGCCTGCTCGAGACGGAGCACTGGCTCAGCTTTGGCCTGTCTGACAAGCTGCCCGTGATGTTCTCGGGCTCGGGTGCGTTCATGTCGAAGTACCCGGTCGCCACGCCGGTCCGTCTCGCTGACCCGAACGCGTTGCGTTTGAGCGGCCTGCTCTGGCCCGAGGCCCGACAGCGTCTGGCCAACACCGCCTACGCCACCGTCGAGGCGAAGGGACGGGGACAGATCATCCTGTTCGCGACGGACCCGACCTCTCGAATGTGGTTCCCCGGCATGCAAAGACTCTTCCTCAACGCCGTCCTACTAGGCCCAGGAATGGGCACGTCTCAACCACTCCCCTGGTAATGCGAATTACTCACGAGGCACGAAATGAACTGGAACAAAGGAAGATATCCTGACCACCGAGTCATTCGGCTGCTTTCGTTACTGCTCGTGTTCATAGGTGTCCTGGGCTGTCAGAACGAGAACGTACAACGTGACGAGTCCGAGACCGATTCCTATGCCATGCCGGCCGATCAACGGAGCGGGTTCGCCTGGCCTCAGGGGATACGAGGCGCCGTGAGCCTGACGTTCGACGACGCGCGCACCAGCCAGGTTGATGTGGGCTTGCCCATACTTGACGCGCACAGCGTAAAGGCTACTTTCTACGTTTCGCCCGAGCCTCTCAAGACCCGGGTGGCCGCCTGGAAAAAGGCCATCGCCAAGGGTCACGAGATCGGCAATCATTCGCTGCGCCATCCCTGCACGGGAAACTTCCCCTGGGCCCGTCACAAGGCGCTGGAGGATTACACACTGGCCCAAATGGAGCGAGAACTGAAAGCCGCCAACGCGACGATCGAATCGACATTGGGTGTCCAGCCTGCAACGTTCGCCTATCCCTGTGGGCAAAAGTACGTCGGACGCGGGACGGAGTTGAACAGCTACGTCCCCCTGGTGGCGGAAATGTTCCTGGCCGGACGCGGTTGGCTGGATGAAGGAACGAACGATCCGAGTTTCTGCGATTCGGCGCAACTGATGGGCATGGAACTGGATGGACTCGATCCGACGCAAGCCAAGGCGCTGATTGACAAGGCGCTGGAGACCGGCACGTGGCTCGTCTTCTGTGGGCACGAAATCGGCAATGGCCAGCGGCAAACCGTGCGTAGCGACACGCTCAGAGCCATATGTCAATATGCTCAGGACCCAGACAACGGAATCTGGATCGACACCGTTGAGAACATCGCCGGATACGTTGAGCATCAAAGGGACGTGCGTTAGGACGCGCCGACGCAGTTAGTCCGAGTATTCGTCAGCACCGATATCCGGCTTCGTATCGCGCGGTTCCCGGTCAATATCGAGCATCGCGTCAGACAGTCGCGCGCCGACACCGACCGATCTGGTCAAGTGCAGATTCCCATGCGCCGGGTCCGCCAGGGCACTCGTCACATCGCGCACAAGATTACTGACGAACACAATGTCGCTATCCGATTCAAGGCTGATTCCCGGCCCACCGATCAGATTGTTAGCCACCAGTAGTCCCGGATTTGCACGGACCATACGAAGGAGTCGGTTCATCCGACTGCTCGGGTCGTGAACCGTGTTGTGGAGCAGTCTGCAGTTCTTGGTGTAGGCCGTGACGATTCCGGCCTCCGGCGCCCGGGTAATGAAGTTATTCCGCGCGATGCACCGAACACAGTGAAACTCGACCCCGTCCGCGCGATGCGGATTGCCCAGTTGCAGCCCGATGTCACAATCGATGATGATGTTCCGTTCGACCACACAATCCTGCGTATCGAACCAGAGGAAGATGGCGCCGCGCCCCTCCCCAGTCCGGCCCTGGATGCCAACGAACACGTTGTCACTAATGACCCAATCCTTGGCGTACATCACGTCGATGCCCGCGATGTAGTTGCCCTGGGCAATGTCCGCTTCGTCGTCGCTCAAACGCTTGGGGCGGTCGTTGTAAAACAAGCAATACTGTACGCGACACTGCGTGGGACGCACGGCCTGGCGATTCTCCGGCGGCACCTTGACGCCTTTGACGCCGCGCTGCCAGACATTGTGAATGATGCAATTGTGGATCGTCAGCTTCTGGACGTTGGTCTCCGAGTTGATCTTGAAACCATTCCACTTGATGTTCTGGATGGTCAGATCGGCGATCGTCACGCCCGAGCAGGCCCGCACGCCGAGCAATTCTCCATCACGACTCTGCGAACCGTCGATGATCACGCGTTCGCGGCGCCCCGACTCGCTTCGGACGGTCACGTTGTCGGCGCGAATCTCGACGTAATGGGGCATCTGGTAGCAGCCATCGGTCAGCAGAATCGTCTGGCCGGGCTCCAGGTCGCCGAGCGCCTTGATGAAACCGGCTGCATTCGAGACTCTGACGGCATGTCCCTGTGCATATCTCAGAGGTTGGGGCCTGGGAAACCACGCCTGGATAGGCGGATTCAGTGTCGCGTGATCCGCGGCATCGGCGCGCTGCGCCGATGGTTCGGCCGCAATCGGTAGCGCGACAGAGAGAGCCACAAGCATGACCAACAGAATAGACAGCTTCATTTAAACCTCCACACCGCCAGGCATAGCCGCACCGCGATTCACATGCACTACTATCAGGATCTCTCCATAGTGCATGCCGCTACCAACGTCAAGTCAATTCCGAATGCCCTGTATGGGGTTGACAGATCGCCGTTTCATCGAGACGATACGTAGAATCTTGAGTGCTTGAAGGGGTGGTCAGATTCATCACAATCCTCAGGTGGACAGGCAGAAATAGTCCTGGCAGGAGAGAAATATGCTGTATAGAAAGATGCCGAGCAACGGAGACAAGCTTTCGGCGCTCGGCTTCGGTTGTATGCGTTTGCCCGAAAAAGACGGCCAGATCGATGAAGACAGGGCCACGCGCCAGGTCCGTCACGCCATCGACCAGGGTGTGAACTATATCGATACCGCCTGGCCCTATCATGCGGGCCAGAGCGAGCCTTTCGTGGGGGGCGCCCTGGCCGACGGCTATCGTGACAGGATCAAGCTGGCGACCAAGCTCCCGGCCTGGATGGTCCACAGTCGCAACGAGATGGACGTATTCCTGAACGCTCAACTGGAGAAACTCAACACGGACCATATCGACTACTACCTCGTCCACTGTCTGGTGGGAGAGTTGTGGGATACGGTCGCCGGATTGGGCATCACCGACTTCCTCGATAAGGCCAAGGCGGACGGGCGCATCATCAACGCCGGTTTCTCCTTCCACGGATCCGCCAGTGACTTCCCACGCATCGTGGACGCTTACCCCTGGGACTTCTGTCAGATCCAGTACAACTACCTGGACGAGGAGAACCAGGCGGGCACCAAGGGTCTGGAGTACGCCGCGGCCCAGGGCCTGGGCGTCATCGTGATGGAACCCTTGCGCGGGGGCAAGCTCGGCGGGCCAGCACCGGCGGCGGTCGAAGCGATCTGGAGCGAAGCCCAGACGAAGCGCACACCGGCCGAATGGGCCCTGCACTGGCTATGGAACCGCCCTGAAGTAACGGTCGTGCTCTCCGGGATGAACGAGGAAGCGCACATCGAAGAGAATCTGAAGATCGCAGGCGAGGCGCTACCCCATTCACTGACAGAGGCCGAACTGCAACTTGTCCATCGAGCCGAGCAGACGTACCGACAACTGATGAAGGCGGGTTGCACGGGCTGTCGATACTGCATGCCCTGCCCGGCGGGCGTGAACATCCCCGTCTGCCTGGAGATCTACAACGATCTGCACATGTACGAGAAGGTAGACGAAGCGAAATCCATGTACGTCGTTCGGCTCTGCGGAACCATTAGCGCCGGCGATCCCGCTTACGCGTCTCAATGCATTCGGTGCGGCCAATGCCTGGAGAAATGTCCCCAGCACCTGGAAATCCCCAGCCTCCTGGAGTGCGCCGCCAGAGAACTCGAAGGCGCCGATCTAAAGGATCGAGAGACGGTCGTCAAGCAACTCCTGGGCGGCACGTCCGATCGAGAGTGAGCGGAGCGGTCGTCTATCCGGCGACCATCTCTACTTCCGCCGCAGTTTCCTGCTGATGGGGTGCGGCGGCGGTCGGAGTGAATCCACAGACGCGGAACAGCTCTTCCATCGAAGTCACGCCCTTGGTGACCTTCTCCAGCCCATCCTGGGCCATCGACCGCATGCCCTTGCGGGTGAGGCAATCGGCCAGTTCCCGATGGCGGGTTCCGGCGCTGATGAGCCCTCCCACCTCGTCATCAATGGTCGCCACCTCGAAGATGCCGGTCCGGCCTTTGTAGCCGTACCAATTGCACTGGCCGCAACTGCCCGGATGCAGAAGCGCCTCCGGCGCCCCCTCGCCAAGCTGGGCGAACAGGTCGCGCTCCGCTTCGTCCAGCTCGCGCGATTGCGTACACTCGCCACAGAGTTGTCGAAGCAGGTTCTGGGCGATGATCAGCCGCAGCGAACTGCCGATGATGTGATAGGGCACACCCAGATAGTGTAACGCATCGACGGCACCGACGGCGTCGTGAGCGTGGATCGTCGCCAGGACAAGACGACCGGACAAAGCGGCGCGCGCCGCGACGATCGCCGAATCGCGGTCGCGGATCTCGCCGATCAGAATCAGATCGGGGTCCATCCGCAAAATCGTGCGGAGCCCCTCGTGCATGCTCAGTCCGTGCCGCTCGTCCACCTCAATCTGCTGAGCGTAAGGCAGCCTGAATTCGACCGGGTCCTCGATGGAATAGGCGGTCGTCGTCCTCATATCCATTTGCGAGGCCAGCGAATACATCGTGGTCGTTTTACCCGAACCGGTGGATCCGGTCACCAGGACCAGGCCGCTGAGGGATTGAATGGCCGTGCTGGTCTTTGCCTGATCGGCCGGCGAGAATCCCAGGTTGGAGATATCCCACTGGCCGTTGGGCACGCTCAGAAACCTCAGATGCGCCGATTCCTTGTTACGCACAGGTGTCAACGTCACGCGGATTTCCCACGTAGCGTCCCCGTCGGCCCAGTCGATCCGGCCCTCGAGCGGACTGAAGGATCGCATCGCGTTCAGACCGGAGGCCGTCTTGAGTTGATTCAGAAGCTTCTTGCCCTCGGCCGGCGGCAACAGGAGTTTCGGATGAATGGTGCCATCGACCCGGTGAAGAATGCGAACGCCGTTTTCCACGCAGTGCATGTGCACATCCGTGGCGCGGTCCATGATCGCGTTCCAGAGAAACGTTCTGAGGGGATCGGGGTGGTCGGCAACATTTCGCTCGCTTTGCATCCGTGCGTAGTCCTGCTGAGCGGCTCTGGCCATGACTTATGCTCCTTGCATCTGGGCCTGGGCTGGCAACGATCCCTCGGCCATTGGCTTCTTCGGGGCCGGAGTCTTACGGGGTATCCGTCCCGTCCGCCATGTCGGCACATGCCGGATGCATCTTAACCGGCATGTCCCGCACAGTCGTTAAATCGGGCCGAATCGTCGTGAGAAGCGCATCAAAGGAGCTAAATTTACCATCCAAGGAAGGACTTGGTCCGGTAACACGGGCTGCATGTAACGAATTCGGTCTGACGGACTAATCCGCAGCGCTCATCTCGATTCCGACGCGCACGACCCCTTCCAGCGGGATGGCAAGGAGGTTCTGTTGAGGATTGAAATGGAAGGCGTTCTCTGCTGCCGCCGTCAGTGACCCGGTCCGGCCGATAGGCTTGCGGACTGTCACCCGCGCCGGGCGAGTGGTCACGCCTGAGATTAGAACCGTGTAGGACTTGCCCCCCCAACCATCCACCGCGAAGCGCATCGAATTACCATCCTCCTTGATATCTCGGATCCCGCAAGGGGCGTGCACGAACCAGTTGGCCTTCCCAAATTTGCGCACATCATAGAGAGGCCCCGTGCGTATCAGTTCGGGCACGTGCGCCTGGACGGTCCCGGGATTGATGGCGGGACCTTCGCTGACCTGGTCGCGCAGAAGGAAGTAGTCGGGCAACAGGCCCTGTCGCTTCTGATCCGTCACGGGCCAGACCATCTGCAAGCCCGAGGCCGTGATCCCTCGGGCAATTTCGCTCCAGGGGCCATCGGCATCGTACTGGCTCAACTGGTGCAGGGCCGAAGCGTAGACCAGGCCGCACCATTGGACGGGCTGGCCAAGCCAGATCGGCGCCCGCCAGTTAGTCGCGCCCAATACCGCGATCGTTCCGTATAGCCCGACCTTTCCCGGCGTGGGATTGTCGAGATAGACAAACGGGACGCCCGTCCAGGCCCAGTAGCGGGCCTGTTCGAGATGGTCGGGCCGCCCAGAGATGATATGACCGAGCACGTAGGATTTGACCATATAGGCCGAAGCGAGAATGTCCGGCGTGTGCAACGGGACCTCCCACGTCTGCGCGCCGCGCGGCACGGTGCCGGCGTACAGGATGGTTTGCTTGTCGAGCAGCGCCAGGCCCTGCTCGACGAGTTCCGGATCGGCCGACAGCGTCGCCGCCTCCAGAATCCGCGCGACATGAACGGCGGCCAGGCCATTGGCGTGGTCGGCGAAATGTGTCTTGCCATAGTCCGCTTTGCCGGGACGGTAGTGTTTGATACCCTGCACATCGAACTGCCTCAGAAGGTTCCGCGCTTCGACCTGCCGAGCGGCAACATACTTTTCAACGCCGCCGAATACGAGAGGCGGCGCAGGCGTGCGAACGTGCGAGACCGCGCCGAGGCGGGGATCGCCCGACGGCAACTGGGCCAGCGCGGTGTCACGTCCGGCCTCCAGACGCTCAACAAGGTTCACATCCGTCACATGATTGGCCAGCCAATCCATATACAGCGGCGCGTCGGCCGCCGGCTGGGCGCCGAAGCTGGTCCCCCAGACCGCGTGACGAAAGCGTCCACCTTCGTTGACAGCCGAGTCGAGCCAACCATGGGCGAGTAGTTTCAGCGCCGCCTCGAAACCGCCGGACACCTTGGGCCGGTCCGGAAACCCTTTGACCTGCACGTACTTCTGGACGGCCGGGATGATGGTCTTGCCCGCACCGCCGACGATCACGGCTCGCACTTTGACAGGCCGGTTGGCCTTGAGCGTCACGGGCGTGTGGGCGGCAAAGTCGTTCTCGAAACGGTGCGGCCCGACCGCCGGCGCGGTCAGGGCCATGACGTGTCCTCCTGAGTTGTAGACCGTATCGGGTGAATCGAACACCGCCGCCGTCATGTCGGAGGATTCCCAGATCAGACCAACGTATCGATCGTTGGAAGCGACCGCCATCAGAGGGAACGTGATCTTGACCGGGTCGGGAACGCGCCGGACATGCTCCGGGGTCGTGAGATCCGCCTGACTGCTGCTCGGCTCATCGCTGAGGTACTCCAGGCCCGCCAGCAAACCTTGGGTCTTATGCGTCCCGAACGTCTCCAGTCCCGCGAACAGGGTCAGCCAGGGCAGATGGATGAGTTCGCGGTCCTGATCCACAACGCACTCGATTTCGACGACGATCGTTCCTTCCTGAGGGCCGAGCTCGAAGCGGCGCGTCAGGCGCCACTTCGCCGATCCGCTGTCTGTCACCTCCACCTGAGTAACAATCCGGCGCGCATAAGCAATGATCTCATGCTCAACCTGCACCGACCGACCGGACCCTCCTTCGTCCAATCTCAGCCACTCCGGCTCACCGGCGCGCATCAGACCGATCTGATCGGCATGATAGCCCGTTGCCATCTCCACACCGTCCACCTTGATGATGAAGTCCCCCCAGTGTCCCCCATGGTGTTCCAGCGAGAGTGTTCCTGAACGCATCAAAGCCGGTTCCGCACGCCGATTGGGTCGCTCGGGCTTCTCAAGGGGCGGCGTCTCGATCCTGGCCATGGTGTCCACGGCAATGGAGCGAACAGTAATGTCCCCTTCTCCAGCCGCCGGGTCCAGCCGAAAACGCGTGCTCCGACCCAAAGGTTCTTTGACGATTATGGTGTAGTCATGCCATTGTCCATCGTTCCTGACCGTAAAACGCGCGGAGTGACCGGCCTCGAAACGCGGTCCGTAGAACAGTTCTCCGCTGGTATCGGCGGTGGATTTCATGCGCACAGTGACTTTCGCCAGGCCCTGACCGGGCAGGTCCATGGCTGGACCTTCGATCCATGGATCGACGCCCGTTGAGTGGAACGTCAATCCTTGCGCGCCAACGGTCAGACCTTCGACGGACGGATTGCCCACCCACCCATGCGCCGATTCGGAGAAGTCCCACGTTGCAACGGTTTCAGCCGCGCCGTATGTAGGCAAGAGCACCAACAGCATCAGAATGGGAACCAAGAACCGACTGGCAGTGACATCCATCATGCGAGACCTCCATCTTGTATGGCGGCACAGCGAACACGCCGGCCATCTTTTGTCGTGATCTTCCCATGATGTAGTATAATGGTCTGCATGAGCCTTGAACAAGAGATTAAGGATAGGGTCCTGGAGGTCGGCTTCGATGCGGTCGGAATCACCGACGCGACGCCAATCGATCGCGCGGACGTCGAGCATCTGGAGGATTGGCTCCAGGCCGGTCATGCCGGGACCATGCGCTACATGCACCGGAATCTGGAGAAACGAATCCACCCGGCCGCCCTGCTGGAGGGGGCACAATCGGTCATTGTCGTCGCACTAAATTACAAACTGCCCGAGCAGGACGCCTGCTTGCCCACGGCGGATGTCCCGTCAGGAACGGTGGCGCAGTACGCTCGCTACGACGACTATCATGATTTCATGAAACCGCTGCTCTACGATCTGGCGGACTTCATTCGCTCCAAGACCGACGAGACACAGCGTTTCAAGGTCTGTGTGGATTCGGTCCCGTTGGCTGAGAGAGCGCTGGCGACGAGGGCCGGACTGGGCTTCATCGGGAAGAACCATATGCTCATCCACCCGAGACTCGGCCCCCAGGTTCTTCTGGCCGAACTAGTCACGACGGTGAAGCTTGAGCCCGACCCACCGACCATAGGGACCTGCGTGACCTGTGACCGTTGCATTCGCGCCTGTCCCACGGGCGCCCTGCAAGCCAATGGCCGGTTTGACGCCAGAAAGTGTGTCAGCTACCTGACGATAGAGCACAAAGGCAAGATCGCATCCGAACTAGCTGAAAAAATGGGGGCCCGGGTCTTTGGCTGTGACGAATGCGTGCTCGCTTGCCCCTACCACCATGCGGCGCCGGCCTGTGGCAACTCGCAATTCACACTCCATAGCAGCCGAGCACAGTTGAGTTTGTCGCACATCCTCGCTCTGACGCCGACATCGTTCGCAACGGAATTTGCCGCTTCCCCTATCGATCGTCCCGGCCTGGACGGACTGAAACGCAACGCGGGCATTTGTATGAGAAACATCCAGGGTCGATAGACGATCCAAAGGCACAAAGGGATTCTTGCGGTGCTCGCTCTTTAGGGAGCCAGGAAAGCGTCTGTCTCGCATGAAGGGACTTCGCAGCCACGGACTTCACACCCGTCGGTCATGTTCGTGAGGACGTATATGTCATCCTCGGAAATGCTGGTGTGGCGTCGTCGTGCAAACTCAACCGACCCGTCACAAAACAAAACATTCTGGCCTCGACGGTTGTGGTTCCTGCTATTGGAGGTCAGCAGGTCCTGGCACATGCGCAGGTTGAAGGCCGCGGAATGATCGGAGGGCAGTCTCTCGGCAAGTGGGTTCAGGTCCGCGAAAAGCACTTTTCGGCCGACCAGGCGCTGCTCCCCTGACTGCGGACATCCGACGCGGATGCTGAAGTGGATATAGGCCCGGCCCGGAAAGTCGTTGTAATTAGCGACTTCCAAGGTATCGAGGCGCAGATCGCGATCTTCCCGTCGCCCCGGACAGATGAAGCGACTCGGCTCGACATAGCCCTGCTTGACCAGAAGCCAGGCCCGACGCGTGTTCGAGTGGTTCTCCGCACCCTGGTATCCCACCTTCCACCAAGGCGATCCCGGGGGCGTGGGCACGCTCGGCAGTCTCCCCTCGTGATCGGCGACGTAGCTGGCCAAACCTCCGTGAACGCCGGCAAGCTGGGTCTGACATTGTTGCCGCCAATAGCGTTGGCGGGTGTATGACAAGGTCGGAAGCAGTACCCCGACGACCAGGACAAGGACGGCCGCCACCGTGGCGATATCCCCCCAGTTGCGCCAGAAGGGAATTCTGATTCGAGAATGCGGTTCCTGTTCGGCCTCGAGAAGCTGCTCCAATCGGTCCCGCCCGGACCCAATCTGAACTCTTTCCAGCAGGCCGGACACGGTGCGTTCGGCCAAGTCGTCGGGGCACACCTCTTCCGGCAAGGAATCCAGAGGCGATAGCGCATCGCGCAACGTTCGGTGAATCCCGGCCGCTTCCGGATGCGATGCCAAGAGCTTTTCAGCCTCGGCGGCGCCACCTTCAGCAGTCAGACCCAGGGCGTGATCGAAAATGAGTTGTTGCTGCTGATCATCAAGAGGGATCATTTAACCTCGTTGCTCCCGACTGAAGCCTTCCAATCTTTCGCGAATCTGGCCACGGCTGTATGGAGTCTGCTCTTGACCGTCCCAATGGGTATACTCAACACGTCGGCCATTTGTTTATAAGAAAATTTGTTAAAATAGGACAAAACCAGGATCTCGCGCAAACTCTCCGGCATCCCCGCGATAACTTCGTTGACTTGAGCAGCCGTCTCGTTCTTCTCCAACTCATCGCAAGGCACGGCATTATCGGAACCGAGCGTATTGAGCATCTCGTCGAACGACATATCCTGCGCGTCGGATATGGCGCCGATCGGCACGGCACTGGTCCGCTGTGATTTGCGTAGGGCGTCCTTGGCCTTATTGGCTGCGATGGTGAACAGCCAGGGCCGCAAAGGTCGGCTCTGGTCGAAACTCTCCCGACTGTTGAACAACTGCAGGAAGGTCTCCTGGAAAACATCCTCGACCAGATCCGTCCGATTGAGGAATTGCCTGAGAAAGGCGTATAGACCGTTCTTGTAGCGATCGACAATTTCCCGAAAGGCCGCTTCGTCCCCCTTCATGTAGTGTTGGAGTAACTCCGCATCCGTCAGTTTTTCGAACGTACGCTCCATAAACCCTTTCTCAGTCAGAAACAACATTATAAGGGACAAGGGGACAAATAGAAACCCTTATTGTCGTCTTGATCCGAGGATGCTGCCTTTGGCGGGAGGACCGGGCCGGCCGCCCTCCCTATGATCCGTCTGTCCGATTTCCCGCCGAGAAATGCGTGAATCATAGAACCGATTCCCATATTCTGCTGTACAACAATCACGGTATGCGGCATTGGGCAATGGAACAGACCGGCCTGCTGGAGCGGAGAAAGTGACGGCGGGATATCCTCTGATTCTCAAGACTGGAATACTTTCAGAACTGCGAATGTGAAAGGATGAACAATGAGAAGTTACAGGATGTGGCTTGGACCGATCGTGTTCGTTGCGGCGATGTGCGGGATCACGAGCGTCGGTTTCGCTCAGGCCGACCCCAACGAGGCGGCCGGCAAACCCTTGGATTTGAGCGAAATCGACGTGGGAACAGTGCAGGAGATCCTGACTCGGCTCTACACCTATCTGGCCGAATACGGACTGAAGATTGTCGGCGCGTTGATCATCTTCTTCGTCGGTCGCTGGGTGGCCAGGCTCTTGTCCGCCCTGGCGGCCAAGACCATGACCCGAGCCAAGATGGACGAGACGCTGGTGCGCTTCATCAAAAACCTCTGCTATGTCGGCATGCTCACATTTGTGATCATCGCGGCGTTGGCGAAAATAGGGATCCAGACGGCGTCGTTCATCGCCCTTATCGGCGCCGCCGGCCTGGCCGTCGGCCTGGCGTTGCAGGGTTCTCTGGCCAATTTCGCCTCGGGGGTCCTGATGCTCATCTTCAAACCGATGCACATCGGCGACTTCGTCGAGGCCGGCGGAGCCAAGGGAAGCGTCAAGGAAATCGGCATCTTCACAACCGTGCTGAACGCCCCGGACAACGTGCGAATCATTGTCCCCAATTCACAGGTCATGGGAGGCAACATCAGCAACTACACCGTCAACGGAACGCGGCGTGTGGACATGGTCATCGGCGTCTCCTATGATGATGATCTGAAACAGGCGCGGAAGGTGATCGAGAAGATTTTGGCCTCCGACAAGCGGATTCTCGCTGATCCGGCGCCGGTCGTCGCCGTCTCCGAACTAGCCGACAGCAGCGTCAACCTCGTTGTCCGGCCCTGGGTCAACTCCGGCGACTACTGGCCCACGTACTTTGACCTGACCGCCGAGATCAAGGTTGCACTTGAGAAAAATGGGCTTACAATACCTTATCCACAGCATGATGTGCATCTGAAGAACGGCGCCCTTGCCGCCACAGCGAAGTGACATACTTCCAGTACAAGAGAAATGATAGTGGTGGGTGCCCCTGCGACACCCAAAGTACAAACCTATTGAAAGGAGGCTTCGGCATGCATCGTTTTCTGCTTTTGACATTGTTGGGCATGATCCTGTTGGCCACTTCGGTGGCTGCCGACGAGGTCTACATGAAGAACGGGGACCGTTTCACCGGCACCATCGTCAAACTCACCGATGGCAAACTCGTGCTCAAGTCGGACGCCGCCGGCGAGGTGACGCTCGCCCAAGCGGACATTCAAGGCTTTCGCAGCAACACCCCGGTGGAGGTCCATCTCAAGGATGGGACCGTTCTGAACCAGAACGTCCAAACCGCCGAACCCGGTCAGTTCGCCATCGAGACCGGCACCGCCCTGCGGGCCCAGACCTTCCCGCTGACCGAGGTGGTCTCGATCAATCCACCGGCCAAGCCCGCCCCCAAGTGGACGGGAAGCCTCTCGGCCGGCGTAACCGCCACGAGCGGCAACACCTCAACGGAGGCTATCAACGCCAGTTTCAGCGTCGCCCGACGCAGCGAAAAGGACCGGACGACCGCCGCCGCGGACTACGCCAAGGGCAAGCAGGAGGACCCCGACACAGGCGAGGAGAAGACCACAGAAGACTGGTGGCGGGGCAAAGCCCAGTACGATTACTTCTTCTCGAAGAAGTTCTTCGGCTTCGTCAACGGCAGCTACGAGAAGGACAGCATCGCCGAGTTGGATCGACGCGTCGTTGTCGGTGGTGGTGCCGGTTATCAGTGGATCGAATCGGCGCGGACGAACTTCTCGACCGCCGCCGGTCTCGCGTCACTCTATGAGAAGTTTGACAATCAGACGGACAGCAACAGCGAATTGTCCGCCCAGGCGTCATACAACTTTGACCATCAACTGAACAAGAGCGTCAAGTTCCTGCACGACCTGACGTACTATCCCGCTCTCGACAAGGTCTCGGATTACTATCTGACCACGACCGCTGAGTTGCGGGCCAGCCTAACGAAAGCCATGTTTGCCAATTTCAAGATGATCTTCAACTACGACACCACACCGGCGATGGGCCGCAGCAGTACCGATGTGAAATACATCTTCGGCGTCGGCATGACCTTCTAACGATCGACAGACACAACAGAGAGCACCAAAGGCCGGCTGCCATCGACAGGATGCGTCCGGCCTTTCTCATGCGCCCTGGGCAATCAACAGCAAAAGAAAAGCCCCTTCCAATATGATTCGGAAGGGGCTCTGAATGCAACGACTTCTGGGTCAACCGGGTGGGCCTTCCCACCCGGGACACTGTCAGTACTTGTGACCATGCACCTTCGAGGTTCGGAAGCCGAAGATCGCAATGACCACGAAACAGATCAGCGGCAGCATGAAAGACATCCTAGTGCTCGATAGCGTCATGAAGCCCAGGTTAAACGCATCCATATCCATGATCGCGCCCTGCATCGGCGGCATGAGGCAACCGCCGCCAATGGCCATGATCAGGCCGGCCGCTCCGAGCTTGGCGTCATCGCCAAGCCCCTTCAAGGCGATGCCGTAGATGGTCGGGAACATCAGCGACATACAGGCCGAGACACCCATCAGACAGTAGAGCCCCGTCATGCCCTTGATGAAAATCGCACCGCTAACGAGCCCCAGGCCGCCCAGGGCCAGCGCCATCAACAGCCCGCCGGGACTGAAGAACTTCAATAGCGCCGTGCAGATAAAACGACTGCTAACGAAAACCACCATGGCGACGATGTTGTGATTCACCACCGAGGCTTTCTCCATACCCAATTCGTTGACACCGTACTGAATGATAAAGGTCCAACACATGATCTGAGCGCCCACGTAGAACGCCTGGGCAACGACGCCTTCGATGTATTTGCGATTACGCGCCAATCGACCAAAGGTGGCGGCAATATTGAGCTTGTCGTCCTCTTCCCCACTGACACGAGGAAGCTTGGCGATCACGAAGAGGACCAGGGCAGCCAAAACCACCACCCCAAGTATCGTATAGGGGCCAATGATTACGTCCAGGTCGGCTTGCCGAATATCATGAAGCTGTGTGCCCGCCTTGGCATACCAATCGGCTATGTCGACAGCGGGAATCGCTTGAAACTTGCTGTTGGCCCCTTTGATGGTCTCGGCGCTCTGGCTCAGCAAACCCCCGATTTCGGCAGCGGCGGCCTTTAGTTCCAGGGAAGGTGAAGGCTGCTGCAGCGCTTCGATCGTCGAGGCAATCTGCGTTTGGGCCGTCCGAAGCGTCGTGGCGGCCGCTGTCACCAACGGACGCGCCTCCTCCACTACGCCCGGGGCAACTGTGGAGAGAACCTTGCCCTCTTCAAAGGCTTGGATGGTCAGATCCAATCTAGCTCTCTCACCACCAAATCCGGCTTTGAGCTTTTCGTTCTGTTCGTCGAGAACGCCCTGCGCCGCCTCCGCGGCCGGATCGGTCCTGAGCAGTCCGAAGGCTTTGTCCAACAACTTGGGCGCCTGCTTCTCGGCCTCCTCCAGATCCGTCCTCAGTTGCACCGCTTGAGGGCCCCGTTCGACGGCAAGGCACATTAAACGGCCTTGGGCGGATTTGACCTGATCCAGTGTATTGGTGAGAGTACGAGTGTCTAACTTTCGACCATTGACCTCTATGAGATTCGCCTGGGCATTCTCGATCAACCCAAGACTCTCATCACAGATTTGCACATGGTGTATCGTTCCCTTGGCGACGCCCTCGATATGACGACGCCCCATCTCGGTAGTTGGGTTCAGACTGACCAGAATGACCTGCCCGGCGATGAACATCCCGATAATGGATCCCATCGGATTGAAAGACTGAGCGAAGTTCAAGCGTTGGGTGGCCGTCTCCTCAGGTCCCATCGAGAGAATGTAGGGATTGGAGCTGGTTTCGAGAAACGACAGGCCGCAGGTCATCACGAAATAGGAAATCAGAAAGGCCCAGAAAGCCATCATCCAGCCGGCCGGAATGAACATCAGGCACCCGACCGCATACAGCGCCAGACCCACGAGAATGCCGGTCTTGTAGCTGAAGCGCTTGATGAACAGCGCCGCCGGGATCGCCATCACGCAGTAGCCCCCGTAAAAGGCGAACTGAACCAGCGAACTCTCAAAGTTGCTGATCAGCAGAATGTTCTTGAACGCCGCCACCATGGGGTTGGTGATATCGTTGGCGAACCCCCAGAGGGCGAAGAGACTGGTCACAAGAATGAAGGGCAACACGATTTGACGCGGAAGCACCCGCGCTCGCTTCGTGTCACCATCGACATTGGAAGGAGAGATGTCTGCCATAGGTAGCGCCCCATATAAGGTCAACGTATCATGCTCGGGCGTGGTCACGGTCCAGGCCCCTGAGGATCACCATAGAATGACGGTTCCGACGGCCATCGTCAAGAATCTATTGACGGCGCCGTGTACGAATGGCATCCGGCCGGGCGCTGGACAGAACAAAACCTTTGCAGAGTCTGCCCGAACCTACTATCTTAGAGGGCCAATCGTCGATAGAGCAAGCAAACTCGTCCCGGCGAACCTGGCGGATTCTGATGGGAGTGGAGATTATGAAGAACACCGTATGGATCGTCGTTCTCGTGGTCATCGCGGGAGTTTTCGTCGGCGTTGGCTTGCTCCGTAAAGGCCATACCACGGGGACACGCAAGATCGGCGTCGTGCCCAAAGAAACGGTGTCCGTCTATTGGGAGGGCATGCGACAGGGCGCCCTCAAGGCCGGCGCCGAGGAAGGATACGAAATCCTGTGGAACGGCCCGGAAGTCGAGACCGACCGGGAGCGACAGGTTCAAATCGTCGAAGACATGATGGCTCAGAAGGTCGCCGGCATCATCCTGGCGCCAAGCGACCGAAAAGCCCTGGTCCCGGTGGTCGAGAGGGTCCACGCCCGAGGCATCCCGTGCGTGATTGTCGATTCGGGCGTCGAGACGGAGAATATCCTCTCCTATATGGCCACGGACAACTACCGCGGGGGCGTCCTGGCCGCCCAGCGCATGGGCGAGATTCTCAGCGGCCAAGGCAAGATCATCGTGGTCCGCTGGACACCCAACTCGGGATCCACCGACGCACGACTGGCCGGCTTCACCGAAACGCTCAGCAAGGAATTCCCCGGAATCGAGATCGTCGACTCTCAGTATCCGAATCCAACCACCACCGACAAGGCGCGCGATGTCACCGATGACATGCTGACGAGGAATCCTGGCGTCGATGGGATTTTCGCCTGTAACGCCACCACCGCCGGCGGCGCGCTGACCGCCCTGCTCAATGCCAAGCAGGACGACAAGAAGATCAAGATGGTGGGATTCGACGCCTGGCCCATGGTCGTGGACGGCCTAGAGAAGGGCTACCTCGACAGCCTGATCATTCAGAATCCATATAAGATGGGGTACGAGGGGGTCAAAGCCATCATTCGCCACCTAGCCGGGGAGGATGTCGCCAAGGAGGTGGACACAGGGGTGGAACTGGTGACTCAGGACAGACTCAGCGATCCGAAGATCAGGGAACTGCTCAACTCGCAGATATGAATTCCACACACTCACAGACCGCGGCTCCCCAGAGCATGGCCCTGCACATGAAGGGGATCTCGAAGCGTTTTGGGCCGGTCCAGGCCCTGACCGACGTCAGTCTGGCCGTGCAAACGGGAACCGTCCACGCCCTCGTCGGCGAGAACGGGGCCGGCAAATCCACTCTCATGAAGATTCTGGCCGGCGTCTATCAGCCCGACACCGGCGCCATTGAGATCGGCGGACAGGCGCTGACCCTGGAAACTCCCGGTCAAGCAATCGAAGCCGGCGTCTCGATGATCTATCAGGAGTTGGACCTGGCCGAGGATCTGACCGTCGCCGAGAACATCTTCCTTGGGGCCGAACCCAAGGGCACCCTTCCGTTCACGGTCAGCCACCATCAAATGGCCGCCCAGACGCGCAAACTAATCCAACAGTACAACTTCGAGATCGATCCGACCGCGAGGGCTGAAACCTTGCCGACCGGTGACTGCCAAATCATCGAAATCCTGAAAGCCCTCCGACGGAACGCGTCGATCATTGTGATGGACGAACCGACGTCCTCGCTGTCGGAGCGCGAGACGGCCCGGTTGTTTGACGTCGTCAGGCAACTCCGCGCGCAGGGACTTTGCATCATCTACATTTCACATCGACTCGAGGAGATCGTCGAACTGGCTGATGAGGTCAGCGTCTTGCGAGATGGCCGACTCGTGCACGCCGAAGCCATCGCCGAGTTGGATATTCCAAAGATCGTCCACCACATGGTGGGTCGCGAGTTGGACGATTTCTTCCCCGAGCGAACCCTCGATATCGGAGCACCCCTCGTCCAAGTCTCCGACCTTTCCTCCGCCGCGGGCGTCGCGGACATTAGTTTCGACGTCTGTCGCGGCGAGATCGTCGGCATGGCCGGCCTCGTCGGGGCCGGTCGAACCGAGGTCGCCCGGGCGATCTTCGGCGTTGACAAAAGAACCACGGGGCAAGTCACTCTGGATGGCCAGGAGTTGAGCATTGATTCGCCCAGAGACGCCATCGCTAGCGGAATCGCCCTGCTGACCGAGGACCGAAAAAGAACCGGGCTCTGCGTGCAACTGCCCTGCAGTTGGAACATCACCCTGCCGAACCTGCAACAGATCGGCATGGGTTCGCTGATCAAGCCCGCGAAAGAGACAACAATCGCCGCCGAGGCCGGCGGGCGTATGGCCGTCAAGTGGACCTCGCCGCGCGCCCTGACCGAGTCACTGTCCGGCGGCAACCAGCAGAAACTCCTGATCGCCCGCTGGCTGCTGGCCAATTCGGCCTTCATGATCTTTGACGAACCGACGCGCGGCATTGATGTGGGCGCCAAGGCGGAAGTCTACGGCCTGCTCAACACACTCGCCGAACAAGGCAAGGCCATTCTGTTTATCTCATCGGAACTGCCCGAACTGTTCGGCATCGCCGACCGGATTCTCGTGATGCGTCGCGGCAAGCTCGTTGGAAATCTCGTAACGAAAGAGACCACGCCGGAAAAGGTCATGCACCTGGCGGCCGTGGAGGAAGGCTAAATGAACCGATTCATCAGACAACTGCTCCCCTTTGCCACCTTGACGCTCATCGTAGCGGCCCTGTCGGCGTTGGAGCCCGACACGTTCCTGACCGCCGAGAACTTCCTCAACGTGCTCAGTCGCTCCAGTGTCAACGGCATCATCGCCATGGGCATGACGGCGGTCATCATCTCCGGGGGAATCGACTTGTCCGTCGGCTCGATGATGGCGATGGCCGGTATGGTCGGCGCCGGTTTCATGCTGAAGGTCGGCGGCACCGAGCCGGGTGCTGCGTCAATGTTGCTTGGCACAATCGTCGGCATCGGGGCAGGCGCCCTCTGTGGTTTGCTCAACGGGACTCTGATTACGAAACTGAAGCTCCCCCCCTTTATTGTGACACTCGGAACGATGAGCGCCTTTCGGGGCACCTCCTATATCATCAACAGCAGCAAGATGTACGACGTTCCATCCTACACCCTGCTGGGCCAGAGCAATCTGTTCGGGATGCCCGTCAGCGTCTGGATCCTGGCGATCGTCGTGCTCATCGGCTTTCTCATACTCAAGTATACGCCTCTGGGCCGCTACACCTACGCGATCGGGTCCAACCGCGAGGCGGCCTTTCATGCCGGCGTCAACGTGGACCGAAATCTGATCGCGATCTACTCCCTGACGGGCATGTTCGTGGGATTGGCCGCCATGATCCAGACCAGCCGAACGATCTCGGCGCAACCAACGGCCGGGATCAGCCTGGAACTCGATATCATCGCCGCCGTGGTCATCGGCGGCGCCAGCCTTTCCGGAGGTCGGGGCACGGTTATCGGCACCATCGTCGGGACCCTGCTGATCAGCTTCCTGCGCAACGGCTGCACCCTGCTTGGCATCTCCACCAACATCCAACTGGTGGTCATCGGGGCGATCATCATCGGCGCCGTCGCACTGGATCAGGTCGCCCGGTCAAAGGCCGAGGCCGGCTGATCAACAAGCTTGAGTCAACGTCATAGCCAGAAAAGTCAGTCCGTTCGAAGAACGGCTGGAAGAGTATCATGCAAAGAAAGGCAATACCCATGAAGCGACATCTGCTTGCAATCGGTCTTAGCTTACTTGCCGTCCTGGCCAATGCCCAGGAGAAAGACAGCGGCGCGGTCAGCGTCGTTGATGAAAACGCGCTCCAGGAGACGCGACTGGAAGGGAAGACGGAACTGAAGCCGGGTGACATGTCGAAGTATGCCTCGCCGGAAGCCGTCAGTGCGTTTTTGGCGAGATTCCCGGGAAAGGCCTATCTGACCTTCCCCGAGGCTCGAGAGTACTCGATCAGGCTCCTGGACGGCATCCCGCAGATATGGACGCAGCGTGACGCAAAGGACCTGACAACCTGCGTGGGGAATGCTCGCCCAGGTGAATACTTCGTCTTCCAGGTCGGTGTGTTCGCCGCCCGTGCGAACGTCGAGAACCTCAAGGTGCGGTTCTCCGATCTCAAGGGCAAAGGCGCGATCAGGAAGTCGGCTCTGACCTGCTTCAATCTTGGAGGCATCGATCAACAGGGCCATGCCTTTTCCAAAAGGGTCGATATCTCCAAGGGACGCGTCCAGCCGCTCTGGTTTGGCGTCCAGATTCCCACCGGCGTCAAGGGGACATACACGGGCACGCTGGGCATCACCAGTGACGATGCCCCGGAGACCCGGATCGATCTGACTGTGAATGTCACAGGGGCCACCCTGGCCCATGGCGGCGTCGACGACGCGCACCGCTTCGCCCGTCTCTCGTGGTTGAACTCGGTCATCGCTCAAGACGACGAGATCACCCGACCCTACCGGCCGATCGTGCGTAGAAAGCGAACGTTCGACATCCTGGGGCGACGGGTGAGACTGTCGGCCAACGGCCTGCCCGCCGCGATTTCCAGTTTCTTCGGTCCCAACAACCAGACACTCGGTGAGAAGGACCAGCCCATTCTGGCGGACCGACTCCGTTTCGTCATCGAAACCTCCAATGGCAAGAGGCTTCGCCTGAAACCGGGGGAGATTCACTTCCTCAGGGACACGCACTCTACGCTCGTCTGGTCCGTCAAGAGCACTTGCCAGGAAGCGGAACTCCTGCTGGAAGGCGTCGCCGAATTCGACGGCTTTCTGGGCTACCACCTAACGCTCACCCCCCTGAAGGACATGCGTGTCAAAGACATCCGGCTGGAAATCCCCCTAACGCGCCGCATGTCGAAGTACATGATGGGCATGGGCAAGACCGGGGGCCTGCGTCCCGAGACGTGGAAATGGAAGTGGGACGTTGCCAAGAAGAGCCAGGACGCCGTCTGGGTCGGAGGCGTCAACGGGGGCCTGCGCCTCAAGCTCAAAGGCGCCAACTACCGCCGGCAACTGGTCAACATATACTATGAGTACTGTCCGCTGAACCTGCCCACATCCTGGGGCAATGGCGACAAAGGCGGCGCCGATGTCCAGACCACTTCCGACGGCGCCCTGATCAAGGCGTATGGCGGCGCCAGGAAACTAGAGCGAGGACAGGCCCTGAACTTCGATTTCGATCTGCTCATCACGCCGGTCAAGTTGATCAATCGCCAGATCCAGTACAACGACCGCTACTACCACAATGCGGGCAGCCAGATCAGCGCCGGGTTCATCAGCCAGGCCGAGAAGAGCGGCGCCAATATCATCAACATCCATCACCGCAAAGATCTCAACCCGTTCATCAACTATCCGTACCTTGCAGAGAACGTGCCGGGACTGAAGCGATTCGTTGAGGAAGCCCATTCCAAAGCCATACGGACGAAGGTCTACTACACCACCCGTGAGTTGACGGTCAACACGCCGGAAATCTGGGCGATGCGCAGCCTCAACGGCGAGGTCATCTTCCCCGGCCCCGGTAAGGACGCCAAGACAGTGATCAATCCCAAGGGCCCGCATCCCTGGTTGACCGAGAACTTCAAGGAGGATTTCATCCCCGCCTGGAAATGTGCCTTCAATCAGGGGCCGTACAAGGGCCGCCAGGATTTGTCGGTCATCACGACACCCGACTCGCGTCTGAACAACTTCTACCTCGAAGGCCTCGACTGGATGTGCAAGAACATCGGTATCGATGGGATGTACATCGACGACTCGGCGCTCGACCGGGTGACGATGAAGCGGGCCCGTAAGATCCTGGACCGCAACCGACCGACGGCGCGCATCGATCTGCACACCTGGAACCACTTCAACAATATGGCCGGCTGGGCCTGCTGTCTGAACCTGTACATGGATCTGCTGCCCTACTACGACCTGCTCTGGATCGGTGAGGGCCGCAGCTACGACCGCTCGCCCGACTACTGGCTGATCGAGATCAGCGGCATTCCCTTTGGACTGACCTCGCAGATGCTCCAGGGAGGAGGCAATCCCTATCGCGGAATGGCCTTCGGTATCACCAATCGCCTGGGCTGGCATGGACCCACTCCCGAACACATCTGGAAATTCTGGGACGAGCACCGCTTCGTCGAGCGCGACATGATCGGCTTCTGGGACCCGGACTGCCCCGTCAAGACATCCACGGCGGATATGGGGGCGACCGTCTTCCGAGGAAAGAAAGACGCCGTCATCGCGCTGGCCAACTGGACGGACAAGCCCATCGAGGGCAAGATCACCATTAATTGGCAAGCCCTGGGAATCGATGCCGACGCGTGTACGGCGGTCATGCCCGCCATCACGAGTTTCCAGGACGAAAGCCCTGTCGACTTGAACCGCCCGATCCGAATCGAAGGCAAGAAGGGGTGCGTCATCATCCTGAAAGCGAACCCGTAGACTGACGGGACCGGACGCTCGCATTGAGCGATGTGGTTCCGATGAGAACTTTCTTCCGAAAATCTCCTTGATTATAGTTCGGCCACGAACTATAACGCCTCAAGTAACGTATGATGGCAAGAAAGGAGATGTCCTGATATGGATACACGTGGAATCATTGGCCAGATCGCTCGGATTCGCCAGCAGTCGCATACGCTGATCGAAGAGCAACTGCGGTCGCGCGAAATCGAGGGGATCGTCCCGGCCCATGGGACGGTGCTGGCCTTTCTCTTCCAACAGACCGAACCGGTCCCCATCAAATCCGTCGTACAGAAGGTCGGACGCGTCAAATCCACCGTCACAGGCATGATAAAGACGCTGGAACGCCATGGCTATATCCGCAGATTCCAGTCAACCGAGGACCAGCGGGTTGTCTACATCGCCCTGACCGAGAAGGGTCGTGCCTTGCAGAACGATTTCGAGGCAATTTCCGTACACTTACTGGCCCAAGTGTATGGCGATATGCCGCCGGAAGACCGAGAAGCGTTGGTGCAGCTTCTTGCCGCTCTCGAACACAACCTCCAAAACGGGGCCCAATCTGCCTGAGTTTTTTTGAATAGATAGTTCGTGGCCGAACTGACATAGCAAAAGGAGTAAGAACCATGAGAGCGAAAAGAATGAGACTCATGATGCCGGGACTACTGGTGGCCATCGTATTGGCCAGCGTCTGGACGCCAAGCCTGCAGGCGTATGAGAGCGAGGCGACGCGTCTACTCAAGGCCCGCAGCGCCGAGTTTCACCGAGAGGTGATCGAGGTTACCGAGGGGGTCTACACCGCCGTGGGCTATTCGGTGCAGCCGGTCTCGATGATCATCGGCGATGATGGTCTGATCATCATCGACACGGGCATGGACACCATCTCGGCTCAGCAGGTGCTGGCGGACTTTCGCAGAATCACCGACAAGCCCGTCAAAGCCATTGTGCTGACCCACAGTCATGGCGACCACACGGGCGGCGTCCCCGTCTTCGTCGGCAAGGAGAATCCCCCCATCTGGGCTCGATCCAACTTCGGCGCCGAGAGCGATCCACTCAACGCCGCCGGTCTGACATATAACAACGTCCGCGGGGCACGTCAGGGCGGGTTCAAGCTCCCACCCGAGAAGCGGATCAACAATGGCGTCGCCCAGGCCTATTGGCCCAAACGCGGGGGTGCCGTTTTCCAGTCGAGCCGCAAGATCGGACCGACTCACACGTTCTCTGAGCCGCGACGGAATCTCGAAATCGCGGGTGTGAAGCTGGAACTGGTCGCCGTCAATGGCGAGACGGCCGACGCGCTCTACGTCTGGCTGCCCGAGAAACGTGTGCTCTTTGCCGGCGACAACTTCTACAAGTCCTGGCCCAACCTGTACGCCATCCGAGGGACCATGTATCGCGACGTGCGCGCCTGGGCCGACGCGGTGGACATGATGCTCCAGGAAGGCCCGGACTACCTCGTGCCTGGGCATACCCGCCCCGTCATCGGAAAAGAGAAGATCGCCGAGATGTTGACGGACTATCGCGACGCTATTCGCTTCGTCTTCGACAAGACCATCGAGGGCATGAACAAGGGCCTGACACCCGATGAACTGGTCGACTACGTCAAGCTGCCGGCGCGCTTCGCAGACAAGGACTATCTCCGCGAGTATTATGGCAACATCCAATGGGCGGTCCGGCAGATCTTCAACGCCCATCTCGGCTGGTTCGACGGCAACCCGTCAAACCTATTCCCCCTCAATCCAAGGGAAGAAGCCCGGCGAATGGCGGATGTGGCCGGAGGTCGGAACGCCCTGCTTGCGAAGGCGCGAGAAGCATTGGTCGCCAAGGATCACCAGTGGGCCGCCCAGCTGTGCGATCATCTGATCGCTCTGAATCCAAACGCCGCAGAGCCCAAGCTGACCAAGGCCAAGGCACTGGAAGCCCTGGCGGAGAATCTACTCACCGCCACCGGACGCAACTACTATCTGACCGTCGCCCAGGAACTGCGTGCGGAGGCCGGTGGCCCCCGGAATAGGCGTTGACGGGCCCCTCCAAATCAGTACCATGGACACGTCACAGATTCCTTCCGCTTTGACGGTGGGAGGGTCCGGGCGTCGAATGAACAGCGTATCCGTCACGGTATTGAAGAGGAGATGTGAGCATGTCTGAACGTCTTTCACGAAGAGGTTTTCTGGGGATGAGTCTTGGCGCGGCCGGCGCTGTTTCGCTAAACGGTCTGGGTTCTCTGGCAACTCGAGCCGCGGCCAGCCAGACGTGCGCGTCGCCGTACAAGATTTCCCTGGCTCAATGGTCGCTCAATCGCGGCCTGTTCGGCAGGGTCAAGCCTAAGATCGACAATCTCGACTTCGCCAAGATCGCCCACGACCTGGGCATCGAAGGCCTGGAATACGTCAACCAGTTCTTCAAGGACAAGGCCAAGGACCAGGGCTACCTGGCCGAGATGAAAAAACGGGCCCGGGACCATGACGTCGAGTCCGTCCTGATCATGTGCGATGGGGAAGGAAATCTGGGCGAGCCCGACAAAGCCAAGCGCATTCAAGCCGTGGAGAACCACTACAAATGGCTCGAAGCCGCCAAGTTCCTCGGCTGTCACTCCATCCGAGTCAACGCCCATTCCAAGGGCACGTTCGAGGAGCAACAGAAGCTCGTCGCCGATGGACTGGGTCGCCTCTGCCGGCGCGCCGCTCAGTACGACCTCAACGTCATCGTCGAGAACCATGGGGGACTCTCCTCCAATGGGAAATGGCTCGCCGGCGTTATGAAACAGGTCAATCTGCCCAACTGCGGCACGCTGCCCGACTTCGGCAACTTCCGAGAGTACGACCGCTACCTGGGCGTCGAGGAACTCATGCCCTACGCCAAGGGTGTCAGCGCCAAGACCACGGGCTTCGACGACGAGGGCAACGACCCCAGCACCGACTACTATCGCATGATGCGCATCGTCCGTGACACCGGCTACCAGGGCTACGTCGGTATCGAGTCCTCCCTCGGCGGGCGCATGAACGAGATCGACGCGATCAAAGCCACCAAGCGGCTGCTCGAGAAAGTCTTCGCCCAGCAGGCTCGTACGAAGCCCATCTTCAATGGCAAGGACCTGGCCGGCTGGACGAAAATCGCCGGCGGGGATTGGACCATTGAGAACGGAACGCTCATCGGTCGCAACGGACAGAAGTGGACCACAGACCCTCAGAAGACCGGTTCATGGCTCTGCTACGACAAACCGGTTCGCGACTTCCGACTGGAACTGCAGTACGCGATCAATGAACGGGCCAACAGTGGTGTCTTCTTCCGCGCCGCGACCGAGAAGAACCCCGCCTTCACAGGCTACGAAATGCAGATCACCAGTTACGGCGGGACCAGCCTGAACAAGGGCGGGACCCCCGGCGCCATCTATGGCGTGATCGCCCCGAGCAAGAACACGGCCCGACCGGCGGGCCAGTGGAACAGTGTCACTATCATAGGCAAAGGATCGAAGATCACGATCGAAATGAACGGTGAGAAGGTCGTGGAGACCGAACTGAATCGATCGGCGCAGGGGCACATCGGCCTGCAGAACCACGACGAGCGATCGGTCATCCGGTTCCGCAATATCCGTCTGGAAACACTCTAAAGAACCATCGACTCAACCTGGCTGGGAGGATCGATCGTGACTGCAAGGGACAAACTCAATCGTCGTCAGTTCCTGACCTCGACCGCCGCGGTAACGGCCTTCTCCATCGTGCCGCGCCATGTCCTCGGAGGAGCCAATCATGTCGCCCCGAGCGAGCGGATCAACGTGGGCTATATCGGCACAGGCTCGCAGGGCATCCGCGTCATGCTCGCGCTGCTAAAGTATCCGGAAATCCGCGTCACATCGGTCTGCGATGTCAACAAGGAGAGCGGCGACTACCTCGAATGGGGTGTGAACGAACTGAACAACAAGGCTCGGGACCTCATCGGCGCCGGCCACAGCGACCTGCCCGGCTGCGTTTGTGGTCGCGAGCCCGCCCGTCGAATCGTCGATGGCTACTACGCCAAGCAGAAGGACGCTCGGGGCTATCGCGACTGCTCGGCCTACAACGACTTTCGCGAACTGCTGGACAAGGAGAGGGACATCGACGCGGTCGCGGTGGCGACGCCCGACCACACCCACGCCGTGATCTCGATCGCCGCAATGAAGAAGGGCAAGCACGTCTACTGTCAGAAGCCGATGACCCACTCGATTCACGAGGCTCGAAGAATAGCTCAGGTCGCCCAGGACACCGGGGCGGCCACACAAGTCGCGCTAGGCGTCTCGGCCTCCGAATCGACACGACAGTTGTGCGAATGGATCTGGGCCGGCGCGATCGGCCCGGTGCGCGAGGTTCACAACTGGTCGAATCGGCCGATCTGGCCCCAGGGGCAACCGCACCCCAAGATTGCAGACCCCATCCCGGCCGGACTGGACTGGGACAAATGGCTGGGGCCCACTCAGAACCGGCCTTTCAACCATGCCTATCTCCCTTTCGTCTGGCGCGGCTGGTGCGATTTCGGCACCGGCGCCCTGGGCGATATGGGCTGCTACAGCTTCGACACCATCGCCCGCGTCCTCAAACTCGTGGCGCCGACAAGCGTCGAAGCATGCACGAGCCGTGAATACGCCGCCACGCGCGGAGGCAGCCAGCGCATCGCCCATGACGATTCGTACCCGCGTTCGGCCGTCGTTCGCTTCCATATCCCGGCGCGGCACGACATGCCCGAGCTTTCGCTCAACTGGTACGATGGAGGCATCCTGCCGGCCCGACCGTCTGAACTCGAACCCGGCCAACAACTGAGCCAGGAGGGACTGCTCTTCGTCGGTGACAAGGGCAAGATCCTCTGTGACTTCACGGGAGGCAATCCGCGTCTCCTACCCGAATCGAAGATGCAGGCCTTTGAAGCGCCGCCCAAGACATTGCCCCGCTCGGTTGGTCACTACGAGGAATGGATCGCCGCCTGCAAGGGCGGCCCGGCCGCGGCAGCTAACTTCCAGTTTGTCGGCCGCGTCACCGAGACACTGCTGCTGGGCAACGTACCCATTCGCGCGGGCAAGACATTCCTGCAGTGGGACGGCGCGAACCTGACGAGCCCGGACGCCGACGACATCGACCGATACGTCAACCCGCCGGCCCGACCGGGTTGGGAAGTGGGATAGAGAGACAGACCCCGGACACACGCAACCGCTAAAGGAGAGATCCCCGTGACAGACTGTTCGAGAAGAAGCGTTTTGAAGACGACCGCCCTGACCGCTTCCGCGGCCGCGTTGACTGGTTCGTGCGCGCTGCATGCAGAATCGGCAACGCCCCCTAAGAACGAGCAGCCTCTGCGACTGGGCCTGATGACCTACACGCTGGCCAAGGACTGGGACATCCCCACGATCATCAAGAACTGCACCGAGACCCAGTTCGAGCACGTCGAGCTGCGCACCACTCATGCCCATGGCGTCGAGGTGACGCTCACCAAGGCGCAGCGGAAAGACGTGCGTCGGCGTTTCGAGGATGCGGGCATCAAGCTGAGCCTGGCCAGTGGGTTCGGCTACCACTACCCCGACCCGGAGAAACTGCGCCAGCAGATCGAGGGCACTAAGGAGTACACGCTGCTGGCGGAAGACCTCGGCGCGATAGGCATTCGTGTCTTCCCGAACGCCCTCCCGACCGGTGTCCCAGAGAAACAGACGTTGGAGCAGATCGGCAAGTCCCTGGCGGAGGTCGGCGAGTTCGCCCACAACCACGGCGTCGATATCCGCGTCTGCGTGCACGGCCGCGGTACGAACATTGTCTCCAAGATCAAGAAGATGATCGACTATTCCCTGAGCCCGCACGTCTATGTGAACTGGAATTGCGACCACAACGACACGAAGGGGCCGGGCTTCGACGCCAACTTCAACTCAGTCAAGGATCGTATCCGCAACATTCACATGCACGAGTTGTGGGACGAGCAATATCCCTACCGCCGGCTCTTCCAACTGCTCAAGGCCTCCGGCTACCAGGGCTACTGCGACGCGGAGATCCCCGCCAGTTGCGAACCCATTCGTCTGATGAAGTACTACCGCGCCCTCTTCCTGGCCTACCAGAACGCGATCTAGAGCTTTGGAGCAACCACTATGAATCGAAGAGATTTCCTCAAGACGTCACTGGCGACCGGCGCCATGTTGGCTGCCCCCTTCTCGAAGGTCCGCGGCGCCAACGACGTGATCCGTCTGGGTGTCATCGGGGTCGGCTCCAGCGTCAAGATCGGCGGCATGGGCAAGAACGAAATACGGGCCTTCCTCAAGATCCCGGGCGTTCGCTTCACCGCCCTGTGCGATTGCGACCAGGCTCACCTGGCCCCTCAGGTCGAGAAACTCAAAGGCCACAACCCGAGCATCAAGGGCTACCGCGATCTGCGAGAGTTGCTTGACGACAAGAATGTCGACGCCGTCATTGTCACAACCCCGAACCACTGGCATGCACTGGCGACCATCTGGGCCTGCCAAGCGGGCAAGGACGTTTACGTCCAGAAGCCCACGTCGCACACGATCTTCGAGGGTCGCAAGATGGTCGAGGCCGCAGCCAAATACAAACGTGTTGTCCAGGCCCCGCACGGCCCGCGCGAGCGTTCCGGGTTCGGCGAGGCTTTCGCCTACCTCCGCCAAGGCCATCTGGGCAAGGTCCTCTACGCTCACGGCCTGAATTACAAACCGCGCACGAGTATCGGCAAGGTCAACGGGCCGCAACCGATCCCGTCATCGCTGGACTATAACCTCTGGTCGGGCCCCGCCTCGAAGAAACCGCTGCGGCGCGAGTATCTCCACTACGACTGGCACTGGGACTGGAGCACAGGCGATGGCGACCTCGGCAACATGGGCATCCACTACATGGATGGCTGCCGGTGGGGACTGGGACAGAACACGTTGCCCAGGCACGTCATGAGCCTGGGTGGGCGCTTCGGCTACGACGACGATGGCCAAACGCCCAACACGGAGATCATCTTCCTGGACTACGACCCGGCGCCGATCATCTTCGAGGTTCGCGGCCTACCCGCCAGCAAACAGGCGCGCGCCAAATCGTGGGGCTCCAAACAGATGGATCAGTACCGGGGCGGCAAGATCGGCACAATCATCCAGTGCGAGAATGGCTACGTCTCCGGCGGTTCGGGATTCGGGAAAACGTCCGCCTACGACAATCAGGGCAACGTCATCAAGACCTTCGAGCCAACCAACACGGACCTGCACACCAATTTCCTTGATACCATCCGCAGCCGCAAGATGGACGACTTGAACGCGCCCGTGCTGCAGGGCCATCTCTCCGGCGCCCTGGTGCACATGAGCAATATCTCCTACCGGCTCGCCAAGGAGGCTTCCAACCAAGAGGTTCGCGCGACCCTGCAAAGCGAAAAACCGCTGGCCGAGGCGTTTGAGCGATTCGAGCAACACCTGGCGGCCAACGGAATCGATCTGGCCAAAACGCCGGCCAAGCTGGGCCCGATGCTGACGATGAACCCCGACGAGGAACGTTTCGAGGGCCTGCTCGGTCCCTACGCCAATATGTATGTCTCGCGCAACTATCGAGCGCCATTCGTCGTGCCGGATAACGTCTGAGCCAACTGTTTCGTTTGAAGGAGCAAACCATGAGGCATTCGATTCTTGAACTGCTGATCCTGTGCTGTGTCACCACCTGTCCTGCGTTTGCGACTGAAAGCGATTCCTGCGCGGCCTCCGACAAGACCTGGCTCAAGGAGGCCAAGTACGGCGTGTTCGTCCATTACCTGGGCGGCGGTCCCAACCGGAACGAGACGATCAATGCCTTCGATGTCGAGAAGTTCACGAGCCAGATCGTGCAGACCGGCGCCGCTTACCTCGTCTTCACGCTGGGTCAGAACTCGGGATACTATTGCAGCCCGAACGCGGCGTATGAGAAGTACGCCGGCTACGAGATCGGGCAGCGCTGCTCGAAGCGCGACCTGCCCATGGAGATCGCCGACGCGCTGCACAAGCATGGTATTCGGCTCATGCTCTACCTCCCTTCTCGCAGTCCTCAGCAGGATAAGCAAGCCATGGCGGGGCTCAACGACGTCCACGAGCGGCAGCCCGCGCCGCAGGAATTCACGCGGAAGTGGTCGGCCGTGATCGCCGAGTGGTCGCTGCGCTACGGCGAGAAGGTCTCGGGCTGGTGGTTCGATGGCTCGTACAACCGAGCCGGCTGGGACGATCTGTCAAAGCCCTACAACTGGAACACCTGGGCAGCCGCCGTGCGGGCCGGCAACGCCGATAGCATTATCGCCTTCAACCCCGGGGCTGAGATCAAGCACGCCTTCAACAAGCTCACCGACCAGCAGGACTACACCGCCGGCGAGCAGACGAAGTTCGGCGCCACGCCCCAGTCACACCCGGCCCCGGAAGGCCTGCAATGGCAGATCCTCTCCCACCTGGGCACCCGCTGGGCCAAGGCCGACGGGCCCCGCCGGACCGATCAATGGATGATCGACTACATCCGCACAGTCCACCAACAGGGCGGTGCCGTCACTATCGATATCAACGTCGCTCCCGACGGCGCACTCTACGAACCCCATCTGAAACAGCTCAAAGCCATCCGCCAGGCCCTGCGCCCGTAGGACGAGCGTCCCCGCTTGTCTGTTCTTGACATGGACAAGGCCCAACGACGGCGCGTCGCCACCCACGCCCAAAGGCGAGCGAGAGCCTGCCCTGAGCGAAGTCGAATGGGACGCTCGCCCTACTAAGATTGATCGACAAGATCTCCATTTTCTGGTCGCATTTTGAGCGGGGAGCTGTCTATATAGCAGAAGCGCTTCTGTTGTTTGGATTGTCCGTATTTGAATGGTTGTGTGCCGAACAAAGGAGCAGAAATGCCAGTTTTGGGCGTGGAAACGTGTTTTCTAAAGGACATCTCGGTGCTCCAGTCCGATGGTGAGTTGATCAGTGCCGTCCTGGGCGGCGACCGGAAGGCGTTTGCGATTCTGGTCCGGCGCTATGAGCAGTCGGTCCGCGCGGCGACCCTATCTGTCCTGCGCGATGCTCATCTGGCCCAGGACGCGGCCCAGGATGCTTTCGTCAAGGCGTATGAGAAGCTGGGAACCCTGCGACAGGCCGGAGCGTTCGGGCCGTGGCTCTTGCAGATATCTCGGCGGTGTGCGCTGGACATTGCGGGCAAGCATCGCGAGGTGTCTTTGCCCGACCACGATATCCCGGAGGCACAATCTGCCGGTCTGCTAGACGATGAGAGGGAACGGCTGCTTGCGGCGGTTCTCAAGCTCCACGCGTCGGAAAGACAGGTGGTGATGCTTCGCTATTTCAGCGGCTACAGTGTCAAAGAAGTCGCCGACATCGCCGGGCGGAGCGTGGGAACGGTTTCGAAGCAGTTGTCCAGGGCGCGCCGGCAGTTGCGGGCGTTGCTTCAGGAGGCTTAAGCCATGAGAGATGACCTTGAAAGCAGACTGGAAGATTTGGGCCACACGCTCGGTACCGATGACTCGATGGTGCCGCATGTCATGGATCGAATCGAGAAAACTTTTGGCGACCAACCTGTCAAAACGGGAACTGTCACACGTGAATTCTCAATCAGGAGATTGGTCATGAACAGAATCAGCAAATTCGCCGCCGCGGCGGTTATTGTCATTGGCGTCGTTGTGGGTTACGCAACACTCAGAGGAACCGGCGGTGTGAGCTGGGCCCAGGTTCGTCAGCAGGTGGCCGCTTCTGGGACGGTGACATATACCGTTCGGAAAACCGGAGTCGAGGAGGGGCAGGATCTGCGCGTAGAGGTGATTCAGTCTAGTGACTACGGGACGCGGATGGATACGTACCTCGAGGGTAACCTCGTCGGTCAGGCGTTCACCTTGATGGACGAAGGGGTCTTCGTCACTTTGATGCCGTGGAATAAGCAGTACACTGCCGTGAAGCTGACCGACGCGCTCTGCGAGGAGATTCGCCTCAGCAGTGGCGATCCGACCAGAATGGTCGACGCTTTCCTCCAGAGCGAGTACACCGAGTTGGGGCGCAGCGAAATCGACGGCATCGTCGTCGAAGGTTTGGAGTCGCGCGAGTTGATGCTGGCCCCGGCGGTCTTCACGGGCCCCATCGCCAGTCTGTCATCAACTTCCGGCCATCCCGGCGCGGTCACGGCGCAGTTGTGGGTGGACGTCGCCACCGGTTGGCCTGTCGAACTGACACTCGACATCGCCGCCGCCGAAGAGAATGATCCAGTGCAGATCGTGCTCAGCGGTTTTGCGTGGGACGTGGAGTTGGGCCCGGAGGCCTTTCCGGCGGGGATTCCGGCCGACTACAGGGCTCTGGCGACCGTCGATGTCGGAGGGTTGGAAAGCGGCGAGGAGATTGTTGAAGGGCTGGCGTATTTCGCCGAACTCAGCGGCGGGACCTATCCGACCCAAATGACGGTGAGGGATGTTGTCGGCGAGTTGGGCGCGATCTACCAAACGCTGGACGCCCAGGGCGCCGCACCGGAGATGGACGACAATCTGATGATCAAGCTGAAGTATGCGGCCGCCCACGTCGGCCAACTCGAAGGCCAGGGCAAAGAGCCGATGTACTATAGCCAGACGGTCACGGCAGCCGATACCGAAAAGGTGCTGCTCCGCTGGAAGCTGAACGATACTCAGTACCGCGTGATCTTTGGCGACCTACGCATCGAAGATGTCACCTCAGCCCGACTGACAGCATTAGAGGCACAGTAGTCTAAATCAGAGAACCTTTTGCTTCGAACGGGGCCGATCCAAACGGGGTCGGCCCCGTTCGACGTTCCGTAGCATCTGTCTTGAGAATCAAGGGATTGTGTTGTGTGGCGACGACTGTGGGCGCTGACAACTAAGTCCGATTATGGGGATGTGTCTGGCTGACGACCGTTCCTATCCATATAGAAATAGCTCCCTGCTCTTCGTGGTTGGCTGGTCGATTGCTGGTCCCTCTAGCCTGTACAACTCGCCTTGTTCTTGGATTGATCTCTATGGTAACGCGGCGTGTATCGTTATGCGTCATGGACATGATCGCCGAGTGCCCTGAGACACACCGCGCAGCATAACTGGCCACGCAATGGTGCATTGCTCGGCCCTCACGAAACAATGCTTCACCGGATGTCAGTTCGACAAACGCCCATTTGCCTCGTCCTTCTCTCTCTAAGGTCCAATCCCAACCGTGCGCTGGCCATTGGTAATCAGACCAAGGACGTTCTACCTCGCGGTTGTACTGAATGCTTCTTTCAAGGACCGCGCGAACACGCCGACCCTTCCAGGTAAAAGGCTGCGCTCTCTGGCGGTCTGCTTCCGTATACTCGTGCATGGCCCAGGACAGAATTAAGTCACTCTGTTCATCCGTAATGGCATCTCTGTGGGCAATGAGCCATCGCACCGTGTCCTGCCAAAAACCCCGATGAGATCCAGCGTCGGGGATTTCTGTCGGATCGAAGACAAACGCAGGATTTCGGAGGACACGGACGAACTCGATCTCTGAACCGCCTAAGCGCTTCACCTCCGCGAAAATACAGGCCTCCACGGGAGATGCTTCAGACGGCGCGTTCTGCAGACAATGTTGGAACCTGCGAGGGATTCTCCAACTGAACGGCTCAGCCGCCTGCCTTAGACTGCCCCCCTGGCCGAGCAGGATGAACCAGCAGAGCCATTTTAGCCTCATTTGGCGCACCACCGGGGCATAGTAATGACATTCCCATTCAGAAAGGCTTCGAAACAACTCAAAGTAGAGGAAGCGTGGAACATCATAAAGAACAAACAGATGGTCAAGCAAAGAGATCCCACTATTCTTATTCCAGGCCTGCGGAGTTCGTTGCCAAAAAGGTGCAAACATGCAGATACGTTTGGCAGTATCCAGTTCACGAGAATATTCCGCCTTAACTATCTCTAAATTATGGTACTCACCGATAGCGTCGGCGATCTGGCTTCGGACGGCGATGGAATCGTGCGCCGAGAGATGCACCAACCTCGCGACATACGCAGCCAGATGCTCCTCAACAGCCGTATCAATGCGCTGTCCATTAGCAACCGGGACCGCGGTGTTTTCTGAGCTGCGGACTACTGGATCACCGGTTGGCACTTCCAGTTTATTATGAGGAGGATGTGGGTACAGTATCTCTACCCAGAGGCGGCTTAGATTGTAGCTGAAGCGTTCGTTATCGCAGCTAGGATAGTCTACGGGGGGATCATAGCAATTCCAACAGTCATCCACAGGCACGGGATAGTCGCGATATTGTCCCTGATTCGTAAACTCTGGGTCGTCGTACCGGAGCCGAAGGAACCGTTGTCGCAATTGTGACGGAGCCAGCGGCCGGTGCCAGTTTTGTATCTTCTTGCCGGATTTCTTCTTTTTCATAAGATCCGCAATAGCCAAGTGCGCAGACGCAATTCAGTCACAAACCGGCACCCGATAGCGCTGCGAGTCCAAAGCTTGGTTGCCACATCCCTTGCACTTACTTACTGGGAGTGTCGTTCCCCAACGGTATTGACTCCACTATCACCACATTGAACGCTGAATGATAGACTAGCAACATTCATGTGTTGAGCCAGTCCTTTTCCAGCCAGGACGGCAACATCGCCGGCAGTGACATGGCGCTTCATGACGATGATTGCCGAGGACTGAAGCCTTTGCACGAGATGTCGACAGAGAAGATAAAGGAATTTTGAGGACATCTATGAGCAAGTTTCGTAGGGTGTGCAGGGCACGCCCTATCTGACTACGGCAACTCCAGTTCCCCTACCGGCGTGAAGTTCCGGTTCCACTTGTACCGACACACTTTCTCCAGCGAGATGCGCCGGACGTGTGCCCCCCCCGAACAGGATATTGATTCCTCTGCCGTGACGTTCCAGGAGAACGCGCGTGAGCTGGTTCGGGCTCATCCGATAGGGAGCGCCGGGGATACCGGAACCCTTCAAGTCCAGAAACTGGTTTGTCTCAGCTACGTGCGGATTGTCCGGCCAGGCGTCCACCCATCCCCCATCCGAGATCACGGGGCTCTCGCCCTGGACGTCGTCATATCTGAAATAGTAATTCCCAAGCCGATCGGCCGGATAGGAGGCCTTGCGCTCGGTGCTGAGGTTCTGCATCCAGCCGTTGAGCGTATAGCTTCCCTCGTGGACCTCTTCTCCCCCCTGAGCACTCGCCTGTGACCGCCAGTGCCAGGGCTCATCGTGAGCGCCGTACAGGGGTGAAGTGTCGTTGTACGTATTGCGCCACACCGAGGCCGCCGGGCAAGTCAGGATCTTCAGAACGCCCCGGCGCGTGTCGCCCTGGCCCTTGGCGAATTCCTTGGCGCTGAAATAGGGACCCAGTTGATAGAACCAGAACCCGCCACCGGCCCACTGCCCCGAAGGCGCATATTCGATATTGAAACCATCGTTGTCGCCGGCGTATTGAGCCCAGGCCAGCCCAAACTGCCGCAACTGAGCCGAACAGGCCGCCATCCGCGCCTGACCCCGCGCCGCCCGCAGGGCCGGCATCAGAATGCCCATCAGCAACGCGATCACCGCAATAACGACCAGAAGCTCGATCAAGGTAAAACCTTTTCGCTTGCGCATGACATCCGCCCTTCTCTCTCAAACCATCGCAAAGCCGTCCAGGCCGGTCCGTAGGGCCAGGCCCCCGTGCCTGCCCGCGTGATTCCGCCGATCATCCGCCACGATTCGTCTCCGTCCCAAAGAGCCCATTCGCCACGAGTTCACAGCCCATTGTAGGAAATTGACGGACCAAACGCAAATAGTGCATTCGTCAAAGAGGGGAGAAGAAGGCACCGCACACGTTCGTACCCAGCGCCAGATTTCACCTGACACCGCCACCCGCCCCGTGCCGTTCTTGCCATTCACCGACAAGGCCTTTCCGAAATCCCTTTATCACCATTCAATAACATGTGCGGCGACACATGCAATGAGGCTCCACCCGCATGCGCAGAATCTGCCCATTCTACGAACTGTCCCTCCGATTTCCCTTGCTCATTGATGTCCCCTCGATTCCCTATATGAATCTGGCATTCCTGCGAAAGCTGTCTAAAGAACTGACGCTTTGCTACCGATAACTGACACTATGAGAATCATCAAGGTAGAAACGCTTATATCAGCAGGCGATTTCCCTCATTCAGGGCAATGGAAACGCATCCGCCGTGATCTGCAGGCTGGCATTGCTGGCGTGAAGTGGCCACCAGGCAGTGACCATTTCACAATTCATCCGGAATCGGGTAAAGGTCACGGCCAAGGAAATGGCGTCAAACCGATGAAGACCGAAATGATGGCGACCCTCAGTCGGCGAGGCTGGAGACTGGAGGAGCCGCTTGACATAGCCACGGCCACTAGACCGGGCAAACTAGACGCCGTCCGCAACACGAGGTTTGGCCCATTCGCCATCGAATGGGAGACAGGGAACATCTCTTCCAGCCACCGAGCGCTTAACAAGATGGCTTTGGGCATACTCAAGACCAAGCTGGCTGGCGGCGCATTGGTCGTTCCCTCCCGCAAGCTTTACAAGTATCTCACCGATCGCGTAGGCAACTTCGCCGAGTTAGAACCGTACCTTGATCTCTGGAAAGCCGTTCCGTGCCGCCAAGGCCTGTTGCAGATATTCGTGGTCGAGTACGATGCCACAAGCACAGACGTGCCGCGCATTGCCAAAGGCACTGACGGTCGGGCTCTCACCTAGTCTTCTACGTAGTCATCATTGCGGTGGTGAGCCAAATCGTCGCATGATAGCCGCTCCCTTATCACATCGGCAAAGTCAAGCTCTACGCCCAGCCAGCGACGATCTCTTGCCTCACAGACGGCAAAGGTCGTTCCGCTCCCACCGAAGGGATCGAGCACAACGTCTCCGGGAACAGTGCTCATTTCAACGACCCGATCCAATAGCTTGGTGGACAATGCGTTGGCCTTTCGCTTGCCAGACTTGAACTTGGCGTGTCGCACTGGAGGTATGTCTGTCCAGACGTCCTTGAGAGTGATTCCATTTGGATTCAATGCCTTCCGATGTCCGCCATAGTCCTTCAGTTCCCCACCACAATGGCGACAAACAGGAACAGGCGTGCGGATGCGTCGGAAAGTTTTCGGCTTCCCCTTGGTGTAGTACAGCAGACTATAGTGACTCGGGTGTAGTCGGCCCTGTATCGGCAGACAGGCACTTATCTCAATTGCAATCCAGTGCCGAAACTGCATTCCGCCCTCCGTGCCAATGAAGGCCCCAAGCGGGATGTTCCACTTGGGCAGATTGTATACGAAAAGTGCCCCCCCGGGTTTTAGCAGCCTAATGCACTCGGCTAGCCAGTCCTTGCACCAAGCGAGGTATTCTCTATCACCGCGACTGTCATTTGTCTTCTTTCCGTACTCCTTGCCGAGATTGAATGGCGGGTCAGCGAAAACTGAGTCTACACTCTCCCCTCGCAGCAATGGCAATGTCTCAAGGCAGTCGCCGTTGAACAATGCGCCACGACTCGTCTCAAAATAGGGCGCTAACGTCGCGTCTTCATCAGCCCAGAACGGACCCATGTCAAAGCTGCCAACTTCCCAGCTAAATCTCTTCTGTTTTTGATAGGTCTTTACAGGCACAAATATATCCCTGTCGTATCAATGGAGTTCGGATACCATGGTATCGAAAAACATGCAATATCACAAGAGAAACATGGGACCACCGTGTTCAGCGCCTCCAGACAACGCCCTGTCGGAATGCCGCGGGAATCCCGGGGACAGCATACCCATTTCTGAATTCCCGCGTCATTGCCGCTATCTTAGGTCCCAGCAAGCTCTTTGTGTATTACCTACAAACGACGGGCGGAGGATCATGGAAATCCTCTGCTTTGGTGCGGTCTTTTTTCTTGACACCGCACTGGGGCGTAGTATGATAGCCATGGAACTAATATCGGAGTATGCGAATGGATATGAGACAACGAATACAACCTCGTGCGAAGAGTGGACGGCGGTTCCCGCCGCAGGGTGGGAAGCGGTCGATCGAACGTACCCTTTTTATGCAAAACAAACCCAATTATCGCTGGTTTTGGCCTGGGAACGAGGATTTGGATGGGAAAACAAAGCCAATTCAAAGCCAATCTGGGCGGGGCAGGCACGGGGGCCGGCCCCTACGAACGGGATGACGGGTGGGAGGGTCGTTTCCATTGACGTTGCGGCGCGAACGCTTTAGCATCCCAGGTGGCGGTATTCCTGGAAGAGAACTAGTGAATGATGGCGGGCACCTATTTCGAGGGAGTTTGGCATGAGCGAACGCAAGGATGACATGACCGGTCAGGGAAAGGCGATTATTACGTTCGCGCGGGGCTGGCAGACGCTGGTGGCGACGCGGAGTTTGGGGCGGCGCGGCGTGGAGGTTGTTACGGGGGACGAGTACGCGATGACGGCGGCGTCTTTTTCGAAGTACAGCGTCGCCGATTTTCGCTATCCCAATCCGACGAAGGAGCCTGAGGCGTTTCTCGATACGCTGGAGAAGGTGGTCCTGGAGCACAAGCCGGAGGACGAGAGCGTCCCGTACGTCTTGATTCCCATTCACAAAGAGACGTACCTCATCGCCCAGCACCGCGAGCGTTTCGAGCCGCACATTCGCGTGCCCATTCCCCAGATCGAGCACATCGCCCAGGTGCACAACAAAGGGACACTGGCGGCCTACGCGATCGAGCGCGGGCTACCGACTCCAGAGACGTGGATGCCCGAGAACGTGGCCCACTTCCAATCGATCGCTTCCGAGGTGAGACTCCCCGCCTTCGTGAAGCTGCGCCAGGCGGCCTCAGGCGTCGGCATCCGCAAGGTCAACACGCTCGAGGAGTTGAAATCGACGTTCGAAGAGTTCGTGACTCACTTCAAGCTCAAGGACGCGGACTGCCCGATCATCCAGCAAGGCGTTCCGGGAGACGACTACTGTGTCACGACCCTGTTCGATCATGGCAAACTGGTCGCGTCGATGACCTATCGCGGCCTGCGGGCCTTCCCGGCCGAGCGCGGCGCGACGGTCATGCGCGAAACGGTCGACGTGCCGGAGATGGAGCGGGTCGCGGCCGAGTTGCTGGGCCCCCTGGGCTGGCATGGCGTGGCAGAGTTGGACTTCCGCTGGACCGGAGAGGCCCAGGCGAAGCCTTACCTGATCGAGGTCAACCCCCGCTTCTTTGGCGGGCTCATCCAGTCGGTCGAGTCGGGCTGGGACTACCCCTGGCTGCTCTTCCAACTGGCCGTAGAGGGGCACATCGATCCGGTACAGAAAACCCGGACCGATGTACGCACCGAGACGCCCGTCCTGGCGTTCCTGTCCACGCTGCAGGAGATCACCGAGAGCGAAGGTCACATGAAAGCACTCCACCAGTCCTGGCGCCAGGCGAAACAGGAATTTCGCACGGGCTCCAAGCGCCGAAGCATCCGGCAAGTCTTCCATGGCGTCAAGGAGTACCTGGACGTCAAGGCGCGATTCAACAAGGTTAAGGGGCTCCTGGAAGACCACAAAGACAATATCTACGATGTGCTGTCACGAGACGATCCGATGGCGGCACTGGGCGTGCTCTATCCGCTGGCCGTCTTCCTGCGTCACGGGAAGGTGAACCTCGAACTGATCACGGGCGAAGGCGGACCGGGCGACGATGACGAGTAACGAGGAGACATCGAAATCGGACGCCGGAACCGTTCCGCCCAGGAAGCGGCGACGCTGGCTGCGCCGCGCCGGTATCGCCTGCGGGGTCCTGATCGCGGCGTTGCTCGGCGCGTATCTGGCAACCCATTTCATATATCCGCACTGGCTGGACAGGCGAGCGCCCGACGACGCGCCTCGGATCGCGCTGTCACTGGACAACTCGCTCCTGGGTCGCCTTGGCATCACCGACGCGACCTACCAGCGCGCCATGGCCAAGGCGGGCGGGAGGCTCATCACACTGCGGCCCGACGCCGCGGGCGACCCTAATGTGAATATGGAAGCGGCAAGAGCCCTTCTCAAGACAGAAAAGATCGACGGGCTGCTCCTGACCGGTGGTGGCGACGTGGACCCGAACGTCTACGGAGGGCCCTCGGGCAAGACCATGTTGGTCCATCGCTTGCGCGACGACTTCGAGATCGCCCTGATCCGGGCGGCCCGAGATCGTGATTTGCCCATCCTGGGCATCTGCCGGGGCTGCCAGATCATCAACGTCGCCCTGGGCGGAACCGTTCGCAACCTGCGCAAAGAGGAAGACGTGAAGGGACACCACCTGGTGTTGAAAGGCCACCCGGTTGAGCTGATACCGGACAGCACGCTCGCCCAGATCCTGGGCGTCACGAGCCTGCCCAAGGTGGTCAGTCTGCATGGCCAGGCGGTGGGCCAGCTTGGCGCCGGGGTCAGGATCGCCGCGACGGGGCCAGGCGAGGTCGTGGAAGCCATCGAGGCCGACACCCCCAACGAGACCGGATGGATCCTCGGACTGCAGTGGCACCCCGAGCTATCACTCGATGAGAACCAAGTCAAAGTCTTCAGGGCACTCGTGGACCGCGCACGGGCAGCGCACGAACGCCGACGGCGACGGTGAAAACCTTCGACATTCTTGCCAGCGGCGTATTCAGGTCCGGCCGCCCAGCCGTATGTACTCTATGAATGATGGATGGACACGACTCAATATCCGACGGGGCCTTGGTCAAGGCGGCCCAGCAGGGCGATAGGGACGCGGCGGCGTGCCTGTACCATCGCCATGTCGATCGCGTCCACCGCATTTGCTATCGAATCGTGCTGGATGGCTCGCAGGTGACCGACTGCGTGCAAGAGGTCTGGCTCAAGGTGTTTCGGAATCTGGGCCGGTTTCAATGCGAGAAATCGTTCGCGGCCTGGCTGAATCGCGTCGCGGCCAATACCGCTATCGACTGCTACCGACGATGGCGCAAGCAGGGTCGGCATGTCGGTATCGACGAGGTTCCGGCCGAGGCGCTGCCGGCCGAGGAGTCAAGGGACGCGCAGTCCCTGGATGACGCCCTGCTCCAGAAACGGATTCATGAAGCATTGGAGGAGATCACGGTGAACCAGCGGACGGCGTTTGTTTTGCGGTACTATGAGGATATGTCCCCGACCCAGATCGCCCAGGTGCTCGGCTGCCGTGAAGGTACGGTTCGCACCCACGTGCGACGGGGCCTTCTGGCGCTGCGGGCCAAGCTGACAGGCCAACCGGTCACGAGAGGTTCAGAGAAATGAAGCATGCACGTTTTTCATTGGAAGAGTTCAAGGCGCTGTTCCCCGACCCATTCGGTTCGCAGGAGGAGATGCTGAAGGAGTACGAGGCCTTCCGCGCCATCCTCGAACAGGTGGACCAACTCCCCGTGCCGGAACTGTCGGTTCGAGAGCGGGCGGAGATCTTCCGGCGCTCATGGCCCGAGCCGGCCCAGCGCCGCGCCCGAGTCTGGACGTGGCTGGCCTTCTTGAGACGCCCGGCCGTGACGTTCGCGGCCGGACTCGTTCTCGGGTGCGCCCTGATGTTCATTGGCATGAGACCCCAGACCGAGACACCCGAGCCAATCGCGCCGGAGCAAGCCTTCACGGTCCAACACGCCGGACATGTGAAGACCTACGAGGGCAAGATCCTTCAGGCCCTGTATCCACAGATCGAGAATCCCAGAGTGACCGTTGAGAAGAAACAGGAAGCCTCCAAACCCAGACGCGTCCTTCAAGGGACGCTGGATAAGGGCCAAGTCTACGTACTGTGGAACCTATGACAAAGGAGATCAGACGATGAGAATAGAGAAACGATTGATCGTGGCTTCGATGATTGTGCTAGTGCCAGGCCTGCTGTGCTCAGCGCAAGAGTCCCAAAGGGGACGTAGACGAGCAGAATCGCAGACGACGAGTCTCAATACCGCGCCCGAGAGCGCCCGGGAGATGAGGATCTTCGCTCTCCGATATCATCAGGTCGACCTACTGGGGAGGATCCTTATTGAGCTCATTCCCAACCATGAAGCCACTATGGTCGCGGACGCGGTATCCAACAAGTTGATCGTGACAGCGTCGCTGGATCGCATGCAGCAGATTCAACGTGTGCTTGAGGAACTGGATGTCCCCCAGGGTGGTGGCTTGGACGCCCAGCAGATGATGTATCGTGTTTACATGCTCGAGCCTCCATCGAAGTTCCTGGGTTTAAAGCCCTTCTCCATCACGATGACAGGGTCCTCACAACTGCCTCCAGACTGGGTACTGAACACCGGCGCTAGAAACCAAACGCAGATCGAGGTTTTTCGTCAGGTGACCTGGAGCAAAGGGTGGCGAACTTTCATTACAGGCCGGGCTGCTTCAAACGAAGCTGTCGAGCGCCTCACAGAGAAGATCCCGGACTGTCAGATCACGGATTTGGAGTGGGAGGATGATACACCTATCATGCCGATCACCCAGGTCGCTCCGTTGCCAGGATCGCTGCAAGAGCACGTCCGCAAGTTCCTGGGCGAGGGGACGGGGATCGTCGGCTATTGGTTTGGCAATCTATCCGTCCCGGGGACAGTCCGGGCCCCGATCGGTCCGTGGGGCTTCGAGATGTCAGTTAATAGATCAACACAGGAAGATGAAGTCGAGCTTGAGATCAGCGTAACGCGTGAATTGCCGGGCGATCCCAGTCAGACCTTACAGATCCTGTCCAACTCCATACGCGGTAAGATCGACCGACCCGTCATCATCGGCTACAACCGCGACAACCGCGGCGTCCAAACCATGGGCGCCCTGGTCGTCGTCCCGGAAGCCCAATGACATTCGACGTGAGATCGTGACGCGACTCGGGGCGCTCATCCGCAAGGACACAGGAAGCGGGTGGGCGCCCCGAGCCCCTCAGAACAACCGGCCGCTGTCGAGCAGGAAATTGACGGGACCATCATTGACGCTGCTGACGTGCATGTGCTCACCGAACGAGCCTTTCTCCATGGGGACACCAAACTGACCGATCAGCATAGCGACCTTCTCATACAGCGCCTCGGCCGGCTCGGGTAGTTCAGCGGCGTCGAAGCCGGGCCGGCGACCTCTACGGCAGTCCCCCTGCAAGGTGAAATTGCTAATCAGCAGAATCCCCCCGCCAGTGTCCATGACGCTACGATTCATCTTGCCCGCCTCGTCGGAGAAAATGCGCAAATGCGCGAGCTTCTCGGCCATGAACTCGGCGTCCTTGTCCCCATCCTCCTTGCCCACGCCCAGATAGACCAGCAGGCCCTGCTCAATCCGTCCCACGACGCTCTGATCGACTTCCACACTCGCTTCCAAGACCCGCTGGATCACCGCGCGCATAGCACCTCACTCTTTCAAGTCACTCACTTGTCGAAGCGGAGCCAGAGGGCCCCGCGATACACACCGCCCGCTTCGTTCTTCTGACTCTCAGGACCCAGTTCTCCCGGCCTGTGGAACTTGGTGCCGATCGCCGGGATGCCATGAAGAAGGGCGAGGCCCGTCTCCGGCGCATCCAGCTTCGTCTTGGCCGGGTTCGGTCCATCGTTGGGACGATAGAGACCAAGGAACACGTCTTCCGCTCCGTTGATCATGGTAATCTCGGCGTCCGCCGTCTCGAAGACGACCCAGCGCCAATCGCGGTAGTACCCCTTGAACTCGGGGTAATCCCACGTCAAGCCAGGCGTGTGATTCTGGTACGCGTTGGTCCAGACGTCGAGACAACCGCCTTTCATCCGATTCTTCCACACGCGATAGGGTCCGCGTCCCAGCCAGCGCATCCGCTGCATCTTCTCTTCGGGACAATCGAAGCCAACACCAAAGACACCGAACGATCCTTCCAGTTGATACTGGTACTCCAAGCGAATCCACCCCGTCGGATAGACCCGCCAGCGCGCGTAATCCATGTCCCCTTCGTATTTCACGCTGAGCACGACGCTGGCGCCGTTCTGCGAGAGCGCGACGCGGCAGGCCCGCCTCTGACCTTGGATCAGACGAGGCCCCCCGCCAAACGTGATCTTCTCGCCGGCGACGGTGACATCGCGAAGACAGCCGGTGGAACCGTCAAACGCCAGGGTCAATTCACCCGTCGTGAGGCGAATCTCATCGGCAGCGCCGCCGACTTGAACCGTCTGTCCATCTCTTCCTTCCGTCTCGGCGTATTTGTCGCCATAGTAGTCGCCCTCCCGGAGATCCCAGGCCCAGGTCCAGACCTCCGCACCGGCCGGGTCGCAGGCCGTCAGATACAGCACATCGCTGTCACGCCAATGCTCGGGCAAATCCAGCGCCAGCACCCCTTTGCCATGAGGTCCCACATCAGGGCCGGCCAGGACCTTCTCAGCCACACTGCGGTGCCCGCCCCGCGCGTATCCGGGGCCGGGGAACAGGGCCAGTTCCGCTTTGAAGGTGCATTGGCTCAGATTCGTGAAGTCGTAGCGGTTCTCGATCTCGAGTTGGCCGTCGAAATCCGCCGGCAGTCTCTCCATATCGATCTGGATCGGCGCGAAGATCTCCTTGATCGTGTAGAAGCTCCCCTCCTTCTGGCGATAGGGCCCGACAATGCCGTCGGGGGCATGATTGCCATCGGTGTCGATTTGTCCGTTTCGATCGGTCCGCACGACGCCCTCGTCGGTCAGCACCCAGAGAAACGCACCGGCGCCCATCGGAGACTGCTGTATCAGGTTCCAGTAGTCGTTCAGCCCGGCGCCGTGCCCCCCATCATACAGGCCGTGCAATAACTCCGTCGGCATAAAGAGCGTTGAGCCATTCAGTCTGCGTTGCGTACTGGCGTAGCCCTCGTAATGATCGGTGTCCAAACCGTTGAAGTTCTCCCAGGGGTGCAAGACCGTGCGTTTCTGGGGATCGTACAGCGCGAACTTATCGTCCAGTTCGCGATTCCAGCCCCCCTCATTGCCATTGTCCCAGAACAGGATACATGGATGGCACACGTCGCGCCGGACCATCTCGCCGACCAGCTTCTTGCCGATCTCCGTGTCGTAAGGCGGTTTTTGCCAGCCCGCCAGTTCGTCGAGCACGTAGAGCCCGAGTTCGTCGCAGGCCTCCAGGAAATGTGTGTCGGGCGGATAGTGTGACATCCGCACCGCGTTCATGTTCATTTCTTTGATCAGCCGCACGTCGTCGGCGCTGACCTTCGGGCTCAGACAGCGTCCCGAGTCGGGCCAGAAACTGTGCCGGCACACACCCTTGAGGCGAATCTTTTGTCCGTTCAGATACAGTCCATCTCCCGCCCGGACCTCGAACGTGCGAAATCCAAACCGCTGAGGGACGGTATGAATCGCCTCGCGGCCCTTCATCAGATGGACCTTCACCGTGTAGAGATGGGGCGTTTCGGCGCTCCATAGATCCGGCTCGCTGACATGCGTCTTCAAGGTCGCCACATCCTGGCCCGGCTTGATTGACCCGACGACCGGCGGGCCGATGGGACGACCGCTTCGTCCTATAAGTTGCATCGTAATACCATCGGCAGAGGCGATTCCTGCGAGATGCGCGTCCAGGCGCAACGAGCCATCGCCTCGAGCGTCAATAGCGACCCAGTCGACGAACTCCCTCGGAACGACCTCCAGATAGACCGGGCGGAAGATCCCTCCGAAGACCCAATAGTCCGCCTTGCGCTCGGCCGTCTCGACGCTTCTGTCGGCGGAGATCTTGCTGACCGTCACCTCCAGCAGGTTCTCACCGGCCTCGATCAAGTCGGTGATCTCGTACTTGAAGCGGTAGAATCCCCCCTGGTGAACCGGACCGGCCGAGCGACCGTTGACCCGAACCTCGGCATCCGTCATCACCCCTTCGAAGACGAGATGAATCCGCTTCTCCTTCCACGCGGCGGGCATCGTGAACTTGCGGCGGTATTTGCCCTGCTCGGCGCCTTTGTTCTTGTCGTGACCATAGTTGTACGTGCCGAAGCCTTCCAGTTCCCAGTTTGAGGGCACGCCGATCGTGGTCCAGGTTCCGCTTTGGCGTCCGGCCGTGCAATAAAACTCCCACGTCACCGGGTCGTCCTTGCCCTTGCCGGAAAGATAGTGACGTTCGGTCTCCGCTCCAATCGCGACGGCACTGGCGATCAACAGCACCCAGCAAATGTGCGATCCCCTCAATCCTCCCATATCGACCCATCCCTTCCTATCTTAACACACGAACCATGGCGCGGACGCGGCGCGGCGCACGTGCAACTCGTCGAGAACCGCATTGCCTCGATGGGTCACGAGATAGAGCACCAACTCCGCAATCTCGCCAGGCCCGATAAGATCCGCCTTGGCAATGTCGGGACGGACGCGATCGACCATCTCGGTATCGACACCCCCGGGGCAAATCACGTGGACGCGGACGTTCGAGCCCCGCATCTCTTCGGCCAGCGCAATGCTCATCCCCCGCAACGCGTGCTTGGAGGCAGTGTACGCGCTCTGGAGAGGATACCCCTTGACCCCGACCACCGAAGAGATGTTGATGATGTAGCCTCTTTCGGCCTGTTTCAATAGTGGCAACGCCTCGCGACAAAGGAGGAACGGCGCCCGGGCGTTGATCTGCCAGCAGCGATCCAAGTCCTCCGTCTTCGTCTGCTCCAGCGGCGCCGAATGCGTAATACCAGCGTTGTTAACGAGGATATCGAGCCTTCCGAACCGATCGGCCGTGGCCTTGAGAAGGTTCTGGATCGAGTCCTCTTCCGCCAGTTCCGTAACGACGATCTCGGCCACGCCGCCAGCCGCAACCACCTGGGCAGCGGTCTCGGCCAGCGCCGCCCGATCGCGTCCGGCCAGAACCACCGTCGCCTCCTCGGCCCCCAGCGCCACACCGATCGCCCGGCCGATCCCCCGACTGGCCCCGGTCACAATCGCCACCTTCCCGTTCAAGCGTCCTGCCATGCGCATACCCTTCCTGAAGAATCGTGAGGGGATTATAACCCAATCCCCCCCGTCTGACAAAAGCCGCGACAACACCGAGCGGGCGCCCGACTTTGGTCTGTCCCTTAGTCCCTCGTCAGACCTTTGCCCAGAAGGGGCAGTATCTCGCGCGCTTCTCTCGAGCCGTAGTTGAATACGGTGAAACCACCCGTCTCGTGCCGCCTAGTGATATCGATCTGTTCGATGAGTTTGGCGATATCCGCAGGGTCGTTCCACACACTCAGGCCGATACCCGGATAGCAGGGAACCGCGCCGGCCCATTCGAGCTGGTTAACAACGGCGCGCTCAAAGGTGGCGCTGGACTCGAAGTAGTCCATGGGACAGACAAAATCGAGATAGCCCTCATCGCACCATAGTTTCCAATCCTGCCCGACGCCGTCACGATCCACGGGCCAGTTGCGGAAAACAGCCGCCGAGATCTTGATCTCCGGCCTGATCTGCCTGGCCTGCGTCGCCACCTCCGCGACGACCGAGGTGATTTGCCGACGTCGGAAATCGAGCCACTTCTGCGCCAGTCCCGGCTCCTCCCGAACGTCGGAGGGCCAGTGCGCAATTCTCTCGCCGGTGGCCTCTTCAAAGCGTTTGCGGCATCCGTCACAGAAGCACCCATCCCGACCCGGATAGCGAATGTAGTCGAAGTGCAGCCCATCCACATCGTACTTCCGAGCGATCTCCAGCATGGACGCGACCTCGAGTTTCTGGTTCTCCGGATGAGATGGACAAAGCCAACGCTCATTGACCGAACCGTCATAACTGACCTGCACCCGGCCGGCCGAACGCATCTGCTCGACGAACCCCTTGTCCGTGGCCCAGCCCATGTTGTAGTTGACCTTCCAAACATGGCATTGCACGCCATACCGCTTACAGGCCGCCAGGCAACGTTCGATCTGATCCCCCTTCTCCTCGAGATCGTTGTAAGCCGGAAGGACATCGCTCCGGTAAAACGCGACGCCGCCCCATAGCATATTGGGCAAAATCGCGGTGAAGCCGTTATCCGCCAGTTGCTTGATAGCCTCATCCCAGGTCATGCCCGCGACACCAAAGGCGCTATGGCACCAGAATGCCCGATGCTCGCTGGGCAATGGCTGTTGCGCCAGACAATACGCTTGGAGCAATGCCTGACGGGAGGCCTCCGCCGTAGCAATCGCCTCGGCGAACTTGCCTTCCGATAGCAGCGAAAGGCCCTGGCTGCGGCACTGGTCCGCTCGGGCGAGCGCTACACCGGCACGGTTCGTATCGGCATCCAACTGGGCAATGCCCCGCCTTGCCGACTCATAACCATCGTAGGGGCCGAACCGGCCGATCTGATCGAGAGTGCCCTGCGCCGCATCCGACCACAATTGCGGTACCAGATGTCCCATCATCGCAAGAAGCAATTGCAGCTTGTTCGTCAGATCGTCCGCCTGCAGCACGTGCGTCATATAGACGCATTTGGGACTGGCGATAATCGCCGGCTTCCCAGTCGAGTCGCCTTGGTTCGTATACCACCAGGCGGCCACACGCGTGCTGCGATGGGGGGCCGACGCCTCCTGGATGTTCCACGAGGCCTGTCGTGTCACCGGAGGCATGCCGGCGAGCGGGTTCTTGCTCGGCCGGATCGAGGCAAAGTAGCCCTCGTACGGCTGACGCACGTGCCGGCCGACCTGAATTCCCATCAATGATGCAAGCCTTTTCGGCAGATGATAGCAGGCCAACAGCGTGCCGTCGGCCTCCAGAAAACCGGCGATCTCTTCGGCCACGCCGTCCGGCATGGCTGGGTTATGAGGCAAGATGACCAACTTGGCATCACGCAATCGCTCGGCTGTGACATCCATGTCACTGAGGACCAGGTGCGCCAGATTCGCGCGATCGAGCAGATCCGCCATGACCGTTGTGTATTGACGCACCGCTCCCATCTCTGCGGGAGCGCGCTCGGCGGCCGAATCGCCCCGCACGATGACAATCTTCGCATCCCCACCAAACAACGCGAAATCGGTGACATAGAATTCCGTATCGCGATCTTGGCCGCGCCAGGCGGAAATACGAAGGGTGTCTATCTTCGACCAGCCTTCGGGATGGCCCTCCACACCCATGTCCTCCTTGGACACTTCGATCGGCGTCCACTGCCCCGCGGTCGGAGCATCGAAGGTGGCTCGATACCAACCGTCCCCACTGTGCAAATAGAGACTGAAGTACGCCACGGGGGATGGATCGGCGCAGTAGAACAGGAACCGCACCCCCCGGCACATGGCAAGGTCCTGCTGCACAGGGTGGTCCCACGACGCTCGCGCCATGTCGGTCCCCTGGAAATTGCAGGGCATGCGGCAAGCCGACTTGCCCGAAACAAAGGCAGGGGAAACAACCGGGCTGCCCGCCATCGGGCTCCAGGCGTGACCGCCGTGTTCACGCGAACACGAGAAACCTTCCAGGTCCTCAAGTGAATCAGCTTTGCTAATGCCCAGAAGTGGCACAACGCCCAGCAACCACAAAACGCCAAGCGCCAGCACTCTCGCCCGAATGCACGAAGCCATAATCAGTTCCTCGATAACCAGATAACCCTACCCAACCTAGTGCGACCCCGGCCACTCAAGTGGCGGGTGACACAGCAGAAACAAGCCGCACGGGCCATTCTACCCCTCGGCTCGTCAACAGTAAAGGTCCGGCGAATGAATGTCGTACAAGGAGGGTGCACTTCACGTGTGTAGGTAGGTTTCTCTGAATCGCCCCCCCAAAAAAATACGTAGTCACCACAATTGCTTCCGGCTACCTCTGTGTCATACTACCATGCAGCAGATACTTTGGACGTCCGTGCGGCCAGAACGAGCACCCTCCGAGAATCCACATCATGCCCACGTCCAGAGCCTTCATCGCGATATGGATGCACAGAAAATGGAGGTGCGAGATGGCACGGTCGATTGGGTCCATAGCAAGACTTGTGATGTTGCCGGTGCTTGTTGTCATTGTCTGTATGGCGGACACAGTGGAAGCGGATTTCATCTTCGGGGAACCCACGCTTTTTGACGAACCTGTCAACAGCGCGGGGCTTGAGTACTTTGACTGCATTTCGGCTGATGGGCTGGAGGTCTACATTGAGAAACCCGTTGATGGGATGATCACGTCCACAAATTGGGACCTCTATGTGTCCATAAGAGAAACGACGGGCGATCCGTGGTCCGTTCCCGTCGACCTGGGACCCACGGTAAATAGCGACTACTCGGATGCCTTTGCCTGCCTTTCGGGAAATGAGTTGGAACTCTACTTTGCCTCGAGCCGGTCCGGCGGTCATGGCCGTTTCGACATATGGGTCGCGACTCGACAGACGAGATCCGACCCGTGGGCAACGCCGGAGAATCTGGGACCCACGATCAACACCACGGGCATAGACAGTACACCGTGGATCACACCCGATGGTCTTGAACTGTATTTCAGCTCGGATCGACCGGGCGGATATGGTGGCGTCGATATCTGGGTGGCGACGCGGGTCAGCACGAACGATGCGTGGGGCGAGCCAGCAAATCTGGGGCCGCCTGTAAACGGTGAGGCAGGTGATTATCTCCCCTGTCCTTCGAGCGATGGTTTAGTGCTCTTCTTCTCCGATTACGACAATCTCAGCGAGGGAATGCGGCCTGGGGGACACGGTCTATCGGATATGTGGATGACCCGACGCAAGAGCAACATAGATCCTTGGGAGACACCGGTCAATCTCGGGGACGGGATGAACGCCAGGTCTTGGGACACCCAACCGCGCATCTCACCGGATGGCTCGGTCTTGTATTTCACTTCCTCCCGCCCAGAAACTGCGATCTTCTCTCAGAGAGAGGACATCTGGCAGGCACCTATTATCCCCATCGTCGACTTCACTGGTGACGGCATCGTGAATGGTAGGGAGATTCTCACCATGACGGAGTCTTGGGGCACGGATGATCCCGTGTGCGATATTGGCCCTATGCCCTGGGGGGACGGCATGGTCGATGTCCTGGACCTGATTGTCCTCGCAGACCACATCGGCAAGGACGTGATTGATGGAAGCCTCATTGCCCACTGGGCGTTGGATGAGACGGAGGGTGACATCGCCTCTGACAGTGCTGGCGACAACGATGGTGAACTCGTTGGCGATCCAGTCTGGAGCCCTGATGACGGCATGGTGGACGGCGCCCTTGCGTTCGATGGCGTGGACGACCATGTTGACACGGACCGCGTTCTGAATCCTGCGGACGGTCCGTTCAGTATTCTGGCATGGATCAAGGGCGATACCCCGGGACAGGTGATTATCTCGCAAGTCGACGGCGTGAACTGGTTGATGATCGATACCGCAGAGGGAACGCTCGCAACGGAGTTGGTGCCGCCCACTCAGCGGACTCCAGTACCACCGCTCGTCTCAGACGTCGGTATCGCGGACGACGACTGGCACCGTGTCGCGTTTGTGTGGGATGGCTTCACACGCAGCCTGTACGTGGATGGGACTTTCGTAGCTCAGGACGAGCAGACCAGTCTGGCAGAGTGCCGTGGTAGTCTGAACATCGGCTGCGGCCCAGCCCATGAGCAGGACACCCTCTTCTCCGGCCTGATCGACGACGTCCGCATCTACAACCGAGCACTGAGGCCGTAAGGGTCGAAAGCAAGGTCGGACAAATTACGTAGTCACCACAATTGCCTCTGGTTGCCCCTGTGTCATACTGTTCCTTGGCAGACACTTTGGATGTTCGTGCGGCCAGAACGAGTTGCCTCCGAGAGTCCACATCATGCCCACGTCCAGAGTCTTCATCGCAATGTGAATGGACAGATGTGGAGGTGCGAGATGGCACAGTCGATTGGCTCCAGAACGAGACTTGCGGTATCAGCCTTTCTCATTGTTGTGGTCGGTGCAACCGGGATCGTGGAGGCGGATTTCACCTTCGGGGAACCCACGCTTTTTGATGAGCCTGTCAACAGCGCGGGGCTTGAGTACTTTAGCTGCATTTCGGCTGATGGGCTGGAGGTCTACATTGACAAACC
>Ga0208279_1000045_pt1 | contig 111473 bp, 73 predicted proteins | sample AntAceMetag02UKM_FD_184766 | JGI IMG/M metagenome (GOLD analysis project Ga0208279, IMG submission 184766) | Saline lake microbial communities from Ace Lake, Antarctica - Antarctic Ace Lake Metagenome 02UKM (SPAdes) (version 2) | ecosystem: Environmental > Aquatic > Non-marine Saline and... | reverse complement strand
CTCGCCCAACAAGTCGGGGGTTCGGCAAGGTCTCCTGACCGCCGCCGTGGAGCTCGGTCAGAGACCCTCGCCCAACAAGTCGGGGGTTCGGCAAGGTCTCCTGACCGCCGCCGTGGAGCTCGGTCAGAGACCTCGCCCAACAAGTCGGGGTTCGGCAAGGTCTCCTGACCGCCGCCGTGGGGCTCGGTCAGAGACCCTCGCCCAACAAGTCGGGGTTCGGCAAGGTCTCCTGACCGCCGCCGTGGAGGACAAATGGCACGCTACCGAATTGTTCAAGAATATGCTCTCTACTTCGTCACCTTCAGTGTCGTCGAGTGGTTGCCTGTTTTCATCGCTGAGGAACCTTGTTGCATTGTCACCGACAGCCTCAATTTCTGCCATAAACGTAAGCATCTGCGGATCAATACCTATGTGATTATGCCCACTCATCTTCACGCCATCCTGTTCGATGAGGACTTTGACACCGACCGCTTACGACAGACGCTGGCAGACCTGCGTAAGTATACGGGCCGGCAGCTTACCGACCACTGCGTCTCTCAAATGCCGGCGTGTTTTGCCAGTACGTTACGGAATGCGGCCGGGAAGGACCGCCAACATCGCTTCTGGCAGGCCGGCACGCATCCTGAAGCGATTTACACTCGGGCTTTCTGGCGACAGAAGTCCGGCTACATTCACGACAACCCATGCCGAAAGGGACTGGTGCGAGAAGCGCGCCATTGGCGTTTCTCGTCTGCTGCGTATTGGTTGGAGGGAGGCGAGTCCGAGGTCATTCTAACGCCAGTGGAATGGTAGAAGAGGGCTCGGTCAGAGACCTTCGCCCAACAAGTCGGGGGTTCGGCAAGGTCTCCCGACCGCCGCCGTGGGAGAAACTGTTCGGCAAGGTCTCCTGACCGCTGCCGTGGTAGGAACTGTTCGGCAAGGTCTCCTGACCGCTGCCGTGGGGCTCGGTCGGAGACCTCGCCCAACAAGGGTCGGAGACCTCGCCCAACGGAGGAGGAGAAGATTTCGCCCGACGGAGACACAGATTGATAGAAACTTCCGGTAGCAAATACCGGCCGGGGAGTAAATGTCATGTCTAAATCCAAAGCCATCCGCATCCTCTATATGGAAGACGATCCAGGATCGGCACGTCTTTTCCAGAAGAGGCTGGAACAAGCCGGCTACGTCGTAGACATCGCCCGCGACGGTGAAGAGAGTCTGGCCATGTACGAGACAGGCTCCTACGACGTAGTGGCCGTGGACCAGACGATGCCCGTCCATGACGGGCTGGAGGTGCTTCGTTTTCTGGCTTCCCGAGGTCCGCTGCCACCCACGATCATGGTCACCGGCACCGGTAACGAGCAGATCGCGGTGGAGGCGATGAAACTTGGCACGAGCGATTACATCGTCAAGGACGTGGAGGGGGAGTACCTCAAATTGCTGCCCTCTGCGATTGAGCGGGCTCTCCGCCAGCAGCGGCTTGCTGAAGAGGAGCAGCGGGCGGAGCGCTTGCTGCAAGCGCTGAACCAGGCGGCTCTGGCTATGGGGCAGGCCCTGACACCGGAAGAGATATTCGCTGCAGTTGCCGAAGAGTTCAAGACGCTCGATCTATCCTGTGTGATTTTCCTCACAGACGAGAGCCAGACCAGGCTGTTCCCCAGGTATTTGGGCTACGCGGCCAGAGCGATCAAGGCGGCCGAGAAACTGGTGGGCCTTAAGACAGAGGACTTCTCCATGCCTGTCGAAACTGTAGACCTGTACAGAGAGGTGGTCTGGGAGAGGAATACCGTCTTTCTGGAGAATGCGGAAGAGGCAACACGGCAGATATTACCTGAGCCCGTCAAAAGGTTCGCCGGGCAAATGGTTAGAATGTTGAGAATCCCGAGAGCCATCGCCGTCCCTCTCATCGTGGAGGATAAGGTCATCGGTGTGCTCTCGGTGCAGTCGGATGATCTGACCGAAAACGACGTACCGGCGATCACCGCCTTCGCCCACCAGATGGCCGCCGCCTGGCGCAAGGGTACGTTGATGCAGAAGTTGGAGAGGAGTCTCACCGAGCGCAAGCGGGCAGAGTCAAAACTACAAGAGGCCGAGCGTCGTTTCCAGACTCTGCTGGACAACGTAAGGCTGGTCACCGTGGGCCTGGATCAGGAAGGTAACGTAGCCTATGCCAACCCCCATCTCCTGGAACTGGCGGGGTACACGCTCGACGAGGTGCTGGGGAAGGATTGGTTCCAGACCTTCATCCCGGAAAGAGATCATCCTGCAGTGGGCACGGTGTTCAGCGAGATCCTGGAGGCTGGGATTCATCCCCACTACGAGAACCCCATTCTAACCAGGGAGGGCGAAGAACGGCTGATCGCCTGGAACAACACGCTGCTATTGGACGAGAGTGGGAATCCGGTGGGCACAATGAGCATCGGTGAGGATATCACCGAGCGCAAGCGGGCGGAGGAGGCGCTGCGGGAGAGCGAGGAGAAATATCGAACCATTCTCGAGAACATCGAAGACGGCTATTTCGAAGTTGACATTGCCGGAAACTTTACGTTTTTCAACGATTCGTTGTGCAAGCTCCTTGGATATCCCAAAGATGAATTGATGGGCATGAATAACCGAGGGTACATGGACGACGAGGACGCCAGTGAAGTGTATCAAACCTTCAATACGGTCTACCGAACAAGGAAACCGGCTGAAGTATTCGATTGGGAGGTCATCAGAAAAGACGGGACCAAGAGGTTCGTTGAGGCGTCTGTGTCTCTGATAAGAGATCCCACAGGCGAGCCTGTTGGGTTCCGGGGTGTTATCCGCGATATCACCGCGCGCAAGCGGGCGGAGGAGGCGCTGCGGGAGAGCGAGGAGAAATATCGAACCATTCTCGAGAACATCGAAGACGGCTATTTCGAAGTTGACATTGCCGGAAACTTTACGTTTTTCAACGATTCGATGTGCAAGCTCCTTGGATATCCCAAAGATGAATTGATGGGCATGAATAACCGAGGGTACATGGACGACGAGGACGCCAGGAAAGTGTATCAAACCTTCAATACGGTCTACCGAACAAGGAAACCGGCTGAAGTATTCGATTGGGAGGTCATCAGAAAAGACGGGACCAAGAGGTTCGTTGAGGCGTCTGTATCTCTGATAAGAGATCCCACAGGCAAGCATGTTGGGTTCCGGGGTGTTGTCCGCGACATCACCGAGCGCAAGCGGACAGAGGAGGATATCCGGCAACGGACGACCCAGTTGGAGGCGCTGCAGCAGGTGGGACTGGAACTCACCGCCCAGTTGAACCTGGATGCGCTTCTCCGCTCTATCGTCTCGCGGGCCATCGAACTGCTGGGGGGTACTACGGGAGGCATTGACCTCTACCAGCCGGAGCGGGATGTGCTGGAGTGGACTGCGTCCATCAGCCCCAATCCGGTGCCCGGCAATCCGGTCATCCGCCGGGGTGAGGGTCTCTCCGGCAAGGTCTGGGAGACCGGCAAGCCGCTCATCGTGGACGATTACCAGCATTGGGAGGGACAGGCCGCTGTCTATAAGGACTACCCCTTCGCGGCCATCGTCGGCGTGCCGGTCCGCTGGGGCGACAAGTTCTTGGGCGTCTTGCAGGTGCACGCCGCCCCGCCGCGTACCTTCACCCCAGCCGACGCCGAACTGCTGAGTCTGCTCGCCACTCAGGCCGCCATCGCCATCCGCAACGTACGGATGTACGAGGCGGAACAGAAACGAGTCACCCAGTTGACCGTGGTCAACCAGGTGGCCCGGCAGGCCGCCTCGATCTTGGACCCAGACCGGCTTCTACAGGAGATCGTCGCTGCCATTCAGCGAGGCTTCGAGTACCATACCGTGTCCCTCTTCCTGCTCGATGAAGCGGCCAGCGAGATGGAGAGGGTGGCTATGTCTGGCGGCTTCAAGGACGTGGCGGCGGAAGAATACCGCCAGGCGGTGGGGGTGGGGATGATCGGTTGGACAGCCGAGACCGGCCAGCCGCTCCTGTCCAACGACGTGAGCCAGGAACCGCGCTACATCCCCGGCTTCCTGGAAGAGACGTCGGCAGGGTCAGAGTTGTGCGTGCCGCTCAGACTGGCCGGCCGGGTCATCGGCGTGCTCGACGTTCAGGACACCCAATTGAACGCCTTCGACGAGACAGACCTCACAGCCATGGAGACCCTGGCGGATCAGATCGCCGTGGCCATAGAGAACGCGCGGCTGTACGAGCAGGCGCAGCAAGAATTGACCGAGCGCAAGCGGGCGGAGGAGGCATTGCGAGTCAGTGAAGAGCGGTTTGCCCTGGCCGTGCGCGGTTCGAATGACGGGTTATGGGACTGGGATATTCAAAACAACTCGCTCTACTGGTCTCCGCGTTTCAAGGAGTTGCTTGGATATGCTGATGATGAACTCGAGGTTGACTTTGACACGTTTGAATCACACCTGCATCCAGACGACAGAGAGCACACGGGGGCAGCAATAGAAGCTCACTTGAAGGATCGAGGGCTATACGACGTGGAGCAGCGACTACGCACCAAATCGGGCGAGTATCGTTGGTTCCGTGCCAGGGGACAGGCACTTTGGGACGAGGCCGGAAATCCCGTTCGCATGATTGGCTTCACCACCGATATGACCGAGCGCAAGCGGGCGGAGGCGGAAATCTCACGCCGCAACCGGGAACTGGCCGCGCTCAACTCGGTGGCCGAGGCCCTGTCCACTTCGCTCGAGTTGCAGGACATCCTGGACCGGGCTCTCTCACGCACCGTCCAGGCGCTGGGCTTCGCGGGCGGCCTGGTCGCTCTGGCCGATGAATGCACGGGCGATCTGGTGCTTTTCAGTTACACGGATTTGCCACGGCCCTTCGTCGAACATCTGGAAACCCATGGCTTGAGTGGCTCGTTGTGCGAGTTCGTGTACCGGGAAGGGAAGATCCTGGGGCTGGGGGACCTGCACGAAGATGCACCGGTGGAAGTGAGCAGGCTGTTGAAGGCGGGGTTGCAGTCCTACATGGGTGCACCGATTGTCCATAAAGATCGCGCTCTGGGCACCTTCTGCCTGTTCGGCACTGCGCCCCACCCCGTTTCTGAGGCCGACTACGCGCTTCTGACCGCCATCGGCCAGCAGATCGGCGTGGCGCTGGAGAACGGTCGGCTGTACGAGCAGGCCCGCCAGCGGGTGCGCGAACTGCAGTTACTCCACGAAGTGGGGACGGCCGCCGCCTCTGGCGTGCGCCTGGAGGAGACCCTGCAGGCCACAGTGAAGGCCCTGGCTGCCGAGTTAGGAGACCTCCATGTGGGGATTGCGCTATTGGATCAAGAGAGCGGCGTATTATACCAGAAGGCTGCTATCGGCTATCTCCCAGACGGAATGCATGGTCTGCGCATTCCATCTGGAAAAGGAATCACCGATTGGGTGGTACAGCACGGCGAGCCTGCCCTGGTGCCCGACGTGCGGCTGGACCCCCGCTATTACGAAGAGATCCCTGATATCCGTTCCGAACTATGCGTCCCCCTGGTCGCAGGCTCACAAGTTATCGGCGTCCTCAACGTCGAGAGCCCTCAACCCAACACCTTCACGGACGATGACCAGCGGCTGCTGAGCACGCTGGCCAGCAACCTGGCTGTGCTCATTGAACAGGCCCGGTTGTTCGAGGAGACCCAGCGTCGAGTGCGCGAACTGCAGTTACTCCACGAAGTGGGGATGGCCGCCGCCTCTGGCGTGCGCCTGGAGGAGACCCTGCAGGCCGCAGCGGTTGCCCTGGCCTCCCAGTTAGAGAGCACGCACGTCGCACTCATGCTGCTGGAGCCAGAGAGCGGTTTGTTGCACATGGAGGCCAGTGTTGGCTATCCACCGGATGCGATCAAGAATCTGCGCCTGCAACTGGGCGAGGGGATCACCGGCTGGGTGGCACAGCACGGCGAGCCTGCCCTGGTGCCCGACGTGCGCCTGGACCCCCGCTACGTCGAAGGGGTCCCCGACGTCCGCTCCGAACTGTGCGTTCCCATGCGCATCGGCCGGTCGGTCATCGGCGTCCTCAACGTCGAGAGCCCTCAACCCAACGCCTTCACGGACGACGACCAGAGGCTATTGAACACATTGGCCAGTAACCTGGCTGTGCTCGTGGAGCGGGCCCGGTTGTTCGAGGAGGTGGAGGCGGTCGGGATCGAGTTGCAGCAGCGGGCGGAGGCGCTGGAGGAGGCCAACGTCCGCTTGCAGGAACTAGACCGGCTCAAGAGCCAGTTCCTCGCCAACATGAGCCACGAACTCCGCACCCCGCTCAACTCTGTCATCGGCTTCTCCGAGGTGCTGATTGATGGGTTTGTGGGCCAGGTAACCCCTGATCAAAAGGAATGCTTAGAAAACATCCGCTCCAGCGGACACCATCTCCTGTCCCTGATCAACGACATCCTCGACCTCTCCAAGATCGAGGCCGGGCGTATGGAACTGGAGCAGACGGCTTTTGACGTGACGGGGCTGCTGGCGGAAGTGCAGATGACGGTTGCGCCGATGATCCAAAAGAAGTCGCAGGTGCTGACGATAGAACAGGCCGATGATTTGCCGCCACTGACTGCCGACCGGTTCCGGGTCAAGCAGGTGTTGCTCAACCTGCTCAGCAACAGTTATAAGTTCACCCCTGTCGAGGGGCACATCACCCTCTCCTGCTGCCTGGCCGACCCGGCCACGATGCTCTTCTCCATAGCGGACACCGGCATCGGGATCAAGCCGGAGGATCAGGAGATCGTCTTTGAGGAGTTCCGCCAGGCAGATGGCTCGGCAGCGCGGGAGATGACAGGCACCGGGCTGGGGTTGGCCATCAGCAAGCGGCTGATCGAGATGCACGGAGGCCGCATCTGGGTCGAAAGCGAGTATGGGCACGGGGCGACCTTCTCAATCTTGCTTCCGCTCGCCGGCCCACCGGCTGCAGAACCGGATGCGGCTGGAGAAACTGCGCCGCCTTCGGGCAACAAGACGGTGCTGGTGGTCGAGGATGATCATCAATTCAGCGATCTCCTGGCCTTCTACCTGCGTCAGGAGGGCTACACACCCGTTCCGCACTACAACGGCGTGGGTGTGCTGGATCGGGCCCATGAGTTGAGACCCGCCTTCATCACGCTTGACATCATGCTCCCCGATCAAGACGGTTGGGAGGTGCTACGTGCCCTCAAGTCAGACCCACAGACCAAGGACATCCCGGTGCTGATCATTTCGGCGCTGGAAGACGGTGAGTTGGCGTTCAGCCTGGGAGCGGTGGATTACTTGATCAAACCGATACGGCGGGAGGACCTGCACAGGCTGCTTGACCGGCTGGCAGCGCCTGACCCCCTCACACGGCACGTCACCGTCCTGGCTGTGGACGACGACCCCGGGGTGATCAAGTTGCTGCAGCAAATGCTACCGGCTGAGAGTTACACGTTGCTCGCGGCATACGACGGCAAGCAGGGACTGACCTTAGCCCGCGGTGAGCACCCCGACGTGATCCTGCTGGACTTGCTGATGCCGGGGATGAGCGGCTTTGAGGTGCTGGAGAAACTCCGGGCCGACGCCGAAACAGTGGACATCCCGGTCATCGTGCTAACTGCCAAGGACGTGAGCGCAGAGGAACGCGAACTTCTCGACGGTCACATTCAGGGGCTGATGCGCAAGAGCGGGCTCACTCCGCAATCTATACTGGCGCAACTGCGTCGCCTGGAGGCACTACGACAGTGAAATAATTATAGCAGGAGTAGGGGCGAGTCTGAGACTCGCCCCTACCGCCCCCCATATCAGTGAAGGTGTTGTACGATGGATCTATCAGCCTATCAGACGATTTACGTCACAGAAGCAGGACAGTGCCTGGAGGAATTGCAACGGCAACTGGCACGGCTCGAAGCCGGTGGCCTCGATCCCGGGGGGACAGAGGCAGCCTATCGTGCCGCCCACACGCTCAAGGGCGACTCGGACACGATGGGCTACGATGAATTGACCGCCCTGGCCCGTGAGATTGAAGACCCACTCAAGAGGGCAGCGCAGGAAGGGCTCCCGCTGCCGGCCGACTTTGCCGTCACTCTCAGGGCGGCCCTCAGCCGCCTGGAGGAGGCACTGGCCTCTATGAGATAGCCGGTCCCGCGTGTGGATGTCCAGGTCCATCTGACGGCTCTTTACAATTGCACCACGTATGTTACAATAGCGTTCACTATGAGCGAGCCGCGCCTGCTGCTGGCTTCCCAATCCCCTCGCCGCCGCGAATTGCTGGCGCTGCTGGGGCTGCCCTTCGAGGTCACCGTGGCGAACGTGGCCGAGGTCCCCCGGTCGGGTGAGCCGCCAGCCGCGCTGGTCACCCGGCTGAGCCAGGCCAAGGCCCGCGCCGCCTGCTCTGAGCGAGGCCGAAGAGGCGCCGCATGTGCCGAAACGATCGTCATCACCTGTGATACTGTCGTCGCGCTGGACGGTGCACTCCTGGGCAAGCCGCGCGACGCGGCCGAGGCGACCACGATGCTGCGCCGCCTGCGTGGGCGACACCACGCCGTATATAGCGCCGTCACCCTGCTGGAGACAGCCACCGGCCACGCATTGACCGACGTAGCCGAAACCCGGCTGGCGATGCGCGCCTACAGCGACGCTGAAATCGCCGCTTACGTCGCCAGTGGCGACCCTTTGGACAAGGCCGGCGCTTACGCTATCCAGCATCCCGGCTTTCATCCTGTTGCCGAGGTACAGGGTTGTTACGCCAACGTGATGGGGCTTCCCCTCTGCCATCTTACCCGCTACCTGCGCGCCTGGGGAGTCGAGCCGCCCCGCGACGTGCCCGTTGCCTGCCAGGCCAACACCGGCCACCGCTGCACAGTCCACATGACCAATGACGAATGACGAATGACGAATGACGAATGACGAATAACAAGTTTCGAAAACCAAATCCGTTATCTGCAATCCGTTATCCGCAATCCATAGTCCGTTATCTACAATCCGTTATCCTGACCGTGCTCCTACTGGCGGGCTGCAGCAGTCCCCCGCCCATCAGACCAACTAACCAACCAACCATCCCTCCAACCATCCAACCAACCAACACCCCCCTGCCGCCCTCTCCCGACGCGACCGCCACCGCTTTCCTGGACGCCTGGCAGATGGGCGACTACGCGACGATGTACGCCCGCCTCTCCCCTGCTGTCCGGGCTGGTATGGACGCCGAGAGTTTCGCCCAGCGTTACCAGGGTGCTATGGCCAATGGTACCGTGATCACTGTCACCACGCGCCTCCAGTCCACACTGGAGGAGGGGGAGCATGCCTACGTCTCCTTCCGGCTGGGGTTGGACACCGCGCTGGTGGGCACGTTGATCACCGACACAGTTATGTCGCTCAGTTTGCACGAGGGGCAATGGTGGGTGGCCTGGGACGCGGGACTGATCTGGCCACAGTTGGCGGACGGGCATTACTTCCGCATGGAGTACACTACCCCCGTCCGCGCCAACATCTACGACCGCGCTGGACTGGGCCTGGCGACCGAAGGCATCATCGTCACCATTGGCGTCATCCCCGGCCAGATTGAGGATGAGAACGCACTCCTGGCGGCGTTGGTACTGGTCACAGGGCTGTCCCCGGATGAGCTACGCAGCCGGTACGCCGGCGCTCCCGCCGAATGGAAGGTGCCTGTCGCCGACATCCCCGCTGAGGTCAGCGTGGACCACAACGACCTGTTGGCCTCCATCCCCGGCATCTATCGGGACGAGAAGGATGGGCGCATCTATCCCCACGGCAGTGGAGCGCCGCACGTTATCGGCTGGGTGGCCCCCGTGCCGGCCGAGCGACTGGAGACCTACCGCGCCCAGGGCTACCGGGGCGACGAGTGGGTGGGCGTGTCGGGGCTGGAAGCCCAGGGAGAGGAGATCCTCGCCGGCCGGCACGGGGGCACGCTTACCGTCGTTACCTCGGCAGGGGAAAAGGTCGCCACGGTGGCAGAGCAGTCTGCCACACCCAGCCGTGCCATCTATACCACGTTCGACCGCGGCTTCCAGGAGCAGGTGCAGCAGATCCTGGGCGGTCGCAAGGGCGCTATCGTCGTGCTCGACGTACATAGCGGCGCTGTGCGGGCGCTGGTCAGCGGCCCTGGCTTCGACTCCAACATCTTCGTCGGACCGGCCGGCGTGATGGGTCGCTCCCAGATTCTGTCCGACCCCCGCCGCCCGCTCTTCAACCGCGCCACCCAGGGTACCTATCCCCTCGCCTCTGTCTTCAAGATTATCACGATAGCGGCGGCAATGGAGGAAGCGGGGATGGACCCGGATCATACCATCTTCCACTGCCCCGGTTACTGGGAGGGGTTGGGGCCGGCGTCCCGCAAGGGTTGCTGGAAAACGGATGGGCACGGCGAAATCAGCCTCAAAGACGGCCTGACGGCATCGTGTGACGTCGTGTTTTACGCCGTGGGGCAGACGCTCGACGGGGTGGGGCCAGATGTGCTCCCCCGCTTCGGGCGGGGCTTCGGGTTCGGTGAGCCGACAGGGCTGGAAGGGGTGCTCGAGGAGGGGGGGCTGATGCCCGATCCCACCTGGAAGGCCGACACTGTCGACGAAGCCTGGTGGGTGGGAGACACGATCAACATTTCCATCGGGCAGGGGTATTTGCTGGTGACGCCGCTGCAGGTGGCGCGCATGATAGCGGCGGTGGCCAACGGCGGCACGCTCTACCGCCCCTACATCATCGAGCGTATCAGCCCGGCTGGAGACACGCAGCCTGAGCAGGTGACCCAGCCCCAGGCTGTCGGCACGCTTCCGATCAGCCCGGAGCACCTGACGGCCATTCAGGAGGCACTGCTGGGTGTGACGACCAAGAGCATCGGGACCGCGCCTCATCGTTTCGCCGGGTTGAGCATCCCCGTCGCTGGCAAGACTGGCACGGCCGAGGTCGGCGGGCCAGACACCATTCCCCATTCCTGGTTTGCCGCCTACGCCCCGGCCGATAGCCCGGAGATCGCCATCGTCGTGCTAGTGGAGAACGCGGGTGAGGGCTCAAGCGTGGCCGCGCCGTTGGTACGCCAGGTCGTGGAAGCCTACTACGGCCTGCCTATTTCCCCGCTGCCACCCCAGGCGGAGGAGGGGTACGTGCCGCCCACGCCCACGCCCACGCCGCAGCCGTGAGTTTTTGCGCCTACTGGCTGTGATGCTATAATAGACTCCGCGTAGGATAGATTCCTACTGTCCTAGCGGCTCTGCCAGGCGCAGTCCGATGTAGGCCGGGCGGTAGGAGCCATCGGGTCGCAGCAGGCTATAGGCGGAGACTGGGTCTCCTGGTCCCCAGATAGCCGCCAGGTTCAGGTTCCACAGAAACATCGGCCCCACCCACAGCCGCTCGTCCCCCATCCGAAAGGCGCGCACGACGTAGTCTGACTGTTGGGCCTCGCTGACCTCCCGCGCGTACTCCCAGCCGGTCGTGTCCATCTGCCCCATCTCCTCAGTCGAAGACCAGCCGAATTCGGTAATCCAGATCTGATGTTCGGTGTCGCCGAAAGCGAGCATGATGGCGTGGTAATCCTCCAGTGTGTCACGGAAGAAGAAACTGGGGTGGCTGTTGTGACTGGAGGCAACGTGCCTGGTATCCTGCCAACTCTCGTCTGGCGGGTTGGCGAATCCGTAGGGGTGAGCGCCGATGCCGTCCACCCACTGGGCGACACCAGCCTCATACATCCCGCGCAGGAAGATGCGATCGTCAATCGCTTCCACGCCATCGTTGATACCGGTGACGGCCGGTGCGCCGCTGATGACCAGCCCGTCCGGGTCGGCGGCCCGCACGCCCGCGGCCCCTGCGGCGACTAGCGCGACGAAGCGGGCCGGGTCCAGGCGATCGCCCCGCCACTCGCGGGCCAGGTTGGGCTCGTTCCATAGTTCGTAGGCCGCCACACGGCCCCGGTAGCGGGTCGCCAGTTGTCCCATGAAGCGGCCAAATTCAGCGTAGTCGGCCGGGGGGCCGCTTTCCAGTTCGGAAGCGCGGGTCCAGTCGGGGGCGTGGGCCACGCTGAGCAGCAGTTTGAAGCCAAAGCCGTTGCACGCTTCCACGGCGCGGTCCAGCGGTTCCCACTCGAAGTTGTCTGGCCCGTGCTCAATGGCGTGCCATTCCACCTGTTGCTTGACCCACCCGACGCCCAATCCTTGCGCCCAGCGCAGGGTCTCCATCATATCGCCTGCGAAGAGGTGCACTTGCACACCGTAGCCGGGTTTAGGGACCGGGGGCGGTAGCGGTGTGGGGCTGGAGGGGGGTTGTTTGGTCAGCGCAAGTACCGTTGGGGGAGGCGTGGCGGTAGCGCGTAGGGGCGGGGTGACCCCGCCTCTGCCGATGCCTGGCAGGTAGATGGCGTACGGCGTCGGGTAGGGCGATGAAGTTGGGCCGGGGGTAGGAACTGGACGTCTGAGACAGCCGGCTAGTGCGATGGATAACAATGCGACGTAGGCGACCCATCTCAGGCTGTTGCGGAACAAGGTCTGCATCGTTGATCCATTGTAACTGCAAGCGCCAAGTTGTCAACCCAGGCAAGAGACATATCTTCTCAATATCTTGGGGCAAGGGCAGCGTAGGGCGGTTTTGCTAACCGCCACAGGGTCGGATAGCAAATCCGACCTACTTTCGCCCCAACTTTTTGAGAAGACACCAAGAGACATTTATTGACAGAAGAGCCAGATGCGGTTATACTGAGCGCACTTCAGTCTCGCAGGGGGCGGCGTGGTGAGCGGTGACAGTTTCCACAAGGGGCACGTGAAACGTGAATCGTAGATTCAATGCCTGATCTGCTCGACGGCCTGATCATCAAGGCACAGAGTGGTTTTTTCACCATTCACACCGATGCCGGTGATTTTGTCTGCCAGGTGCGGGGGCGGCTCAAGCAGAAGCGGCGCGACACCGACCTGGTGGCAGTCGGAGACCGGGTGCGCATCAGCCTGGCCGAAGACGGCAGCGGGATGATCGAAGAGATCGCCGCGCGGGAACGGGCGCTGGCGCGGCTGGCCCCGCTACCTCGTGGGCGCGGCTCCCGTCGCTGGGATCGGGATGGCTACCTGGCCGAACGGGAGCAGGTCATCGTCGCTAACCCCGATCAGGCGATCTTTGTCTTCTCCTGCGCGGAACCTCCCCCAAATCTACGTATGCTCGACCGGTTGCTGGTGGGAACCGAGATACAGCATATCCCTGCCGTCGTGTGCGTCAACAAGATTGACCTGGCGGGTTCCCAGAAAGCACGAACGCTCTTCGGTATTTACCAGGAGATCGGCTACCCGGTGCTCTACACCAGCGCTGTCACCGGTGAGGGAGTGGACGAACTACGCGACACGCTGCAGGGGAAACTTTCGGCGCTCGTGGGCCCATCCGGCGCGGGCAAGACCAGCCTGCTCAACGCGATACAGCCTGGCCTGGGGCTACGGGTGCAGGACGTGAGCCGGGCCACCCGCAAGGGCCGCCATACCACCGTCGTGCCGCAACTCGTCCCGCTGGACGCGGGCGGATGGGTGGCCGACACACCTGGCATCCGCGCCCTGGCCCTGTTCGACGTGGACCCGGAGGAGTTAGACGCCTACTTCCCCGACATCGCCCCGCTGGTAGCCCACTGCAAGTTCTCCGACTGCACTCACACCGTAGAGCCAGGCTGCGCGGTCATGCAGGCGGTGGAGGAGCGACGGGTGAGCCAGCATCGGTACGAGAGTTACGTGCGGCTGCGGGAGGAACACCAGAAACTAGCGGATATGTATTGGTGGGGGATACAGTGACGAGCGACGAATGGCAAGTCGGGTTGTGATGCGTGATGTGTGAAACGTGCGACGGACTTGTTCAAGATCCAGTGCTTGACACTGGCGCGTTTCTCGTTATACTGTGTGGCGACCGGTAGTGCGGGTAAAGCCCGCGCTGATATTTTGACCACCATAACAAAGGAGTGCATGGCTACAGAGGAAACTCCGTGGCATAGCCGTACTGTTCAGGAAACGACCGAGGCTCTGGGAACCGACCCGGCGGCCGGGCTCACGGCCGCCGAAGCCGAGGTTTTTCTAACCCGATATGGCTCCAACGAACTGGTCGAGCGGCCCCGGCCCGGCTTCTGGCAGTTACTGCTGGGCCAGTTCGACAATTTCGTCGTCATTATGCTCATCGTCGCCGCTGTCATCTCCCTCCTGCTGGGGGAGGTGATAGAGGCCAGCGCGATCATGACCATCGTTGTCCTCAACGCCGTGCTGGGCGTGGTTCAGGAGAGCAAGGCGGAGGAAGCGCTGGCGGCGCTCAAAAAGATGGCTGCCCCCGATGCACACGTGCTGCGGGATGGCCACCGCATCACCATCCCGGCCCGTGAACTCGTGCCGGGCGATATCGTGTTCATCGGAACCGGTAACTACATCCCGGCCGATCTGCGCCTCGTCGAGAGCGTCAACCTCAGAATTGACGAAGCGTCGCTCACAGGCGAATCGATGCCGGTGGAGAAAATCGCCGACGTGGTATTATCGGAGAACGTGCCCCTGGGTGATCAGATCAACAGTGCCTTTATGGGCACCACGGTCACCTACGGGCGAGGGGCAGGCATCGTCGCCGCCACCGGAATGCAGACACAGATCGGCCTCATCGCTGAGATGATCCAATCCTACGAAAAGGAAGCCACGCCTCTCCAGCGCCGCCTGGACCAACTGGGCCGCTGGCTGGGCTGGGGTTCTATGGCCATCTGTGGCCTTGTCTTCATTGAGGCGATTGTCCAGAATACCGCCTTGTCTATCATTTCCAGCCAGGGGCTGATTCCCTACCTGGTGCAGACCAGGCAGCAGCTCGTGGACCTGTTTATCATCGCGGTCAGCCTGGCGATCGCCGCCGTCCCGGAGGGGCTGCCGGCCGTCGTCACCATTTGCCTGGCGTTGGGAATGCGCGAGATGGTGCGGCGCAATGCCCTCATCCGCCGCCTGCCAGCGGTGGAGACGCTCGGCAGTGCCACCGTCATCTGCTCCGATAAGACCGGCACCCTGACCCAGAACAAGATGATGGCCGTGCGGCTCTACGTGGCGAACCTGCGGCTGGATGTGAGCGGCGCGGGGTATCAGCCCGAGGGCGCGTTCGATAACTACGGGGAGCCGGCCGACCCGCGCGATAACACCGCAATGATGGCGCTGCTTACCGGGGGCTTGCTTTGCTCCGACGCTCGACTGGAACCACCCTCATCCCCCCCACCGGGGGGGAATGAGGAAGGGGAAGGCAGTCAACGATATCGCATGGTGGGTGACCCGACGGAAGGGGCGCTGGTGGTGGCAGCGGCTAAAGCCGGCCTGTGGCGCGACGAGGTCGAAAAACGGCTGCCCCGTGTGGCCGAAGTGCCCTTCGATAGCGAACGCAAACGCATGAGCACCATCCACCGCCTGGAGGACAAGAAGCCGGGGGAGGGCGACGGTCCCGAATACGTCGCCTACGTCAAGGGTGCACCCGACGTGATGCTACCTTTCTGCGACAGTATCCTGGAGGATGGCGCAGACGTGCCGCTCACGACAGGTCGGCGCCAGCACATCGAGAATACCATCCGCGATCTAGGACGGGAGGGGCTGCGCGTACTGGCCGTGGCCTATCGTCACCTGGACTGGCTCCCCGAGCAGGCGAACGCCGACGAGATTGAGAAAGGCTTGACGCTGATCGGTCTGATGGCGATGATAGACCCGGCTCGACCGGAAGTCAAGCCAGCGATAGAGAAAGCGCGGCAGGCGGGCATCCGCAGCATGATGATCACCGGCGACTATCCCGACACTGCCCGTGCTGTCGCGCAGGAGATCGGCCTGCTACGGCCCGGCGGCGAGGTGATCACCGGCACAGAGTTGAACGACATCTCCGACGAGCAACTGGTTGAGCGCATAGAAGATGTGGACGTCTTCGCTCGCGTCTCCCCCCAACACAAGGTGCGCATCGTCGAGGCGCTCCAGGCGCGGGATCACGTGGTGGCCATGACCGGCGATGGTGTCAACGACGCGCCGGCTCTCAAGCGTGCCTCTATCGGCGTGGCGATGGGCATCACCGGCACCGACGTGTCCAAGGAGACAGCAGACATGGTGCTCACCGATGACAACTACGCCTCCATCGTCTCGGCCATTGAGCAGGGACGCATCATCTACTCCAACATCCGCAAGTTTGTGTACTACCTGCTCTCGTGCAACATGGCCGAGATTATGGTCATTTTCCTGGCTACTCTGGCTGGTTCGCCACCGCCGCTGACCGCCATCCAGTTATTATGGCTCAACCTGCTCACCGATGGAGCACCGGCGCTGGCGTTGGGATTGGAGAAAGGCGATCCGGACATCATGGAGCAGCCGCCACGTCCCGCGCGCGAGCCGATCATCAACCGTCTGATGGTTGTCGGCATGGCCGTGCAGACTGTTGCCATCACCGCGGTCGTGTTGGCTGCTTACTACATCGGCTGGGCCTGGGACCCGTCGAGCGGGGCGCTGGCACAGACAATGGCCTTCGTCACACTTTCGGCCTCAGAACTGGTGCGGGCTTACACCGCCCGCTCAGAGCGCGCCTCCCTGTTCCACTTGGGCGTCTTTGGCAACAAGTACATGCAGTATGCCGTGCTGCTCTCCATAGTCCTGCTGCTCGGCGTGATCTACGTCCCCTTCGTCCAGTCCATCTTCGGCACGGTGCCGCTGGGGGCACGGGAATGGACCGTCGTCCTGCCGCTGCTGCTGGTCCCCGCCGTCGCCGCTGAAATCACCAAGGCCATCGTGCGCTTGCGCGCCCGCCAGCGTGCGCCCGCGGTCGCGGTGTAGAGACCTCCTCTGTTCATGAGAAATGGGCGGGGCCGCTATAGAGCGCAGCGGGCCCCGCCCAAGTCCTTCTGGTCACACGACCTTATACTACCAGCGGTGGTTATGTGAGCAGGCGAACAGCAGCCAGGGTGAAGATCTTGGCTGCCTCGACCATTTTCTGTACCTCCACGTATTCGTTCGGTTGGTGCGCCAGCCCCGCCTCTCCCGGTCCACAGATGATCATGGGAGCCTTGAACACCGGCGCAAACACCACCCCGTCGGTGTAGTAGTTCACACCCTTAGGCACAGGCCGCTCACCCGTCACCTCGGCCACCACGTCGTAAAAGCGCTGAACGACTGGCTCAAGCGCTGAGGTTGCCACCGGCGCACGGTCATTGACCACTTCGACCGAGGCACGGAATCCCGGCAACCGCCGGCCCAGATCGGCGACGAGTTCCTCCACCTGACGCGCGATGGCTCCGTGGTCCTGCCCAGGCACGGTGCGTTGGTCTATCGTCACCTCGCACTGGTCTGGTACCACATTGGTCTTTACCCCACCGGCGATGGTGTCCACGCTGCACGTGAAGTCACCCAGTAGAGGATGCTTCTCATACGGGACAGCCAGCGAATCCAGTTCGCCCAAGAGCGCTACCATCATCATGATGGCGTTCTGGCCCAGGTGCGGCATTGAGCCGTGGGCAGTCTTGCCGTGCGTGGTGACCTTCAGCCAGAAAGCGCCCTTCTCGGCTATATAGACGTCGTTGTGGCTCGGCTCAGCGACGATCACCGCCTGTATAGGGGCTATGTCAGGGCGGGAGGCTAACGCCGTAGCGCCCAACTGTTCGCCCTCCTCACCAGCGGTAAAGGCCAGGATGATATCCCCTTTCAGAGGGAAGTTGGCGGCTGCCAGAGCCTTTATCGCCGCGATTATGGACGCGTTGCCGCCTTTCATGTCCGAGGAACCGCGTCCCCAGAGCCTGCCCTCGACCACCTCGCCCCCGAAGGGATCGTGTAGCCATTCCGCAGCCCCGATCGGCACAACGTCCAGATGGCCGGTGTACAGAAGGGGTGTCACCTCGCCGCTGCCCTTCAGCCGGGCCAACACACTGGCCCGGGTTGGGGTATGCGATACTACTTCAACGGTCAGGCCCGCTTCGCGAAGGACATCAGCCACGTACTCGGCGATCTCAAGTTCGTCACCAGGTGGGTTGACGCTCTTGAAGCGCACCATATCGCGGCATAGGTTCACTACCTCGGTCTCTTCTATTCGGCTCAAGAGGTCTTCGTAGCCTGCTTGTGCCATCTCTTAGTCCCCTCCCCCGCCAGGTGCGATGCCGCGCCACTTATAGAGCGCATACCCGAACAGGATGGTGCCGAAGACAGCGATGGGGATGGTGAAGTAGGCTTTCCAGCCCAGCATGAGCGGTATCCCCGCGATGATCAGCGCTGGCAGCGCGTAGATCGGCCCGCGCAGGGCGAACTGACCGAACACTGCTCCCCATATCGCCGGCAGCAGATACGCCTTGAACGCTTCCGTCAGCCACGACGGGAATTGGGCGGTGACCCACCCACCTGTCAGTGTGCCAAGGAAGACGCCAATGACGCCGACCAGGACGGAGACGGCGATGCCGATAGCGGCAATCGCCGCGCCTTTCCTGGTGCCCTCCGGGACACCAGCAACGGCCTGGGCTACGGCTGCGCAGGGCAACCGCAGGTTCGATACGTTGCCGGTTGTCATAGACATGTAGTTCCCGGCATCCCCGTAGACGGGGTAGTAACTGATGGGCTCGATGAAGAAGAACGGCACGGCATAAGTCAAGGCCAGCGCCATGCCCGCCCCTATCGCCTCCCAGGGTGCGAAAGTGCCGTAGAGGAGATAGAGCAGTATTGGGGGCAGGAACATGCCCAAACTGACTCCTATGCATGTCCAGAAGCCTACCTTGTGAACGGGTTTCACATACTCTTCCTCGAACACCTTGAGTTCGATATCAACAAAACCTTCTTTTTCGGCTGCCATTTCTTGTCCCTCCTTAAGTAGCACCAGCAAACAGGTGCGCAATGTACATACCGGCGAACATGGCTATTCCAAGCGCCCACTCTTTCAGGCGCGGCTTGTTTATCCATTCGGCCAATTTGAAGAGGAAGGCCGATATTACTCCACCAGCGACTACGGCCACGAGTTTGCCGCCTCCTGCCTTCATGTTGTTGGCGGCGTAGTAGCCGAAAATGCCGAGCGTGGAGCAAATGGTGACGACCCCCAGAAAGCGTATGTCGCCTCCTGCGATCTTCTCCCGGGCTTTTCCGAGATAGGGGGTGAAGAAAGCGGCCCCAAGCGACCAGCCGATGCATGAGATGTTCGCGACGAAGATGGCGGTAGCGAAGCCGACCATGTTGAAGCTGTCGGTGCCGAACTCTTGACCGGCGCCGATGGCAGAATTGGATGCCTGCACCAGTTCGGTGAAGACGGAGCCGACTCCCACACCCTCACGCTGCCAGGTATAGCCGGGGCTGATGGATATGACGAGAGCCATCATGACGAAGATCTCCGCCATGATCGGCCCAATTGCGGTGATGAGGGCCCCGCGCGCTATGGCGCTGATGTCCTCCTGCTTGTAGCCTCCGTGCTTCTGCAAGATTCGGCTGCCCAGCCGTAGGAAGTACCAGGCCTGAAACATGCCAATTCCCGCCTGTATGAACCCACAGATCCAAATCCAGGGCGCGTTAGCGATGATTTTCCAGTCCATTCCTTTATCCCTCCTTAAATAAAACTGTCGCGGCGGGCGACGTTCAGATCACTCCTATCCCGCCTGTTCCAAGTATCATCACAACAAACCTGGTCACAACATATCAATCCGCAGTGGGCATCACCTCCCTTACTTTGGGCTACTGGCTTCGTTGTCCACTTAATGGTATGGCTTCTGCTTACCACCTCCTTTCCGCGGATGGTCCTTGCTCAAGGCTCAAGGTCTCACCCCACAAATCCGCGTTGAACCAAAATACCCTTGTACTTCTTCATCACCACAACGACATCCTGAGTGGAAGTCTCCCTAATGGGGAACAGTCCCCTCAGGAAGCGGTGACACGTACTTCTTACCTTCAGTCTTCTTCTCAAACTCATCACGAGCGGCCTTTAGAATGTCTGGCTTTGTCTCAAGGTCTAAGACAGCGAGCGCCATAGCCTTGGCAGCAAGCATCATGCCCTTGAAGCCAATGCTTGAACCAGCAAATGCGACGTTCTGCCAGCTATGCACAGGAGTTCCGAGGGCTTGACAACATGTAGTAACCTGTGCCGTCGGGGTAATGTAGCTCACATCGCTTACATCAGTGGAGGCCGGCAGCACCTCGCCTTTATCGAAAGGATCTACTATCCTGTCACAGAGGGGATCTCCTACCTCTTCCCTGGTCAACCCATAGGACCTTAAGATATTCTCTACGGCACCAGGGGGAAGAGTCGCCTGTAACTGCTTCGCAAAATCCTTCTCCTCATCAGTGAACTGGAGAGGGCCAACCTGTTTCAATTTCTCCAACAGCAGTTCACCAAGCCTGTCATTTGGCAACATGTCGTAACCGCCGGTCAAGAAATCTACCTCAAAAGTTGTGCCAGTCATTAAGGCTGCACCTTTTGCTATATCGAGCATCCTTGAATAGATACCCTCAACTTGCTCTCTAAGTGGAGCACGCACGTAGTACCACACCTGAGCGAAAGGAGGTACGACATTTGGTGCCTCGCCCCCATTTGTTATCACGCAGTGGATGCGCGCCTTTTCGACAATGTGCTCGCGCAGGTAGTTTACGCCAACGTCCATCAGTTGCACCCCATCTAGAGCGCTGCGCCCCGCCTCTGGAGCCGCCGACGCATGTGCCGCTACACCGTGGAAATTCACCTTGAACGAATTCATAGCAAGAGATGAGCAACTCCATACTGTATTGGCATAGAACGGATGCCAGCCTATGGCTGCATCGAGATCGTCGAAGACCCCAGCCCTGGCCATGAAGATCTTTCCAATCATTGTCTCTTCAGCAGGACAGCCATAGTACCTGATTGTTCCTTTGATCGTATCTTCTTCCATTGCCTCTTTGACTGCCAATGCAGCGCCGAGACTTGCCACACCAAAGAGATTATGGCCACAGCCGTGCCCTGGGGCTCCTTCCTCTATGGGTTCTTTGGTAGCAGATACTTTCTGAGAGAGCCCGGGTAAGGCGTCATACTCTCCCAGGATGCCAATTACGGGTTTCCCCTCCCCCCAGGATGCCACAAAGGCTGTAGGCATCTGGGCAACACCCCCGTTGACTGAGAATCCGGCTTTCTCAAGCACGTCTGCGATCAGTCTGGACGCATAGAACTCTTGCAATCCAACCTCAGGATGATCCCAGATGTCCTTTGCCAGCCTTGCAAGCCTGTCCCTGTTTGCATCCAAATAGTTCAAAACGGTCTTTTCTAAACCCATTTCTCTGCCTCCTCACCTGGTCCGATTGCTTGTCATTCGGCGTCGGTTAGATCGGTCGAATAGAGTTTCTCTGCCGGTGCCAGCCGGAAGTTCGCTGGAGAAAGAATCGGAGAACTGGAATTGAGGGCTGGGCCGATGAGGATACAGCGACTTGTTGCTTGGAGTTGGCGACCGGCACATTGAGATGGCAGCCCATCTCCTGGGCCATCTTGAGAGGATTCGACGGATTTTCTCCGCCGTAGTACCACCGTGCCTGGCCAGGGCGCGACCACGGAAGAACCCACTCCCCGGCCGATGTCGTGCAGTGCAATCAGCATGGATGACTCTCTTGGCCCGCACGTACGATGAAATGAGAACCGCTATACAGAATATCGCTACCAGTATATAGACGTTGCGACCGAAGAAAGAGATGTCTCGAAGGGCTCGTGCCCGAGCCCTTAGTATGCTGTGTTATCTGCTGTTTGATGACTGGACCTGTTCGGACTGACGGTGAACCCCTGGACGAGTTGGTGTCTCCAGTTGGTTGTCAGTCTTCAGGCATTCAGGTTTTAAGGAAATCAGGTCTGGTCGAATCGTAGCGGTCACTGGCTTCCGGGTCGTCTGTGAGGAGTTCCAGGTACTCTCGCACACCACACCTGTCCCAGTCCCCGGCTGCAAGGTGGGCGTTGATGTAGTTGGTCGGCATGGGGTGGCTGCCTACGACCACGGGAAGTCCAACATAGTGCTCAATGTATTGAACAAAATCTTCCAGATAGGGGCAGGGTGGATATCCGGCCAGGAATCCCGACGCCAGGACGATCTCCTCCGCACCATACTTCTTCATCTCAGCCGGAGCAAACTCCAGGCGTTCGCCGGGACATCCGCCGCAGGTGATGAATCCAACAACTTCCAGAGGTTCGTCCTTGGGGTACTTCTTGAAGGCGCCTGTCCGTTCTCGAATAGCTATGAAGCACTTGCCACCAGTACACGTTCTGTTCCTGTCGCAGATGATGATGCCAATTTTAGCCATTGAGAGTTTCCTTCATGTCAGGCATCCTACAACAACGAGCCGATTCTACCACATTTATGTGTCAGTGTCAAGCATTATTGCGCTGGCGCTGGAGACACCCACTGCTGTGGCAACGGGTTACCGGTTGCAGAAAACCGCCGAGGTGACGCTCACAGCCGCACCTCCACGCGGGCTGCCTTCTCCACCCGCAGCGGGAGCGCCCATAGCCTCGGCCCGCGGGACGTCGGGCGAATCGCTTCCCCATCGCGGGTAACCTGGCGCGGCCCAGCAGGGAGCCACAACAGCACCTCACCTTCGGCTACGCGGCCCAGTTCCAGAGTGAAGCGCAGTCGAGCGCCCTCACACTCCCATTCCACCACCTCGCCGCCCTGCGTGATGTGGAAGGTCGTGGCGACCAGGTGGGGCTCCTCGCGCACCGGCCGCACCGCCAGGCAATGGCTGCCGTGGGCCGGGACGTGGCGCAGCACCAGATGACCGCCCTCGACGCGGTAGTAGCGGTGCCGCCAGAAATCGTGGGCGTGGTAGGGACGAGACGGGTCAAGCCCCAGCCGCGCCAGGTCGAGCATCCGGTCGGCGGGCTCATCCGACCAGTTGAAGAGGCCAACCACCAGCCACTCCTCCCAGGGCTTCTGCATACGCAGCACGTACAACTCCGGCATCTCCCGTTCCAGCAGGTCGAGCGGCTGAGCGCCGTTCAGGACCTCCCCCCTGGAAGGAGGCGGGAAGAGCGCGGCAGCCACTTCCCGTCGCCCTGGAGTCAGGCGCGGCAGGTCGTCGGAGATGACTAACTGCCCGCCGCTCAACCCGATGACGGTGGCCTGTGCTTGCACCTCGTCGCGGGTGAGGGCAGTGTCCTGATCACGGACCAGCAGGTTCTCGGGGTCGTTGATCCACCAGCGGCGGTGCATCCAACTGCGGTTGAGCACGTTGCGCAGGGAGTTGCGCAGCGCCGGGAGGCTGGGGTCGGAGCGAAAGAGGCCCAGTTGCAGGCCGAAGTACTGCGGATTCCAGTGCGGGCCGGTGTCCGGGCCGATACGCAGACAATCCAGCAGGCCAATGGCAGGCCCCAGCGGGCAGCCACAGCCCAGCAGGAATACATCGTCGCCAGCAGCCTCGCGTATGGTGGCGAGCGCCCCACGCAGCGCCTGAGCGCGAGTTCTCGTGGGGTCGTGCCGCACGCCGGGCAGCGCCGCCGCGTAGAGGAAGTCCAGCTTGAGATAACGATAACCCCACCGGTGCACCGCTGTGTCAATTAGTTCCTGCAGGTAGTCTCGCACCTCTGGATGGGTGGGGTCGAGCCCACGTCCGATGAACTTCCACACCAGGCCGCCGGAGACGGGCCGCCCACGCCGGTCGCGCAGTATCCAGTGGGGGTGCCTGTGCGCCAGACGGCAGCCTTCCCAGACCAGCAACGGGCTGAGCCATAACCCTGGCACGCGGTTCGCAGCCTGTATCTGCTCCGCCAGCCAGCCCAGGTCATGGGGGAATTCCGGCTTGCGGTCAAGCCAGTCGCCCCAGGCCGGTTCGTATCCCTGGTCCAGTTGCACCAGATCAATGGGCAGCGTCTCGCCGAGGGCCTGGATACGGTCCAGGTTGGAGAGCACGTCGGCTTCAGTGACTTTCTGATAGAAGTAGTACCAACTCGACCAGCCAGGTGGGGGGTGAGGCGGCACGCGGGCCTGCATCTGCCGTGCCGTCGCCTCGGCGTAGTCGGCGAGAGGATTGAGGGCGGGCAGGGAGACGAACTGGAGGTACGCCCACTCGGAGGCCAGTTCCGCGCCGGGAGGGAGTTCCACACCGTCGCACTGGGCGTGCAGCGCGATCGCCGTCCGTCCTGGCGCGCAGGACGCCTCGACCGCTCCGAACTGGTCGGCAGTGGAGACGAAGCCGGCGACGAGAGCGCGTCTGGCCCCCACGTCGGCCAACACCCCTACCAACTCGCTCCAGAAGTGGCCCGGCGTGCGGGGGAAGGGAGTAGCAGCATTATAGAGCAGGGGTGCGGCGAGCGGGCGAGTGAGCGGGTGCGGCCGCACGTCCCGTTGGTCCGCCCGGCGCAGGCCAGCGTAGGACCACGACTGCCAGCCGTTCTTGAGAAAGACTGACGGGCCCGACCCCAGGTGCAGGTCGCCTGGGTTGCTCCAGAACGGGGTCAGTCGTTCGACGATGATTGAGCGCGGGCCGTGGTTGGAGAGAATGACCCGGAGCAGGAGAAAGGGATAGCCCTCGTATGTTTGGGCCAACAGCGTCAGGCCCAGGCCAGCGGGTCCCGGCCCATAATGCGCCCGCAGTCGCTCTCCACACCCGTGTACGTCCTCGACTGCTTCTGTTCCCCAGACCGCCAGAGGGAGATCGACCGTGGTTATAGTCAGTGGATGGCCATCCACGCGGCAGGTACCGCTGGCGAAACCCTCCAACCGTACACCGGCCGCCTCCAAACGTAAGCAGTCTCGCTTGTAGTCATAACTGAATTCAGATTCCATTATCGGTCTTTTGCTCATTGTTCATTGACTTTGTGATGCCCAGCGCCTGATTTGCAATTTTATCGCATCTCATGGTAAAATACAAGTAGCGTAGGTTGCCCAATCGACATTGAAGCCTTCGTAGCACCACACAAATCTGGATAGATGAGGAGAGGCTAGAATGTTTAGACAAAGAATACAGGCTAAGTACGATGAGTTGACTCCCAGTTTCCGTAAGCTCGCTGATTTCATCCTGCAGCAGGAACTGAATGTCGCTTTCATGACCGCCACGGAGCTGGCCCACCGTATGGGGGTGGACGCGGCCACCGTCGTCCGCTTCGCTCAGACCCTCGGCTATTCGGGCTTCCGGGAGTTAATCAAGGAAGTGCAACGGGTCGTCAAGACGGAACTAACAGCCTCCTACAGTGTTGCCCTGGAAGCCCAGGACGATGTCGGGCTCTTCCGCAGCCTCCTGGAGAACGAGCGACACAACCTGTCGCTGGCACAGGCCCGGCTGACGGAGCAGGCCAACACCATCCTGCCCGCGCTCCTGGACGCCCAGCGCATCTGGGTCGTGGGCCAGGGCAGTACCGCCCACCTGGCTGCTCTCTGCGCCTCCGCTCTGAGAGAGATCGGGCTGCCAGCCGTGCCCATCGCGCCCGACCCGCTGGAGGCCGCAGAGAATCTCAAGGGGGCTGGCGCTGGTGACCTGGTGATCGGCTTCTCCCTGACCGGTATGGACCTGGATGTGGCCAATGCTGTCGGCTTTGCGCGCCAGCGTGAGGCGAAGACCATCGTGTTCAGCGGTTCCGCGATCTCGGCGGCGGCCCTGGCGGCCGAGACGACGATCATCTGTCCTGGGCCCACGCAGACGCACGTGCCCTCCTTCACCGGCCTGGCCGCTATGATCGTCGTGCTCGTCGGGGCCTTCGCGGCCCGCCACCCTGAAAAGGCGGCGGCGATGACGGCGGACCTCCAGCAGAGTTACCGTGAGTTACTGGTGCTCCAGGCCCGCAGTTCGTCGGAGGTGAACGTTGAGGAACTGTGGCGTGAGTTCTGACGCAGTGCGTTCTCTGAGGAGTGCGGGAGGATGAGCACGGTCTTAAGTGCGAAGGCTCGGCTATCTCAGCCGGGCCTTTAGCCTGGGGGGAACTCCATACAGAGAGATCATGTCCAAAGACCATATCCTCGCCATTGACTACGGTACTCAATCGGTGCGAGCGCTCATTTTCGACCTGCGCGGCAACCTGGTTCACAAGGTCCGCGTGCCCGTCGAACCCTACTTCTCCGAAAAGCCCGGCTGGGCCGAGCAGCACACCACGCATTTCTGGGACAACCTCTGTGCCGCCTGCCAGCAACTCTGGCAAGAAAGTCCCGTCCCCAAAGAGGCGCTGGCGGGTGTGGCCCTCACCACCCAGCGGGCGACGATGGTCAACGTGGACGAGCGCGGCGAGCCGCTGCGCCCGACCATCGTCTGGCTCGACCAACGCCGCACCGAGGGGCTGTCACCGGTGGGCGGGCTGTGGGGGCTGGCCTTCCGTCTCAGTGGGATGACTGAGACAGCCGCCTATCTCCAGGCAGAGGCAGAGGCCAACTGGGTCCGCACCTTCCAGCCGGAAATCTGGGAGCGCACCCATAAGTATCTGTTCCTCTCCGGCTACCTGACGTACAGGCTGGTGAGCCGCTTCGTGGACAGCGTGGGCTGCCAGGTGGGGTACGTGCCCTTTGACTACAAGCGGCTGACCTGGGCAAAGAAGTCGGACTGGAAGTGGCAGGCGCTGCCGATGGACGAGCGTTTGTTGCCCGACCTGATCCCGCCCACCGAGGTGTTGGGCGAGATCACCTCCCAGGCCACCGAAGAGACCGGCATCCCGGCTGGTCTCCCACTCATCGCCGCCGCCGCCGACAAAGCGTGCGAGGTAATCGGGGCGGGGTGTCTTGCGCCAGACGTCGCCTGTCTCTCCTACGGCACCACGGCCACCGTCAACACCACCAGCCGTTGTTACGTCGAAGTCATTCCCCTCATTCCACCCTATCCCAGCGCCGTTCCCGGAGCCTACAACCTGGAGATTTCGGTCTACCGGGGCTACTGGATGGTCAGTTGGTTCAAGCAGGAGTTCGGCCTGCGGGAGGAGCAACTGGCCCGCGAGCGGGGCTGCGAGCCGGAGTGCCTGTTCGACGAATTGGTTGAGGCGGTGCCGCCGGGCTCAATGGGGCTGACGCTGCAGCCCTACTGGTCGCCGGGGCTCAAGTCCCCAGGGCCGGAGGCCAAGGGCGCCATCGTTGGCTTCGGCGACGTACACACCCGCGCCCACATCTACCGCGCCATTCTGGAAGGGCTGGCCTACGCGCTGCGAGAGGGGTTAGAGCGGACGCAGAAGCGGCTGCGGGCACGCGCGACCGAGGTGCGCGTCTCCGGCGGCGGTTCGCAGTCGGACGCCGCGATGCAGATCACCGCCGACGTCTTCAACCTGCCAGCCAGCCGCCCCCACGTTTACGAGACCTCCGGGTTGGGGGCGGCGATGGACGTGGCGGTTGGCCTGGGATTGCACTCCGATTTCGAGACTGCTGTGGCGGAGATGACCCGGGTAAGCCGCACTTTCCTGCCCCGCCCCGAGGTACACGAGGTCTACGAGGGGCTGTACCGGCGAGTCTACCGGCAGATGTACCGGCGACTGCGGCCGCTCTACGAGGAGATTCGCCGCATCACGGGGTATCCGCCGAGGTAGGAGCAGCCACTCCGCTGAGCGAGTTTACCCCACGAATCCGCGTTGACCCCTTCTTTATTCCTCGCGCCCGCCATCTTGCTGCCGTGACTTCACGGCGGCGACAGCCACGACTGCCATCAATTTTAGCGTTCCCAGAGCGGCCAAGAGAGCAAGCACCAAAGCCCTGTCAGTCTCAGACATTTTTGACTCCCTTCTTTCGGTCTGATCTCTTTCGTTGTCACCTCAAGCAATAGGGGATCGGCTGCTCCTTGCTCTTTACAGTGTCGACCGCGTACTGTGACTGACACGGGGACGTTTTCTCTGTTGGGGGATTCCACCAAGAGATTACTTTGCACCCCTATACCGGTCTCTGATCGACGTAGAGACAAAAGGCCGCCCAGACTCTAACTGGACGGCACCAATAGTCGGCGATGTCCTGACCGTCGAGAACCTTTGGAAGGTTCCCCACCAGCCAGCAGCAAAGCCCAGGCACAGCCCGCCCATTCTGGCCTCACCTAACTACGCACGCTTCTTTACCTTTTACCAGTACTTGTTGGCAGCGCACCTCCTTACCTGAGAACCACTATTCCACGCTCAAGAACAGTATACTCGTTCTCGAAAGCCGTGTCAATGGGGCATTGACCCATATTGACTTTCCAATCGTCCCATATTGGCCTTCCCATCACCCCATGTTACTATGGGGCCGTTGTTGCACCCATGTGGGTGCAGGTGGCGTCTCTCTTTGATGAGAGTGGTGAGTTTTGCTGAAGCGTGCATAAGACGGAAAACTCTGCTATAATGGGGCGCACTCCGGCGACGCAACGCTCAATAACATGGAGGTTTCACAGATGAGATTCCCGCGCCGCAGTGGCATCCTGCTGCACCCCACGTCGCTCCCCGGCCGGTTCGGCATCGGCGACCTGGGCGATGCAGCCTACCGGTTTGTGGACTTTCTGGCGGCAGCCGGCCAATCCTACTGGCAGGTGTTGCCCCTGAGTCCCACCGGCTATGGCGATTCCCCCTACCAGACCCTCTCCGCCTTTGCCGGCAACCCGATGCTCATCAGCCCTGAAAAGATGGTGGAGATCGGTCACCTCTCGGAAGCGGACCTGGAGGACGCGCCCGCCTTCCCCGACGACCGGGTGGATTTCGGGCCAGTTATCCGCTACAAGACAGGCTTGCTGGACCAAGCCTTTGCCAACTTCCGGGCGCAGGCCCCTGCCAGGGGGCAAGCGGCCTTGGCCCGCTTTTGTGACGAGCAGGCTTTTTGGCTGGACGACTTCGCCCTGTTCATGGCCTTAAAAGAGGCTTACAATCTCCGCCCCTGGCACGAGTGGGAGCCGGAAGTCGCCACCCGGCAGCCGGAACCGCTGGCCCGCTGGCGGGAGTCGCTGGCCGAAGAAATCGAAAATCAGAAATACCGACAATGGTTGTTCTTTGAGCAATGGTTGGCTGTCAAACGGTACGCCAACGAGCGGGGTGTCCGTTTCGTCGGCGACATCCCTATCTTTGTCTCAATGGACAGTGCCGACGTCTGGGCCAACCCTCACCTGCTCCACCTCGACGAGAGACTCCGGCCGACAGTCGTCTCCGGCGTGCCTCCCGACTATTTCAGCGAGACAGGGCAACTCTGGGGCCACCCCCTCTACCGCTGGGAGGTAATGGCCCAGGATGGGTATGGTTGGTGGATCGCCCGTTTTCGCATGGCCTTCACCCAGGCCGACGTAGTACGTATTGACCACTTTCGGGGTTTTTACAACTATTGGGAAGTCCCGGCGGGGGAAAAAACGGCTGTCAACGGACGCTGGTTGTACGGCCCCGGCGCCGACCTGTTCCACGCCGTCACCGCCGCGCTGGACGAAGTGGTGATCATCGCCGAAGACCTGGGCGATTTCGACGCCGAATCGCGGGCCGGTGTGGACGCCATACAGACGGAGTTCGGCTACCCTGGCATGAAAGTGCTCCAGTTCGCTTTCGGTGCTGGCCCGACCGGTACCTTCCTACCCCACAACTTCACCCCCGACTGTGTGGTGTACACCGGCACCCACGACAACGACACGACCGTCGGCTGGTACCAGGCCACCTCCACAGAAGCGGAGCGGGACTATGCCCGCAAGTATCTGGGCAGCGACGGTTCGGACATCGCCTGGGACCTGATCCGGCTGGCGTGGGCAACGGTCGCCAACACGGCCATCACGACCGTTCAAGACCTGCTGAGCCTGGGGCACGAAGCGCGGATGAACACACCCGGCACTGCCGGCCCGCCCAACTGGTGCTGGCGTCTCTTGCCCGGCGCGCTGACCGACGAGGGCGCAGCGCGGCTCCTGGAACTGACCGCGGTCTACGGGCGGACGTTCTGAGCATTGTGCAAGAAACAAGCAGCATCCCAGCCCATCGCGCGACGGCGGTATTGTGAGCAGGGCTGAAATTGATTGCGCCCCTGCGTGAACGTGGTACAATAGCCACGCACACAGCGCGAGGAGGAACACGATGGCATCTGAGAGCACGGTTACGCCTACAGTTGAGATTGTTGCCCCTGCTACGGCACCGCCACTGGTCAAGCAAGCATGGCCTCCTGAACAGGGCGAGTGGACATACGAGGACTGGCTGCGTCTGCCCGATGATGGTTTCCGCTACGAAGTATTGAACGGAGAATTGCACATGACACCACCACCGACCATAGGTCATCAGAACGCAGTTACGAAGCTGACCACCCGGATGTACGATTTCGCCAGACAAGCCGGTATGGGTATCGTCCTGGTCTCTCCTGTCGGCGTGCGGCTGCCGGGCCAGCCGGTGCCGGTGCAGCCAGACATCGTCTTCGTCCGCGCCGACCGCCGTGACATCATCGGCGAGGATTACGTGGAAGGCGCACCCGACCTGGTGGTGGAAGTCCTCTCACCGTCCAATTGGCTCTACGACCGGCGGGAGAAACTGCTGGCTTATCAGCAGGCCGGCGTGCCGGAATACTGGATTGTGGATTACCGCGCCCATACGATCGAGGTACGGGTACTGGAAGGAGGAAGATACACCCTGCTGGAAGAGTCACGGAGCGGAGAGGCGGCCCGCTCACAAGTTCTTACTGGCTTTGAGATCGCTGTGGACGACCTGTTCGAGATGTAGCGAGTGTACCGTTGCTTCGCAGCCCATTCTTCTGGATCGCTATAGCGCTCATCGCAGCCGGCATCGCGCTGACGGCAATGTTGGGCGTGTTATACTGGCTAGTCGCGGGGTTTGTCGCGGCTGTCCTGACATTTGTCGTCGTTTTCCTGAGCGCGGCTTACGCCGTCGGACGTGCTGAGCCACCGCAGGTGCCCCGCCTGCGAAAAGTCCCTCGCTCCGAGTGTGTCTCCGTCATCTACGACTGTGACCTGGCGATGGGCCACCCCTTCCGAGACGTGGGCGCCGGGTTGGCGTTGCTTTATCTTCTGGGTGAGACCCGTGTCAACCTTCTCTGCGTCACAACCACCTACGGCAACGGCCCGACGAGGATGACCACTCGCACGACCCGCCGCCTGCTGGACCGCCTGGGGTACGACGACGTCGCCACGCTGCCCGGCGCGGCCGGCCCCGACGAGGAGCCGGAGACAAATCGCGCTGCCCGGCATCTGAAGGAAATCGTCAGCACACAGCCCGGTGAAATCGTCCTCATCGCTACCGGTAGTATGACCAACCTCAAGCACGCCGCTGCACTCGATCCAGATTTCTTCAAGAAACTACGTGGCCTCCACCTGATGGGCGGCATGACCCAGCCCTTGGTCTGGAACGAACGCCGGGTGGCGGAACTCAACTTCTCGCTCGACCCGGAGGCGGCCTATCTGGCCATCCACGCCGACTGCCCTGTCACCATCGCCACTGGCCAGGCCGGTCTGACCGCTATCTTCCGCAGCCCGCAGTTCGCCGCGCTCCAGGCATTGCGCGACCCCATCTCGCGCCTCATCACCCGCAAGACTCGCTTTTGGTTCGCATTGATGCGGCTCTGGTTCCAGGATGGTGGGTTCGCGATGTGGGATTCGGTCGCCGTGCTCCCGCTCAGCCACCCGGAACTGTTCGAATACGAGCGGGTGCACGTCACCTCGACCCGCGACGACCTGCGCACCGGCCGGCTGGTAGTAGACCCCGACAGACGCGGGCCAGTGCGGCTGGTGCGTAGCGTGCGGGACTTCGATGGTTTTATCCTGGCGCACTTCGCCGCCTGGCGGCATCTCTGGCGGCGCGTCAGCGCACGCAGGAACAACCCTCGCGGTTGCCCTGGGAGGAGAAAAGGTAGTAAATGACACGTATCGTACTGGTTCGCCACGGTCAGACGGTCTGGAATCGGGAGGCACGCTTCCGGGGCCGGGCCGACGTGGAGTTGGACGAGTTTGGACTGCAGCAGGCGCAGGCGACCGGGCGCTACCTGGCCGCCCGCTGGCCGGTCGTCGCGACCTACGCCAGCCCGATGCGCCGCGCTAGGCAGACCGCCGAACCCATCGCCCGCGCCCAAGGGCTGGGCACCCACCCGCTGGAGGGGCTGATGGACATTGATTTCGGCGAGTTGCAGGGGATCTCGGTCGACGAGGTGAAGCAGCGCTACCCTGCGCTCTACCAGGCCTGGCTGGAGGTGCCCCACACGGTGCACTTCCCCGGCGGGGAGGGACTCGACGACGTGCGGAAGCGGGTACTGGGTGGTCTGGACGAGGTGGTCGCCCGCCACGCGGGACAGGCGGTTGCATTAGTCTCCCACACCGTCGTCAACCGCGTGCTGCTCTGCGCCGTGCTGGGGCTGGGTAACGAGCATTTCTGGCGGCTGCGGCAGGGGACTTGCGCGGTGAACGTCTTCGACGTCAAGGAGGATGGCACCTTCATCATCAGTCTGCTGAACGACACCTGCCACCTGCAGAACCTCTCCTGATAAGAGCCGTTCCGAAAACGTGCGCGACACACTCGCCGGCGGAACGTCACCACCTCCCAGGCTTGCAAGTGGGCCAGCACCACGAACGCCAGTTGTCGGGTCTCTCAAATCGTGACTGGCGCTCTTTTCGTGTGCTCACCCTGTTGTTAGCATTGGCCTTGATTCTGGGTGCTGCGCCGGCCACCCGTATTGCCGAGCCACTGTTCAATCCTCCATTGGCGACTGGCACATTGAGGCGGTGGACAGTTGACCCTCTCACATACCGCCGATGGCGGCCAGACCTGGCGGACTGCTCCATTTGCGTGGCCGGGCGGGATGGGGTAGAATTCAACGGCGAGTGGTTGGCGGTTGTTTTTTTGTGCTAGCAAGGATACGAGGAGGAAGGGTTTGGACCACCGAGAGCGACTCCTGCAGTACTCAAAGGAGGAATTGATAGGCTTTTTGGAGGATGCGGCCAAAAACTGGCTGGCTCACGACGGATTGTGGTTTCTGGCGGCCGAAGAGAAGTTCGGCATAGAAACCGCCATCGAAGTAGACCGGCGGGCATGGGAACGGTTCACCGTCATTGAGGCCAGACGCATCATGCGCCGTCTGGGGATTGAGACCGGCAGCGGCATCCCCGCGCTGAAGCAGGCGCTGGAGTACCGTCTCTACGCTTACCTAAACGTGCAGGAGACACTTGACGTGGACGAGCGCACCATTATCTTCCGTATGAACGAGTGCCGCGTGCAGACCGCGCGCAAGCGCAAGGGGCTGCCGGACTTCCCCTGCAAGCCGGTAGGTCTGGTGGAGTATGGCAATTTCGCCCGCACGATCGACCCCCGTTTCCGCACCCGCTGCATCGCCTGCCCGCCCGACCCCCACCCGGAGGAGTACTGGTGCGCCTGGGAGTTCACACTATGGGGATCTTGAGCGGGGAGCAGACAGGTGCGATGGATGCCCACATGGGATAAGGGAGGAAGCCATGACTCGGACAGCGTTTAACCCTCAGACACACGGTTTTGCATTCGTGAACAGTTGGGAGTTCGACGAAGAGGAGCGGCAGCGATTGCACGACCGCGTCGCCACCTATCTCACCTGGGGTGCCATCCTTGGGGCAGCCACGTTCGGGCCAGCCGGTGCGCTTCTCGTCCCCCTCGGCATCCGCGCCCTGCGCGAAGAGATGGAAAGCCACCTCGCCCCAGGATATGGCCTGTGTGGGGGGATGTGTTTTGCCGCGCTCGACTTCTACAAGGCCGGCCTCCCTGTTCCCAGGGGGCAGCATCCCAACGATCGACCCGCTCCCGGGACCCGCCTGCGTAGCTACATCTGGAAGCGCCAGTTGGACAGCCTGGTCAGCGATGGGGCCAGGTTCCTGGCCTGGCTGATCGCCTTGAACAATCTCCGCCAGTCCTGGCCCTTCAGGGGAGGAACTGCCCGGCTTCTGGCCTGGTCGAAAGAGGAATGGAAAACGCTGAAAGCGTGCGTGGACGCCGGTGAACCGGTTCCGATTGGGCTGGTGCGCGACACGAAGAACGTCTACGACAACCACCAGGTTCTGGCGATCGGTTATGACGAGACGGATGAGACACGCGGCACGATCTATCTGTACGATCCGAACTGCCCGGACAGAGAATCCACTATCGACATCGAATTTGGCGAGCAGTGGCTCGACGGCCGGGAGAGATGTCCTGCATCAGCACCGCTGCGGGGCTTCTTCGGCGAAGCCTACAAGTTCCATGATCCACAAGAGGTCATTGATTAGTAGGGGCGAGTCTGAGACTCGCCCCTACTTTCTTCTATCGCGACGGCGCTATTTCGTCACGAAGACGGTCTGCGTGGGATAGGCAAGTTCGATCCCCTCCTCTGCAAAGCGCCTGAAAATCTCCAGGTTGATCGCCTGCTGGGCATCTATGAAGACACTGTAGTCAGACGTCACCATATAGTAGACGATCTCAAAGTTCAGAGAAAAATCCCCATACGCCTTGAAGTGCGCCCGGCCGAAGCGCGTCTGAGGCTGGGCCTCGATGATCTCCTGCACAATCCCGGGGATCTCGACCAGTTTCTCGTAGGGTGTCTGGCAGGTCACGCCAAGCGTGAACAGCGCACGGCGCTCGTCCATGCGCCCATAGTTGCGGATGCGGCTGCTCAGCAGGTCGGAATTGGAGAAGACGAGTTGTTCTCCGGTGAGACTACGGACGCGCGTGCTCTTGAGGCCGATGTGCTCCACCGTGCCCGCGTACTCACCCACGGTGATGGAATCCCCGATGACAAAGGGCTTGTCCAAGACAATGGAAAGGGATGCGAACAAATCGCCCAGGATGTTCTGCACAGCGAGTGCGACGGCAATGCCGCCGATCCCCAGGCTGGCGATCAGCGCGGTCACCTCGACGCCGGGGATGTTGTCCAGTGCCAGGAGCACGGCCACCGTCCAGAGAATCCCCTTCCCGACGTAGCCCAACATGTTCACCGTCGTGGCGGCAGCGCAATCCTCCTCGACCTGCTCCTTCGCCGGCCGAGAAACCAGGTAATCAATCACACCGCTGCCCCACAGCGCAACCTGCACCCAGAACAGAGTCACCAGAACGGTGTGGATGCCAGATTCGACCGCGGGTAGCGTGAGGACAAGGGAGCCGGCGGCTATCGAAACCGCAACCAGGAACAGGTACCAGGTGCGGCCGAACAAGTTAACGACGAGATCGTCCATGTCCGTCTCGGTCTTTTTGACCCAGGCGAGCATCCCACGGGACAAAATGCGCTTCAAGACGATCAAGACCAGAAAGACAAATACTGCAACCGCCAGGGCCAGAAGCCAGGTCGCCAGTGTGTTTCCCCAGAGAGTTCGCTCTAGAATGTCCATAGCACCGCCTGCAGGACGTCGGTCAGGCTTTGTCGCAGATCAGTCGCGCCGATGTTTCGCTCCATAGCAAGGCCCTCCCAGAAGAATCCAAAGAGTCTGCAACCATTGTAAACCTTATACACTCCTCCGTCAAGTCACAGTTGACATACTTCCCATTTTGGGTACACTATCGTAGTGAAAGCCATCTTTACTTCGACTGGAGGTTACTACTCAGGGGTACTCAGATTTACCTTCCCGAAAGCTCCAACGGGCCGAGTTTTGTCAAGATTCTGGTCATGTGACAGATTTGGGTCTATCTGACAGTTAACTTTTAGCTTTCAGGAAGGTAGCCTGAGCAGTTACGACTGGAGACTGATTGGAGGACCAAACCGTGAAAGAACATCCATCTTTTGAAAAACTGGTCACACGTCTGGACGACCTGCTGGCCCCTTGCCTGGCGCAGGATTGGCCCAACCTGCCAGCGGACCGGGCCGAGGGGGTCTACGTGTACGGGCACGACGGGCGGCGCTACCTCGACTTCCTGGCTGGCTTCGGCGCTTGCAACGTGGGACACAACCACCCGCGCGTCGTGGCGGCTGCTCGCGAGGAGATGGAACGAATGGTCCACGCACCCGTCGGGGTGATCGCCCACGAGCCAGTGCTGCGGCTGGCATGGGAATTGGGGCGGATCACGCCCGGCCACGCTGACATGTTCTTCTTCGGCAACAGCGGGTCCGAGGCAGTCGAAGGGGCGCTCAAACTGGCCCGCTACGTGACGGGACGGCGCGGCATCATCGCCTTCCTAGGCGGGTTCCACGGGCGCACGCTGGGGACTACGACAGTCACCACCTCCAAGGCGCAGTATCGTACCGGGCACGGGCCGTTCCTGCCCGACGTGTACTTCGCCCGTTTTCCCTACCCCTATCGCTCATCTGCCCCCGACGAGGAGACGTGCGCGCGGGAAGCGCTGGAGGACATCGAGCGACTGTTCGAGCACGTCATCGCGCCCGAGGACGTGGCCGCCTTGCTGGTCGAGCCGATCCAGGGGGAGGGAGGCTACGTGGTGCCGCCGCGCAGTTGGCTGGTCGCGCTGCGCGAGATATGCAACCGGTACGATATCCTGCTCATCTTCGACGAGGTGCAGACCGGCTTCGGTCGCACCGGCGAGTGGTTCGCGGCCCAGGCGTTCGGCGTGGAGCCGGACGTGCTCTGCTTGGCCAAGGGCATCGCCAACGGCTTCCCGCTGGGCGCGACGGCGGCACGCCGGGAGATCATGGGCCGGTGGGGAGCAGCGTCGCACGGCACCACCTGCGGTGGCAGCCCCATCTCCTGCGCTGCGGCCCTGGCGACGTTGGACGTGATCCGCGAGGAGAACCTGCTGGAGGCCGCCCGCGTGCAGGGCGGCCTTATGCTGGAGGCACTGCGCGAGTTGCAGGCGGAATCGCCCATCGTCGGGGACACGCGAGGCGTGGGAATGATGATCGCCGTCGAGTTCATCAAGCCCGGCACCGACAAAGAGCCCAACCCCAAGGTCGTCCGCCGCGTCCTCGAACGTGCGCTCGAAGGCGGGCTGTTGCTCTACCCCTGCGGCCACTGGACCCAGACGATCCGCCTCATCCCCCCGCTGACCATCACCCGCGAGCAAATGGATGAAGGGCTGGCGATCTTCCGCCAGGCAGTGCTGGCCGAATCGGCCTAGAAGAGGCGTCGTTTTTGTCTCTGCTGAGGATTTGTGCTATACTCTATTTGTAACAGCGGAACAGCCTAAGGTTAAGGAGGTGTCCAAATGGCTCGCTCAACGATTGAAGTACCCTGGGACGTAGAGTTTCCCCAAACCTGCGCTCGCTGTACTGCCCCGGCCGCAAAGACGATGCGCATCCAGCGCCAGAGGCCATCGGCACAGAATTGGTTCCTCTGGTTCGGCTTCATTGGAGCAGCCATCGCTGGTGCAAAAAAAGGTGGCTCCTTGCGTTTCGAGATTCCCTACTGTGAGGATTGCCACCGACAAGACCGCATTCTCCTGTGGGCTACCTGGGCTGCGGCGCTGCTGGGTCTGTTGTTCCTATGTGGCTTCCCCACGCTTGCCGGCCAGCTCGAGGATGAGACGGCCGACGTGGTGGGCGCGCTAGGCATAATGTTGGGTGCACCAACCCTGCTCATCGCCGCGCCGGTGTTGGCGATTGTCCGCTCGGCCCACCGGGCGGTGCACATCAAGCGCGTTGATGAGCGCAGCGAGAGCATCCGCCTGGCCTTCCGCAGCCAGCCCTACTTCGAACGGTTCCGGCAGCACAACCTGGAGCGGATCGTATCCTTTGTGCTGCGCCATGGCAAGCAACTGCCCATCCCACCGGATCAGGCCATCGCGGTCGTCAGTCGGAGCATTGACGAGCAGGAGCCGCGCTCGCCGGACAGTCTCAAGGGTTATTTCGAGCGCGGGCAATTGTACTTGCAGGCCAGGATGTACGACTACGCCCTCGCCGACCTGGACTGGGTGGTCGGGGTGACCGGCTTCGAGAATCCGTACTTCCTGGAGGCGCAGTTCTTCCGCGGCCAGGTGCACATGCAACTGGGCAACAGCATGCAGGCCCAAACCGACCTGGAGAACTACGTGAAGGCGTCGAGCGACCGTGCCAGAGTGCGACAGGCAAAGCGGTGGCTCAAACAACTGAGGCGCGCTTAAGGGAGGTAGAAATGGACGAGCCTCGCAGGCCAGCAATCGAAGGACGCCACCCGGATGACGCAGCCCGAGACTACATCGCCGGGCGGGTGAAAGAGGGTGTGTCCCGAGAGGCCATCGTGCAGGAACTGATCCAGCGCGGTTACGAACAGGCCATTGCCAGAGATATGGTCGGCGGGGTCGCGCAGAAGCAGGCCTCCTCCGTTCGCAAGTCCGGTCTAATCTACCTCATCGTCGGCCTCATCATCACAGCCATTTCTCTGGCACTGACCATTGCCAGTTACAGTGACGCCGCCGAGCAGGGTGGAAACTACTACGTCTGCTGTGGGGTGATACTGTTTGGCTTGTATCTGACCTTTCGCGGTGTCCGGCAGTTGGTGAGCGGGCGCGGGGTCAAGTAACCCGCCAGCACCAGCAACAATTGACCATACCGTTCGTTTCATCGTGACCTCCTGTGCTCGATGCTGGGTACTGGATATTGGATACTGGATACTTGATGCTGGATACTGGGCACTCGGGGCTGCGCTCCTCACCTTCAGCCGACTCAGGGCCAATCCAGGGAGTGGACGGTCTTCCAATCGTTATCCTCCCACACCCGCAGGGAGGCCGTGTCGCTCTGGTTGCCCCAGACCGGGTCGCTGCGCCCCCAGTAGAGGTTGAACTCCGTATCCGTGTCGGCCTCTGCACCCGCGTCGGCCTTGGTCCACACGCGGACACTGGCATCAGCAGGCAGGACGAAGCCAGTAGGGAAGAAATAGGCATGGTCGTCGCCATCGGTGAGCAGCCAACCGGACATGTCCTGACTGCCAGGCCCCTGGTTCTTAATCAGAACGTATTCGTCCAAAGTATCCCCTGAGGGGTTCTCCACGTGGTCGATATACAGGGAAGGGGTTGGCGTCGGCGAAGGAGTGTCAGTTGGAGTTGGCGTATCTGTCGGGATTGACGTCGCCTGGAGAGTGCCGGTCGGAGTCGGGGTTGGCGTCGGTGACGGAGTCAACGTTGGCGTCGCCGACGCTGGCTGTGGTGTCTGGGTTGGAGTTGGTGGTTCCGTCGGAGTCGAGGCCGGTGATGGCACCGCCGTCGGTGTAGGTACGGGCGACTGTGTAGTTGGAGTCGGTGCGGGCGATTGTATGGGGGTGGCCGGCAAGGGCGTCTCAGTGGGGCGCGGGGTACTGACGGGCGTCGGTGTCGGCGTGTGAGCGTCAGTGCCAACGGCGGCAGAGGTACGCGTGACCGTCCGCCTTGGCCCGGAGGTATGGGTGGGCGCGGGTCCGGCCTGGCGAGGACTCATGCTGCCCCAGAGATACGATGAGATAGAGCAGCAGGAGCAGGCCAGGCAGCCGATGAAAAAAAGGAGCACCTGGAGCTCGAGCCAGGAAACGGACAGACCGCCCCTGATGGGAAGGACGACCCTCCTTTCATCGAGCCGGCGCAGAAGGGAAACAATGACGCTATTGCGACCACTCATCTCATTCTCGACTCAGCAACGCTGCTCGCTGTGGGGTTACCCATTTTTGCCTCTGCCGGACGCGGGTTGCTGGTCGTTCTATTGTACGCGATTTCCTGTTGCTGGCAACTTACCCCCAAGGGACAATCAGCCGGCGGAGGTTCCCCACAGCAGCCCACCATACAGAGCAGGATTAACAGAATTAGTAACTGCTCAGGCTACCTTCCCGAAAGCTAAAAGTTAACTGTCAGATAGACCAAAATCTGCCACATGACCAGAATCTTGACAAAACTCGGCCCGTTGGAGCTTTCGGGAAGGTAAATCTGAGTACCCCCTGAGTAGTAACGCCCGGCCAAGACCAGCAACACTCTAGCGAGAGAGCACCGCGTCAACGGATACAGACAAATCCAAAAATTCTGCGAATCCTGCTCTTGTACCGCTTATGACGACTCTCACCCTGAGTAGTTGCTCCTGGGGTATCTAATGCTCGGGTAGCAATCCCCTACTCATCGGGAAGGTCATTTCCACTATAAGGTTCTGTCCATTAACAACTTCGCACTCTCGACCACGGTGCAGAATCACTGAAACACTGAAGGAATGAAACCACTGAAAGAGCCGTCAATTCGCGAGTCGCTTGATTTCCAGCGCCTATCGTCCCTGCTCAACCCCTCAGTGCCCTCACTATCATCAGTGCTTCAGTGCATCAGCGGTTCAAATTCTCGCCTCTGCCGAATGCCGGTCGCTGGTCGCTGGTCGCACCCTTAAGGTAAAGGAAAAGACACTCCCCCGCCCCACCTCGCTCTCCACTCCCACCCGCCCGCCGAGTTTTTCCACAATGCGCCGCACGATGGACAGCCCCAGCCCGTGCCCTTCCGCGCGAACCTGGTCGAGCCGCGTGAACGGAATGAATAACCGGGCCTGAGCCTCTGGCGTCAGGCCAGCGCCGTTGTCGCGTACCCAAAAACGCACCATACCGTCCGATTGCGCCGTCGCGCCCAACTCCACGCGCGCCGGCCGCCCGCCATACTTGAGCCCGTTGCTGAGATAGTTGACCCACACCTCTTCGACCCACATACCGTAGCCCAGCGCTACCGGCCAGGTATCAGGCAAGATGACCTCGGCCTGGCTCTCCTCGATCATACCGGCCAATCGCTGCATCGCCTCGGCCACGATGCTCGCCATGTCCAGCGGCCTCATCTTCACTTCCATCTTCCGCACTCCGGCCAGCAGCAACAACCCGTCAATGATGCGGCCCATCTTGTGCCCGTTCCGCACTATCAGGTGCAGGTAGCGGCGCAATTCCTCGTCTGGTATCTCCGCATAATCCTGTTCCAAAACCCCCGCAAAGCCGACGATACTGGACAGAGGAGCCTTGAGGTCATGGGCCACGGTGTGGGCAAAGGCGTCCAGTTCCTCATTACGCGCTTGCAGTTGGACGGTACGTTGCCGTAGTGCCTGGAAAAGCCGTGCGCTCGCGATGGCGGCAGCAGCGAGGGGAGCCAACACCTCCAGCCACACGAGATCGGCGGGCGAAAACGGCTCCTGCTTCTTGTTAACCACCTCCAGGACGCCAACGGCGATTTCCCTCACGAGAAGCGGTACAGCGACGAGGTCACGGGTGTGGAACCCGATCTGCTCACCCACCTCGCGGTAGAAGCGGGGGTCGGCATACGCGTCGGGCACAAGGACCGATTGCCTATGTTGAAACGCCCAACCGACGATGCCCTGTCCGGATTCCATCCGTATCCCCACCAGACGCTCCGTACCGCTCCCGGAAGCCGCCCGGCATGCGAGACTCTCGTCCTGACCTCGCAGCCAGATGGATGCCCCCTCTGCATCCATCTCGACCATAACGATCTGCATAACACGCTGCAGCACGCTGTCCAGGTTGAGCGTGGATAGGAGGACCCTCCCTGCCTCGATCAGACGCTCCATCCTCCGCTGCTGGAGACGCTCGGCCAGTCTCCAGCCGAGAAGCGTCTTCACGCGGGCCAGCAACTCAACGGTATGAACCGGCTTGGAGAGATAATCGTTCGCTCCCGCCTCTAGCGCCTTCAGCCGGGTGTCGGAATCGTCCTGCACGGTGAGGAAGACAACGGGCAGGCGTGCGAAGCGCTCGTCGGCTCGCAGGCGGCGCAGGAGCGTCAGGCCGTCAATGCCGGGCATCATCAGGTCAAGCAACAACAAGTCCGGCATAGGGGCCCTGCGCTCCGCCCCTGCCACGAGGCGATTCCAGCCGCTTATCCCATCGCCGCACGACTCGACCTGGTAACCCTGGGAGGAGAGGATATCTGTCAAGGTCCTGACGAGGGCAAGGCTGTCGTCAACAATTAGAATTCTAGCGTCCATTACTTCTTCCTGGGAAGACTCCTGACGTTATTATATCGCCTCCGCCCCAAAACAACAACTCCACTGCCCGCGGGGATTTCGAATATCAAGCAGCGCCTTGCATGCGCCGTCCCCGAGACGGGGACTTTGAGCATAACCCACCCACCACCGGGTGCTCACGGCGGTACGCGCCGCCCTGGAAGAGGCGGCGAATGATGCCTCCATTCTATCAGAAAACAGGGAACAGCACAATGGGAGAGGGGTACCACAGGGGCAGCGGTGGGGAACGCGATTCTAGGATGTTTCTACCGTTTGGTATACCCGTTTGTTACCTTCACCTTGTACAATGACAACATCGGCCATGCGGGTCGGTATGTTTACTATTGTCAACGGAGATCTCATTCATGGACTATGTATGCGATACTCGCTCGACATCCCCAACTCACCCGTTGGCGGGTGACTACATCGCTTGGCCAAATCGGCGGGCGTTTCCTGGCGTGTTCACGCGCCGGTGATACGCCCGTTTTGCGTCGTGGGTAAGCGGCCCTGGAAGGAGGAGTTCGATGGACAAGAGATCACGCACTAAAGGAGAGCACGCCCTCCCGGTTCGTGAAAGAAGACTTTTTGCCCAGATCATGTCATGCTTCAGCAAGCAAGGAGGAAAGGTGATGAAAAAGGGAAAAACTCTGGCCTGGAAACTGTTATTTTCACTGATGATTTTGTCCGTGCTCATGCCAGTCGGCTTGTTTGTGGGACCGGTGCGCGTGGCCCGGGCCGACACCACAACGACGCTCTATTCTACAAATATGGATTCGTATATCCGCCAGGATAGTGCTGGCTCAAACTATGGCGATGATGACCGCATGTACGTCCGTTCCTACCGAAGTTGTTTTTTATGGTGGTGTACAAACTATAATAGACGTTCCTTTGTCCGGTTCAATGTTTCCATCCCCTCAAACGCTACCATCATCTCCGCTCGACTGCGCCTGTATATGGATGAGAGTCCAGGCAACCGCACCTATCAAGCATTTAGAGTCACACAGAACTGGTCCGAGGGCAGCATCCGCTGGAACAACCAACCCAACCCGGCCGGCGCAGCCACAGCCTCGATCAACACCGGCACCAGCACGGGCTGGAAAGAATGGGATGTCACCAGTGATGTTCAGAACTGGTACAACAACCCAGGTGGTTTTCCTCTTTATGGTTGGATGATCCGCGATGCATCAGAAAATAGCAGATCGAGCCGCCAGAGCCGTTTCCGCGCTAGCGAGTACACCGGCACGAGCAATGATCCGCGCCTGATCATCGTTTACAACCGCCCCCCGAATACTCCTTCGTTGGCCTCGCCAGACGATGGTGCTTACACCAACAATAACCCACCTCCCATCCTCCAGTGGACTGCCGCCACCCCCTCCGATCCTGATGGCGACCCCACGACTTACGAGGTTCGGATTGATGGTACTGACGGTACCTGGAACAACGTTGGTACGTCGACCAGCTACACTGCTAGCGGGTTAGGGGATGGTCCCCATACTTGGGAGGTGCGAGCCTGCGACGACCGGATCTGCGGCGACTCCACCGGCACTCGGGACCTAATTGTGGATCTCGACACCCCGGCTGTTCCTGGCCACCTCTACGAGGGTACCCCTGACCAGGACTATTACCCCAGCACCGACTATGACCTGGACATCGACTGGCCGAGCGTGAGTGATACCGGGTCTGGTATCAACTACGAACTGGAGCGGTGTGTCAACGGCGGGACGAGCGGCTCTTGCACCGATCCCGGCGACTGGACCAACGTCTACAGCGGCGATAACACCAATTATAACGACGTAGACTTCTCTTCCTTCTTTAGCGACGACGATTTCATCGAATACCGGGTGCGCGCCGTCACTGGGGCGGGCAACCCCAGTGGCTGGCAGCCTTCCGACGGCGTGCTCATTGATGCCGAAAGCCCCGCCCAGGTCGGCGGCGTGGGTGAAGGTGTCGTGGTCGGCACCGATGAAGATTGGAACCGGCTCAATGACTACTACGTCTACTGGAACACCGTCCTGGATACCGGTTCCGGCATCTCCTACGAAGTGCAGCGCAGCGTCAACGGTGGTTCGCCAACGGACGTTGATACTACTGTGCCTCCTGGAGTGACCTGCGAGCCCCATTCCGGTCGCTGCTGGGTTGGCGACCCCGTAAGTCACCCGAATACGAGCTTTATCACCTATATGGTACGGGCGGTCAACGGCGTGGGCAACACCGGCTCCTGGTCCGCCTCCTCAGACGGCATCACCATTGACTCGTCCGAACCCGAATCCAGCGTCGCCACTGGCATCGGTGGCATCCCGTACACTCCACCCGCGGGCGCCAATCCCTGGCCCGGCTATATCAATGGCTACGCCAGTGATCCCGGCGGCTCCGGCGTGGCCCAGGTCCACGTCCGCATCCAGGATGATGAAACTGGCCAGTACTGGAGCGGTAGCGACTGGAATGGCACGGCAACCTCGTGGGTGAGGACTACAACAACCTCCTGGGTCTATGGCTTTGCAGAGCCCAACCTGACCGACGGCCACACCTATCTCGTAGAGTCGCGCGCCAGCGACGTGGCCGGCAACATCGAGAGCTCCTACGGCAGCGGCAGCTTTATGTACGCCGCTACTGCGCCGGAAGCGCCGGTCGTTACCTCTACGACCCACCTCGATCCGGACACCTGGTATAACAACGACCGACCCTCCTTTCAGTGGAGCGAGCCCGACAGCTTTTTCGACCTGGGTGGCTATAGCTTCCTCCTCGATACGTATCCGTACAACATCCCGGACACAGTCATAGAGACCAACGCCACCACCTACGACTATGCCGCCAGGCCTGACGGCGAATGGTACTTTCATGTGCGGGCGGTGGACGTCATCGGACAGGGGGGGGCGACCGGCCACGTGCGGGTGCGGATTGATACCACCACCCCACAGGCCCCCGCCGAGGTGACCGAGGGTAGCCCCGACGTGGAGTGGGACGCGGACGGCGACATCATCGTCCATTGGAGCGGCGTGCCCGACACCGGCTCCGGCATCGAATACGAAGTGGAGCGCTGTGTCAACGGCGGCGCTTGCTCCGACCCCGGCGACTGGACCTCCGTGGATACCGGCCTCGCCGGCACCAGCTACCACGATAACCCCGGCGGCTATACCGACGAGGACACCGTGCGCTACCGCGTGCGCGCCACCAATCACACCTACCTCGTCGCCCTGTCCGGGGGCTGGACCGACTCCGATGGCATGACGATTGACAGCATCCCGCCTGAGCAACCCGGCGGGGTCTTTGAGGACGCCAGCAACGAACCGGACCGCGACTATCACAGCGTGGCCAATGGCTCGGTCATTGTCCATTGGGACACCGTGGCCGACACCGGCTCCGGCATCACCTACCGCCTGGAGAAACAGATCAACACCGGTGGCTGGGACCTCGTCGCCGAGGGCCTCACCGTCAACTCGTGCCCCGATTCCGGCTCCTATAGCGACGGCGACGAGATCGTCTACCGCGTCACCGGCGTCAACGGCGTGGGCCGCGAGAGTGCCCCGCGCGAATCTGACGGCTTTATGATTGACACCGACATGCCCACCTGGCCCGAGTGGGTGCGCGAGGGCGATCCCGTTCTCGATTGGGATTACGACGATGATGGTGCGTTCACCGTCTACTGGGACGACGTGCTCGACACCGGCTCCGGCATCACCTACCGCCTGCAAAAGAGCATAAACGACGGCGGATGGCAACTGGTAGTGCCGGAAAACATTGATGGCACAAGCCAAGATGACACCAATTCTGGCATCAGCGACGGCGCATCCATCCGCTACCGCGTCACCCCGGTCAACGGCGCGGGCACTGAAGGCCCTTATCGCCTATCCGACGGCATCATCATAGACCTGGATACGCCCCAGTCCCCGGCCTGGATTTACGAGAACGACCCCGATGTGGACTTTGACACCGACGGCGCGGTCTGGGTCAACTGGGCCGCCGTGCCTGACAGTGGCTCCGGCATCACCTATGAGCTGCAAAAGCAGGTCACGCCTCCTGGTGGGTGGACTACTGTTGATCCTGCACTGGCGGTCACCAGCTACAACGACACCGCCACCTACCCCGACGAGACCTTTATCGAATATCGAGTCATCGCCCACAACAGCGTGGGACGCTCCAGCGCGGCCAGGGCCTCCGACGGCGTGCGCGTGGACACCGGCACTCCCGGCAGGCCCAGCGGTGTGGGCGAAGGAGACGTCGTCGGCAGCGACGATGACTTTGACCGGGACAACACCTTCTTTGTCTATTGGACGGGCGTCTCGCCCACGGCCAACGGCGACCAGATCTATTACACTATCGAGCGCAACGTCAACGGCAGCGGCTGGACGTTAGCCGTGACCGGCCTGACCGCCACCTCCTGGGACGACCCCCAGGCCTACTCCAACGGTGACCAGATCGCCTATCACGTCATCGCCATTAACGGGGCCGGCACATCTGGGTCAGCATCGGTCGAGTCCGACGGCATCACGATTGACACCGGCCGGCCCAACTCGGAGATACAGACCTCCGGCTATTACAACGCCGTCTCCTGGCCCGACGAGGTTGAGGGCACTGCCTCTGACGACTATTCCGAGGTAGCGTTGGTCGAGATAACGATCTATGACAGCCGCGATGATCTGTGGTGGAACGGCACCGCCTGGCAGGGGAGTGAGATCTGGTTGACGGCCAGCGGCACCACCAACTGGACCTACCCCCTGGCCGATAGCAACCTGACCGACGATCACGCCTACAACCTCTCCTCACGGGCCACGGACAACGCCGGTAACGTCGAAACCAGCCTCGGTACCAGCAGCTTTATCTTTGCCGATAGCGGCCCCGAAGCGCCGGTCGTCTCCTCCCCTACTACACATCCCGACGAGGACACCTGGTACAACAACAACGCCCCGGCCTTCACCTGGACCACGCCCGGCGGCCCGGCGCCCATCGTCGGCTACTCCTACGTGCTGGACCAGAACCCCGGCACCACCCCTGACGCCGTGGTGGATACCACCGGCAACACGCGCAGCTACACCGGTGTCGCCGACGGCACGTGGTACTTTCACGTGCGGGCGCTGGACAACGCCGGCACCTGGGGCCCGGCCGGCCACTACCGCATCAACGTAGACACCATCAACCCGCCCGCGCCCGATGAGGTCACCGACGAGAGCCCGGACGTAGACTATGACTTTGATGGCAGCATCACCGTCTACTGGACGGCCGTGCCCGACACCGGCTCCGGCATCTCCTATATCGTCGAGCGGCAGATTGGCGCCGCGGCGTGGACCGTCCTCAGCGACACGGTGCAGAGCACCTGGTATCTGGACCCCGACACCGGCTATGTGGACGGCACTTTCATCCGCTATCGCGTCTCGGCGCGCAACGGCGTTAACCTCACCGGCCCGACTACCAATTCCGACGGCTTTACCGTGGACAGCGACGCCCCCGGCACGCCGGCCTGGGTCACCGAGAACCAACCCGATCCGAACGACGAGGACTATGACCCCGATGGCTCGGTGCGCGTCTACTGGGCTGCCTCCAATGACACCGGCTCCGGCCTCTCCTACCGGCTGGAACGCCAGGTGACCGTCGGCGGCATCCCCGGCGGTTGGCTTGAGATTGCCAGTGGGCTCACGGGCACCTCCTACGACGACCCGCTGACCCACGGTGATGACCATTTTGTCGAGTACCGCGTCACCGCAGTCAACGGCGTGGGCAGCTTTAACCCGCCAGCGACCTCCGACGGCATCCTCATTGACACCGACACCCCCGCCGCGCCGGCCGAGGTCACCGAGGACAGCCCCGATATTGACTGGAGCGTTGACGGCAGCGTCACCGTTTTCTGGAGCGGCGTGAGCGGCACCGGCACCGGCATCACCTATGAATTGTGGAAGCAGGTCAACACCGGCGCGTGGAACGAGGTGGTCAGCGGCCTGCCCAGCAGCACCACCAACCACCCCGACAGCGGGAGCTACAACGACGGTGATACCGTTCGCTACCGCGTGCGCGCCACCAACGGCGTGGGCACTCGTGGCGGCTGGCGCGAGTCGGACGGCATGACCATTGATAGCAGTACCCCGGCGGCCCCGGGCTGGGTGCGCGAGGAGAACCCCGACGTTGACTACGACGCCAACGGCGCACTGACCGTCTACTGGGCCGCCGTGGCCGACACCGGCTCCGGCATCGCGTACAACCTGGAGCGCTGTGTGGATGGCGGCTTGACCGGCGCTTGTACCAGCAGTTGGGACTCTGTGGCTATGGGCATCGCCAACACCTACTACTACGCCGGCCAGACCTGGCCCGATGGCACGACGATACGGTATCGCGTCACAGCCGTCAACGGCGTCGGCACTCCCGGCAACCCCGCTCCCTCCGATACCTCCGACGGCGTCACCGTGGATGACCAGGACCCCGACCCACTCACCGGCGTCGGTGAGGGGGACGTAATCGGCACTGATGACGTCTTTGACCAGGACAACGCCTTCTATGTTTTCTGGGACGCCGTGACCAATACCGGCTCCGGCATCACCTATGACATCCGAAGGAGCCTGAACTGGAGCAACTGGGCCCTGGTCGCCAGCGAAGTCTCGACTACCTCCTGGGAGAACCTCATGCCCTACTCCAACGGCGACTTTGTGCGGTACCAGGTGCGCGCCGTCAGCGGCGTGGGATTGCCAGGTGGTTGGTCGCCTGCCTCCAGCGGCATCACGCTGGACTTTGCCCTGCCCGACTCAGCGGTAACCACCAGCGGCTTCTATAACCTGTTCAACTGGCCTGACTTCATCTACGGCACGGCCAACGACAGCCCGTCCGACGTGGCCTTTGTGGACATCAGCATCCAACGGCAGTTCGATAGCCAGTACTGGAACGGCACTGACTGGCAGGCCGGCGAGGCCTGGGTGCGGGCCACCGGCACCATCAACTGGCAGTACGCCTTTACGCCCGACGACGGCGAGACCTACGACATCCGCTCCCGTGCCACCGACAACGCCGGCAACGTCGAGGTCACCTTCGGCGTGGGCAGCTTTACCTACTCAGAGGGTGGTCCGGATGCCCCTGTGATCTCGTCGCCCACACATCCGGATGAAGCGACCTGGCACAATAACAACGATCCCACTCTCAACTGGACGACACCGTCCAGCGGTGCGGGCATTCGGGGTTACTCCTACCTGCTAAACCACAGCGCCACCACCGTGCCCGATGGCATCATTGAGACCTACGAGAACACCGTTAGCCTCACCGACCTGGACGACGGCACCTGGCACTTTCACGTCCGTGCCCAGGACAACGCCAACAACTGGGGCGACGCCGATCACTTCCAGGTGAACATTGATACCACCGCCCCCGCCGCGCCGGACGAGATCACCGAAGAGAGCCCCGACGTGGACTGGGACCCCGACGGCGACGTCACCGTATACTGGAGCGCGGTGAGCGACACCGTCAGCGACATCACCTATCGCCTGGAACGCAACCTCAACGGCGTCGGCGGCTGGGAACTGGTCGCCGAAGGGCTGGCCGTCACCGAGTATGCCGACGCCGGCTATGCCAACGGCGATAATGTCCTCTACCGCGTGCAGTCCTCCGACGAGGTTGGCCTGACGAGCGGGTGGACCGAGTCGGACGGCGTGACCTTTGATCTGACCACGCCGCCAGCACCGGCCAACGTTGGCGAAGGCGACGTTGCCGGAACCGACGATGACTGGGATCAAGATAACAACTTCTTCGTCTTCTGGGACGCCGTGACCGGCGCGCCCTCTGGCATCACCTATAGCATTGAGCGCAGCCGCAACGGCGGCGCCTGGGAAGAGATGGTCACTGGTCTGATAGTGACTCAGTGGGAGGATCCTACGTCCTACTCCAGTGGCGAGAACGTCGCCTACCAGGTGACCGCCCACACCGGCGCGGGTCGCAGCAGCACCGCCTCAGATCCCTCCGATGGCCTGACGCTGGACTTTGTGCGGCCTGACTCGGTCGTCGAGACCAACGGCTACTACAATAACTTCACCTGGCCGGGCCACATCCAGGGCACCGCCAGCGACAGCCTGTCCGACGTGGACTTTGTGGAGATCAGCATCCAGCGATCCGGCGGCATGTACTGGAATGACACTGGCTGGCAGACCGGCGAGGCCTGGCTGGAGACCATAGGCGCGTCCAACTGGCAGTACGACTTTGCTCCCGAAGACGGTGAGACCTACACCGTGCGGTCGCGAGCCACGGACAACGCCGGCAACGAAGAAACGACGCTGGGCACCAGCACCTTCAACTACGCCTCCACCGGGCCAGGCGCGCCGGAGGTCTCATCGCCCACCCACACGGACGAGGGCACCTGGTACAACGACAGCAATCCCACCTTCGAGTGGACCGCGCCGCCCAGTGGATCAGGCATCTCGGGCTACTCTTACGTGCTGGATCAGGCACCCGACACCGAGCCGGACCTCTCTGCCGACACCAGCGGCAACAGCCGCCACTACACCAACGTGGCCGATGGTACCTGGTACTTCCACGTGCGGGCGCTGGACAACGCCGGTAACTGGGGGTCGCCCGATCACTTCCAGGTGAACATTGACACCACCAACCCGCCCGCGCCCGACGAGGTCACCGAAGAGAGCCCCGACGTGGACTGGGACGCCGACGGCGATATCACCGTATACTGGAGCGAGGTCAGCGACACCTCGGACGTGACCTACATCCTGGAACGTAGCACCAACGGCGGCGGGACGTGGGAAGAGGTGGCGACGGGGCTCACGACCGCTTCCTACCTCGATCCGGTCACGCACGGCGACAATGTCAGGGTCCTCTACCACGTACGTGCGGTGGACGCAGTGAACCTGACCGGGCCGTGGACACAGTCCAATGGCGTGACGATAGACAGCGAGACACCCGCACAGCCCGCTGGCCTGGGCGAGGGCGACATCGTCGGCACCGACGACGCCTGGGATGAGGACAATACCTTTTACGTCTTTTGGGATGAGGTCGCCAACACCGGCTCTGGCATCCGTTACACCATCGAGCGCAGCGTGGACGGCGGCGCGTGGGAGGTGGTTCAGGCCGACTATGTCCAGACCTTCCTGGAAGACCCACATGTGTTTGCTGATGGCGAGATTGTCCGATACCAGGTCACCGCGGTCAACGGCGTGGACACCGTGGGGCCGGTCTCGGCGGTCTCAAGCGGGATCACACTGGACTTCACCGCGCCCGATTCGGCCATAGAGACCGTCGGCACCTACGGCCCGGTGAGCTGGCCCGGCCACGTCGCCGGCACGGCTGACGATACCACCTCGGGCGTGAGCAGCGTCCACATCACTCTCCAGCGAGTCTCCGATGGCTATTACTGGAACGGTGGTGCCTGGGTAGCCACTCTGCAGTGGCTGGTCACCAGCGGAACCACTGCTTGGACCTACGACTTTGCGCCCGAAGACGGCGAACACTACAGCGCGCAGTCCCGCGCTACCGATGCCGCCAGGAACGTCGAGATCAGTTATGGCGTGAGCACCTTCGACTATACCACCAGCGAACCAGATTCGGCGATCAATACCAGCGGCCTCTATGTGGGCGCCGACTGGCCAGGGCAAATCGAGGGTGTGGCCTGGGCGCCTATGGCCGCGCTGGACCATGTGGACCTCACCCTCCAGCGCACGTCCGACGGCCTCTACTTTGACGGCACAAGCTGGGCTGACACGCCCACCTGGCTACGGGCCGCCGACGCCAACCCGTGGACGTTCGCCTTTACACCCGACGACGGCGAGACCTACGTGGTCGAATCGCGCGCCACCGATATGACGGGCAACATGGAAACCTCTTACGGCACAGGTAACTTCAGTCACGATGTCGCCGCGCCGGAAATCGAGACCGTGAACGTCACCTCAGACGGAACCTATTTCTACAACCCCGGCCTGGATACCGACAGCGGCACGGTCTACTTTAACAGCGAACCGGGCGAGGGCGCCGACCAGGCGCTGACGGTGGACATCACCTTCGCCGAGCCGCACCCGGCCAGCATGGCGTCCGCGACTGCCTTTGGCGACACACCGGCATTAGACACCGCTGCACCATGGTCGGTTGAGTACTCGGTGGAAGCCTACGTGGGGACGCAAACGGACGCGCTCTTCACCGTGGCCGACACCCTGGGCCTGACCGACACGACCACAATCAACTTTGTGCAAGACAACCTGCCGCCCGACTCGGAGGCTAGCATCGCCGACGATGCTACCAACACCCCGCCCGTTGTGATCGACTGGGAGACCAACGACAACGCCAGCGGTGTGTACGAGACCCACTTGTGGGTCAAGTACCAACCCATCGGCGACTGGACTGACACCGGTCTTTCTATGACGGGGGTCAGCGGCAGCTTTCTCTACACCCCCACGTCGGGCAGTGGCACCTACTACTTTGCCACGGTTGCCGTGGACAACGTGGGCAACGTGCAATCCACACCCACCGGCTTCGGCGACGATCGGATCGACTTCGACGACATCTCGCCCGAGTCCTCTATGAACGCGCCTACGTACGCCATCGTGTCGCCCATCGTCATCACCTGGACGGCCTCGCATGATGCCAAGTTCACCTACCTATACTATCGCTACGGCGAGACAGGGGATTGGCATGATGTGACCTTCTCCTCGGCCAAGAGCGGCACTTTTGAGTTCGAGCCGACCGAAGGCGATGGTCACTACTACTTTGCCACAGTCTCGATGGACGATGCCGGCAACGCCGAGGCTATCCCGCTCAATGGCAAGGCCCTGACCATCTACGATACCACGCCGCCAGTCTCTGAAGCCACCTCACCACCCGAGTGGGGCGATTTCGAGTTCACCGTCGAGTGGATGGGAGACGACACTGCCGTGGGCTCCGGGATTGCCTTCTTTGACGTGCAGGTCAAAGTCGAGGGGGACGGCGAGTGGAACGATTGGATCACCCACACCCTTGAGACATCGGCCGTGTACACCGCCACTTACGTGGGTGAGCCCGACGCCATCTATCACTTCCGCAGCCAGGCCACCGACAACGCCGGCCACGTAGAAGACTGGCCGACAGACCCAGAGGGGGACACGACGACCACCGTCCACTTCCCCGGCGGCTTCCCTGGCAAGTGCCACATCTATGTGCCGCTTGTCTTCAGAGACTACGCCCCCGCACTCGATCTGCCCGACCTCGTGGTCAGCGAAATCCTCGTCATGCCTGACAAGCCAGTCGCCGGGCAAGCAGTTGATATCGTGGTCACTATCGAGAACCGTGGCACGCGGGCAGCGGGGTCCTGCTTCTGGATCGACCTATATATCAACCCGATACGACTGCCCATCGAAGTCAATCGGGGATGGTTCGATGCTGGATCCGAAGGCGGTCTGGTGTGGTCGCTGTGCGGGCTGGATGCTGGTGAGTCGATCACATTGCACCTGGACGACGAGCACTTCTGGTCGGAGTACAGTCGCTTTGAAGGCTCATTCACTGAACCGGTCATCCAAACCCTCTACGCTCAGGTGGACTCCTGGAATCCGGGCACGGACTATGGCGCGGAGTACGAGTCCGACGAGCAGAATAATGTGTACGGGCCGTACTTCGTCGACGTGGGGGGCGTAGGGGGAGTGACCAGCGATGGTGACGCAAGGGACATTCCCGTGCCGCCATCACGGCCAAACATCCCGCCACATTAGCGCAAACCCTGTGATTGTGCTATAATACACTCCCTCCCGTCCCTATCAGGGCGGGAGGGAGCAAGCAGAACTGGTTCAACTTGAGCCACCCAATCTCCGAGTTCCTTGGGCAAGGCGGTTTCGGCCAGGAGGGAATCAAATGAAAGCAAATCAACAGCATGGTCTCGCTGTCTGGGGATACGTGTTGGCGATCCCTTTGTTCATCATGCTGACCTTTGCACTGGCCGCCCCATACACGCCTGTTTCAATCGCCCAGAATCAGACAGCCATACCGCCAGAGCGTACCACACCAGGGCCGGACCGACCACAGCCTGGACCTGGACGTGACACGCCGGAGCCACCAACAGCTCCGCCGGAACCTACAGTCCCACCAGGACCAATCGTTCCACCGGGGCCAACGGCTCCGTCAGCACTGGAATCCCCTACTATAGCCACGGCCATGCCGTCTGTGCTGCCTGACTCCGGTGGGACGGTCGGCACCGGTATGTGCCTGCTGCTTGCCGGCCTGGCACTTACTGTCTCCGGGGCCAGTGTCAGCGTGATTCGCCGACGACGTCTGTGGCAACAGGGGCACCCTCAGCAGGCCGACGAGAATCCTCAATGACGCCGCGAGGCAAGCCTATCAGCCACACTGATTGCAGATTGCGAGATAGAATCTCGAATCTGCAATCCCGAATCCGCAACTTCGCACCTGTGGCATACTGGGGCTGCTCATTTGCCTCGTGAATGTGACTGGTCAAGTGTCAGATGTCTTCGCCCAGGAACTCACCCCCACCCTGCCGCCACGCCCGACCATTGGGCCAACGTTGCCACCACACCCGACGCTGGAGCCTACGCAACCACCTCCTCCTACTCCGGAACCTCCTTCACCACCTGAGCCTATCCCCCCCCCTCCCCAGAGACCTTGCCGACCCCACAACCCACTACGGTCGTTCTGCTCATCACCGGAAGCACGCGCCATCCGGACATTGTCATATTACTGACAATGGGCCTGGGAACCCTGTCCGTCGCAGCGGGTCTTGTTCTTCGACGATGCATGATCCCAGATTGACCACAAAAAACGTTCCGCTCTGAAACGAGCAGAACGACATAGCCTTTCACACAGGTAGAGCCTCGGTGTGGGGCTCAGTCGGATTGAGCAGCCATGACGCGATAGTAGACGCCCGCGATATAGCTGACAGCCGACGTTCCCTGACCCCTGAAGGACGCAGGTCAGCTCTTCGCCCGCGGCCTGCTGTCCCAACCGCGTCAGCGACGTGTCGAGAATCTCGTCTACCGGGTCTACCACCGAAACGGTCGCGAGAGTCTGTGTCAGTTCGTTGCCAGCCGAGTCGACCACGCGCAGGTCAACGGGTAAATCGCCGGTGGGCAAGAGAGGTGTGGTAAAGGTGAGGGCTTCCACATAGGTGTCGAACGCACCGTCGGCAGGTTGGGCACCTGTCCACTCTCCACCCACCACCCGGTACTGCACATGTTCTATCGTGTTGATGATAGTACTACGGCGGAGGGGCGAAGAGTAGGGATCGTCCTGCAGAGTCGCACCAGCCGCTTCACCACCACCAGCGGCGAGGTCTCGGAACCGGACGTGGGGTTTGGCAGGATCAGACTTTCGGAACGATTCGGCGCCTGAGTGCGCAATCGCTACGTGCAGTCAACAACGCACCGGTGGTCAGCGACATTCCCGACCAGACGATCGACGAGGGCAACACCTTCGCGACGATCGCTCTCGATAACTATGTCGCCGAGGTTGACGATGCGGACTCTGAGATAACATGGACTGCCACTGGGCAGACCGATCTCACGGTAAGCATCGCAGCCCGCGTGGCCACCATCGTGATTCCCAACGTGGACTGGAATGGTAGCGAGACGATCACGTTCGAAGCCAGCGATGGCGAGTACACCGACAGCGACGGCGCGACCTTCACCGTCACCCCGGTGAACGATGCGCCGGTCGCCAACGACGATGCCTACAGCGTCAATGAGAATTAGACCCTCACCGTCGCTGCTCCCGGCGTGCTCAGCAACGACCCCGATGTGGAAGGCGATATCCTCACGGCGACTTTGGTCAGCGATGTCTCCAACGGTGCGTTGACCTTCAACCCCGACGGATCCTTCACCTACCTCCACGACGGCAGCGAAACGATCAGCGACAACTTCACCTACCAGGCCTACGATGGCGCCGACCTGTCCAACATCGCCACGGTGACCATCACCGTCAACCCGGTCAACGACCCACCGGTGGCCAACGACGACGCCGTGGAAACGGACGAGGGTACGCCAGTGACAATCAGCGTCACCGGCAACGACACCGACGGGGACGGCACCATCGACCCGACCTCAGTGACGATTGTGACGCCGCCTGGCAACGGCTCAGTGAGCGTAGAGGCGCTCAGCGGCGACGTGACCTACACCCCGGACGCTGGCTACAGTGGCATCGACACCTTCACCTACACAGTCAACGATGACGACGGGGACACCTCGAACGAGGCCACGGTGACGGTGACCGTTAGGGCCGTGGCACCGGCTCCAACAGATTACACGATGATCTACCTGCCTCTCGTTCTAAAGAGCTGTGGTGCCCCTGCCCCCGCCCCCACCGCTGCTCCCGACCTGGTGGTGGAGAACATCATCGTCACCAGCAACAGCGTGCAGGTTGTCATCGAGAACCAGGGGGACGCAGCGGTGATGTCCGAAAATGAGTTCTGGGTAGACCTGTACATCTACAACAACGTCAGCGGTCCGGTGTATCCCACCGGTGGCGTGGGCGGGGCATCGGCGGAAGCGGAACTGCCCGCGGGGGACCGTTCGCCTGTCTCATCTCACAACCTGCCGCCCAGACCATAGGACATCACAGACTGTAAAACACAACGGCCCCCATCCGTTTATCCGTTGACCCCCATCCGTTGACGCCATAGAACATCACAGACTGTAAAGCACAACGGCCCTGCCACTCCCAGGAGTAGCAGGGCCGTTCAGTATCGCTTATCCAGCGACTACTGACTGGCTAATACCAGGGGCAGAAAAACGTATTGTCTTCGTGGCTGTATAAGAACAGAGTCGCTGGCGGGGGAAGTTTCGGCGTTTCCTTCACCGTCCACCGAGTAGACCTGCACCTCGTGGACGCCGGGGCTCAGGGCTGTCAAGTCTATGAGGAGGGTGAAGTCCTCCTGGGGATCGTCAAAAGCGCCGTCATCGGCGGAGAGGGGCTGCCAGGGGCCGTCGTCAATGCGATAGTAGACGCCCGCGATATGGCTGGCAACCGAAGTCCCCTGGCCACTGTAGACGATCTGAGTCGGTTCTCCACCCGCGACTTGCTGTCCCAACCGCGTCAGCGTCGTGTTGAGAACCTCGTCTAACGGGTCCACCACCGAAATCTGAATCAGCTCGTTGCCAGCAGAGTCGACCACGCGCAGGTCAACAGATAGATCTCCGGCAGGCAGAGGGGGCGTGGTAAAGGTGAAGGCTTCTGCATAGGTGTCGAAGGCACCGTCGGCGGGTTGGGCATCCGTCCACTCGCTGCCGGCCGCCCGATACTGCACCTGTTCTATTGTGTTGATGATGGTGCTACGGCGGCGAGGCGAAGGGTAGGGATCGTCCCGCACGCTGCCGGTGAAGGTCAAGACATTGGGCTGTTCGGCCTTGGCGACGTAGTCTATACTGACGATGCTCAGAGTGGTGTCAACCGGGTCGAGGATGCTGTCGCCGTCGGAGTCGCGCCAGCCGATCTGGCCGCGTGCGTATTCGTCAATGACCCCGGCGCGGTAAGGGTAGACCTGTCCGCGCATAATGCTGGGCTCGTTCGACGCGCAGGCCCCGTACTGGCTGTTTTGGTTCTCCATACCCAGGTAGCCCGATTGGCGCGTGCAGGATTGATGGGCGGAGTAGTACTGGTCGAGTGCCCAGAAGATATGGCCGATTTCGTGAGCAGCGACGGCGTCCATATTGTGCGGGCCGTAGCCGTTGTTGCCGTAGGTCATCACAGTGAACGGGCCGCCTAGATAGGCATAAGCAAAGTAGCCGTCGGAGAAGCGGTTGTCGCCGTCGTTTGAGCTATCTACCACGAAGATGGTAAAGGCCCAATCGGTGTCATAAGCATCGCGCAGGTCGCTGTTGTAGCGGCGCACCTGGTCGAAATAGGAACTGCCGGTGTAGCCCTTTTCCTCCATCACTTCGGCGATCCAGAGGCCCTGACCACCGAGGCCATGGGTAATCGGTTCATAACCGGTAGAGTTGGGGGCGGCGGTGCCGTCGTCATAAACGAAAGTGAGGTGGGCATTGGGCTCAAGAGCAGCCCACCAGTCGAGGGCGGCGATGATCTCGCTCAGCACTAACGTCCGCTCGTCCTCGGTCCAATCTTCAGTCGAGGTGTCTGCGCTGCCATCGCTTTCGGGCAGAACGATCCCCACGGCCACACGCCCGATGAAGTACTCACTGGTCTCGGCGTAGCCGGGAGTCGGGTCGCTGGCGCTGGCGAGGAGTTGCGGCTCTTCAGGCGGTGGGGGAACCAGAGCGTCACCCACCAGTTCGGCCTCGAGAGTGTCCAGGCCCTGCACCGTGTCAGCAGGGGCTTCTGGAACCAGGAGCCCGTTCCACACCTGGGCAGCGCGTCGCGCTGCGCCGGTCAACGCGGTCAAGGCCGCCTCATCCACCACCTGCCGGTGGACAGCGAGGACACCGGTTGGGAAAGGAGTCCCCACCGGCACCTCGCCGATAAGAGCGGCCGGCGGGAAGACGTGAGTCACATGGCCACCAACTAGTTTGATGGCCTCAATGGCCGAGTCTACGTCAGTACCGGGTGCTAACAGAACTAACGCCTCGTTCGACGAAGGCGCGGCGGCCTGTGCCGCCAGAACCAGATCGCTATGAGCCAGAGACCCGCTGAGCAACAGCACTGTGAGGCCTACAGCAGTGATCAGACGTGATCTATATCTTCCATGGCTCTCCAGATCCATCTTCCAACCTCTCTCTAACTTGACGTAGTGCTTAACTGTGCATCGCAGCCAACATCTCTACTGTTTATACTAACAGCAGACCGTTTCACGCAGCGTTTCACAGAGCGTGTCAAACAGCGTGTCAAAAAGGGCAATTTGCAGATTGCGAAGGGAGAGATGTCACCGGGGGCTGAGAAACTGCTAGATCGGTGATCGGTACACTGGAGGGAGCAGATGAGACAAGGTTAAGCGAGGCAGCATCAGTAAAAGGACACAGTGCCTACAAAGCAAAACCACCAGGGATAGGAGATCCCTGGTGGTCAGATTACTAACGCCTAATTACTAACGGCTAACCGCTAACGGCTGATTCCGCGCCGGGCCTGGGCAGCCACACGGCGCACCTCGGGGTCAGGGTCGCGGGCCAGCCCCTCCAGCGCCGCGAGTGCAGCCTCCCAGGACTCCTCCCGGGCACCGATCATCCCCAAGGCGGCGGCCGCCCGCGCTCGGATGCGGGAGTCGGCAGCCTGGGTCATTTCTGCAACGCCTGCCAACGGTTCCGATCCCATCTGAGCCAGCACCTGGCCGACGAAGCGAGGTTCCACCCCCTCGCGCAGCGCGAAGAGCATCAGAGGCAACAAAACTCGGCGAGAGGTGACGATGGTCTGGACGTAGCCTTCGGCAGAGGCCAGAACCAAGGCCCTGGCCAGGTAACGGCGTGCCTGCCGCTGGCGATCCGCCCACAAACAGACCAGGGTGATCAGAGCTGCCGATACAAACATGCCATAGCGGACACCCAGCCGGTCGAAGGTCCGGTACGCCTCAAGCAACTGGCGAAAGCTCTCCAAGAGACTGCGGTCGTGAATGTGGGCTAAAGCGACCGCCGTCTGGGCGAGGGCCAATTCCAGGGGTGAAGCGCCACGAGCCTGGCAGCGGTGCAGTGTGGCCTCAGCCACCTCTGCGGCCTCCACCATACGGCCCTGAAGAAAATGGGCGTGCACCATAAGGACCTCTCCACACAGTCGATGAAATCCATCCTCGCCAGCCGCTTCGGCCTCGGCTATCGCCCGACGGAAGGCGCTTTCAGCCTCAGCAAACTGCTCCCGATCCAGATGAAGGTTACCGAGATCAGCGTAGGCGTGGGAGAGAGCCAGTCGGTCCTGGGTTCGGCGGACCGCCTCCAGCCTCCGACGCGCTGCCTCCCAGGCAACCTCGCCATCCCCCCACTCTCTCAGGATGGCCGGTACGGGGTTGCGGAAGGCCTCCACGACCTCCGGGGAAACATCGTGCCCGGCTTCCTGCTCGGCCAGGCGGCTCAGGCCCATCGCTCGATGGTAGGCCCCCTGAAGGTAGGCGATCCAGGCTTGGGTGCGTAACACCCGGAAAGCAAGCAGGGGATAGCGCCCCCGGGGACGGGGGCTATGAAGAGAGCCGAGGATCAACTGCTTGGCCTGCTCCAGCGAAGATTCGGCGTCGGACAGGTTTCCCCGGCAGGCCTGCAGTTGCCCAATGGCACAGAGGGCGGCCGTGCGATGCTGTATGTCCGCCTCATCCCAGCAGGCCATCGCCTGCCACCCCAACTCGATTCCCTCGGCATAACGGCCACGCAGAAGTTCCAGTTCGGCCAGGGCAAGCAGACTATCACCCTGAGCCGCGCTATCCTGCTGAGCCTCAAAATCTGCCGCTGCTCGCAGGTAGAGCAGGCGGGCCTCCTCCAGCCGTCCCTCCGCCTGGCGAAGCTGACCAGCGTTTAGCGTGAGACGTGGATGCTGATCCCGCACGGCGGGCCCCAATTGGTCTAGCCAGCGGGCCAGCGGCTCCAGGCGGCCCTGTTGTAAATAGGTAGGAGCAATAATAGCGAGCAGGCGGGCTATTCCCTGTTCATCGCCTGCCTGCTGGCAATGGAAAAGGGCCTGCTCCAGGTCATCGTACCGCTCCCAGGCCTTCGCCGCTCGCCGGTGCAGAGTCTCGACCTCGGCGCTGGAGAGACGATGGGGAAGTTCCGCTCGCAGAAAGGCCAGGAAGAGGGGATGATAGACGTATTGTGGCTCTGTATGCGGGGTCTGAGGCACAACGCGCCGGAGAAAGACGTTGCGCCGTTCTAACTCAGCCAGCCGATCGGCCGGGCCACCCACACCCTCAGGCATATCCAGGACAGCCTGACACAGCCCAGGGCTCAGCCGGTCCAAAACGGCACTGCGCAGGAGGAAGGAACGCACCTCGGGCGGCTGGAAGAGCAGCACCTCCTCGCGCAGATAGGCGAAGAGCCCCCCCCAGACGTCGTCCAGGCTGGCGGCGAAACGGCTGAGAGCGTTGGCAGCCAACCACAGGGGGGCTATCCATCCCTCGGCGCGGGTGGTCAACTCGGCGACCTCGGCTGGGCTGAGATTCAGACCGGATGCTCGCTTCAGAAACGCGGTCACCTCCTCGTCGGTGAATCGAAGTTCGGCGGCACGGAGCTCCACCAACTGACCTCGAACGCGTAGGCGGGGCAGCGGGAGAGAGGGATCTACCCGCGTCAGCAAGTAGAGATGTCCATTAGCAGGAAGATGCTCCACCAGATATTGAAACACCCTCTGGCTATCCGGGCTGGTCAGATGCTCCAGGTCATCAAGGATGATGACGAACACGGCAGGGTCCAGCGAAGCCAACGCACTCACCAGGAGACCCACTGCCTGCCGGGGGGCTCCCCGCAGGGTGATGAGGTCACGGAGTTCGTCCTGTAGAGCCTGCCCAATATCAGGATGTGACCGGGCTATGGAGGCAATCAGGCCCTCCACAAAGGTGAGCGGCGCGTTGTCCGCCTCACTCACCGTATACCACGCGAATAGCGGCCCCTGCTGTGAGGGCAACTCTCGCGGTTGCTCCAGAGTACCGCTCTGCGAGCGAGCGGCCAGCCACTGGGCCAACAGGGTCGTCTTGCCGTAGCCAGGAGGGGCGGAGAGGAGAGTAAGGCGGACGGTAAGGCCCCGATCGAGAAGGGAGAAGAGACGGGGGCGGGAGAGAGATTCGGGTGCCGGGGAGGGAGGTGTGAGGCGAGAGGTGAGAATAAGAGATGAGACAGATGTGGGAGAAACCTCATGCTGGAGGATCCGTTGGTACAGGTCCCGGGTCTCTTCCAGAGGCTCGACGGACAGTTCGCGCTGGAGGAGATCCCGATAGGTGCGATACTGGCGGAGGGCCTGGGTCCGCTGACCAGTCTCCCAGTAGAGGCGCATGAGAAGACGATGGATGTCCTCCTGGAGAGGGTCGAGGACGAGGAGACGTTGGCAGGCAGCGATGGCCTCGTTCCGCTCCCCCCGGGCAATGAACCCTTGGATAAGACTGGTCAGGGCGCGGAGGAGGAGCAGGAAGAGGCGCTCCCGCTCAAGGGTGAGCCACTCCTCGAAGTTGGGAGCGTTGAGAACGGAGAACCCAGCCAGAAAGTCCCCCTGGTAGAGGTCAAGGGCTCTACGGATCCGGCGGATGCCCTCGGAAGCGGAGGAGAAACGTGACTGTGGATCCTGGAAGCATGCCTGGAGGACTCGTTCGAAATCGTGTACATCCACCCAGCAGGGTATGGTGGGTGAGGCACAGATCCAAGAGCCCTCGACGGTCAGAAAGGCTTCGGAAGGCAGGCCGATCTGGGCGAAGATGCGGCGGAGGTGCCACAGCGCGCGACGGAGGTTATAACGAGCCCGGGATTGGGGAATCTCACCCCATAGGAGAGTGGCCAGGTGCTCGCGGGAGAACCGGTGATCGGGCTGACAGGCCAGATAAATTAGGAGAGCCTGCTCTTTCTGGGCCAGCAACTCGGTGAGAGAGGACTCTCCATAGAAAAGCCGTGGCTCACCCAACAGACAAAGGAGTAAAGCCTCTTGGCCCTTCTCTTCCACCATCGCCCTCCAACTTGCAGGTCAGTCGTGTGCTTTGCCCCCCTGAACACGCGCGGCCGCCTCGAAGCCCGCGGCAAGCGCCTTCAGGTTGACATCCGTCGTTCCTCGCGGAGCACGGTCCCGTACTGCCGCTTCCAGCGCCTCCCGCGACACGACCCCGGTCAGTCCCGCCAGCAGTCCCAGGCCGACCACGTTAGCGACAATCTCCCGCCCCGTCACCTCCCTCGCCAGGGTGGTTATCGGTACACGCACCGCCCGCGTCGTCGGAGCACGGGTAACATGATCAGCATCCAGAATCAACAACCCGTCTTTGCGCATCTGTCTGCCATAACAATCGCACCCATCCTGACTCATACAGAGCGTAATGTCGGCCTGAAGCACCTTAGGATAGTGAATCTCCCTATCGGAGATCACTACCTCTGACCGACTGGTCCCGCCTCGCGCCTCCGGCCCATACGACTGGGTCTGGGTGACGTTTTTGCCATCCCTGACAGCCGCCTCGGCCAGCAGGATACCGGCCAGAATAACACCCTGCCCACCAGTACCGGCTAGCCGCACCTCATAGCAGTTCTCCATCAGGCCGCCTCCGCTTGCGCCCGCTCAATGACCTGATCATAAAGCCGTGTGTATTCCGGGATATCTCGGTCCACGAACACACCGTGCACGATCTTTCCGAGCCTTTCCTCCTCGCTCATCTCCTCGGCCTGTTTGAGCGACGCGCTCCGCTCCTGTAGACGACGCATCATATCGGACGCGGTGCCCCAGCGATTCAACCGGCCCAGCGTTGTATGACAATAGCTCACCGCCTCGACTACGGCGAACCCCTCCTTAACGATTGCGCGGGAAATGTACTTCTCCAATTCTCGTACGCGAGAGACGGTGCTGCGAGCGACGAAGGCCGCCCCGGCTGCTATCGCCAATTTGGCGATGGAGAAAGGCTGCTCAATGTGCCCATAGGGAGCAGTCGCCGCTCGCACGCCGGTGGGCGTGGTGGGCGAGTACTGCCCGCCAGTCATCCCGTAGGTGGAGTTATTGACCACGATGGCGGTCAGCCCGATGTTCCTCCGGGCAGCATGGATGAAGTGATTGCCACCGATCGCCAGCGCGTCGCCATCCCCCATCACCACAATGACCTTCATCTCCGGCCGCACCATCTTTAGCCCGGTGGCGAAAGCCAGCGCCCGGCCATGGGTGGTATGCATCGTGTTGAAGTCCACATAGACCGGCATCCGGCCTGTGCAGCCGATGCCGGAAACCATCGCCACATCGTTCTTGTCCAGTTGCAGGCCATCTACCGCCCGGATAATGGTTCCCAGGACAATGCCGATGCCACAGCCGGCGCACCAGATGTTGGGGAACTTCTTGCTATGCCGCAGGTAGCGCTCGTGAACCCGTGCCTCGAGCGGCTGTTTCCTCATCTTACCCACTCCTCAATGGCGGCCAGTATCTCGGCGGGCTGGACCATCTCACCATCGGCCTGGGTGACGCGGCGCACCTTATGCCGCCCCACCACACGTTCCACCTCCAGCACCAATTGGCCCAGATTCATCTCTGGCACCACGATGTGGTGCAGCCGGGCGGCAGCGTGCTCCACGACCTCCTCGGCAAAGGGCCACAAGGTCTTGAGCTTGAGGAGCCCGACCTTGCGCCCACGCTTCCGCGCCAGTTCGACAGCGTGACGGGCGGAACGGGCCGTCGCACCATAGGCAATAACTAGCGTGTCGGCGTCCTCAATGTTATATCCGTCATAGAGCAAAATATCCGAAAGACTGCGCTCAATCTTGCGGAAGATGCGCTCCAGCCAGGGCCGAATCTCGTCCAGTCGGGCGGTTGGATACCCCCGCTCGTCATGGTGCAGCCCGGTGATGTGGTAACGGTACCCATCGCCGAAGGGGATCAGCGGTGGCACGTCGGAAGGGAAATTCTCGTAAGGCTTATACCACTCCGGCGGCACCGTCGTACCCGGCCGCTCCACCCGCTCAATGGTTGCTGGGTCCGGCAGAACGACGCGCTCTCGCATGTGGCCAATAACCTCGTCCATCAGCAGAATCACCGGCGTGCGGTATCGTTCGGAGAAGTTGAACGCCCGCACTGTCAGGTCAAAGACCTCGCGAACGGACGAGGGGGAAAGGACGATGATGGGGTGATCGCCGTGAGTGCCCCAACGGGTCTGCATCACGTCCCCCTGGGAGGGACTGGTGGGGCGACCTGTGGAAGGCCCCAGCCGCTGCACATTCACGATCACGCAGGGAATCTCCGCCATCGCCGCGTAGCCGATGTTCTCCTGCATCAGACTGAAGCCGGGGCCGGAGGTAGCGGTCATCGCCTTCGCCCCGCCCACCGACGCGCCGATGACGGCGGCGATAGAAGCGATCTCGTCCTCCATCTGAATAAACTTGCCTCCCACCTGGGGCAACCGCCGGGCCAGAACCTCGGCAATCTCTGTGGCTGGGGTGATGGGATAACCGGCGAAGAAGCGGCAGCCAGCGGCGATGGCGCCTTCAGCGCAGGCCTCATCCCCCTGCATTAATCTCATACTCATTCCGCCTCCTACTTGTCCGGCTCGACATCCGTCACGAAGATAGCAAAGTCCGGGCAGTGCAACTCACACCAGCGGCAGGCAGTGCACGCTTCGGGGTGAGCGACGATGACCCGTCCCTCAGGTCCTTGCTCCAGTACCCCGGCCGGGCAGAATTGGACACATAGACCACAGCCCTTGCACCAGTTGGGGAAGATAGTCACGCGGCCACGCGGTAGCCGGCTTTGGGGACGGGTCTCCCCGCTCCCCACAATCCCTCCCACAACCTCTACGGCATCCAGTTCACCCATTCGCTTGCCCCCCGACCTCCTTCAAGGTGGCATTATCTCACAAAACGCGGCTTTAGACCAGTGGGGCCAATTTGGCTCCTCGCGTACATTGGTGCAGAAGAATCTCCCACCTTAAAATTGCCATCACGCTATTGACAACACCAGTTTTTTGTTATATAATGACTATCAGTCAGTTAGTGACTGCTAGTTAGTACAAAGGTGCGAATGTGACGACCAGAGCGCGTCGCAAGCGGGAAAAGGAAGAGCGGCGGCAATCCATCCTCCAGGCAGCCCGTGAAGTGTTCTTCAAGAACGGCTTCCACCGCGCCACCGTGGACAGCGTGGCCGAGCGGGCGGAAGTCAGCAAAGGCACCGTATACCTCTATTTTGAGAGCAAGGAGACGATCCTTGCTCATTTGCTTTTAGAGGGGTTGGATGAACTGGTCGGGAAATTGGAACAGGCTTACGCGGCGGAGGAGTCTCTCCCGGCCGACGAACGGCTGCAGCGACTGTGCCGGGCCTACCTCCGTTTTTTCGAGGAGGAGCCAGAGTATTTCCGCTTGTTAGTGGCGATGGACCGCGGCCGTTTCCAAGACTCGGTCGAGCCGGAGGTCTATCAAAGTGTACTGTCTGCCAGTTTGGAAGGATTGGATTGGGTAGAGAGGGCGATTCAGCAGGGCATTGATGAAGGGATATTCTGCTGCTGCGACGTTCGACCCGCTGCCAGTATCCTGTGGGCAACGATGAACGGCGCGCTGGAGTTGATGGAGCATCCACTGCGGCGGGAGATGGTGGGTGTGAAGCGCGAGACGCTCTACCAGGCAGCCCTGGAGACAGTCATCCGGGGCCTGCAAGCAACCCCCATCCGTTGACACCAAATCCGTTGACATCGTTGATGAGAAAGCAATTCGTATCCGTATCCGTGTATCCGTTGACACCGTATCCATTGATGGAGGTGCGTAAGTGAAGGAAGTAGTTATTGTAAGCCCAGTACGTACGCCGGTAGGAGCCCACGGCGGTGCACTGCGCAGCCAGCGGGCACAGGATCTGGCCGAGATCGTCTTCCGGGCGGTGTTCGAGCGGACGAGGCTGGACCCGGCAGTGCTGGACGAGGTGATCCTGGGCTGCATCGGCCAGCCCTCCGACGCGGCCAACATCGGCCGGGTGGCGGCACTGATGGCAGGGGTGCCCATCGAGGTGCCAGGCTATACCGTCCAGCGCAACTGTGCCTCTGGCATACAGTCCGTCACCTCGGCTTATCAGGCCATCCAGTCCGAGGATGGGGAGATTTACCTCTGCGGCGGCACCGAGAGCATGAGCAACATCCCCTACATTCTCAAGCAGGCTCGCTGGGGCTATAAACTCCGCCACGCGGAACTGACCGACGGCCTGTGGGAGGGGCTCACCGACCCGATATGCAACCAGATCATGGGTCACACCGCCGAGAACTTGGCGGAGAAGTACGATATCTCCCGCGAGGAGCAGGACAAGTACGCCGTTCAATCTCACAAGAAAGCCTTTATGGCCCAGCGGATGGGGAAGTTCGATGACGAGATCGTCCCTGTCGAGATTATCAAGAAGGTGGCGGGCAAGGAGGTGGCACGGGAGAAGATCATCCACGACGAGACGATCAACCCAGGCCTGACGGTGCAGAAGGCGGCTCTATACCCGACCGTGTTCAAGAAGAACGGCACTGTTACCCCGGCCAACGCCTGTGGCATCACCGATGGCGCTGCGGCCATGATCGTCTGCACGGCAGAGAAGGCGAAGGAGTTGGGCCTCAAGCCCACGGCCCGCATCGTCAGTTACGCCTACGCGGCGGTAGACCCGGCTTACATGGGCATCGGCCCAGCCTTTGCCATGCCCAAGGCTCTCAAGCGAGCGGGCCTCAGCCTGGACGACATCGGCCTGATCGAACTGAACGAGGCTTTCGCCGCCCAGGTGCTGTCTGACGCCAAGGAGATGGAGTCCCAGGGACACAACTGGGACTGGAATAAGATCAATGTCAACGGTGGCGCAATTGCCCTGGGCCATCCAGTAGGTTGCACGGCTGCCAAATTGATCGCCACGCTGACCCACGAGATGCAGCGGCGTGAGGTGCGTTACGGCATGGACACGATGTGCGTCGGTGGCGGTCAGGGTGGAGCGTTGATTCTGGAACGGATCCCGATGGCCTAGAAAGTAAACGAGGAGGAAGTAACATGTACATTTTCAAAGCCGCAGTGGTCGGCGCAGGGACGATGGGTGGCGAGATCGCCCAGGTCATCACGTACTCCGGCTTGCCAGTAGTGCTCAAGGACATCGACCAGGAGATGCTGGATAAGGGGATGGAGAAAGCACGCTCCATCTACCAACGCCGGGTGGATAAAGGCAAGATGAGCGCGGGCGACATGGAGTCCAAACTGGACCTGATCACGCCGACTATCACGTACGACGAGCTCGAGGACGTGGACATCGTCATCGAGGCAGTGCCCGAAAAGATGGGAATTAAGCAGGCCGTGTTCAAAGAATTAGAAGAGGTCTGCCCCGAACAGACGATCTTCGCCAGCAATACCTCGGCCCTTTCGATCTCCGAGATGGGCGCGGCCACGAACAAGCCGCACAAGATGATAGGTATGCACTTCTTCAACCCCGCCAGCGTCATGAAACTGGTCGAGGTCATCCCGGGCCTCGACACTGACCAGGAGACAGTGGATGACGTGGTGATGTTTGCCGAGAGCCTGCGCAAGCTCCCAGTAGTGGTCCAAGAGTGCCCTGGCTTCCTGGTCAACCGGCTGCTGATGCCCTACCTCAATGAGGCAACCAAGGCACTGGAGGAGGGAGCAGCGACGGCGGCGGAGATTGACCAGGTGGTCGTGGAGTGGGGCATGCCGATAGGGCCCTTTACGCTGATGGATATGCTGGGCATTGACGTGTGCGGCCACGTGGGAGAGTATCTGTATTCCGAGTACGGTGAGCGGATGAGCCCAGCCCCCCTGTTCATGAGGCTAGTCGAGGCCGGACGGATGGGCGAGAAGTCCAGTGCTGGTTTCTTCGACCACCCAGGAGGCGAGTCGGACGTGGTCAATGGGATGATCAAAGAGCTTCAGGAAGCCGGCGCTGTGCCCACTGGGACGGAGTTCTCCATCAATCGATTGATGTACCCTCTGATCAACGAGGCCGCACTCTGTGTTCAGGAAAACATCGCCAGTATCACCGACATTGACATGTCAATGGTCGCCGGCACGGGAATGACCCACGATGGAGAACGAGTTGGCCCCCTGGTCATCGCCGACAAGATCGGCCTGGACGTGGTGGTGGAGACGTTGGAGACCCTGGAGAAGGAACTGGGTCCCCGCTTTCGTCCCGCCCGCCCGCTCAAGTTGCGCGTCCGTGCCGGGCACCTGGGGGAAAAGACAGGGAAAGGATTCCACGAGTACGCATAAGTGCATTACGAGGAGAGTGAAAAATGGCCGAATGGCAAAACATCCGAACCGAGGTCGCAGACAAGATCGCGGTGCTGACGATTGATCACCCGCCGGTCAACTCTTTCAACACGCAGGTGGTGACGGAACTGGACGAGGCGATTGACGAACTACTGGCGGACGACGCGGTCAAGGCCATCATCATCACCGGCGGCGGAACCAACGCCTTTGTCGCCGGGGCGGACATCCCCGAGATCAAGGATTTGTTTGAAAAGGCCGAGGACGCCGCCGCCAATGAGTTTATCGAGCGGGGGCATAGGACCTTCCTCAAGATCGAGAACTCGCCCAAGCCGGTCATCGCCGCCATCAACGGCTTCTGCCTGGGCGGCGGGCTGGAACTGGCGATGGCCTGCCACATACGCATCTGCTCCGACCGGGCGCGGCTGGGGCAACCGGAGATCAACTTAGGCATCATCCCCGGCTGGGGCGGCACACAGCGACTAGCCCGCCTCACGAACAAGGGGAAGGCCATTGAGCTGATCCTCACCGGCGACATGATCACTGCCCAGGAGGCCTATCGGGTGGGTCTGGTGAACAAGGTGGTGCCAGCCGGGGCAGTGTTGAAAGAGGCACAGGGCTTGGCTCGCAAGACCGTCTCCAAGTCGAAGTTCCCCATCGCTGCCGCGCTGCGGGCCATCTCCGAAGGGCTGCAGGTTTCCATTGAGGAGGGACTCAAGATTGAGGCGGAGCAGTTCGTGATCCTGAAGGACAAGCAAGACCCCATTGAGGGGATCAGCGCCTTCCTGGAGAAACGACAGCCGCAGTTCAAGGACAAGTGACGAAGAAGTATTCAGCCACCCTTGTGAAGGTTACGCACAGCCCCGGTGGGGGCCAAGAAACCGGGTTTTTCGTACAGGGAGACCTCCCTGGCAACAGAAAAGCACCTGCAAGCAATACTACTCCGCTTGTGGAGCCCCAAAAACCCGGTTTCTGAACGGATACACCTTTGTAAGGGTTTCTGTCGCTTTGGCAGGACCGTGTTCTGATGCCGTGGCCAACAATGGACTCTGCATCGCAGTCACATCACCGCCTGTCGTAGGCAACAACGTAGCACCATCGCCGGGATCAGAACCGTTACCTGTAGGTGCTCCGGCCCCGTTGCCTCATCGCATCCACCGTATCAGCACGGGGCCGGAGCGCCCGGATAATTGATAGCCTCAGGAGGGCTGGCTATGGACTTTACCTTCAGTGAGGAACAAGAGATGTTCCACGCTATGTTCCGGGATTTCTCCGCCAAGGAAGTCGCACCCAAAGCTGAGGAGCTTGATCACGAGGAGCAACCGCCTTTGGACACGCTCCGCAAAGCGGCCAACCAGGGCTTCCTTGGGGCAACGCTACCTGAGGATTACCTCGGCGCGGAGTTAGATTATGTGAGTTATGCCCTGCTCATTGAGACGCTGGCTAGAGACTGTATGTCTACCGCCGTGACGCTGGCGACACACGTAAGCCTGGTAGCGATGAGCATCCTGGAGCACGGTACCGATGCTCAGAAGGAGGAGTGGCTCCCACCGATGGCTGCTGGCGAGATGATCGGCAGTTTCGCCCTCACCGAGCCAGATGCCGGGAGCGACGCGATGGCCCTTCAGACCCGTGCCACCTACCTCCCTCCCCTCACAGGGGGAGGACAAGAGGGGGGGATGATCCTGGATGGAGTCAAGACCTGGGTTGCCAACGGCGAAATTGCTGGTCTCTCTCTGGTCTTCGCCCAGGGGCCGGTGGGAGTCGAGGCTTTCCTGGTCCCCAAGGACGCCACAGGGCTGACGGTGGGTTACCGGGAGCCGACCCTGGGGCTACGCAGCGTGACCTTCAACACCCTCTACCTGGAGAGTTGCCGGGTGCCGGAGGCCAACCGGCTCGGCGAGCCCGGCGAGGGGTGGACGGTGGCGCAGCGGGCGCAGAATCGCATGGCGGTCGCGCTGGCAGCAGCCGGGTTGGGCGTGTCGGAGAACACCCTGGACGTGGCGGCTCAGTATGCCACCGAGCGGGTACAGTTCGGCGTCCCCATCGCCAAAAAGCAAGCCATCCAATCCTACATAGCCGAGGCAATGGGGGAGGTGGAGGCATTGCGCTACCTGGTCTACCACGCTGCCTGGCTGGCCGACCAGGGTGGTGACTTCTCCTTCGACGCCTCGGTGGTCAAGGCCTTTGGCGCTCGCGTCGCCTGCAGCGTCACCAACCGCATGGTCCAGGTGATGGGCGGCTACGGCTACATGGAGGACTACCCAATGGCCCGCAAGTACCGGGATGCCCGCGCTTTGAGCATCATCGGCGGGCCGACAGAACTGCATGACATCCGGGTTGCTCAGCGGATATTCGCTGACCTGGACCTCGAGATCGCGCCGTAGGAGGTGGAAACATGGATTTCACGTTTTCTCCAGAACACATCGCACTGCGCCGGATGATCCGGGAGTTCGCCGAGACCGAGATCGCCCCTATAGCGGCGGAGCTTGACCGGGAACACAGGGTGCCCTTCGAGGTGCTGCGCAAACTCGGCGAAATCGGCCTCCTGGGCGTCTGCTTTCCGCAGGAATACGGCGGCATGGGGGCCGGTGAGATGGGCTACTGCATCCTGATGGAGGAACTGGGCCGGGTCTGCACCTCCACGGGAACCAACGTCGGCGCTCACATCGGCATCGGCGCTATGGCGATCCACCTGGATGGTACTCCAGAGCAGAAGGAGAAGTACCTGACGCCGTTGGCACGTGGAGAGAAGATCGCCGCCTTTGGCCTGACCGAGTCCGGTGCCGGCTCCGACGCCGCATCCGTCCGCACCCGTGCCGTCCGTGAGGGAGACTCCTGGATCCTGGACGGGAGCAAGGTCTTTATCACCAACGGCGGCTACGCGGACATCGTGACTGTGATGGCAGTGACCGATCCGACGCTGGGTGCCCGGGGCGGCATCACCGCCTTCATCGTCGAGACCGACTGGGAAGGTTTCTCGGTCGCCCGGGAAGAGGACAAGATGGGCATCCGGGGCACCAGCACTGCCGAGTTGGTCTTCGAGGAACTGCGGGTTCCCCATGAGAACGTGCTGGGAAAGGTGGGGGAGGGGTTTATTCCCTTCATGAAGTCGCTGGACATGGGCCGGCTGACGCTGGGGGCGGCCTGTGTGGGCGGCGCCCAGATGGCGCTGGAGACGGCCGTTCGCTGGGCCAAAACCCGTAAGCAGTTCGGCGTGGAACTGGCGCACAAGCAGTCGGTGCAGTGGAAGATCGCCAACATGGCCACAGAGCTCGAGGCGCTGCGTAGCCTGGTCTACCGGGTGGCCTGGTTGGTGGACACCGGGCAGCCCTTCAGCCAACTGGCGGCGATGTGCAAGTTATACGGTTCCGAGGTGGCCTCACGGGCTATTGACACGGCCCTGCAGATCCACGGCGGGCTTGGCTTCTCGCGGGACTTTCCCCTCGAGCGAGGTTTCCGCGACGCCCGCATCGGCGAGATCTACGAGGGCACTAGTGAGATTCAGCGCATCGTCATTGCCAGCAACATCTTCCGCGAGCACGGCGTGCGGATCAGACCATAAGGAGGTGCGGCTATGCAAATTGTCGTGATTCTTGGACGAGTTCTCGACCCCAGCGGCATCGTGGTCAAAGGAAAGGCAGGCCGCATCTTCGTCAACCGGGAAGAGTATATGCTCCAGCCAGCCGACCGCTGCGCGCTGGAGGCGGCGCTGCGCATCAAGGATGGTACCGGCGCCGGGGTAGTGGCCCTCCCACGGAGCCCGCTGCCTGATGACGATGTGCTCCGCCAAGCGCTGGCCACCGGCGCAGACCGCGCGGTTTACCTGACCGGCGACGGGTTCAAGGGGGCTGATGCCGCGGTCATGGCCCGGGTGCTGGCGGCAACAGTGGAGCGACTGGGAGGGACAGACCTTGTCCTGGTCGGTGCGACTACAATGGACACGGGGCAGAGCCAACTGGGCTCTCGGCTGGCCGAGGCTTTGGGCTGGCCTCAAGTCATCGGAGCCTGGCAGGTAGAAGCAGTTGATGGAAAAGTGCGGGTGGTCCGCCAGGAAGGAAGTAACTACGTAACCGCCGAGGCAGACCTGCCTGCGGTCGTCACCATGCTGTCCGGGGCGCTCAAGCCCCGCTATCCCAATGGCGTCCGCCTGATCAACATCTACAAAGACGTGGGGGAGATCGCGGAGGCCTTGGAACGGTGGGACGTGGCCGATCTGGTATCCGTTGACACCCTCAAACCGCTCTTGGAACGACGCGGGCGGGACTTCCCGCCGGAGCGGGAGCGAGGAGTGCGCGTGAACGGCACGCTGGAGGAAATGGCCCAGGCAGCAACCGATGCGCTCCAGCAGCGGATAGGAGGGTAAAGAGGGTACTATGGATGCATCATATCTCGACCTGCTGATGGCCCAACAGGAGGAAGTCACCGAGGAAGCGATCGGAGGAGGAGGCGTCTGGGTCGTGGCCGATGTCGTGGATGGCGCAGTGGCCCCGGTGACACTAGAGGCGCTGGGGGCAGCCCGCACCCTGGCCGACTCGCTGGGTGCCTACGTCTATGGGGTTCTGCTGGGCGAGGGTGTGATCGACCTGGCACAGACCCTCTACCAGGCCGGAGCGGACGGCACTCACGTGGCCGATCATCCCTCGCTGGCTCAGTTCGCATTGGAGCCTTACCTGAAGGCGCTCTCCGACCTCTTCGAGGCGGAGCAACCGGAGATAGTTATCTTCGGGGCCACCGCCCAGGGTCAGGAACTAGCGCCGAGGCTGGCGCAGCGCACAGGTGGCGGGCTGATCGAGCACGTGATGACGACCAGCCTGGACGAGTCCACCCGGACGGTGCAGGGCGCTATCCCCATCTACGGCGGTGAATACTTCGAGATCGTCGCCTGCCCATCCGTTGACCCCCGCCCGCAGTTCCTCACCATCGAACCGGGCGCTTTCCCCGCTCCATTCATGGACGAGTACCGCAAGGGGGAGCCTACGACGCTTGAGGTCGAGCCGGTGGAGCCTGCCGTGCGCGTGGTGGGGCCTGCCGCCGACTTTGAGCCGCCTCCGGTGCCGCTTGATCAAGCCCCGGTGATCGTGGCCGCCGGGCGACAGGCGGGGGACTTTGAGATGGTGAAGCGGCTGGCGACGGCGCTGGGCGGCCAAGTCGCCGGCGACCGGGGAGCACGGGACGCGGGCTGGATTGACCCCGAGCAGATCGTGGACGTGCGTAGCGTGACAGTCGCACCCGATGTCTACGTCGCGGTGGGCATCCGGGGCGACACGTTCCACAACGCCGCCATTGAGGAGGCGAAGTTCATCCTCGCCATCCACCCTGACCCAAAGGCGTCTATTTTCGCCCTCGCCGATCTGTGCCTCGAGGCTGACCCAGCCGAGGTTCTCCCGGTGCTGCTGGAACCGTTGGGACAACCACAGTCATAGACACAGCCGTAGCAGTTGACAAACACCGTCGGCCCGGTCGGGGCACACACCCCGGCCGGGCCGTTGTCCGCAGCGTCGCAAGGTGTACTTATCCGCATCCGTTGACACCCTATCCGTTGACACCGTTGACACCCCTGGCGTGCTCGTACCCCTTACGGAACGCCTGCATATTCAGTTCTTCCGTCCCCTTCGGCACCGACTCCAGCACTGCCTGCCGCAACGCGTCGGCAGAGATGGTCTCACTGAGAGCAGCCAGCGCACCGAGCATCACCACATTGGCGACCTGCACACGGCCCAATTCCTGCTCGGCGATGCGGGTCGCTGGGATGGGGACCACACGCTGACCGGCTGACAGATCAGGCTGCACCAGATCCTCGTCAATCAGCAAAAGCCCTCCTTCCGCCAGTTGACCGTGGTAGGTGGTGTAGGCTTCCTGGTACATAGCCGCCATCAAGCTCGGCCGGGTGATGTACGGGTAAAGGATGGGATCGTCAGAGATGATGAGCGCTGTGCTACAAGCCCCTCCCCGTGACTCCGGGCCATAACTCTGGGTCAGCGTGGCCTCCCGATGGTCAATCAGCGCAGCCGCCTTGCCAGCGATAATGCCCGCCAGAATGATGCCCTGTCCGCCGAAACCACACAGCCGGATCTCGGTCTGGCCCACATCCGCATCCGCATCCGCATCCGTTGACACCGTTGACACCATCCGTTTATCCGTTGACCCATCCGTTGACACCGTATCCGTTGACACCGTATCCGTTGACACCGTTGACACCGGCGCTGGCTCAAACCCGGTCTCCAGCGCCGTTGGCGGACGGTCCAGCAGTTCCAGATCTTCGCATGGACGTGTCTCGCCGTGGATCTCCCGGTACATCTCCTGGAAGGTCGGGCGTTCGATGTTCACGAACTCGCCACAGACGATCTCCCCAGCCAGGCCGATGTCCACCTCCCACGGTTTGGCGTCGTGGCGGATGACCGCCTCGCGGTGGTAGTACTCAAACATGTCGCTCCCGTACTGCTTGCGGTTCCAGCGTCCATAGAGAGTCGGGCAGGGGGAGATGGCCTCGACGACAGTAAAGCCCGGCTTGAGAAGCGCCGCATGGATGGATTTCTCCAGCCGCCGGGCGTGGAGCACCGTCCAGCGAGCAACGTACGTCGCACCGGCCGCCGCCGCCAGGTAGGGAACGCTGAAAGGGTGCTCCAGGTTACCCCGGCGAGAGGTGCTCGTGCGCGCCCCAGTCGGCGTGGTGGGACCCATCTGCCCGCCCGTCATCCCGTAGTTGAAGTTGTTGACACAGATGACCGTCAAGTCCATGTTGCGGCGGGCGGCATGGATGAAGTGGTTGCCACCAATAGCGATCAGGTCGCCGTCGCCGGAAAAGACCACTACCTTTAACTCCGGATGCGCCAGTTTCAGCCCCGTGGCGAAGGGAATCGCCCGCCCGTGGGTGGTGTGGAAACTATCGAGTCGGACGTAGCCGGCCACTCGCCCCGTGCAGCCGATGCCCGAGACGACAGCCACCTTGTCCAGATCGAGTCCTGAGCGTATCAGCGCGCTGATGAAGCAACTGACTGCCGTTCCGATGCCACAGCCCTGGCACCAAATGTGGGGCAGGCGGTCGCCGCGCAACAAGTCGTCCATCGGGTGCAGCGCGATTTCAGCCAGTTCCGGCACGCCTGCCAGTTCGTCGAAAACGCCCTCGTCTCCGGTAATCTCTTGCGGTTGTGCTAATTCTGACATTGTTTCCCTACCTCGCCGCCTCACGTATCACTTCCAGGACATCCTCTGGGGCATGGATGTAGCCACCCGGATGGGGCACCGAAAAGACACGCGCCTTGCCGCCACTGCAGCGCTCCACCTCCCGCACAATCTGGCCCATATTGATCTCGGGCACGACGAACGCCTTCACCTGCTCTGCCAATTCGCGGATGCGATCCTCGGCGAAGGGCCACACCGTCACCATCTTGAGCATCCCCACCCGCAGACCCTCGTCACGTGCCATCAACACCGGCAGAAGCGATGTGCGGGCCGAAATGCCGTAGGAGACCACGACGACCTCTGCACCCTCAACCCCGTCCTCGACCAGTTTGATAATGTCATGCCGATTGTCGCGGATCTTGGCGATGAGACGCGGGATCAGCTTGGCCTGGGCAGCGGCATTGGTGGCCGGATAACCCCGCTCGTCATGGGTCAGGCCGGTCATATGGAAGCGATACCCCATCCCCGCGACTGGGAGAGACGGCACGCCATCCTCGTCCCGTTCATAAAGCCGAAAATCGGGGCCAGGCGGCACCTTCGGCCTGCGCCAGGGGTAGATAGGGATCTTCTCCGCAGGCGGGATAACCACCCGTTCCGTCATGTGCCCCACCGCCTCGTCGGTCATCAAAAACACCGGCGTGCAATACTTCTCGGCCAGATTGAAGGCATGAATGGTCAGGTCGAATGCCTCCTGGGGGCCACTGGGGGCCAAGGCGATGATCTCGTAATCACCATGTGCCCCCCAGCGAGCCTGCATCATATCAGACTGACTGACCAGCGTGGGCAGGCCAGTGGAGGGGCCACCGCGCTGCACGTCCACCAAGACACAAGGAGTCTCGGTCATAATCCCTAGCCCCAGGTTCTCCAGCATCAGGCTCAGGCCAGGACCGGAGGTGGCAGTCATCGCCCGTGCCCCGCCCCAGACCGCACCGAGCACGGCGTTCATCGAGGCTAGCTCATCCTCCATCTGGATAAAGACACCACCGGCCTCGGGCAGCCGCTCCGACATCCGCTCGGCGACCTCAGTGGCTGGCGTGATAGGATAGCCAGCGAAAAAGCGACAGCCAGCACAGATGGCCCCCTCGGCAACGGCTATGTCGCCGTTGAAGAAGAACCTACCCTCCAATACCCCCGGTTCACTCACGATCAACCTCCACTACGTAGATACAGAATTCCGGGCAGATAAGTTCACACAACCGACACGCCACACACTGGTCGGGGTTTTTGGCCCGGGGCGGGTGGTAACCTTTAGCATTGGTATCGTCCGACATCTCCAACACGTCACGCGGGCAGTACCTCACACACAGTTGACATCCCTTACAGCGTGCCTTCAGGATGTGCATCTCGCCGTGCGGTGCTGTGAACTTTTCTATATCCAGTGGTGTACGCCAAAGTTTCAATTCTGACCTCAGGTAAGAAAGACTACCACTCAATCTCCAGGATCCAGAATCCGTTGACACCGTTGACACCGTTGACCCCATCCGTTTATCCGTTGACACCGTTGACACCGTTGACACCGCATCCGTTGACACCGCCAACCAGCCGTGCCAGCGCTGCCTTCGACGCTGCCGCCACCTCGTCGTGGATGCTCCGCCCGTGACTGTCCATCGTCACCACCACCGGGAAGCCCTCGACGCGAATGACCCAGAAGGCCTCCGGCACGCCAAACTCGTCCTTCTTGTAGACATCCACTACCTCCTTGACCGCATCAGCGATGAGGGAGGCCGCCCCACCGACGGCGTGAAAGTAGGCCGCGCCGTGCTCCTGGCAGGCCCGCAGCGTCCCCGGCCCCATGCCCCCCTTGCCGATGACGCCGCGCAGCCCGAAGTGGGCGATGACCTCCGGCTCGTAAACCTCCTCGCGGATGGAAGTGGTCGGACCAGCGGCGACAAATTCCCAACGCCCATCCTCCTTATGGCGGACCACCGGCCCGCAGTGATAGATGACGCCCCCGCCCAACAGCCGCAACAGTTCCTCGTAAAGCGGGTGCTCGCTCTCAGGTACTTCATCAGCACGAATGAACGTCTCGATCATGTACTTGTGGGCCGCATCGCGCCCCGTCACCATCACACCACTCAGCCGTACCGCGTCGCCGACGTGGAGAGCGCGGATAGCGTCTTCGGAGATAGGAATGTCCAGTTCATACGTCGCCATAGATGACTTGCTCCCAATTCTGGTTATTGAATGCTACTCGAATTATCATTCCCATCGTAACGCGCTCCTTGGCACAGTATAACTACATCAGCCTTCAAACGAAGGAGATGATGCCGTGAACAAATCACTTGACCTCAGTTTCACCCGCCCCAATCTGCCCTCCCTCGAGGAGATCGAGCAGGTGTTGCCCGGTCAGTGGTGACTTAGCCGTACTCTACCTCACTTCCTCGCACCTCCACCCTCGCCCGTCTGCAGGCCCAGCACATATACGCGATACTCACGAAGTAACAGGCTGGGAGGCGGTGATAAGCCCCGATTTTGACGCCAAAGACGGTCGTCTTTCCCCCAAAGCCCATCGGCCCGATACCCAATTCATTGCACTCACCGAGCAGCCTTTCCTCCAGCGCCGCCAGTTCCGGCACCGGATTGGCATCATCCAGCGGGCGGAAGAGTTGCTCCTTGGCATGGACGTAGCCGGTGCCTCGGTCGGCACCGATGGACACCCCCAGCACGCTCGGCGCACATCCCTTCCCCTGCGCCTGGGTTACCGCGTCCAAGACCACCCGGCGCACCCCTTCCAGATCTCGTCCGGCCTCCAGCGAACCGTAAGGCAGTTTGTACTGCACACCCACGTTTTCACTCCCGCCCCCCTTGAGGAGTAAATCCACCCGCAGATAATCCTCTTCCCACTCCTCAAAGTGAAACGTCGGGAAGCCCACCCCCAAGTTGTTGCCGCTGTTGCGGCCGGTGAGGGAATTCACTGCATTGGGCCGCAGGTAGGCACGGCGGGTGGCTTCGACCACCGCCTCCTCGCCCTGCGCCCGCACTTGGCGGGTACTCATCCCCTGGGGATAGCGAACGTAGAAGATAGGCACACCCGTGTCCTGGCAGATGGGAGTAGATTTAGCCCGCGCCAGCGCCACGTTTTCCAGGACAGTCTCCAGTGCGCCTGCGGCGGCAGATCCCGGCTCCTCGCGGGCCTGCGCTGTCCGCAGCGCCGTCTCTACATCCGCCGGCAGGTCGGTTGACGCCCGGCGGATCAGTTCGACGAAAGATTTGATCTGGTCGTTCAAATCAGCCCTCCTCGCATCAATCTACCAACTGCCAACCCTATGGCTTCGGGATTGCCAGGTCAGCCGGCCCCAGATCGGACAGTCTCAGGTTCGGGTAGTTCTCCTGGATGATCTCGTGGATAATCTGAGCGTACTTGACCTTGACCCGTCCCCAGTCAGCCAGCATACCTTCGTCAACCCACGGCTTGTACAGAGCCGCGCCGGTCGCAGCACACGCCGGCCCGGGCTCTATCTTGAAGTAGCATGGAGAGCAGACGCGGGCCATCTCCGGACCGTCATAGAAGCGCATGTAGCCGCCGAACGACTCAGTGATGATGATGTGCAAATCGAGAGGGATGTCAACTGCCTGCCGGATGGCGGCGAACTGGGGCAGCGTCAGATCAGCGATCGGGTTGAACGTCCCAGCCCCCAACATCTCCAGAAGCCTGCCGCCAGCAGGGTTGGCGTGGCCGGCATAGATGCTTATCTTAAAGATCACATCCTCAGGGATGTCACCGTTCTTCTTCATCTCGTTGAGCAACCAAAGTTCCCCCTCATCCACCACCAGGAAGCCGCGAAAGCCAAGGTCAATGCACATCATAATGTCGGTGATGGTCTGATTCAGCGCCTTGGAACCCCGACAACGGACGCCGGAGAGTGCTCCTTCGGGCGTGGCCAGTTGCCGCCCGATGTCCCACCCCGCGCGCGGCCCCGGCGTGAGAATGACCTCCATGCAAGCATCGGCGGCCATCTGGGCGAAGTCCTTCAGTTCGACCCTGTCCAGCAACGTCGCGCCCATCACCACCGAAATGAGACGGTGGATGGGGATGTTGCGCTTGCGCGACTCGTCAATCACCGCCTCCAGCACCTTGGGGCGCTCCACGCCGGAGACCTCCATGCGGTAGTGTGCCCCATCGGGGAAAGTCTTGGTGCTGCTGGGCAGATCATACGCATCCTGCCCAGGAATACCGGCCTTCTCCATCATTCTGGCAACGTCTTTCATACTGGGCATCGCTTTTCCCTCCTCATATTGCGATATGGGCGACGCATTCACCGGACGACCCTACTCGGCAGGACATGCTGCTGAGAATGCGCCGGCCCTACTCAGGGCCGATGAGCCACCGGCCATCTACGACAAACTGGCTATGGCTGCCCTCCGTATCCGTTGACACCGTATCCGTTGACCCATCCGTTGACACCCAGACTCTCCCACCTGGTGCCGATGATGGGCCGCGCACAGTGACCGCCATCCCGCCTAACTGCGCCCAGGCCAGGGCGAACTGTTCGTAAGCGAAGTGCTTCGTCGCTGCGTCGTAGGCGTCCACCAAGTAGACACCTACGTCATCGTAACCGACGGCGATGAAAGTGTGCTGCCATTGCACGATAGGAGACGTCGCGCCATCCGTTGACACCCACGACTGGACCTCCGGGAGCCTCATGTCGTATGTAGCCCAGACGATGACAGGCCATCCGGCGGCCAGTTCCGCCCTCAAATCATCCAGACCCCACTCTCGCCAGGCCTGTGCGTCGAGCCCAAAACTACGCAGCGTGGCTGCGATCGGCCCGGCATAGACGCCATAACCAGCGGGCGGCATACTCCCCGGTGGCTGGTCTACATCGCCCAAAAAGCCACGGTAGGGGTTATCAGACTTGGGCAGTCGGCGGAAGAAATCATCCTCAGCAAACGGTACTCCCCAAAAAGCAGCCAGGTCTGTCGCCGAGCGGGATTCACAACTCAGGTCATGCTCCTGTGGATAACCAACTACCCCCTCTACGGACGCCGACGGCGGTGGCTCGTCGGCGAGGGCAGTCCAGTGCAGAAGCGACACAACGACGCAGAAGGCAACGACCCCACATCCGTTGACCCATCCGTTGACACGTCTCACAGCGCCTCCAGTGCAGCCACAATCCCCCGTGTCTCCTCAACGGCATGAGGCGCGGCGTCGAAGACACCCTCGCCTCGCAAGTCCGCTTCAGTCAATTCGGGATTGGCAGACAAGTAGCCCAGCATAGGCACGGGGCTGCTACTCTGAATGAAAACCCAATCACTCTCACCACGCACTTTGTTACCCACCGCGTATACACGGCTGATGCCGATATCCCCTGCCAACTTACAGACATGCCCCGCTGTAGTCAGGCTGCGCCGTCCTGGCTCAACAACGACCAGGAACGCGTCCACTGCCTTCGCCGTCGCCCGGCCCAGATGTTCAACCCCAGCCTCCATATCCAGAATCATCATCTCGTCGCGATAGAGCAACAGGTGGGTGACCAGAGCCCTGAGCAACGCGCTCTCGGGGCAGATACAGCCACTCCCGCCGGATTCGATCCCGCCCAGCCGCAGGAAGCGAATCCCTCGATGTAAAACGCTGAAACGGTCAGGTATATCGTCCACGCGGGGGTTGAGGCTGAAGAAACCACCGGAAGTGCCAGGCTTTGCGCCCGTGCGTTCGTAGATCAGTTCTTCCATCTCGGCCACCGGCGTGACCTGAGCGACCAGATCAGGCGGGAACCCCAACGCCTCGGCCAGTCCACCGGCCGGGTCGGCGTCAATGGCAATGACACTACGATTCTGCTCTGCGTAAATGTGGGCCAGAAGTGCGGCGAGGGTAGTCTTACCCACACCTCCCTTGCCACTTATAGCGATCTTGTTCAACCGGGTCACCATCCGTTGACCAACCATCCGTTGACACCCTCCAAACGCAAGCAAGCCAGTTCAGTCCGTGGCCTCCGGACCTCAGCCTCCGCCCGGCGACGGGCTTCCTGAGCCTCCAGCGGCGTCAACAACCTTTCCCCCGTCGCCGGATCAACCAGGACGTAACATCCGTTGACACCCCTTCCACCCGCAACTCCAGCCCCAATACCCGGCTAACCATCCGTTTATCTGTTGACCCCGTTGACCAACCATCCGTTGACACTGGCGAGGTGTATTGTATCACAGACACCGCTCTCACGCCAACGCTTTCTCGACGAACTGCGTCAGATCCATTACCCGGATGCGCACCTTGTTAACGCGGGCCGCCTTGGAGAGAGTACGCACGCACTGGGGGCAGGCCGATACCAGGACCGTAGCGCCCACCTCCGCTGCCTGAGCAATGCGTTGTGCTGCCACCTCCTGAACCAGGTCCGGGTCGAATGTCTCCAGGTCACCACCGCCGCCACAACATAGCGCGTACTCCCGTGCCTGCTGCATCTCTACGAAGGTATAGCCCGGCACCCGGCGCAGGGCCTCGCGCGGCGCGTCGTAGATACCGCTCTTGCGCCCCAGGTCGCACGGGTCATGATAGGTGACCACGCCCGTACGCCGGGGTTCCTTTAGCTCCAACTGCTCCTCGGTCACCAAGTCGCGCAATATCTCCACAGCATGTACTACATCGAAACCCAGCGGCTCGCCGATGACCTCAGGATAGGTGTGATGCCACATGTGGTAACAGGAGGGACAGGTAGTGACCATTCGGGGTATCCCCAGCGCCCTCATCTGTTCTACGTTGTGATGGATCAGCGGTTCCGCCTGCTTCAACTGGCCCGCCATCATCAGCGGGAAGCCACAACATTGCTCGTCGCCTCCCAGAGTCGTGAAACTGACACCCGCACGGCTCAGCACGGTGGCAAAACCCTGGGGGATGCCGTAACTCATGGGGAACATGGCCGAGACACAGCCCACGAAGTAGGCTAAATCGGCCTCGGTATCACGCACCAATCCCTCCGGCCTGTCTTCAGGAGCCAGGTTATCGGTCCAGGCCAGGCGGGCGGCGTTGTCCTCGCCAGAGACGTTGTAGTATGTGCCGATGCGTTCGCCCAACATGCCGAGGGCCTGCACTCCCTTGCGCAGCGCCTCATCCCCATCCGTTGACCCATCCGTTGACACCAGCGCGTCAAGGCCGCTGACCAAGTAACGTTCCTGCATCACGTGCTGGCGCATGACCTCCACCAGCCGGCGCACGCTGAGGTTGTGGGGACAGTAAGTCGTGCACATATCGCAGCCCACGCAGCGCCAGATACTGGCGTCGGTAGCCAATACGTCCTCCAACCCGAACTGCGCCAGGCGCATCATCTGGGCCGGCCGGTACCGCATCGCCGGGACGGTGGGACAACCGGAGGAACAGCGCTCACACTGATAACAAAGGTAAACGTTCTCGCCACACTCCTCGCGGATAAACTTCGCCATATCGGTATTCAAAGTGATCGCCATATATCTCACTCCACCATCGGACGTGGCAGTAACCCTGCGCCTTCGACGATAGGCCGCACCGCCTCCTCCCACTCGATCGCCATGATGTGTACCCCAGCCACCCCCTCGATCCCACGGATCTCCTGAATCTGCTCGATGCAAATCTGAATGCCGGTAGACCTCAGCGCCTCCCTGCGTCGGGCCTTCTCCTCCTTGGGGATACCCTTGAGAGCAGCAACCATACGGTCCACATACTCGTCCTGCACGATCATCCCCGGCACCTTATCGCGCATGTAACGAGCCATGCCGGAGGACTTAAGGGGGCCAACACCGGCCAGGATGTAGACCTTTTCGTGCAGCCCCATATCCACCACCCGCTTCATGAACTCGCGGAAGCGGGGGATGTCATAGATCAACTGAGTCTGGATAAAATCAGCCCCGGCGGCCACTTTCTTGGCCAGCCGGTAGGGGCGGAAATCGAAGGGGTCGCCAAAGGGATTGGAGGCCGCGCCGATGAAGAAACGGGGCTCCATCGCCTTGATCTCATCCCCACACTGGAACAGGGCCTCGTCGCGCATATCTCTGATCATGCGGATCAACTGGACCGAGTCCAGGTCGTGCACGTTCTTGGCCGTGGGGTGGTTGCCGAAACTCTGATGGTCGCCGGTCAGGCACAGCAGGTTGCGCATCCCCAGCGCGTAGGCCCCTAGCAGGTCGGCCTGAATCGCCAGCCGGTTGCGGTCCCGGCAGGTCATCTGCACCACCGGCTCCAACCCCGCGCTCATCGCCAGCACACCCGCAGCGATGCTGGACATGCGGACGATGGCGGTCTGATTGTCAGTGATGTTGACTGCGTCCACTATGCCCTCAAGCAAGCACGCCTTGCGGTGGATCACCTCCGGGTCGGCGCCTTGCGGCGGGCCTAGTTCCCCTGTCACTGCAAAATGGCCCGCTCGCAGGACTTTTTCCAGGTTACTGCCAGACTTGAAGCCATTCGTTCGTTCTTGTGCCATTGTTCGCCTCACTCCGTTTCCACCAGCTGCAGGTCCTCGCGCACGATCTTGCGCGGGCCGCCGTCACGACTACTAGACCAATCCTTGGGGGGCTGAATCTCTAGTAATTGCTCCTCCCTCCCCAACGCCACCGCCCGGTCATAGATCAGTTGCCAGGCACAGGACACGTCGGGGTCTATCTCGCATACCCCGTTCTGGGAACCGCCGCACGGCCCATTGAGCAACTGCTTGGAGCAGCGGGCAATGGGGCAGATGCCGAAGGTCAGGCCCAGGACGCAGTTGCCACAGGCCTGGCAGCGCTCCTCCCACACCCCTTGCTCCTCTGGCAGGCCCAGAAAGGTGGTGTTGAGCCCGGGCAGCGTGAACATATCGGGGAAACGCTCGTTCATCGCCTGCACGCCGATGCCGCAGGCCAGGCTGAGGACAGCGTCGTACTCGTTCTGGCCGGCCTCCGACCGAGCCAGCCGCTCCCCCAGCGGATCAATGTACTCCCACTCGCACTGGCGCTGCACCGTGATCTCGTCCACCTCCATCGGGTGGCCGTCCAGTTTACTCTTCATCCGCAGCGCTGAGGCCAGGATGCCAACCTCCTTCTCGCCTCCGGCAAAGCAGACGGTCACGCAGGTGCCACAGCCTGCGACCAGCACCTTCTTGGCATCGCCCAGCAACTCCATGATTTCCGCAAGTGGTTTCTGTTCACCAACTATCATTGCGACCTCCTTCTATACTCCTTACTTCCTACTCCCTACTCCCTACTCCCTACTTCCTACTCCCTACTCCCTCTTCAAGCGGGTTGGGTCCTAACTCCCGCACCTTCTCCGTTATCTCTGCCACCGTCTCCGCAAACTGTGGCCCCATCGCCGCGGACAGGTTCGCCATCACGATCCGTTCCCCCCCCAGTCCAATCTGGTCAAGCAGGTCAGCGATGTACTTCACCCTCCGTTTCGCATTGATATTACCATCCAGGTAATGGCAGTCGCCCTCCAGTCAGCCGGCCACCATCACGCCGTCCACGCCGCGCTCGAAGGCGTGCAGCACCTCCGTCACCTCCACCCGTCCCGAACAGGGCACCTCGACGATGCGCACGCTGGGCGGGTATTGGATGCGCATACCTCCCGCCAGGTCAGCCGCAGCGTAAGCGCAGTGACGGCAGCAGAAGGCCAGAATCTTGGGCTCAAACTGCATATCGCTCATTACTTAACACCTCCACGTTGGGCAAGGTCTCCCGACCGTCGCCCTCCGGCTCAAACAGCGCTGCAACCTCCGCCTCTACTTGCTCATCCCGATAGTGGAGCAGTTGGATCGCTTTGGCCGGGCACTCGGAGACACAGGTGCCGCAGCCGTGGCACTGGGCCGGCTCAATGTAGGCCGCGCCGACGATGCCCCCCACCCCGTTGAACTCGGCCCGAATCTGCGGCACATTGTACGGGCAGATGCGCACGCAGGTCAGGCAGGCGACGCATTTCTCCGCATCCACCTGGGCCACAATGCCGCCGACCTCAAGCACGTCTTTGCTCACGATCGTCATCGCCCGAGCAGCCGCGGCCTGCGCCTGCACGATCGTTTCGTCCAGGAACTTGGGATAGTGGGCCATCCCGGCCACAAACAAACCATCGCTGGAAAAGTCCACGGGCCGCAGCTTGACGTGCGCCTCCAGGAAGAAGCCGTCCAAGTCTACTGACACCTTGAGCCGCGTCGCCAGTTCGTCCGCCCCCTCCGGCGGCACCACCGGCATACTGAGAACAACCAAATCGGGTTCCAGGACAAGCTCCTGCCCCAGACTAGACTCCCAAACCATCACCTGCAATCCATATCCGTTGACACCGTTGGGCAAGGTCTCCTGACCGCCGCCCCCTATCCGCACCTCCGGCTTACGATCGAAGTCATACTGCACGAACACCACCCCCTGGCGTCGCGCCTCCTGGTACAGCCGCTCCTTGAAGCCATACGTGCGGATATCGTGGTAGATCACGATGATCTGCGCCTGGGGATTGAGTCGCTTGAGCGCCAGGACATTCTTCATCGCCGTCGTGCAACAGATGCGGGAGCAATATCGCTCGGCAGGGCCTACGCAGAGGATCATCACGACAGAGGAAGGAGTAGATGGAGTAGATGGAGTAGATGAGGATAGGATAGCCTCAAACTCCTGCTGCGTGACGATGCGCGGATCCGTCCCATACCCGTACTCCGGCCCCCGGTACTCCACACCGCCCGTCGCCACAATCGTCGCACCGTGGCGTATCTCGCTCTCTCCGTATCCGTTGACACCGTCGACACCGTCAGGGCCACGCAGCCGCGAGGTGAAATTGCCCACAAAGCCGCTGCTCTCCAAGAATTCACTCCGCAGGTGCACATTGATCCCCGGATGGCCCTTCACCCGCTCGATCAACTGCTGGAGGAATTCCTGGGGATCGCGCCACACCAGCCCACCCTCCGTGCTCCCATCCTCCTCAGAAACCGGGTTTTTCCCGAAAAACCTGGTTTCTTCCTCTTTCTTTATCCTTTCATTCCGTGAATCCTGCTCTCCATCTTGACACTGCTCCCCACTCTTCCAATCCACGATGTGCTTTATCTGCCGCAGATTGCCTCCCAGATGCTCCGTCCGCTCAACCAGGTGCACCGGGAAACCCTGGTCAGCCAACGTCAGCGCCGCCGTCATCCCGGCCACACCGCCGCCGATGACCAGTGCCGCCTTCTCCACCTGCACCTCGGTCTTGTACAGCGGCTCCAGCAGCAGCGCCTTCGCCACCGCCATCCGCACCAGGTCCTTGGCTTTCTCTGTCGCCGCCTCCCATTCACCGGAATGTACCCACGAGCACTGATTGCGAATGTTGGCCATCTGGAACATGCCGGGGTTCAGTCCCGCCTGGCGAATGCTGTCCTGAAACAGAGGCTCGTGGGTCAGCGGCGTGCAGGAGGCGACCACGACACGGTTGAGCCCCAACTCTCGCGTCTGCTGCGTGATACGCTGGATCGAGTCCTGCGAACATGTATACAAGTTATGCTCGGCGTGCACCACCCCGGGCAGACTTGCTGCGTACTCCGCCACCATTGGCACATCCAGGAAACCGCCGATGTTCGACCCACAATGACAGACGAAAACACCGATACAGGGTTCCTCTCCCGCGACGTCCCGCTCCGGCGGATACACCACCTCCTCTGTGCAGGTCCAACGGGCTGGAGACACTATCAACCCAGCAGCAGCAGCCGCACCGCTGGCCTCAATCACCGACTCAGGGATGTCCTTCGGCTCGCGGAATGGCCCTACGGCAAATATCCCCGGCCTGCTCGTCTGGAGCGGCTCGAAAGGCAGCGTGCGACAGAAGCCGTGCTCGTCCAGTTCCACACCCATTCGCCGCGCCAACTCGCGCACGCCCTCCGAAATCTCCATCCCCACGGAGAGCACCACCAGGTCAAACTCCTCCTCGCAGATTGGAGATTGCGAACTGCTTCCCCGTTCCCCGACGTACTTCAGGACGAGATTGTGTGTTCGCGGATCCTCCCGCACGAACGAAATACGAGTGCGCACGTAGCGGATGCCGTACCGTTCTTGCGCCCGGCGGTAGTACTCATAGTACCCCTTGCTGAAAGCGCGCATGTCCATCATGAAGACGGTGACCTCGGTGTCCGGTTCGTGCTCGATGGACATGATGGCCTCTTTGGTGGCGTACATACAGCAGACCGCCGAGCAGTAATCGTGGGTCTGATCGCGGGAGCCAACGCATTGCAGGAATGCGATTTTCTTCGGTGCCCGTCCGTCCGAAGGGCGCTGCACGTGGCCGTGAGTGGGGCCGGAGGCGCTTAGCAGCCGTTCAAACTGAATCGCAGTGACCACGTTGGGATAACGGCCCCAGCCGTACTCCGCCGACCGCTTGGCCTGGTACGTCTCGTAGCCAGGGGCCAGGACAATCGCGCCAACATGGACGTCCTGCACCTGCTCGACCATATCGTGATTGATAGCGTCGGCCTGGCAGATGTAGACGCAACTCAGGCACTCGGAGCAGATGCCGCAGGCCAGGCAACGGGCCGCCTCTGCCTGAGCCTGCTCGTCGGTGTAGCCGGTCTCCACCTCGGCAAAGTTGGCCACCCGTTCCCCCACCGGTAACTCAGGCATCGCCACCCTGGGGGTTACTTTCACCTCCCCCCTCTCCACCCGCTCCTGGATTTCCACCTGGCTCAAGTCCACCACGGGCAATTCCGGCTTCAGTTCCGGCTCCAGTTCCTCGCCCCGCAGATAGCGATGGATAGACTCGGCAGCCTGATGACCGGAGGCGACCGCCTCAATGACGAAAGCAGTACCCGTGGTGGCATCGCCCGCCGCGAAGACCCCGGGGCGGGTGGCTGCCATCGTGTTGGGGTTGACCGCGATCGTCTGCTGGCGCGTGACGCCGACGCCGGTGCTCTCCGGGATGAAGGCCAGGCCGGCTCGCTGCCCGATGGAAAATACGACAATGTCACAGGGAATAACGTGCTCCGACCCCGGCTCCGTCTCCAACATCAGCCGTCCCGTCTCGTCGAATTCCATAAAGGTAACGTCGAGGCACTCCAGCCCCCCCACCCGTCCGTTGCCATCGGAGATGATGCGCTTGAAGGAGCGGCTGGGATGCATCTGCACGCCTTCGGACTCGGCGGCCTCAATCTCCCAGGAATGGGATGGCATCGTCTCGCGGCTCTCCAGGCAGGCCATGTGGACCTCCGCCGCGCCCAGTCGCACCGCCGTGCGGGCCACATCCACCGCCACGTTGCCACCGCCCAACACCACCACCCGCTGCCCGGCAATGTCGGGTGGGTTGTCCAACCGCACGTCGCGCAAGAAGACGGTGTTGACCATCACCCCGTCCAGGTCAGTCCCTTCGATGGGCAGCATACGACCCTCGTGCGCGCCGACGGCGATGAGCACCGCCCCGAACCCCTCGTCGAAGACGTCGTCCAGGCTCTCGACCGTCGTGTTGAGGCGCAGATCTACCCCCAGGTCCACGATGTCCTGCACCTCCCGGTCCACGATCCAGGAGGGCAACCGGTACTCAGGGACCCCCACCCGCAGCATCCCACCTCCCACGGGCAGCGCCTCGAAGACGGTGACCTCGTACCCCAGCATACACAAGTCCTGGGCAGTAGTGAGCCCGCAGGGACCCGCGCCGATGATCGCCACGCGCTCCTCGTACCTCCGCTCGGCCGGCTCCGGTGGCACCCGGGGTTGAGCGTAGACCTTGTCGGTGACGAACCGTTTGAGCGCGTGAATGTTGATCGGGTCGTCCAGTTTACCCCGGTTGCAGGCATCCTCGCAGCGGTGATTGCAAATGCGGCCACAGATGCCGGGAAAGGGATTGTCCTCCTTGATGACTCGCAGCGCATCCTCGTAGCGGCCCTCGCGAATGAGGGCGATGTAGCCCTGGGCGCGCTGGTGGGCAGGGCAGGCGTCGCGGCAGGGAGAGATGCCTAGCTTCTCAATGGCAAAAGCGTTGGGCACCGCCTGGGGGTAGAGTTTGTAGGCCGCGTGCTGGACCGCCAATCCCTCGTCGAAGCGACCGGGGATGATTACCGGGCAAACGTCGGCGCAGTCGCCACAGCCGGTGCACTTGTCCAGGTCCACATAGCGGGGGCGGGTCCGCACCCGGGCGGTAAAGTCACCAGCCTCCCCGCGCACCCCCAGCACGTCGCTACCCGTCAGCAGTTCGATGTTGCGATGACGACCACAGTCCACCAACTTGGGACTGACGATGCACATGGCGCAGTCGTTGGTGGGAAACGTCTTGTCCAGTTGGGCCATGTGCCCGCCAATGGCCGACTTGTTCTCAACCAGGTAGACCTTGTAGCCGGCCTCGGCCAGGTCCAGCGACGCCTGTATGCCGGCGATACCCCCGCCGACGACCATGACCGCGCCAGTCACACTACCTTTGTCTGAAAACTCACTGGCCATCTCCATACACTCCCATCAACGAACAACGAGATAATTAACAATGAACAATACATCGAACCAACCAGGCACCATCGCTGAGCCATTGTTCATTGATTCATTCGTCCATTGTTCTTTATCCTTTCATTCCGTGAATCCTGCTCTCAATATCCCGCCTTAAGCGGATTCGGCCCCAATGCCCGCACCCGCTCCGTCATCTCCCGCATCGCGTTGGCGAATGTCCCCCCCATCCCGCCGGAGACAAAGTACATCTCCAGCCGCTCACCGCCCAAACCGATCTCATCCAACAACTTCTTGGTATACTTCACCCGCGCCAGCCCACGTTCGTTCCCGTGTACGTGATGGCAGTTACCAAGTGGACACCCCACCACACAGACTCCATCGGCTCCCTGCTCGAACGCCTCCAGCAGATAGCGTGCATCTGTCTTGCCCGTACATGGCAACTTCACCAATTTGATACTGGCTGGATATTTAGTCCGCAGCGCGCCAGCCGTATCAGCAGCCATATACGCGCAGTAGATGCACATAAAGACGGTAATCTCCGGCTCAAACTTCGAACTACGAATTGCAGATTGCGAATTATTGTCCATCATTTGGCTTTCAGAAACCAGTCTTTATCCTTTCATTCCGTAAATCCTGCTCTATTTTGTCATCGGTCGTTGGCCACTTGCCACTGCCCACGCTCCCAGCGGCAGTCCCATAATCTGCCCATCCCGATAGGCGACTAACTGGATCGCTTTAGCAGGGCATTCCGCCGTACAGGTACCACACCCCGTACACAACGCGGGATCAATGTACGCCGCCCCTTTTATCTTTCCCACCCCCACGTCCGAATACCGCACTTTGGGGATCTCGAAAGGGCAGATACGCACACAAGTGAGGCAGCCCACACATTTGCTCTGGTCCACCACCGAGATGACGCCGCCGATGTACATCCGCGGTGTAGCCAGTATCGTGATCGCCCGGCCCGCCGCCGCCTGCGCGTTGGTGATGCACTCCTCAATGAACTTGGGATAGTGGGCCATTCCACAAATGAAAATTCCTTCCCTTGCCATATCCATCGGGCGCATCTTAAGATGGGCTTCCATGAAGAAGCCCTCATTGGAGAGCGGCAAGTCCAAGATGTGGGCCAGTTCCTCCGTCCCCTCCGATGGCTCGATCGCCATACTCAGCGACAGCAGGTCGGGATGCAGCACGATCTCCTGTCGCAGAGATGGCTCCCAGGCCACAACCTCCAATCTCCCCTTCTCCCCCCCCGGCAGTCGGGGGGGGCTGGGGGGGGGCGTCACCCGCACCTGTGGCATGTGGGCCTTATCGTAGCGGACAAAAATGGCCCCTCGCTCCCGCGCCTCGGTGTAGAACACTTCCCTGAACCCGTAGGTGATGATGTCCTTATAAAGAACGACCACCCGGCAGTTCGGGTTGAGCAACTTGATGCGAATAACATTCTTCATCGTGTTCGTGCAACACGTCCGGCTGCAGTACTCGACCTCACCGGGCCGCCGCACACACTGGATGAACACAACCTCCTTCAGGTCCTCGATCCGCTCTGGTTGATGGGTGATGATATCCTCCAGGTCGAGCGAGGTGACCACACGCTCGTCCTGGCCGAGCAAGAATACATCCCCCCGCCACTCCTGCCCACCGGTGGCCACGATAGTCACGCCGTGCTCAATCTCAACCTCGCCCAGCACCTCCCTCTTATCCGTATCTGTTGACACTGTTGACACCCTTGAGAATGAGAAAATCCGCACCGTCGAACGAAACGCCCCCAGACTCCCCTCACAAGCAATCACCTCCGAGTTGGTGAGAACGTCGATCCTTCGATGGCCCATCACCCGGTTGACGAGATCGCGCAGCAACCGTTGAGGATTGTCCCCTTCAGCCACGTAGTAGATGTGCTGCAGATTACCACCCAACCCCAACTCCCGTTCCACCAACGTTACGTCATATCCAGCGTCGGCGATGTTCAGCGCTGCCGTCATACCGCTTACTCCACCTCCGATCACCAACGCCCGCCGGATAGGCTCAATGGCCTGCTTGTGCACCGGCTCCGCTAGCCGCGCCCGCGCCACCGCCAAACGCACCAACTCTTTCGCTGCCCGGGTGGCCCCCGCCGGATCGTCCACGTGCGGCCAGGCGCAGTGTTCGCGGATGTTCGCTATCTCCAGCAGGTAGGGGTTCAGCCCGGCCTGGCGCACGAGGCGCTGGAACAGCGACTCGTGCGTGCGGTGGCTACAGGCTGCCACGACCACCCGGTTCAAACTGTGCTCCTCAATCGCCTGCCGGATCTGTTCCTGCCCCTCCTCCAGGCAGGCGTAGTCCGTTATTTCGACGTGAACCACGCCGGGCAAGCCAGCAGCGAAAGCAGCCAGCGCATCCGTGTCCACAACCCCCGCGATGCTGGGATAGCAGCGACACACAAAAACACCAATCTGTGGCTTCTCCCCTGCCACGTCCCGCTCCGGCGGCAGGGGTTGGGTTACCTCGCTCATGAGGAACGGGTACTCCCGCCCGTAAGCCTGCTCTCCGACCTGGTCGGAGAGCAGGCGCATCACGTCACCGGCTGCGCCCGCCGCGTCCAAGATCGTCTCCGCGATCTCCTTAGGCGAAGCGAATGTCCCACAGACGTAGATGCCGGGCCTGCTCGTCTCCAGTGGGGCAAATTTATCCGTTTCACAGAAGCCATAAGGATTCAGTTCAATCCCCAACAGGCCGGCCAAGTCGCGGGCCCCACTGGGCGGCAGCGCCCCCACTGACAGCACCACCATGTCGAAACGGTTCTCGATGACTTTGCCATTCTCGCCTGGATAGCGCAGGATCAGGTCGTGCGTCTCCGGGTCCTCCTTGATCCCCGAAATGCGGCAGCGCGTGTACTCCACTCCATATTGCTTCTGTGCCTGCTCGTAATAGGCGTTGAATTCCTTGCCAAAGGCCCGCTCGTCCATCATGAAGATCTGGCAGTGGACGCTCCCGGCTTCAAGAGACGAGCGCTGCTTGGCCAGCATGGCCTCCTTCGTGGCATACATACAGCAGACGGACGAACAGTAGGGGTGTTTCTCATCCCGAGAACCCACGCACTGCAGCCAGGCAATGCGCTGGGGCAGTTTGCCGTCAGAGGGACGTTTCACGATGCCCTCTGTCGGCCCGGAGCGGCTGACCAGCCGCTCGTACTGCATCGAGTGGATGACGTTAGGATAGCGACCATATCCCAGTTCTTCGTACTCGGTCGGGTCCGATATTTCGTAGCCCAGCGAGAGAATGATAGCGCCGACATTAAGTTCGTACTCGGTTTCCTGCTCATCCAGGTTCACCGCGCCGGTCGGACAGACAGTTTCACAGCGGCGACAGGTATCGCAGCGCGGTACCTTGTCCACAACGTAGGTATCCGGCAACGCACGGGGCGCCATCTTATAGACCGCCTTGCGGACCGACAAGCCCAACTGGAACGCGCTGGGCAGGGACACCGGGCAGACGCCGTCGCACAGCCCACAGTTGATGCACCGTTCAGCATCCACGTAGGTGGGACGATGGCGCAGCGTCACTGTGAAATCTCCGGCATATCCCGCCACGTTGATCAGGTCAGTATTAGTGAGAATCTCAATGTTCGGATGCAGGTTGTGGTCCAGAAAAGCCGGTGAGATGGCCGGTCGCGTGCAGCCGTAGCCGTGGTCGGAGGTGCCCCGGCAGAGAACGCAGTCATGCGTGGGAAACATATAGCCCAATTGTGCCACCCGGCCGCCGAGCCATGGCAACGTCTCCACCAGGTGAACCTTCAGGCCGGCCTCGGCCAGATCAATCGTCGCGCGCATCCCTCCTACACCACCGCCAACGACCAAGACAGCGCCAACGTTCTCCTTACGCATCAGTACCCTCTTCTCCTTGCCGAGACATGTAATCGGACCGCATGTAATCGGGCATCAGTCCTTTTCCCCTTGAGTTAGTAGATTTCGTACAATTGCCACTCTCTACCCGCAATCCTCATCCGTTGACACCGTTGACTCCGTTGACTGAACCTTGCGAAGGTTACAAAATGCTGAAAAACCTTCGCAAGGTTTCCCCATCCGTTTATCCGTTGACCCCTTATCTGTTGACACCGTTGACACCGTTTACACCCGCCGCGTGTAATCGGGCAACAAGATAGGCGAGACCACCCCCGTATCCACACCCATCTGTTGACACTCCCGGTTCCAGGCCTCCACGTGGGCCAGAGTGGGCTTGCCTATCCGTTGACACTGCTGCGCGTATGCCGCCGCCGAGCGGCCAGCGCGCCGGCCGAAGACGGTGATCTCCAGCAAGGAGTTGCCCATCAGCCGGTTGTGACCGTGCACACCACCACTCACCTCCCCGGCGATAAGAAGGCCAGGGATATCGGTAGAGCAATCGGCCTGCAGTTGCACCCCGCCGTTCTGGTAGTGCAGCGTCGGGTAGACGAGCATCGGCTCTTCCGTAATGTCAATCTCGAAGCGCCCAAACTGGCGCACCATCGCCGGCAACGCCTTTTGGATAGTGCCGGGGCCGTGGATGCGCTCAATCATCGGTGAATCCAGCCACACGCCGGGCTGCCCGGTGGGAGTGATGACCCCATTGCCTCGCCCCCCCATCCGTTGACACTCCCCCCCGCTTGCGGGGGGGATAATAGGGGGGGCGCACTCCCGGATAAGGGCCGCCGCCTCCACGTCCCGAGGCTCCAGAGGGTAGACGAACTGTTCACCATTCTTGTTAACTGGCTGCGCCCCCAGCCCGCGCACCTTCTCGGTAACCAGCAGGCCGACGATCTGCTCCGGGAAAGCCGCGCCAGTGGGATGGTACTGCATAGACTCCAGGTAGCCCAGTGGCGCGCCGGCCCGATAGGCCAGCACCACTCCGTCGGCCGTTGCACCGTGGTGGTTGGTCGTCGGGAAGCCTTGGAAATGCAGCCGCCCGCATCCACCGGTCGCCAGTACCACCGCTTTGGCCTTGATGTACCGATGGGCCCCCGTCTCCAGGTTCATCACCACAGCACCGGCAATTTGTCCCTTGTCGTCGAGTACCAATTCGACAGCGGGAGCAAACTCAATGACGCTGATGTCCTCTTCCCGATTGCGCACCTCGTCCCGCAGCGTGCGCATGATCTCCGCGCCGCTGTAGTCCCGCGCCGAGTGCATGCGCTTGCGGCTGGTACCGCCGCCGTGCGCCTCTACCATCATCCCGTCTGGCTCCTTATCGAACATCACCCCCAGGTCTTCCAGCCACTTGATGGCGAAAGGAGCATCCATCACCAGTGCCTCAACCAGTTCAGGAACATTGGTGAAGTGACCACCGCCAATGACGTCCAGGTAGTGGATGGCCGGATTGTCCTCCGGCCGGTCGGCGGCCTGGATACCACCCTGGGCCATCATCGTGTTGGCGTCACCGAAGCGCAACTTGGTCACCAGGATAACCTGGGCCCCGTTCTCCTGCGCCAGGAGCGCTGCCGAGGCCCCCGCCCCACCACCGCCGATCACCAGCACATCCGTTGACGCTGCCGGAGCACTTAAGGAGAAGCCGGGGCTGATATGGGGTCGCCCCTCGACGATGCCGGCCAGCTCTATGGGCATGCGCTGCCCCTTGCTGACCCCCACCCGGATGGTTTGGAAGGTCTCCTCCTTGTAGTCAGGATGGAAAGCCTCAAGGATAGTTTCCCGTTCCTCCATGCTCATCGCCGGAAAAGTCTCTTTAATCCGCCGGGCACGGGTGACCTCGACCTTACGGATAGATTCCTGCATCTCAGGCGGATAGCCGCTCATTCCCATTCCCCCTCACTTTGGCTCAATGTCCCGCGCTTTGTACTGCGCCATCAGTTCTTCCTTATCGAACCTCTTTAACTTCTCTATCTCGGCATCGAACTTGCCGGCCTCGATCTCTTCCAAACGCTCCCGTAGATGCTCGGATCGAGGTGCCAGATAGCGGCCGTAGAGCCGGCGGGCCAGTATGGCGATGTTGTACTGCGCCTCCTCGGCCGGACAGCGGACTGCGCACAGGCCACACATAATGCAGTCGAACGACAGGTCGGCCATCGTGGCGATGTCGCCCTTCATCCCGGCCGCCATGTACATCCGCACGTCAATATCCTGGGGGCAGGCCTTGGTGCAGGCCCCGCAGCCCAGGCAGCGCAACACCTCGGGATAGGTAGAGAACAAAGTGGTCGCAGTGGGCTCCAGTTGGGTGATGTCATAACTAGCGCGCTGCGCCGGGAAGAACGGAATCTGCGCCAGGTACATACCCGGCTGCACCACCGTCTGGCAGGCCAGCCCGAAGTAGAGTTTCGGGTCACCCAGGATACGGTACGCCGTGCCGCATGCTCCACAGAAACCTCCCCGGCAGCCCACGCCCCGGATCAGCGTGTAGCCCGCCCACTCCATCGCTTTCATAATCGTCAGCGAGGATGGTACCATGTAGCGCTTGCCCATGACGTAGACGGGAATCAGATCGGCATCGGCCACTTCAGGTTGATTCTCAGTTTCCATAAGCCCCCCCAATATCCGTTTATCCGTTGCCATCCGTTGACACCCTTGTCACTCTTCTCCTACCTCCATCCACTCATCCTCGCGGAAGGTGACCAGCGGCAGGGACTCCTCGACGCTACGACCGGGCACGTAATCAAACACTTCCTGCACCGACTGTCCGATGGCACGGAAGACCAGTCCCACGGGCAACTCCGCCGGGCAGTCGCTGGTGCACATTCCACAACCGATGCAAGAGAGCACCATGTGGTTGAGGCGAGTCAGGTGGAAAAGCATCGTATCGGCCGGCAGCCGGTAGGCCCCCTTGCGTCGTGCCCAGTTCATGTACTGAATCGGCTCATGGTCGAAGACAGGGCTCTTAAAAAGACAGGTCTTGCAGTAGCATAAGGGGCAGACGGTCATACAGTTATGGCAGCGCACGCAGGCGGCGAAGACCCCTTCGACCCCTTCCCGTTCGAGTTGCCCGCGTATATCAGCGAAGCGGGCATCGCGCACTCTCGTGCGGGCAGCGACCACCTTCTCCACCACCTCAGCCCGCTGCCCCCCACCTTCCTTCCCCCCCAATGGGGGGGACAGAGGGGGGGACAACTTCCCAGCCACCTCATCAGACAGGCTGACCGGGATGCCGGTAGCCAGGTCCGCACCGAACAGTTCCAACACGATATCGGCCTCTTCGACGTGCGGCTTCTCGCACATCTGGCAAGCGTCGCGGAAGACATACCCCTCCTGCGGGGCCAGTTCGCCGCCCTGGGCCGTAGACAGGTGCGCCGTCATGTCCACACCGCCGTCGGCCCGCATCGCAGCGTAGACCGGCACGTCGTAGGTGCCCAGGCAGTCTACGCCGATGGTCACCAGATCCTCCAGGTTGGCCTGCTGAAGTTTGACCAGTTCCACCAGCGCCCGCAGTTCGCACGGGCGCAAGATTGCACCAATGCGTCCCCGGGGCTCGCGGACGGAGACGTGGCCCACCACGCGCGCTGTGTTCAGCCCCATCACCGGAGCCAGCGGGACCGCCGCATCCAGCAGGTCTGGATCGGCCACCAACGCAGGAGTGACTGTGCCGGCAGGAGTCTCCATCGGCACCAGCAGCGCGTTCACCACCTCAGCCTCCAGCAACTGCTTGAGGAAACCACGCACGGCGGCCAGCGCATCGTTGTTCTCAACCGGTATTACAGTTCTCATTGCATCTCCCTGTTGGGGCGGTTCGCGAACCGCCCCTAGATTCTTTATCCTTTCATTCCGTAAATCTTGCTCTATTGATCATTGCTACACTGCCCACTTCCGACGCATCGGATTGGGGCCTTTCTCCTTCATCGCCTTGGTCATCTGCGTGACCGTCTCGGCGAAGCGCCCCCCCTCGCTGGCGCTAATCCAGCGCAGCCAGACCCGGTCCTCGTCGTAGCCGGCATTCTTGAGGATCTCCTTCAGCGCGATGATGCGCCGCCGGGCTTTGTAGTTCCCCGACTGGTAATGGCAGTCGCCGGGGTGGCAGCCGCCGATGAGGACGCCGTCAGCACCGTCCAAGAGCGGCTTGAGCACGTAGGTAGGATCCACCGATCCGGAGCACATCAACCGGATGATGCGCACGTTGGGTGGATACTGGATGCGGGACGTGCCCGCCAGGTCGGCCCCCGTGTACGTGCACCAGTTGCACAGAAAGGCGACGATTTTGGGTTCGAAACTTGCTTCAGCCATATTGCCCCCTTGAGAGTTGGTTAGTTGGTTAGTTGGATGGTACGGTTTCCAGATCTACCATATTGACAAATCTGTGCGATTCGCTACAATGTAAATGCAGTCGAGAGGCTGCTTTCTTTGCGGAGACCCTGGCCGGGAGGCTGGGGCTTCGCGCTTCTACGGCCTCTTGCGAATAACAGCTGAGACCCTACCAGTCGTCAATCCGAAACCCAGATGTTGGATCTTGGCTAAGCTCTATCAAACGTTGATATTCATCTTCCGCGTCGTAATACACCGGGGTTTTCCTGGATCGGCTCATAGCCTCATATTCTGCCACCAATTCACTTGCCCATTCCTTGATCCTTGCTTGCACCTCTTGCTTCTGACCTGCGAGGACAGCTCGGGCGATGTCACTCCCAAACGAAACCGACTTCATTCCAGCATACATCCATGCTAAGACGAGAGAACATGCGTCAGGCACCGACTCTACCAGAAGTTGAAGTTTAGCACCCCAGGGATGCACGATGATGCGATAGCCAACTCCCATTACCTTGCCAGCGAACCTAGAACTGCGCAGAGGTTCCAACACCCCCATAGCAATGCATCGTTCAACATCACTCACGGTGACCAAGAAAGTTCCTTCGCTCTTGCGCGCCGGAAGGTTACCCCGTTGAATAGCGATAAGCAGGTGCATAGGCGCATAGCCGTACATTTGGGCAACCCGTGTGAAGAGAATAGGCTTCGCCTCCAAGGTGGCATCGTAAACCCTTCGCCTCCACTGGATCGTAACCAAGGGCGCGTCTTCCCCTGCAATTCCTAAATCCCCTTGTCCCCCTTTCCTTTCACAATAGGACAGCTTCGCGACTTGGATCAGATCTTGGGCAATCTTGTACCGTGCCCCGCCCGTCTTCATAAGGCGCTTGACATTGGTCAGGTAATCCTCGTCTGGAGCAGCTTTTCCATCAGCCCACTCCCAAATAGCCTGGTTCAAGCTCATCCCCTCTTCACTGTACCGGATGCGATCGATTTGCCCGGCGAAGAAAACATCTCGGACACCTTGTTCCGTGAATAGCATCATACCCTCACCAAAGCAAGATGCCCTCGACTTCAGTTCCAGAGAATCAACCTGCGGCTTTGATGTTTGCCTGATTTGGATACCATTGCCACAACCAGGGCAGAATGACATTCCACGTGCGAGTTCTTCTTGAGTTGGGACAAATGCTGCCCCACACTGATTGCAGTGTATGGCTGACACATGCTGCTCACTGTGATACAGATCCACGTTACACTACCCCCCTTTTACGGACAGGGACAGAAACGAGGAGACACGACCACTGTATCCTCACTCCACCAGCGCATCCACAGGCACTATATGCCCATTCGTTTCAAAACTCGGGGTCTGGCTTATCTCCGTGCAGCTTTACCCACCACCAGCAAGGACCCTGCTTGGACGTTCTCTCACAACGAGTAGCCCAGCTGATCACCATCGGCTGACGACCTAAACCACAAGCTGGTTCCTCAATCATTCGAGGGAAGGGAGACCCGCCAACCTCCTGCGGCAATGCTTTCATTGTTGTTGTCAAATGCCTACAAGTCACTGTCGTGCCCTCGTTTCAGAGTTCGGCTTTGGCCTCTTGAAGTAGAGAGTATTGGCAGGCCAAGCAGTGACCCAAACGGATCGAAGAACGCTCCTATGAGTTCCCAGCCATCTTCACCCAACTTGGCCAAAGTCGCAGGGATATTACTGATAGGGACTTCTTTCTGCTTCTTCGCAACTTGGAAATGGACCCATACCAATGGCTTCTTAAAAACAGCCCCAACTCGTTGAATGATAGCTCCATATTCCCATTGCGTATTTCTTTACTCCTCTGCTGGACTTTGTATTTGTATTTCGTTACCAGACACAGACTCGAAATCTACGCCTGAAATAGACGGAGTTTTCGCAGATACCAGCCGCTCCAGACGGTTGGCTATATCTCTTTGTGTCCTCGGACAAGGGTCAAAAACAGCATTGGGATGAACTTCAATAATATGGCGGACCGTTCTGGCGATGACATCAACAAATTCGACTGTGCTGATAAAGTATTTATTAGGATACTCTTTCGAGGCCTCTCTAGCGTCTGCACTGGTGTTGGTCAGATATATATCAGGTGGAAGCGACAACTGATGTACGAGACTATTTCTGACTTGAACTAACTTTTCAGCGACATCATCGTCTGACAAGTTGGTCACGGGTGCAACTAGCCACGAGCTCTTGTCAGCCATCTGGGGCACAAAAGCTTTGAGTAGATCTTCATCCCGGTAGGAATTTGGATTGACTGCTTCTGAAACCGCCAATATCACCGAGAATATTGCTGACATCGCTGCGAAACCAAATTCCTGCCTCGCGCATTCCCTTGCCTCAAAGATAAAACGTTCTATGCTCTTCTGCGTCTGCGCGTCAGACAATGTTCTTTTGATCATTCGATTCTTCACCTTCAGGCTCCTGATAAATGGGCCCAAAAGCTGCAATTAGTCCGAATCACTCCGCCCATCCCGCCCCCTCACAAGCCCGCCAGCACGTCCACCTGTGCCAGGATTTACCGGGCGGTGAAGTGCTGCAGAGCGGGAAGGGTCTATCGCTCCAACCACCCCAGAACCCCAAACAAGTTCAGGTACTGATCGCCAACTGCTAACTGCTAACTGCTGACTGCTAACCGCTAATCAGCGCATCCACCTGCGCCAGGATCTGCTCGGCGGTAAAGTGTTGCAGTCGAATGGCCTTGAAGGGACAGGCCGTCGCGCACGCCCCGCACCCCTTGCATAGCACCGCACCAGGCAGCGTTCCGGATCATACGCTCACGGCTTCAAAAGCAAATCGCAATTGTTCCTGTGCAGGCACCAAGAAGTTGAGTTTCTCAAAGCCGATCACCCGTCCAGTCCGGTCCTTCATCAGGATAACCTCATCGCCGGTCTCTTCACAGATGTACTCGTCCTGCGGGTCACCAAACCAGACGGTTAAAGTATTGCCTACACGGTCATAGAAAACCCTTACTTTCTCCATATTCGCTCACCTTCCTTAATCGCATCGGTCGGGTAGGCGGTGATCAGGAAACCTTCATCGTTGAGCTGCTTTGCCACGGCGCAAATCCAACGCCCAAGGCGCTCCAACCGATAGAAAAGATACACGACTGGGTCGCTGCGACTCCGCCGGATTTCGTCAGGCGTTCGCAAGGTGTCTTGTACATCCATCTCGCGTCCACGCATCACAGGGTGCTTGATTGTGACAATCAACTCCCAGTAGTCACATGTGACACGCACGCTGAAACCAAGAGGCGTTGGTGCTTCGAAGAGTACGGTGTTAGTCATGCTTACCTCTTGGCACAGGCAATCGGGACTCCTCAACCGTGGCTTTGCCCGTCCTCAGTTGCACCACACTCTACCACACTGATCGCTAATTGCCAACTGCTAACCACCCACCAACGCATCCACCTGTGCCATTATCTGCTCGGGGGTGAAGTGCTGCAGGCGAATGGCCTTGGAAGGGCAGGTGGTGGCGCAGGCACCGCACCCCTTGCACAGCACCGCGTTGATCCGCGAGACACCCCAAAACGGGTCGAGGGCCGGCGCGCCATAGGGACACACCTCCACGCACATCCCGCACCCGGCGCACCACTCCTCATCCACCACCGCCGTGGCCGATTCCACCGGCACCGTGCCCCGCAGGAGAGGGATAAGGGCCGAAGAAGCGGCAGCCTTCGCCTGCGCGACTGTGTCGGTGATATCTTTGGGTCCCTGGCAACAGCCAGCCAGGAAGACACCATCCACTGCCGTGTCCACGGGCCGCAACTTGGGATGCAACTCCAGGAAGAAACCATCGGACGAGCGCGGCAGTTTGAGCAGGGTGGAGAGATCGCTAACGTCGGAGCGGGGTTCCATTCCCACCGCCAGCACCACCAGGTCCGCCTCAAAGTCGATGGGACGGCCCAGCAACGTGTCCTCCCCAATCAACACCACCCGGTCGCCGCGCCGGATTATTTCTGAGATGCTCCCTCTCCGGTAAAGCACCCCCTTCGCCCGCACCTCGTCGTAGAACTCCTCAGCACCCTTGCCAAAAGCACGCACATCCATGAAAAAAACCGTCACGTCGGCCTCAGGCAGGAGCTCGCGCACCAGGCGGGACTGCTTGGCAGTGTACATACAGCACACTCGCGAGCAGTATGGATTGCCCAACTGCACGTCCCGTGAACCCACGCACTGAATGAAAACCACAGACCTGACAGGTTTCGGAAAACCTGTCAGGTCTCCTGCGGCCAAACGCCGTTCCATCTCCAGCGACGTGATGACGTTGGGATATTGGCCATAGCCCAGCTCCGGCTTGCGATGCGGATCAAAAACATCGTAGCCTGTAGCGACGATAATGGACCCCACGGCAAGAGTAGATGAAGTAGATGAGGAATAGGTAGATGAGGACATCCCGCCTTCCTCATTTACTCGTTCCTCATTTACTCGTCTACTATCCACTGCCACCTCAAAGTTCCCCACGTACCCTTCCACACCCGTCACCTGTGTCTTTAGGAAGATAGTGACATTGGGATGGGCCTGAACACGCTCGACCAGCGGCCCCAGTAGTTCCGCCACAGACTCCAGAGTCGGGAAGGTGCGGTTCAGGTCAGCCACACGCCCGCCCAGGTGATCGCTCTTCTCCACCAGGTAGACCGGAAAGCCAGCGCTGGCCACGTCGAGGGCGGCGATTATGCCAGCGACGCCCCCACCGATGACGACCGCACCAGGCGTGACCTCGACCTCCCGCTCCTCCAAAGGCTCCAGCAGGGCCGCCTTGGCCACCACCGAGGCGACCAGTAACTTCGCCTTCTCTGTCGCCCCCTCTCGATCGGTGTGTACCCACGAGCACTGCTCCCGAATGTTGGCCATCTCCACCAGGTACGGGTTAAGACCCGTCTGCTGCGCCGCCGCCCGGAAGGTGGGCTCGTGCATGCGGGGTGAGCAAGAAGCCACCACCACCCTATTCAGCCCTTGCTCCTCAATGTCCTGCTGGATCAGCGCCTGGCCGGGGTCAGAACACATATACAGGTAATCGCGGGCGACGACGACGCCAGGCAGGATCGCCGCGAACTCCGCCACCTGCTCCACATCCACATTGGCGGCGATGTTCGTGCCGCAGTGACAGATGTATACACCAATACGAGGTTGTGGTTCCATACCTTTGGTCCTACCGCTCGACAGAGAACATATCTGTGAAACGTGATGCGTGAAACGTGATCTAGCCTGGAATCTGATCCGTCAATTCTCCCAATCCGTGTTTAGTCAATGCCAAGTCCACAAGCTCCATAATATCCATTACCTGCAGCCGGTCGTCCAGCCCCTGCACCTTGACCGCATCCTCCAGCGTCAGCAGGCAGAAGGGGCAGGCCACGGCCAGAATCTCGGCCCCCGTCTCGGCTGCTTCGTGCACCCGCTGGAAGGCCAGCCGCTCCTCCAGGTTGGTCCCCTCGGCCCACATGCGTCCGCCGCCCCCTTCGCAGCACAGGCTGCGCTCCCGGCTGCGGTCCATCTCCACCAACTTGACGCCAGGGATGGCCTTGAGGATGGCACGCGGTTCATCGAAAATATGATTCTGCTTGCCCAGAAAGCAGGGATCGTGGTAGGTAACCATCTTCTCCACCCCCCCCCCCCCACCCCCCCCCCCGGCAGCCGGGGGGGGCAGGGGGGGGGCAGAGAACTCCAGCTGGCCCTGCTCGATCAATTCGGCGACGAGTTGCGTGTAGTGCAGCACCTCAATACCATCCAGGCCATACTCGTTCTTGAAGGTGTTGAAGCAGTGAGGTGAGGTGGTGACCAACCGGCTTGCGCCCACGCCGCGGAACAATTCACCATTCTCCTCGACCAACATCTCGAACAGCCCCACCTCACCCATGCGCCGTACCTCGTTGCCACAACAACTCTCCTCCGTGCCCAGCGTGCCGAAGTCCAGCCCGGCCGCAGCAAAAGCCCTCACCAGAGCACGAGTGACGACCTGCACGCGCGGGTCATACGCAGGGGAGCAGCCCACAAAGTAGAGCACCTCACACCCCTCCTGCGCGGCCTTGACCTTCACTTTCGCCCTCCCACATCCGTTGACACCGTTGACACCGTTGGTCCAGGCAGCCCGATCCTCCCGCGCGATGCCGGTGGGGTTCCCCTGGCGGAAGACGCCCATCAATGCCGCTCCAATGGTCTCCGGGATACGCCCACTCTCTACCATTTGGCCCCGCAGCTCAATGATCAAATCAGCCGGCCGCACATCCTTGGGACACCGCTCGACACAAGTGAAACAGCACGTGCAATCCCACAACTCCTGGTGCGCCTTGAAGAAAACAGCGTCCAACTCCGGTTCCACTAGCATGTGATAGATCATACTACGGATGTTTAGCACCGTTTTACGTGCCACCGGACAGCCCCCGGTACACTTGCCGCATTGGATACAACCAAAGAGTTCCAACTGCTCGGCAATCCGCTCTGTCTTCAACGCCATCTTCGCCTTACTCCTTACTCCCTACCCCCGCAAGTACCCCCATCGCTGAGGCAGCAGCCGCCTTTGCCTGAGCGACCGTGTCTGGGATGTCCTTGGGTCCCTGGCAACAGCCTGCCAGGAAGACGCCATCCATCCGCGTGTCCACCGGGCGCAACTTGGGATGTGCCTCCTGGAAGAAACCATCCGGGGAGCGTTCCAACCCCAGCAGTTCGGCCACCTCCGATACATCGGCCCGTGGGACGATCGCCGTAGCCAGCACCACCAGGTCCGCCTCAACCTCAATGGGCTTCCCCAGCAGCGTATCCTCGGCCAGCACGACCAATTTATCCCCCCGTCGGTATATCTCCGCAGGCTCACCGCGCCGGTATATCACCTGCTCGTGCCTCACCCGATCATAGAACTCCTCGTACCCCTTACCGAAGGCCCGCACGTCCATGTAGAACACGGTGATGCGGGCGTCGGGAATCTTATCCCGAACCAGGTGAGCGTGCTTGGCTGTATACATGCAACAGACCCGGGAGCAGTAAGGCACGCCTGTGTGCGGGTCGCGGGAGCCTACACACTTGATGAATACGACGTCCTTAGGCTCCTTGCCGTTGACCTCCCCACCGTTCGGCAAAGTCCCCCGACCGCTGCCGACAACGATCTTGCCCATCGTGGGACCGGAGGCGGACGAGAGCCGCTCGAACTCGGCGCCGGTCATCACCTCCGGGTATATGCCGTAACCAAACTCCGGCTTCGTACGAGGGTCTATCAGGTCGAAGCCGGTGGCGACGATAATCGCGCCTACATCTAGATCCACGAATTCCTCTTGCTGTTCGAAGTCAATCGCGCCGGCCGAACAGGCGTCCTTACACAGGAAAGTCTTACCGCACTTGCCCCGTGTCAGGAACAAACAAGCCTCAGGATCAACAGTGTACTTAAGTGGCACCGCCTGGGGGAAAGGCACGTAAATGGCCGACCGCTTGGCGATACCCTCGTCGAAATGGCTGACCACCCGGCCCTTCATCCGGCACGCCTCCGCGCACAGACCACAACCGGTGCACTTGTCCAGATCCACGTAGCGTGGCTTCTTGCGCACCCGCACGCGGAAGGAGGTGTGGGAGTGTGAAGGTATGGGGGTGTGGGAGTGTGAAGGTATGGGGGTGTGGGAGTGTGAAGGTATGGGGGTGTGGGAGTTGGTCGTTGTAGAGCAGGTTTCCATACCTGCCTCTTCGATGGAGACAACCTCACTGTATGTCATCAACTCGATGTTAGGGTGGCGACCCACATCCACCATTTTGGGGGTCAGGATGCACGACGAGCAATCCAAGGTCGGGAAGGTCTTATCCAGTTGGGCCATGCGCCCACCGACGGAGGGCTCCCGCTCGACCAGGTAGGCCGTGAAGCCTGCGTCAGCGATGTCGAGCGCGGCCTGGATACCAGCGATCCCCCCGCCGATGATCAGCGCCGACGGTTTAGTTCGCTTCATAGTCCACACCCCTGGCATCCGTTGACACCCTCGAACTATGAATTATTGGGGGTAACTGCTCAGCCATTGTCATCCCTTCTTATCCGTTGACACCTCTACCCGCAATCCCTATCCGTTGACACCGTTGACACCATCGGTCATCATTATCGCATCCAGAATCCCATACTCCTGGCGCAACTCGAATCCCTTCTGCTGACTGGCCTTGTTGGGGCAGGCGACGACACACGCGCCGCAGCCCTGACACAACACCTCGATCACCTCAGCATAGTGAGCCCCCGGTTCCAGCACGCGGGCATCGTATGGACAGACCTCGACGCACAGCCCACAGGCCGAGCACAGGCGCTCCTTGACGCTGGCGACAATTGGCGTGGCCTCCAGTTCGTCCTTCGAGAGCAAAGTGACCGCGCGCACCGCCGCGCCCCGTGCCTGTGCAATCGTCTCATCCAGAAAACGTGGGCTATGCGCCATCCCGCACAGGTACACCCCATCCGCCGCGAAGTCTAACGGCCGTAACTTCACGTGCGCCTCCAGGAAGAACCCATCCTCGTCCAACGGCACCTTGAGCAATTGGGCCAGCGATTCGTTGCCCAGGCCCCCATCCGTTGACACGTTCGGCTCGATGCCGGCGCTGAGCACCACCAGGTCCGCGTCCAACGTGAAGACCTCCTCCTCCGGCTGCACCATCACGTCCACGCACAGCCCCTTAGAAACCGGGTTTTTCGGAAAAAACCCGGTTTCTTCAGTAGTTACCCTCACCTCTGGCTTCTGATCCTTATCGTACTGGAGAAAGATCACACCCTTCCGCCGTGCCTCGCGGTAGTAGCGCTCCTTGAAGCCGAAGGTACGAATGTCGCGATAGAGAATGTACACCTGCGTCTCCGGGCTACGTTCCTTGATCACCAGCGCGTTCTTGATCGCCTCCGTGCAGCAAACCCGCGAACAGTACGGATGCTCCTCGTCACGAGAGCCCACACACTGGATCATCACGACAGATTGCAGACTTTTCCCCCCCCATCCATATCCGTTCGTTACGGCAAGCGAAACATCATCACCCCCATTCCCCACTCCATACTCCCTACTCCCTACCAACAGTGCCTCAAGCTCTCGCTGCGTGATCACCCCAGGATGCTTGCCGTACAGATACTCCCGTGGCTTGATCTGTCGCGCTCCCGTCGCCACCACTACCACGCCGTGCTGAATCTCCTGCATCCGTTGACACCCGTCGGCCAGTCGCACTGTGCTGCGATATTGCCCCAGGTACCCACCCACGTCCACTACCTCAGCCTCCGTCAAGATAGAGATGCGCGGATTGGCCGAAACCGCCTCGATGGTCTGCCTCAACAACACCTGGGGGTCGCCAGAGACCCTTTCGCATCCGTTGACACGTTCGGCAAGGTCTCCTGACCACTGCGGCAAAGGTGTGTAGATGTGCCGCAGATTCCCCCCTAACTGCTCTTCCCGCTCCACTAGCGTCACCCCAAACCCCTGCTCCGCTATCGAAAGTGCCGCCGTCATCCCGGCCAGTCCCCCACCGATGACCAGTGCATGGCGGTCTATGTCAAAGGTGCGCCGTGGAATAGACCGCAACTTCCGTGCCTTCGCCACCGTCATGCGCACCAATTCTTTCGCCTTCTCCGTCGCCATCTGGTGGTCCCCCCTGTGCACCCACGAATCCTGCTCCCGGATGTTCGCCATCGCGAACAAATGCGGGTTCAGCCCGGCCCCGCGAACTGTCTCCTGGAACAGCGGTTCGTGTGTGCGCGGCGTACAAGAGGCCACCACCACCCGGTTCAGATCGTGCTCCCCGATACACTCGCGAATGCGCTCCTGCGTATCCTGCGAACAGGTGTACAGATTGTCCTCCGCATAAACTACGTCCGGCAGGCTGGTGACGTACTCCACCACCTCAGGTACATTCACCACAGCGCCGATGTTGATACCACAGTGGCAGACAAAGACACCCACCCGTGGCCGCTCCCTGCTCACGTCCCGCTCCTCCGTTAAGACCCGCTCCTCCGTCAAGGTGCCACGCACATCGGCCAGCAATGCCGACACCTGCGCCGCCGCGCACGAAGCCTCAATCACTGTCTCCGGGATGTCCTTCGGCTCACTGAACGGTCCGGCGACAAAGATACCCGGCTGCGTCGTCCGCCCCGGTTGGAAGGGGGGCGGCTCGGCGAAGCCGTATTCGTTCAACGCGACCCCCAGCCGCTCCGCCAATTCCCGCGTGCCCTCCGGCGGCCGCAGCCCCACCGAGAGCACCACCAGATCGAACTCCTCCTCGACGTTCTTGCCATCGGGGGTGGCGTACCTAAGCCGCAGGCTCCCCGTCCTCGGAACATCCGTCACCGCACTGACCATACTGCGCACGTAACGCACGCCATACTCCTGTTCAGCCCGCTCGATGTAACTCTCAAACCCCTTGCCTCCTGAGCGGATGTCCATGTAAAAGATCGTCGGCTCGACGTTGGGGTCGTGTTCCCTGGCGATGACCGCCTCCTTGGTGGCGTACATGCAGCAGACCGAGGAGCAGTATCCCTGGTCACACGTAATATCGCGGGAACCAACGCACTGGATGAAAGCCACCTTGCGCGGGTGCTCGCCATCGGAGGGGCGCCGCACCTCCCCTCCCCATGGGCCGGAGGCCGAAAGCATACGCTCGAGCTCAATGCTGGTGACGACGTTAGGCAATCGCCCGTACCCGAACTCAGGCCGGATGTCACCGGGCATCGTCTCTGACCCTGGCACCAGCACTACCGCGCCCACATTCAATTCTACGATTTCCCCGCGCATACTATGGTCAATGCAGTGCTTCTGGCAGGCGTAGACGCATTGCAGGCACTCAGAACAGATACCGCACGAGAGGCAGCGCGCCGCCTCCGCCCGCGCCGTCTCCTCAGTGAAAGCGGGATAGACCTCGCGGAAATCCTGCACCCGCTCCGCCGCGGCAAGTTTGGCGACCTCGTGGCGCGGCGCATCGGAGACCTCATCCGTTGACACCTTCGCCCTTGCCTCCTCCTCGGTCAGCTCGACTACGGGGATATGAACATCCTCATCCGTTGACACCGGAGCGCGAGCATCCCTGCTCGCAGTTGACACCGGCAGTGGCTCGCCGCGCAGATAGGCATCAATTGAGCGGGACACCCTATGTCCCGCCGCGATGGCGTCCACAACGAACGCGGTCCCCGTCACCACATCACCACCAACGAAGATCCCCGGCACGTCGGTCGCCAGCGTCATCGGATCCGTCGCCGATGCTTTCAAGCGCCCCCGCGCCGTCTTATCCGTTGACACCGTTGACACCGTTGACACCTTCACCTCGTCCGGCAGGCAGGAGACGTCGGGCCGCTGCCCGATGGCAAAGATCACCATACTGGCCTCAATGACGTGCTCGGTACCCGGTATCTCGTCGAAGTCGGGTCGCCCTTCCACAAAGCCCCGGAAGTCAATTTCTACACAACGCACGCCGGTCACGTGTCCATCGGCAGAGGTGATCTCCCTGAATGTGCGGGCGGGGAAGACCTCGATCCCTTCCTCCTGAGCATCCCGTATCTCCCACTCGTGGGCCGGCATCATTTCGCGGCTCTCCAGGCAGGACATCCCAACCCACGAAGCGCCCAACCGCACCGCCGTCATCGCCGCGTCCACCGCGACGTTGCCACCGCCGAGCACCAAGACGCGCTTCCCCTCCACGTTGGGCAAGGTCTCCTGACCGCCGCCTAGCGCCACCTGGCGCAGGAAATCAGTCGCCACCATCACTTCGGGCAGGTCCACGCCGGGGATGGGGAGGCGGACGCCCTGGTGAGCACCCACTGCGACGAAGACGGCGTCGTAGCCATCGCGCAAGAGCGCCGTCGCATCCTCGATCCGCCGGTTGCACTTCAGTTCGACCCCCAGCGCCAGGATATCATCAATCTCCCGCTGCACCAACTCGTAGGGCAGCCGATAGGCCGGGATGCCGACACGCATCATCCCGCCCGGAACGGGGAGCGCCTCAAAGATGGTCACGTCGTGGCCAAGTTTGACCAAATCCTGCGCGCTGGTGAGGCCGGTCGGTCCGGAGCCGATCACCGCTACCCGCTTCCCTGTCGGCTCGACCTCCGGCCGCTCCCCCACTCCCACACTCCCACACTCATCAGGATGGGCCAGCGCCCAGTCGGCGACGAAGCGCTTCAGGCGCATAATATTGACCGGCTCATCAACCTTCCCCCGCGAGCAGGCGTCCTCACACTTGTGGTTACAGACGCGGCCACAGATAGACGGGAAGGGGTTGTCCTCGCGGATGGTACGATAAGCATCAGCAAAGCGCCCCTCGCGTATCAGCGCCACGTATCCCTGCGCCCGCTGATGGATGGGACAGGCTTCGCGACAAGGTGCACGCCCCAGCTTCTCAATAACGTAGGCATTGGGTATTGCCTGCGGGTAGAGTTTGTAGGCTGCTCGTCGCTCAGACATGTTGACGTTGAACTGGTCGGGACGGATAACGGGACAGACCGCCGCACAGTCACCGCAGCCAGTGCACTCGTCCACTACAACGTAGCGCGGCTTCTTGCGCACGCGCGCCGTAAAGTTGCCCGGCTCGCCTTCAACACTCTCAAGTTCGGCGTAGGTCATCACCTCGACGTTGAGATGCCGGCCGCACTCGACCAACTTAGGCGAGAGAATACACATCGCACAGTCATTGGTGGGGAAAGTCTTGTCGAGTTGCGCCATCACCCCACCGATAGCGGGGCTCTTGTCGAGCAGATAGACTTTGAAGCCGACCTCTGCCAGATCGAGCGAGGACTGGATGCCCCCAATGCCGGCCCCAACGACCAACACGGCACCCACGGAACTCTTGCTCACTTCCGCCTCCCTACTTCCTACTCCCTACTCCCACCGCATCCAGCATCCCATACACCTGTCCCAACTCGAACCCCTTCTGCTGGCTGGCCTTGTTCGGACAGACCACGACACACGCCCCGCACCCCTGGCACAACACATCTATGACCTGCACGTACTCACTACTGCCTCCCCCCTGGAGAGGGACAGGAAGAGGAGGAGAAGGACGAGGAACCAGCACACGCGCGTCGTATGGACAGACCTCGATGCATTGACCACAGTTTGAGCACAGCAATGGATCAACCCTGGCGACGATTGGCGTACCCTCCAGTTCGTCCTTCGAGAGCAAAGTGACCGCGCGCATCGCCGCACCCCGTGCCTGTGCAATCGTCTCATCCAGAAAACGTGGGCTATGCGCCATCCCGCACAGGTACACCCCGTCCGCCGCGAAGTCCAGCGGCCGTAACTTCACATGCGCCTCCAGGAAGAACCCATCCTCGTCCACCGGCACCTTGAGCAATTGGGCCAGCGTTTCGTTGTCCCGGCCCCCATCCGTTGACACGTTCGGCTCGATGCCAGCGCTGAGCACCACCAGGTCCGCGTCCAACGTGAAGACCTCCTCCTCCGGCTGCACCATCACGTCCACGCACAGCCCCTCAGAAACCGGGTTTTTCGGAAAAAACCTGGTTTCTTCAGTAGTTACCCTCACCTTCGGCTTCTGATCCTCATCGTACTGGAGAAAGATCACACCCTTCCGCCGTGCCTCGCGGTAGTAGCGCTCCTTGAAGCCGAAGGTACGAATGTCGCGATAGAGAATGTACACCTG
>Ga0208279_1000044_pt1 | contig 111970 bp, 86 predicted proteins | sample AntAceMetag02UKM_FD_184766 | JGI IMG/M metagenome (GOLD analysis project Ga0208279, IMG submission 184766) | Saline lake microbial communities from Ace Lake, Antarctica - Antarctic Ace Lake Metagenome 02UKM (SPAdes) (version 2) | ecosystem: Environmental > Aquatic > Non-marine Saline and... | reverse complement strand
CCTGAACTGCAAGGTGATATAGTAAAATATGCCACTCATTAAGTCAAGAAAATTGTGAGGGAAATTGAAAACAATTTGGTGTTTAACCAATTGATATAAAAGCAGTTACTATTTTACAGGAGCCTTGAGGTGTTTGCCAATGAATGTTGTATCGGTGCTGTTTGACGGCAACCGGTCACTACCATATAGGTAACTTGATTGTATAGGAATTTGTTATATTTACAGAGGTAGCCGCCCCGAAAGCATTCGGGACGGCTACCACAATGCTCCGACGCAGTCGGAGCCACATAAATTTGCGAGCGTAGCGAGCTAATTTATATGAGCATAAAAGCGATAGCTATTCTGGCAGTGCTGATCGTGGCTGTCGGCTGTGGAGAGAAAGAGGATTATAAAGCGCGATTTCTCGAACTCCGGGAACAGCATAAAAAAGAAATAGACCGTTTGAAAACACAGCAAAAAGAAGAACACAAGGCCTATGAGCAAAAGCTGGGTTCGTACGAGACGGAGCTTGGCGCGCTGAGAGAAAAGCTGGATGTGGTTGAAGAGCACCTCGATAAAACGAAAAAAGCGGCAGGAGCGTCTCCCGATGTTCTTACGGCCGGGCAAGAGAAAGCTGAAGAAGAAACGGTTCGAGTTGATGAGGAGTCCTGGCCTCCTGCGGATATTGAAAGTTCCGCCGTGTCCCCTCCCGGGGAGAACGACTATATGCTTGAATGGTTCGCCCGGAGCTATGAGCCTTTTATAGCCGGGGAAATGAGAGAGGAATACAGGAAGGACTTCGGCGACTATATAGCGGGCCTGAGGGAACAATCAGCCGCTGAATTGTCGCTCGACAGAAAAGAGAAGATGCTGTCAGGTTTGCAGGAGCAAATCGCTCAGACAACCGATGACGGCGAGAGAGAGCTGCTGGAAGGGCGCATGGAAAAGATCCAAAACGCCGACGAAGAAGATCTGGAAGGTGTCATCGATTATTACCAGACGCTGGACAACATTGATGGCCTGAATAACTTGATGGAGAAATACAATATCTCGCGAGAGGAACTCCGTGAAGCCGGGGTCACCCCTCCTCCCAGGGATAACTGGTGGCCTGAGGCAAAGGAGATCGCCTACAACCTGAATAAATTCGTGAGTAAGTATGAGCCGCTCATGGACGAGGGCCGAAGAGAACAATACAGTAAGGATTTCAGCGATTACATTACTGATTTAACGGCACACCGGACCGATGAACAGGTGCTGCAAAAAAGAGATCAAATGATTATGGAGATGGAGGAAGACTATAAAGCAGCATCCGACAGGGAAAAACAGCGGCTCGAAAGGCGAATGCGAAGACTTCAGAATTCCGACACAGATAGCTTGAGAAGATGGATACAGATAGATGGATTGAGGGAGCTCAATCAGATGGTCGAGAAGTATGATATCCCGGGCAGTGAGCTGCGGCAGTCGGGGGTGTGGATCCCGCGCAGGCGTGGTTCCAGGCGCTGATTAAAACTTGCACGAAATAGAGGTTTGGGGTCAGGTCTCCACATTTTACATTTTCATCCGGGGCAGGCCGCTGATCCCGGTTAAATCTAACACAAGTAAAACAATAGGAGGTGATAGCATGATGTACTCAATTACCATACTTCGCGTTGAGGATTATCCGAAGTGGAAGGATAATTTCGATAGTGAGGAATCGAAAGACGCTCGCAGGGCTGTCGGAGAAGAGTCGTACCAAATTTTTCGAACGGTTGACGATCCAAATACATTCGTGCTTCTCAATGAATGGGAGGATGAAGAAAAAGCGCGCGGGTTTTTAAAATCCGAGAACTTGCGCGAGTTACAACAGCATTCCGGTGTTCTTGGAGAACCTGACATGTACCTCTTCGGGGAAGTAGAGAAAGGATCCATCTGATTGCCGGTCGCGGACAAGAGCAGGGCGGAATTTACTTGTTAGATTCTCTCCCATTCTTTTATAAACATTTAGTATGAGGAGGAGAGTAATGAAACAGGAAGAAGCTAGAAAAATCATCGGTGAGGCGGGATACGGTATAGTATGCACCTGCGTGAACGGCCAGCCCCGGTGCCGGCCGATGTCCTTCCGGTTGACCGACGACTTCAGGCTCTGGAGCTCGACCTACAGTTCGAGCGGAAAGGTCAGGGAGTTTATGGCCAACCCTAAGGTCGAGGTCTGCTTCGTCGGGGAGGGCAAGGTTCAACTTCGGGTGGAGGGGGTCGTCAACATCACCGGCGGGCCGGAGAAGAAGGAAAAGCTCCTCGAGATGAACCCGAAGGTAGGGAGACATTTCTCGGGAGGAGACGACGATAAGTTCGTTCACGTCGAGATCGTCCCCACTCTTGTTCGCTGGATGCCGCCCGGCTTCGGTGAATACACTGTCGAGGAAATCTGACCCCGGATGGGATTTAATTTTCCTGGCCGGACCAAGTTATCTTGAAGGCGCTATTTTTTCGGAAAGCATGGATTAAGGGAGGTGTTTGATGAGGACGGTATTACTAATACTTGCGGGCCTGCTTGCTTTACCGCTGGCGGCCGGGGCGAAGACGGTGAATATCGAGTATATACTCGACGCCTCGGGGAGCATGATCGAGCTCATGGGCAGCGATATGAAGATAGACATAGCCAAGAGAACGCTCGCAGACCTTGTCGATAAACTTCCCGGGGCCCCGGCGGAGGTTGACCTGAACGTTGGACTTCGCATATACGGGCACAGGACAGGGGCCGCCGAAGATCCGGAGATCGGATGCAAGGACACGGCCCTCGAGATCCCGATCAAGGGTGTTGACGTGCAGGGTATCAAGGACAAGATACTCGGCGTAAAGGCCCGGGGGAGGACGCCGATCGCCTACTCGTTGCTGCAGGCGAAAGACGATTTTCCCGAGGGGGATGGAAACGAGAACATCATCATCCTCATAAGCGACGGGAAGGAAACCTGCGGAGGGGACCCGTGCAAGGTGGCAGAGGAGCTGCACAAGTCGGGGATCAAGCTGAAGATACACGTCGTCGGCTTCGACATAAAGCCGGAGGAGCGCGCCCAGCTCGAGTGCATTGCCAAGGTTACAGGCGGTAAGTACTTCGCGGCCGACTCCGCTGCGGAGCTCAGTAAGGCCCTGTCGAAAGCTCAGGAGCAGGTCCTCAAGAAAGAGTCCGTCTCCGTCAGGATAAAGGCTGTCGGCCCGGGGACGCTGCGCCTGGCTCCCGCAAGCTGGGTAGCGGGGGAGCCTTACTATTTCAGGGTCGTTTCGGCCGCGGACGGGAAAGAGATTGCCAGGGGGAGCAGCCTGCAGGACCTCATGCTGCCGCCCGGTACGTACAGGCTCGTCTGGCGGCAGTGGGAGCACGGCAGCGGCGAGGCCGACCTCGGGACAGAGTTCACGCTGGAGCCGGGAAAGACCACAACCCTGAGGCTCGACACGGGCATCCATCTCGCGCCGGCGAAGTGGGTCGCGGGCGCGCCTTACTACTGGTACCTCAAAAACCCGGAGAGCGGTAAGGAGGTGCTGAGAGTCTCGGGCAAGTGGGAGGCCGTCCTCGCGCCCCCCGGCACATACGAGTTGTGGTACAGGCAGTGGCAGCACGGCTCTAACGAGGTGTGCCTGTCAAAGACCGTGAAGATCGAGAAGGGTAAATGCACCGAGTTCGATGTCAACACGGGCGTGAAGATATTGCCCGCCGATCCACAGATGAAAGAGCCGTACAACTGGGTCCTGAAGGATAAGAAGACGGGCGATCAGGCCGTATCGGTCGGCTACAAATGGGGACCCGTCCCCGTCCCTCCGGGGAACTACTCGCTGAGCCTGAGGCAGACGGAGCACGGCCATTCGCTCATCGAGCTCGTCCCGGAGCTGCCCGTGAAAGAGGGCCAGCTCGTGGAGATCGAGCTATAGAAGTTATATGAGTTTGTGAGTTAAATGAGTTGAAAATCGTATAATTCGGGAAACATAAAAACTCATTAGACTGGTAATTCTTCGATCTTGGTGCTTTTGTAATGTAGAGCGAGGGCTGTCTTAATCCACGCCGCGCCGACGCTTTTATATATGGCGGGCGTCTGCCAACATCATGTGCAACTGACACCAAAATGCGCACTTCGGATGCGCGGCGGAAGCATAACCAGCGGACTTACACCTGTAAATACGCCCTGTTCACCTGGTACGCTTCTTGCTTATATGTAACATGGGTAATCCTGTCCGGGGGAGGAAAGCATGGAGAAAACGCGGAGAACTGGAGTTCGCGCGCCTTGTTGCGCCGCGCCCCTCACAGCAGTCGTCGCGCTTTTTTTCCTGTGCCCGCTTTCGTCCCGAGCTGTCGATGTAGAAGTGCACGACGAAGTCTCGGGAACCACCCCATCGTACATCGGTGCTAATGAGGGGGGGCAGTTCTCCATCGAGTTCATGGTTGACTGCGGAATCAATGCCTACAGGCTCTTCGCGGGCATGAACCGGACGGAGCCCCAGGACGATGACGGCAGCTACGGTTCCCCGACTATAGCCGAGATCAAGGCAAACCCCGATATCATCAACTGGAACACGTGGGACAGTGTTCTCAACAACGCGTCTTACTGGTGGTACGAGCCGGCCTTCGCCGGCTACGTGGAGGATTTGAAGGCCCACGGTATCGAGCCCGTTATCTGCCTGCGGAACAAAGAGGGTGCGAACCCTTCCTGGGCGCCGCCTCAAAACAACTGGGACGACGCTGACTGGAACGAGTGGTGGGAGTACTGTTTCGCAATCGCCTACTGGTGCAACGTCAGGAACGGCTTCGGCATCACGCGCTTCGAGGTCCACAACGAGCCCGACTATCTCACCCAGGACTGGACGGGCACCCAGGCGCAGTACATCGAACTCGTGGAGAAGGCGTCCGATGCCGTCCGCTTCGCGAACAACATCGCGGGCATCTCCGCCTACGTCCACGCACCCGTCGTGGCGAATTACACGTCATCCTATGTCCACAACGTCCTCAGCTCGGCCGACTCATCCGTGGACGTTCTGGACTACCACACGTACGCCACGGACGTCGCGCCGAGCGTGCAGCACATTCGCGGAGACGTCCAGATGTACAACACCGACGGCATCCTCGAGCCGATCTGGGTGTCGGAGTGGGGCATCTACAGCGGAAGTTACGACACGCTCACGCGCGGCGTCACCACCTGCCGGCAGCTCTACGACTTCACCATAGAAGGTGTCGAGGGGCTCTGCATCTTCCCCTTCTTCGACTGGGGAGGTTTTTACGGCCTCGTCTCGTCGGCGGGCGCCAAGACGGAGACTTACTACGCCTACAGGCTGATGCTGAAGGGCCTGTGCGGCGGCAAGGACATTTTCGGAGCCTCCTCGAGCAACGGCGCGAAGAAGGTGATGGTGACCAGGGACAGCGGCAACGTCTATGTGATAGCCGTCGATGTCGGGGAGACGGTCAGCGTCGACCTGTCCGCAATCGCCGTCGATTCGGGGCGGTATGCCGTCTACGAGTACAGCTCGGCCAGGAAGGACGCGGTCTCGGCGTCGGGTTCCTTCTCCTCCGGGAGCTTTTCTTTCTCAGCCCCCGCAAGCGGCGCCGCCTGCGCAGTCCTCTACCCGGATGAGCCTCTAAGTCATTTCTCCGTTGCCGCCTGGATGCCCACCTCCTGGGACGCGGCCAACGCCCTCGCCTCCTTCCAGAACAACCTCGATGTCCTCACGGAGATCAGCCCCTTCTGGTACGAGATGACCTCCACGGGCGCCCTTACCACCTATTCCGGTGCGAGGGACGCCTCCATCGTCAACACCGCCCACGCGAACGGAATGCTGGTTCTGCCCACGATCACGAACAACTTCGACGGGAGTCGTGTAAGCGCCGTGATCAACGACCGTGACATGACGGTAACGCATATTCAGAACATCCTGAATGAGATCACCACCTATAATTATGACGGTATCGACATCGATTACGAGAGCATGGACTCCTCGGACCGGGACGCCTTCTCGGCTTTTATACGGAGGCTCTCGATCGCCCTCCGCGCACAGGGCAAAATTCTCACCATTGCCGTCCATGCCAAGACATCTGCTCCCGGCGGAAGCTGGGGGCCGGGCTCACAGGACTGGTACAGGCTGGGACAATACGTCGACCGTTTCCGGATAATGACGTACGACTACCACTGGTCCACGAGCGGTCCCGGGGCGATCGCGCCCGTCGGGTGGCTGGATGACGTCCTGTCTTTTGCCGGGACAGTTATGGATAAGGGGAAAACGAACATGGGCGTCCCCTTCTACGGCTACAACTGGTGGGTGGACAAGAGCGGGAGCAGCGTCACGTGGCTGGCCGTCCAGGACCTTATCGGCACATACTCGCCGTCAATCCAGTGGGACGGCACGGCAAAGGAGCCATGGTTTCAGTACACGATGCCGGGCAACAAGCTTTACGAGGTATGGTACCAGAACTCCGACAGCATCGGGCACAAGCTGGACGCGGCCATGACGAGGCAGGTGGGCGGCATAGCCATCTGGAGGCTGGGGAGCGAGGACCCCGACAACTGGGACGTGATCAGGAACGACGACTTCGATTCGGACGGTCTGACTCTTTCCCAGGAGAACGGGTGCGGCACCGATCCCACGGCGGCCGACACGGACGGAGGTGGGACGAACGACGCGGTGGAGCTAACGGACGGAACAGACCCCGTCGTGGCCTCCGATGACCTCGACGGGGATTGGGACGGCGACGGCCTCTCCAGCCGCGACGAGAACACTTACGGCACCGACCCGGACGATGCCGACAGCGATGATGACGGCTTCTCCGATAGCGAGGAGGTTAATTATAATGGCGAAGATGGCGGCTATTACCCGTATCCGACTGGAACGGACACAAACGCCAACAGTGCGGATACGGATGGAGATTCTTTCAGCGATTACATAGAGGCCGAGTGCGGAGGAGACCCGCTTGCCTCCGGTGTGGTACCGGATGTGATCCGCGTCAATTTCCAGCCCTCGGCGTCATCGGTCCCCTCCACGTACTGCCGCGACAGGGGGGCCGGCTACGGCCCCTGCGGCTATGGCTGGCGGTAGGCTGCCGTCGCCGGCGTTGATCCGGAATTCCTTTATATTTGAAGGGAATTATTGGTCGTCGGTCCGCGCCGGAGCCGGAGAGGAGGCAGTAGGGTCAGTCGACGCCGCGCTGGCGGCGTGCAAGGAGAATGATGTTCCGCAGCTCTTCTTTCCCCCTCGCGTTCAGCCATCGCTTGTCGAATTTCGGACTCTGGGAGATCTGGGCGATCGCCATCAGGGCCCGCAGGTGGTAATTGCGCTCATCCATTGTACCGATAAGGACGAACATCGAATGGACGGGCTTCTCCGCACCGGCGAAGGTAATGCCTTTCTTCGAGCGTGCGAGGAGGAGGTGGAATATTTTCTCTCCCTCGATCAAAACGTGGGGTATTGCCAGGCCAGGGCGGATGACGGTGCTTGACTGTGCCTCGCGCTTCAGGAAGAGATCGTAGAGCTTGTCCTCTTCCATTTTCAGGATGGGGGCGAGAACGCGGGCGATCGTCCGGAAGGCCTTCAGGGACGAAACCTCCTCTTCAAAGTCCACTATGGGGCACTCCTTGACCAGGCGGTCGAAGCGGTCCTCGATAATCAGGTCCCGCTCCACCAGGATGTCTTTGAGCTCGCTCTCCAGTGTGGGGTGCACCATCTCTTTCGCCGTCACCCTCCGCACCACGTGCATGAGGGCGGACCGGCGCTTGACGCGCGGCCGGGCGTAGATGAAGTACCAGAGGGTCCCCAGGACTACGAACGAGCCGGTGATAAACAGAGGTATCAAGCCCATCTCGAAGATCAGGAAAGCGTAAACGATTACGGCCGCGATTTGCAGCCACGGGTAAAGGGGGGCCCTGAACAGGGGGCGGTAGCTGTGGATCCTGCTCTCCCGCATGATAATCACCGACAGGTTCACCGTCATGAAGAGGAGGATCTTCATTGTTGAGGCTGTCTTTACCAGGTTTTCCAGGTCGAGGAAGAGAATGACGCAGATCATGAACCCCGAGGTGGCGAGAATGGAGATTGTGGGCGTCTTGTGCCGGGGGCTTATCTTCTTGAAGAGCGGGGGCAGGAGGTTATCGATGCTCATTGCAAGCGGAGCGCGCGAGGCCGAAAGTATGCCTGCGTTGGCGGTTGTGATAAACGCGATAAGGGCGGCAACCGACAGGATGAGGAGGCCGGGTGTCCCCATAAACACTCGTGCGGCAAGGGAAATAGGTATTAAAGATCCGGAGAGTTGATCACCGGCAAGGACCCCCACGGTTATCCCGACCACGATGACGTAAAACAGGGTTACGACGATAAAAGAGGTGATCATACCCCGCGGTATATTCCTGCCGGGGTTTTTCGTCTCCTCGGCGACACTGGCGACCTTGGTGATGCCGCCGAAGGAGACGAAGATCAGGCCGACGGTGGCGAAGACCGCCTTCATGCCGTGCGGGTTGAAGTCCTTGTAGAAATCGAGGTTGATCCTCTCGATGCCGAAGGCGGCGAAGAGGCATAGGATCGCCAGAAGGAAGAAAACGAGGTAGACCTGGAGCTTCCCCGCGTGTTTGACTGAAACCAGGTTCACGACGGTAAATAAAATGCAGAAAGATATGGCGATCATGTCCATCTGGAATTCGGTGATATGGGGAACCAGCAGGATGCCGAAGGCGCCCATGCCGGCGAGGGCGAAGGCGCTCTTGAAGCTCAGGGAGAACCAGGCGGCCAGTCCCCCGAGCGTGCCGGCCCATGGTCCCATGCTGCGCTCGATGAAGAAGTAATCTCCACCGGACTTCGGCATGGCCGTGGCAAGCTCGGCCTTGGAGAGCATGCTGGGGATGATGATGATACCGGCCAGGAGGTAGGCGAGAATCACGGCCGGGCCGCATTTTGCGAATGCCAATCCAGGCAGGATGAAGAGGCCGGAGCTGATCATCGCTCCGGTCGCGATGCTGAAGATTTCAATCGCTCCCAGGGATTTCTTTAATTTCATAGTTCGCCCGTGGCTTGCGCCTGTAATGTTTCTCCAGCAGCCCTCTCCCTGCTTGATTTTATCAAAGAGCACCGCGTCCGGGAAGGGATAAACGCGAGGCGCGCCTCGCAGGCCGGCATCATTCATGCTGGTATAGAGCGGTTCGCGGCGCTAGTATTACCTACTACTTGCTGTCCACGAATTTCACTAATACTTCGACAACGCTCAGCACAAGTTTTACACGTGCCGAGGCGCAGCCGAGACTGCGACCAAAGGGAGCCCCGAAGGGGCAAGCACGAAGTGCGCAGCCATTAGATACAGAGAAGACGTTGAACGTGAAACGTTAAACGTGAAGAAAAAATCAAGACATGAAAACACCAAACGATTTGTCCGCGGATTTGGCGGATTGCCTGCATGCATAATTTGGTAGCCGCAGGCTTTAGCCTGCGAGATACGCTTCACGCTTCACGAGATACGAATAATGAGCCACGAAGGCACAAAGACATTAAGAAGAATGGAAATATGGAAACGTGGAAATAATGAACCGCAAAGACGTGAGACGTGGAACGTTAAACGTGGAACGGAAAAAAGAAACAATGAACCGCGCAAATCTGCATTGAGCCGTTGACAGGGTGTCGCTGCCGGCGTTATATATTCAGGTGAGGTTTTTCTGACATGATGACCAACCCGCTGGTGTCAACGTTCATCCAGGCCGGCCTGATCGGCCAGCTTATCATAATCGTCCTCTTTTTCTTCTCGGTCTATGCATGGTGCATCATCTATGAGAAGTACCTCCTTTTCAAGAAGGTGAGGAAGACCAACGCCCTCTTCCTCGAGAAGTACAAGAAGATCAAGGACAATATCTTTGCCCTGGAGTCGGCCAAGGGAAAGGTCGTGTTATCCCCCCTCCATAAAATATACAGTGTGGGGTGCCGGGAGCTGGATAATTACCTTGAGATGGAGGGGGCGGTATCGACCGTGCCGGGCGAGTTGGATTGCGATCTAACCACCGCCCACCTCGATGGTCTGAGCAACGCGCTCAGGCAGGCCATCTCGCGGCAGATAGTCCTGCTGGAGAAGGGGGTAACCTTCCTCGCCACAACCGCGGCCGTCGGTCCCCTGCTGGGGTTGCTGGGCACCGTATGGGGCATCATGAGCGCCTTCAGGGCGATGTCGGTTGCCGGTACGGCGAGCATCGGGACGGTGGCGCCCGGCATAGCCGACGCGCTGATCACGACGGTGGCAGGCCTCTTCGTGGCCATCCCGGCTGTCGTGGCCTACAACTACCTCTTTGGAAAAGTCAGGACTTTCAGCTCGGACATGAACATGTTCGCGGGTAATTTCCTCTCCTTGGTGGAGAGGCTCTACGTCAGGCGTTGATCCGTGAGAAGGTCCTTCACAGAGACCCCGCAGATGGAGACGATGAACCGGGTCAACCTCACCCCGCTCATTGACGTCACCTTCTTCATCTTAATAATATTCATACTCATAGCGCCGATGATAGAGCACGGCATCAACCTCAACCTGCCCTCCGCCTCCCCGAGCAAAATGGCGGAGCCGAAGAGCGTTACCGTGAGCGTGTCCAGGCACGGGGATTCCTTCAGGGTCTATATCGACAACAGGCGGGTGGAGCTGGACGAGCTGGAGGAGAGGCTGAGGGCGCTCAAGGAGGCCGACCCCCTGGTCTCCATCATCCTCAGGGCGGACAGGAACCTCAAGTACAGCATCGTCGTAGATACCCTGGACCGAATCACCGAGTCGGGCATTTCGAGATTGGGGATTGCCACGGTCCCCAAAAAGTAATGACGCTTGTAAGAACGAGAAGCCTCACGGTCTCGATCCTGGTCCACGCCGCGATCATCGCCTCCATTGTGTTCTTCCCGGGTTTCTCGTTGAGGAAGAAGCCCGAGCCCCGCATATACACGGTCAACATCGTCAAGGAAGCCTCCATGAAGAAGCAACCCGTGCCGCAGCCGCCTCCGGCCAGAAAGAAAAAAAAGAAACCGAAACCGAAACCGAAGAAGAAGCCTGAGAAAAAGCCCGATAAGAAACCGAAGCCGAAAAAGAAGCTCGTCAAAAAAAACATATTCGAGGACAAGAAGAAAGAGATCGAGAAGAAGATCAAGGAGAGGGAGGAGAAGCTGGAGAAGAAGTTCGTCGAGCCCGAGGAGTTCATGGAGCAGAGGAAGGCGACTGTGGAGACGAAGGACTTCGACTTCCCATGGTACGGCGACATCGTCGCGAGCAAGGTGTACGGAAGCTGGCTCCAGCCGAGCAAGGTGATGGTCGGGGATAAGCCGCTGCAGGCGGTCGTGGCCTTCAGGGTGTTCAGGGACGGCCGCGTGGCGGTCCTGGGGATCAGGTCATCCTCCGGCAAGTACCTCATGGACGAGAGCGTCACGAAGGCGATCGAGGACGCGCAGCCGTTCCCGCCCTTTCCCCCCGGGTGGAAGGGCGAGTCCATCGATGTCACCGTGACTTTCGACCTGGCCGAGTAAAGAAGGAAAAGATGGATGTTCAATGTTCAACGCTCAATGCCCAATGTTCAATAAAAAAACAGAAAGATTCTCTCGTAAAGACCGCGAAGGACGTAAAGGTGAAGACGGTCGAAGGTTTCTAGTTAAAAGCTACAAGAAAAGATGCAAGCGATGCAGTTTTAGTTTCATGGAATGCGGGAGCTGTGGTATATATTTTGCGGCCTGACGGAAAGAGATAGAGCATTGCATCAGCGATCGAGAGTGACGACAACCACAAGTACCCGGGCTATGACCGCTCTCGCGGTGCTTTCAACCCTCCTCACCGCCGGAACCTCTCTCTCTCAGATATCGGTGACCGTATCCAAGAAATACGCTCAGAGGACGAGGATAGCCGTGCCGTCCTTCCATCAGAAAGCGGGAGCTCCGTCTGCGGAGCTCTCGAGCGGGATAGCCGCGCAGCTCTCCTCCGACCTCGAGCTGTCCGGATACTTCTCGCCGCTGAAGAAAAAGAAGTTCGTCGAGGAAACGCAGGCCGACGACGTGCGGACGGGGAAGGTCCACATAGCCGAGTGGAGGAGGATAGGGGCCGAGATGGTGGTGAAGGGGTCGACGTCCTCGTCCCTCGCCGGGGTGACCGTCGAGTGCAGGGTCTATTCAACGGCCGGTGGCCGGAGCGTGTTCGCGAAACGCTACAATGCGCCGAAGAGCGACCTGAGAAGGCTCGCCCACAGGATAGCAGACGATATCATCTACGCGGTGACGGGGGAGAAGGGTATCGCCTCGACGAAGATCGCCTTCGTCGCGAACCGTTCGGGCAACAAGCAGATATACGTCATGGACTTCGATGGCTCGAACGCCCGGCAGGTCAGCAAGGATAAATCGATATGCCTGTCGCCGGACTGGTCCCCGGACGGGCAAAAGCTGGTGTTTACCTCTTACCGGCGCAGCCGCCCGGAGCTGTACATCCAGCACGTCGCCGGCGGCTCGGCTAAGGGCGTCGCTTTCTACCCCGGCCTTAACGCCACGGGGGCGATATCGCCGGACGGCGGGAGCATGCTCCTCTCTCTCTCGAAGGACGGGAATCCCGAGATATACCGGATGAACCTCGCCACGGGGTCGCTGCGCAGGCTGACGCGCACGAGGGGCGCGGAGATCTCACCGTGCTGGTCACCCGACGGACGGAGGATAGCCTTCGTGTCCGACAGGAGCGGTTCACCGCAGATATACGTCATGGACCTTGCCGGCAAGAAGACGAGGCGCCTCACCTACGAGGGAGGCTACAACGTCTCCCCGGACTGGTCGCCGAAAGGAGACAAGATAGTATATTCCTCGCGGCGCGGCAGGGACTTCGATTTGTATGTCATCGGCCCGGATGGCGGGGCGTCGACCCAGGTCACGAGCGGCTCATCGATCGACGATAACCCGTCGTGGGCCCCCGATGGACGGCACGTTGTCTACGAGTCCACGAGAAAGTACAAGTCGGACATCTACATCGTGGATATTTACGAAAGGGTTCCGGTCAGGATCACCAAGTGGAACTTCAATTCGACGTCCCCATCGTGGTCGTCGAGCTTGAATTAATGAAACGGTTACCGGCGCTTTTAACGTTTGACTGCAATGGGGGCTCCGTTATAATGGACGTAAATTCCACGAGCAAAGAGGAGGAGAGGATATGAGAAACGTTGTAGCAGCGGTACTGGTTGTGCTTCTCGTCGTCACAGTGGCGGGCTGTAAGAAGCCCCGGAGGGGCGCCACCATTCCCTCGTCAGGCCCGGGTACCGCCGGAGGAGGCTGGGGGGAGGGGATCCCGCTCAGCGAGATGCCCGACTCGATGATCTTCGGGGAGATAACGGACCCCGAGATGAAGGCCATTTTCGAGGACATTCACTTCGACTACGACGATCCGAGCATAAAGGACAGCGAGCGCGGGATTCTGGAGAATATCGCGGCGTGGCTCAACAGCAATCCCGCGGTTGTTATCCAGGTCGAGGGGCATTGCGACGAACGGGGTTCGAACGAGTACAACCTCGCGCTTGGCGACAGAAGGGCACTGAGCGTGAGGGGCTACCTGGTGGATCTCGGTGTCGGCCCGGACATGGTTTACACGATAAGCTACGGCGAGGAGCGCCCGGTCGACACCGGCCACGACGAGAGCGCCTGGTGGCAGAACCGCCGGGGCCATTTCATGGTGGCCCCCGAATAGCCCGTGAGCAGGTTTGCCGGATTCATCATAGTAGTTGCCCTGCTGCTTCTCGGGTGCGCCTCCTCGAGGCCCCGGCTCGATGCCATGCAGTCGAAGCAGGCCGGCCTCCGGGAGGACCTCAGGCGTATCGAGCTGAAGGTCGAGAAGACGTCCGGCCGCATAGATGAACTCGAAAAAAGGATCTCCTTCCTCGAGGGGAACATCACCGCCAACATCGCCGACCTGCAGCGGTCGGTGGACAACCTCAGCGGCGAACTGGAGAAACAGGATGTCCGCACGAAGAAGAAGCTCGAGGACGTCTCTGCAGAGTTAAAGGCAGTCTCCGCAAATGTCGAGTCGAGGTACCAGTCGGTGGTGGCGGAGAACAAGAAGCTCCTCCAGGCGATAGAGGAGGCGAAAAAGAGCTCGTTCACGACCGGCTACGAGCACGTGGTCGAGAGCGGGGAAACCCTGGGAGAGATAGCCAGGAACTACGGTGTGACGGTCGAGGTCATCGTGGAGGCGAACGACCTGGGCGATCCCGATGCGCTGAGGATGGGGCAGACCCTTTTCATCCCTAAATAAAAAACCCCTCCCGTGATAAGGGAGGGGGTTTTTATGTCATTTGCTCTTGGGGCTGACCCAGATTGAAATCATGCAGTTCTTCCAGCCCGTTCTCTTCTCGACGATGACCGTGCATTCCTGGTCGCCCTTTTCGTAGCGCCGGATGCTCTGCTTCGTGTCGACGTAGCTGATCGGTTCCCACTGGTTAAGGGGCATCTGCTGCTGGATGAAGGCGAGAACATCGTTGGTGTCCTCCCTCCCGTAATAGACGAACCGCCCGACCCTCATGTAGTCGTTCTGGAAGGAGAGGGACTTGCTCCGCGTCAGCTTGAATCCTTTCGGGATCGGAATATCGTCGAAAGTCAGGTCGGTTGTGAACTCGGGCATCGTTCCCGTTTTCACATCCGACTTCGACGCGCAGCCGGCGAGCAGCGGTATCGATAACAGAATAACCAGCAGAAGGTTCCTCGTCATGATGCTCCTCCTTTTTCCACGTTTTGCCCAATCGTATGTCCGGGCCTTTTGCATGTCAACAGGAAAAAAATCGTTTTGGCTTTGTATGTTACCTGTTAACTTAATGCATCATGGATTACGACGTCGGCATTATAGGCGGGGGCCCCGGCGGCTACTCGGCCGCCCTCCGCGTCGCCGCGCTCGGCGGCAGTGTTGTCCTGATAGAGAGGGAGCGTGTGGGCGGCGTCTGCCTCCACCGGGGATGCATCCCGACCAAGCACGTTCTCAGCACCTGCGGTCTGATCGAGGAGGCGGCCAAGAGCGGAAAGAGGGGGGTCGAGCTCGAGGTCGGCTGCGTGGACCTCCAAAGGATCGCCGATGGGAGCAGGGCGGTTGTTGAGAGGCTGGCGAAGTCGATGGAGAGGCTCCTCTACGAGAGCGGCGTGGAACGCGTCAGGGGAGAGGGCGGTATTGAAGGGGAGGGGGTCATAAGCGTCGACGGCGATACACGCATCACGGCCGGCAGCATAATCCTGGCCACGGGTTCGATGCCCGCCGCCATTCCCGGCGGCGTAGTAAGGGGGGGAAGTTGCTGGACAAGCAGGGAGGCCCTGCGCCTGGAGAATGTCCCCGGGGCCCTGCTGATAGTCGGCGGCGGGGCTATCGGGTGCGAGTTCGCCACGATATACAACAGCCTCGGCTCCCGAGTGACGATCGTCGAGGCGATGGAAGAGATCCTCCCTTCCGTTGACGGGGACGTCGGGGCGGAGCTGAGGAAGCACCTGAGAAGGTCCGGCGTTAACGTCTTTGCCGGGTCGAGCGTCGTCTCCGTTGATGCCGGGGGAGGGGCGGTCGTGCGGACGCCGAAAGGCGAGCGAAGCCTCCGGGTGGACACGACTCTCGTTGCCGTCGGCCGCGTTCCGGTATTGCCGGCTTTCCCGGAGGGCATGCTGGAGATGGAAGGCCGATCCATCCGGGCGGGGGATGATATGAGGACATCGGGCCCGTCCGTCTTCGCCGTGGGGGACGTTACCGGCAGGCTCCTGCTCGCGCACGTGGCGACGGCGCAGGGGAGGGTCGCGGCCGACAACGCCATGGGCGGGAACTCCCGGATGGACTACTCCGCGGTCCCGAGCTGCATATTCACCCATCCCGAAGTTGCTTCCGTCGGCATGGGAGAAGAAGAAGCCGCGGCCCGCGGTTGTCCCGTCAGGGTCGGAAGGGCGGATTACCGGGCCATCGGCCTCGCCCACGCGACGGGCGAGGTCTCCGGTTTCGCAAAGGTGCTGTGCGACCCCGGGAGCGGTACGGTGCTCGGGGCGCAGATCATAGGCGAACGGGCGACGGATCTCATCGCGGAGATCGCGGCGGCGGTCAAGCTGCGGCTCACGGCGTCGGACCTTGCCGGGGTTATCCACGCGCACCCCACATACAGCGAGGTCATAGGGGAGGCGCTTGAGAAGATCGTGTGGAACCCCGTATAATAATATAATTGTTGCTACGGCTTATTTAATTTTTGCTGAAATAGGTGAAGCCCAAAAATTAGATCCTGTTTTCAACAAGGTTTAGCCGGTATAATTCCTTATTGACGACAGGTAGGTGTTAAGTCCGTGGTTAATTTGATCGTATAGGAATTTGTTATATTTTCAAAGGTAGCCGCCCGCCTGGCGGGCAGGCTTTAGGGTGCGCCCCGAAAGCTTTCGGGAGGGCTACCACAATGCTCCGACGCAGTCGGAGCCAAATAAATTTGCGAGCGTAGCGAGCTAATTTAAAGTGAGCGAGAACGTTATAGAGATAAGGGAGCTCGTCGTGGAGTACGGCGCCGGGAGGAGCGCCAGGAGGGCGCTGGACGGCCTGTCCATATCCATTGCCAGGGGCGAGATCTACGGGTTCCTCGGCCCGAACGGCGCCGGCAAGACGACCACGATCAAGGCGCTGCTCGGCCTGGTGTTCCCGAAGAGCGGAGATATAACCGTCCTTGGAATGCGTGCGGCCGACATCCGGTCGCACAGGCGCCTCGGATACCTTCCGGAGGTCTCCTATTTCTACAGCTTCCTCAATGCCGGGGAGATTATGGCGATGTACGGCAGGATCTTCGGCATGGACAAGCGCCTTATCGCGGAGAGGACGGAGCAGGTCCTCGAGCTGGTGGGGCTGCGGGGGGAGGAGAAGACCCTTCTCAAGCATTACTCCAAGGGCATGCTCCAGAAGGTGGGCCTCGCGCAGGCCCTCCTGAACGACCCGGAGCTTCTCATACTCGACGAGCCGACCGGAGGTCTGGACCCGATCGCCCGGATCAAGGTGCGTGAAATCATCAGGAACCTCAAGGCGTCGGGCAAGACCGTCTTCTTCTCGTCCCATGAGCTCTCCGAGGTAGAGCTGATATGCGATCACGTCGGGATCGTCCACGGCGGCAGGCTGATACGTTCGGGCACCCTCGATGAGATACTGTCGGAGAGGAAGGAGTCGCTGGAGAGGTTTTTCATCGAGATGATAAGGGAGGCCAGGCCGTGAAGGGTGTGTGGGCCGTTGCCGTAAACGTCGTGAGGGAGTTCTTCCGGCGTAAAGATTATTACGTCATCCTCGCCCTGACGGTGGTAATCGTGTTGCTCTCCTCCGGGTACCGGTTCATGGGTATAGCGGGGGCCACGCGTTACATGCGCGACCTGTCGCTGTCCCTGATATGGCTTTTCGTCCTGATAATCACAGTTGTTTCGGCGGGCCGCCAGCTCCCGTGCGAGATAGAGAAGAGGACGATCTACCCGCTCCTGGCGAAGCCGATAAGCCGGCTGGGGTTCATCATGGGGAAGTTTCTCGGGGCGAGCCTTGCATCGATCTTCGGCCTGACGATATTTTACGCCTTCTTCACCGTCATCTCCGCGGGGCAGGGGACAGGATGGATTTTAATACTGCAGTCGTACTATCTTCAGCTGCTGTCCGTCCTCCTCGTTGCATCGATGGTTATATTTTTCTCGACTTTCCTTACGTACGGCGCAAACGTCACCCTCTCTTTCCTCGTCTATTTCTTCATCAAGCTGTTGGGCGCGCGCCTACACGACATGGCGGAGCAGATGGCCGCTCTGCCCTCTTTCCTGTGCTCGGCGCTCTACTTCATCCTCCCGCACTTCGAGTTTTACGACATAAAGACACGTGTTATCCACATGTGGCCGCCCGTGCCGGCCCCGGCTGTGACGGTGCTGACGGTTTACACGGCGTGCTACGTGGCGGCGTTCGTTCTTCTGGCCTGGATCGTCTTCAGAAGAAAGGTGCTGTAAATGAGGCTCCACGGTCTCATCACCGTCGCGGCGCTCGTTGCGGCGTGCGGGTTCCTTGCCGCCCCGCTGGACGGCTATTTCGCGGGCGGCGCCGCGGGGGAGGAGGACCTGCTGGGGGTGCTCCTGGGGGAGATGCGGTCTGTCCTGGGCGATATGGCCCTCGTCCGGGCCGACGACTATTTTCACCGGGGAATACGGCACGTCGAGTGCACGCATTTTGAGGGCCTCGGGGGCGATATGGAAGATGAGCACCGCCGCGAGCGAGGGGATTATATCGGCCGGCTGAACGAAGCGATCCACCCGGCCGGGCACGTTCACCTGGATGGCGGAAGCCTGAGGGAGATGTTCCCGATGATCGGGGCGGCCATAGCCCTCGACCCCAACAAGGAGGAGGCGTACCTCACAGGCGCCTACTGGCTGGAGCGGGTGGGGAAGTCCCCGGATGCGATAGACCTCCTTCAGCGGGGAGTAAAGAAAAACCCGGACTCGTACCTCCTGTACACCGACCTGGGGCGCTACCTGTTTACCAGGGAAAAAGATGATTCGCTGGCCTTAAAGGCGCTCGAGAGGGCCCTCTCGAACTGGAACGCCTGCGCCGCAATGGGAGATGATCCGGAGCAGCTCGCCAGGGTTTCGATCCTCCTTTACATGGGGGCCGTTTTCGAGAAGGAGGGCCGGCCGGACGAGGCCATAGGCTGCTACGAGGATATTATCAAACAGTTCCCGGCCCGCAAGGGCCTCCTGAAGAAGATTAAAAATCTTCGCAGGGAGAATCCAGTTCGATAAAAAAACGGGAATCAAGGTTATTTGGTTCTGCTGTTAACAGAGATCATCATGGGGCGAAATATCAAGAGATCTCAGAAAAAAGGGGAGGTATTGCTCCACCTGGACCAGATGGAGAAGGCCTGTGACCTGGTTTTCGCCGTCGACGAGAAGGCGAGGCTGACGTATGCAGGGAAAAAACTCTGCCGGCTCCTGGGCCGGAAGGAAGACGAGCTCGTCGGGAGCAGGATCACGGGCCTCGTGAGCGGCCGGGAGCGGCGATTGCTGGAGGAAATTATCTCCACGGCGATGCATGGAGGCTGCGGGAGGGCCGCCGCGTTCGAGCTGGGGCGGGAGCACTTCTCTTTCTGTGTCGTTCCCGTGGACGGTCCGCCGTCGCGGCTTGCTTTCCTTGGAAGAAGTGGGGTATCGGCCGGGGAGGAGCTCCGCATGAAAAGGTTGACCCGGGTCGTCGAGTGCCTGGAGGAGAGCGTGTGCCTCACGGACCTGGATCACAAGATCGTGTATGTGAACCCCGCGATGACGGAGATGATGGGATTCACCAGGGAGCAGATGGAGGGCAAAAAGGCGACCGTTTTCTTCGGTAACATCCCGGGTAACCCGAAGGACCTGGTGAAGCTGGTGAAAGATGAGGCAAGCGGCGGCAGGTGGCGGAAGGAGATATATGCCAGGAGGAAGGACGGCACTATCTTTCCCGTGATCCTCCTTCTCGACGCGGTGTGGGATGAGGACGGCCGGAAGATCGGCTATGTCGGCGTTTCCCAGGACATAACCGAACAGAAGGAGCTGCAGGGGCAGCTCGTACATGCGGAGAAGCTGGCAGCGATAGGCCAGCTTGCAAGCGGCCTCGCGCATGAGTTCAACAACCTGCTCGCCATCATCAGCGGGAGGGCCCAGTTCGCCAGGAGCAAGGGGACGGACGAGGCCAAGGACAAGGCCGTGGATGTCGCTTTGAGGGTGTGTGAGAGGGCGAGGAACATCACATCCAATCTTCTTTCGTTCGCGCGGCGGGCCCATACGAAAAAGGAGCTTTCCAGCGTGCCCGATATCATGGAAAGCATTCTCTCCATAGTCGCACGGGGCATGGGGGCGGAGGGGATAAAGATAGTCCGACGGTACGGAAGGGTTCCCGGGGTGCTTCTGGACAGGGGCCAGATGCAGCAGGTATTTCTCAATATTTTAATTAACGCTCACCACGCGATGCCTTCGGGAGGGACCCTTACCATACGGGTCAGGCGGGAAGGGGAGTACGTCAGGATAGATTTCACGGATACCGGCTCCGGGATCGGCAAGGAGATTATCGGCCGTATCTTCGAGCCGTTTGTAACGACTAAAGGGGCGATAGGGCGGGGGACGCTTCCCGGATACGGCCTGGGCCTGTCGGTCTCCTACGGTATCGTAAAACAGCACGGCGGGGAGATCGGCGTGAAGAGCGCTCTTGGGGAGGGCAGCACGTTTACCGTGAAGCTGCCTCTGAAGCCACTCACCGGGCATCCCCGCCCGGCCCGGCCCGGCGGGCGCCCGGCCGGTAAGCCTTCCCGGGCAAAGCGCCTTCGCGGGGGCCGTAAGGGAAAGAAGCGCTGACAGCGCGGACCCTTCTTTGACCATGGGCTCGGACAGGGTAAGCAGGTGGGGCATCACATGGAGGGTGGCCCCGGGGTATGGCTGGATATTCGATGTCGACGCTCTGGAAGGGCTCCTGAACGGCTCATCGGGCCGGACACTGAAATCCTCGTCTTCAAGGAGGATTGTCCGGGGGGAGCTTGCTTCCGGTGAAAGAACAATCTCCCTTTTCGTCAAGATTCACCGACCTCCCCGATTCCCGCTGTCCCTCTTGAGATCGAGGGGCATGAGGGAATACGGGGCCCTGCGGGAGGCGGAGCGGCGTGGGGTCCGGACGGTCAGGGCCGTGGCCGCCGGAGAGACGGTGAATAAGGGATTGACGAAGGAGAGCTATCTCGTAACGGAAGGGTTGCCGGACTGCATTCCCCTTTCGGAGGTTTCCCTCCGCTCGTCCGGCATTCGCGCCCGCAGGCGCATTATCCGCTCCGTGGCGGTCGCCCTCAGGAAATTCCACGACGGGGGGGTGCTGCACAGGGACCTCCATTCGGGAAATATACTCCTGGCGCGTCATCGAGGCGGTGAAGGGGCGGACCCGGATAGTTTTATAGTTGACCTCCACGGCGCCGGCTTCCGTAGGAACCTCGGCATGAGGGAGCGGATTAAAAACCTCGTCCAGCTGGATACTTATTACGGCCTCGTGATTTCCCGGACGGACAGGCTGTTCTTTCTCAAGAGCTACGCGCACGGCCTGGAGTGCGACATGAAGCGGACCGCCGCCGCCGTGGAGGAGGGGGCGGTGCGGGCCAGGTGGCGCCTCTGGCGTCGGCGGCGCAGGAGGTATCTCCGCGCCCGTAAATACACCCGCCCTCTGCGTCGAGGCGGATACGTGGGTTTCGTGTCCACGGAGCGCGATACGGGCTGCTTGAGGGAGCTCCTTGCCGATCCGCGCGGCGCGTACGGGAAGGGGCGCGTGATCAAGGCATCGAGGACAAACCGCGTCGCTTCCCTGCGCGCGGGGACGGGGGAACACCTCGTTATAAAGTGGCACAGGCCCCCCACAATCGCGAAGAAGGCGGGTGCGTTCATGAGGGCGTCGCGGGGAAAAAAAGCGTGGCTCGGGGCCAGGGGTCTCGCCGAGCGGATGATCGGTGGCCCCGTCGCGGTTGCCTTTGTCGAGAGGCGTTGCATGGGGTTCGTGACGGAGTCGTTCTTCGTGGCTGATTTTCTTGAGGGCGCCGCCGTTTTACCGCACTACGTGAGGGACAGCCTGCCTGCCGGCGGCGTGCGCGGGAGGAGGGCGTTCTGCCGGCGGCTGGGCGTGTTCCTGGCAGACCTCCACAGGCGCGGCGTGTACCATACCGATCTCAAGGGCAGCAATATCATGGTGAAGGAGGGGGAGGCTGAGCTGTTTTATTTACTCGACCCGGAGGCCCTGAGGTTCGTGATGAGGGTATCGCGAAAAATGGCTATAATGAATCTCTCGCGGCTGGACAGGTACATGCTCCCTTACTCGTCAGCCGCCGACAGGCTTGCGACGCTCACAGCCTACCTGGCCGCGCTCGGCAGGACAGACCTTCTTAGGTGCTTCTGGGAGGCGATAGACAGGGATGAGAGAAGGACATTGAAGGCCAAATAACATAAGCGGGAAAAGATGGAAGAGCAAAATAACAAGGGACAAATTCTTGTTATCGAGGACGACGAGTTGATGCGCGGGCTCCTTGTCGGCGTCCTCGAGAGGGACGGCTATGACGTATCGACGTGCGAGACCGCCGGTGAGGGACTGGAGAAGGCGGGTGAGCATTTCTACTTCGTTATCATGGTCAACCTGGAGCTCTCCGGCGGGGAGGGGATGGGCATCATAGAGGCCATGCACCGGTTGAGGCCCGATTCGTGCATCGTGGCGATCACTTCCTTTCCTTCCATCAAGTCTGTCGCGGAAGCGATCCAGAAGGGAGCCTATGATTTTATCACCAAGCCCTTCACTCTGGAAATGCTGCGGATGATCGTTGAAAGGGCTCGCGAGAGGCAGGGCTTGATGAAGGCCGCCAGCGAGCGAGAGAAGTTCCGCCAGCTCTCCATCGTGGACGAGCTGACCGGTGTTTACAACTACAGGCACTTCAAGGAGTGCCTGGAGCTAGAGTTCGGCCGCGCCCTGCGGTATTCATACCCGGTGTCGCTGATGATGGTGGACATCGACGATTTTAAAATATACAACGACGTGAACGGCCACATAAAGGGAAACGAGCTGCTGAAAGGCCTGTCCCATCTCTTCGAGAGCTCCATGCGCAAGAGCGACATTATAGCGCGGTACGGGGGAGAGGAGTTCGCCGTGATACTTCCCCATACCGGCAGGAGTGACGCCCTCGAGATAGCCGGCAGGTTCCGGGATATCGTCCGGGAAGAGAAATTCGAGAACGAAGATGTTCTCCCCGGCGGCAAGCTCACGGTAAGCATCGGCATAGCCTCGTGCCCCGGAGACGCCGCTACGACCGGCGAGCTCGTGGAGCTTGCCGACCGCGCTCTTTACAGGGCCAAGTACGAGGGGAAGGACAGGGTCTGCTTGTGCGAGAAGGAAGATTGCGAGAAGGACGATTGACGATTGACAATTGACTGCCGGTAATTGATGATTGAATATCCGGGACCGGGGAAGGTCTTTTCATATATAAGGAGGAAAGCATGCCGAAGATAACGTATCTCGGCCATTCGGGGTTTGTTATCGAGGGGAGGGAGACGTCACTGGTCATCGATCCGTTTCTCGAGGGGAACCCCCTTGCGGTGGCCGAACCGTCTGATATTAAAGCCGATTACGTCCTTGTAACGCACGGTCACCCGGACCACCTGGGTGACTCCATTGCCATAGCTAAGGCAAACGGCGCGACGGTGATAGCCCCGTTCGAACTGGCGACGTACTGCGAGGGAAAGGGGGCGAAGGCCCACCCCATGCACATAGGAGGCGGATACGATTTTCCCTTCGGCCGCGTCAAGCTGACTATCGCCCACCACGGCTCCGCCGTCCCTGGAGACAGTGGTATGGAGTACGCGGGCAGCCCATGCGGCTTCCTCGTTGAGATCGATGGAAAGAACATCTACCACGCGGGCGACACCGGCCTCTTCCTCGACATGAAGCTGATAGGGGAGCTGACGGAGATAGACGCGGCCCTCCTCCCGGTAGGCGGGAACTTCACCATGGACGTCGACGATGCGGTCAGGGCCGTCGAATTTTTAAGGCCGAAGCTCGCCGTTCCCATGCACTACAACACCTTCGACGTGATAAAGGCCGACCCCGACGACTTCCGGAAGAAGGTCGAGGCGCTGAAGCGAAAGGCTGCCGTCCTGAAGGCCGGCGAGAGCATAGAGATATAGCAGGAGGAGCACATGATAAGACTGGCGGTTATAGGCGCGGGGCACTGGGGCCCGAACCTCATCAGGAACTTCGACGCTCTTGAAGAGGCGACGGTCGCCACCATTTGTGATGCGGACGAGAAAGCTCTTTCCAAGATAAAGGGCCTCTACCCCACGGTGGGGCTGACAACCGATTCCGGGGACGTTATGTCCGACAAAGGCATAGACGCGGTGGTTATCGCCAGCTCTGCCGTGTCCCATGCGCCTCTCGTGAGGGCCGCCCTCGAGGCCGGGAAGGACGTTTTCGTTGAGAAGCCCCTGGCACTCAGCGTGAAGGACGGCGAGGAGCTTGTGAGCCTGGCGGATAAAGAGAAGAAGATACTGATGGTGGGGCACCTCCTCGAGTACCATCCCGCCGTGGAGTGGGTCAAGAATCACATTGAGTCCGGATCTCTCGGCGATCTACGGTACATTTACTCGACGCGCGTGAACCTGGGAAAACTCAGGAGGGAGGAGAACGCCCTCTGGAGCTTCGCTCCCCACGACATCTCCGTTATCCTCTTCCTGGTCGGGCGCGAGCCGCTGGAGGTAACGGCCAGGGGCCAGGCCTACCTCAGGGAGGGCGTCGAGGACATCGTGTTCATCACTATCCAGTTCCCGGATAAGGTCATGGCCCATATACACGTGAGCTGGCTGGACCCTCACAAGATAAGGAAGTTCACCATCGTCGGCTCGAAGGAGATGGTCGTCTTCGACGACGTCGAATCGTCGGAGAAGATCAGGGTTTACGATAAGGGCGTCGATTACAAGGGGGCATACGAAAGTTACGGGGAGCTCCTGACGCTGAGGATCGGGGACATCCATATTCCCAAGATCCCCAACAAGGAGCCCCTCAAGATAGAGTGCCGGACCTTTATCGAGAGCATCTCGACGAGAAAACCCCCCAGGACCGACGGCAGGGACGGCCTCCGAGTCTTGAAAGTGCTCGACGCCGCCCAGAAGTCACTCGAGGCCCGCGGCGTTCCGGTAAAAGTCTAAATCGCCTCGGGCGATTCAGGCGTAAATGAACTTGATTCCTGCAGCATCCTAAGTCAGCGAAGCTGATTTAGGATGCTGCTTATGGCTGGAATACCGGGAGACTTTAAAAGGTAATGTCGAAGCCCTGCATTGTATTTGTCAACGCTCCGCTCGGCCTGGTGGAGCGCTACGGGGCGCTCTCGGCGGCCGCGAACACTCTTCCCGCGATGGGTGTGTGCAACCTGGCCGCCGTTGCCAGGCGGGAGGGGTACGGGGTGGGTCTGGTAGAGGCCTGTTCCTTGGGTTTGAGCCTCGAACAGACGGTTTCCGCCATCATGGAGCACGGGCCCGGCTTCGTCGGCTTAAGCGCCCTCACGCTCTCCATCAACAGCGCCGCCTCGCTGGCGGGGAGGCTGAAGGAGCTCGACCCGCGCATCAGCGTTATAATAGGAGGGGCGCACGTCACGGCGGTCCCCCGGCTGACCATGGAGCTCTTTCCCCCCTTCGATGTCGGCGTTCTGGGCGAGGGGGAGGATCTGATAGTGGACCTCCTGGACGCGCTGTCCGCCGGCCGTGATCTCTCGTCCATAAAAGGGATCGTGTACCGGAAAGACGGGGAAATCATCGAGGCTGCGCGGAGACCCTTCATAGAGGATATGGACAGGCTCCCCTTTCCCGCCTTTGACCTTCTTCCCGGCTTCCCCGGCGCGTACCACCCCGGTCCTTTCAGGTTCCGCCGCCTTCCCGCGGTCTCGATCGTGACCTCGAGAGGCTGCCCCAACAAGTGCACGTTCTGCGACCGCTCGGTCTTCGGCGCGAAATGCAGGGCGTACAGCCCCGGTTACATCATCGATATGCTCAAGAGGCTTATCATGGAGCACGGCGTCCGGGAGGTCCTCTTCGAGGATGACACGTTCTTCTTATTTCCCGGGAGGGTGCGAGAGATCTGCGAGATGATCCTCCGGGAGGAGATCGACCTCTCCTGGTCGTGCCTGGCGAGGGCGAACGCGGTCGAGCCGGAGATGCTCTCCCTGCTCAAAAGGGCAGGGTGCTGGCAGATCGGCTACGGCATAGAGAGCGGCAGCCAGAGGATACTAGACCTCGTGGGAAAGGGGTTAAAATTGGAGGCGGTGAGGAGGGCGGTCCGGTGGACGAAGGAGGCGGGAATCCTGTCGAAGGGCTTCTTCATAACGGGGCACCAGACGGAGAACGAGGAGTCGCTCAGAGAGACGATCGATTTTGCCATGTCTATTCCCCTGGACGATATGACGGTGACGATGCTGACCCCTTTCCCCGGCTCCCAGATATACCGCGAGGCTGCGGCTTACGGAGATTTCGACGACGACTGGCGAAAGATGAACCTGGTGAACGCAGTATTCGTGCCCAGGGGGCTCACGAAGGCCGTGCTCGAGGGACAGATGCGCAGGATGTACCGGAGGTTCTACCTGAGGCCGAGGATTATCTGTAATTATGCCGGGAGGATGTTCACGCAGTGGCGGGCCGCGCCGGCCATCCTCCTCGGCTTCGTCGCGTTTATGAAGACGGCCTTCCGGTGGAAAAAGGCACGAGAGGACAGATGACAGAAGACAGAAGACTGAAAAAGCAATGAAAAAGGTCCACGAATTACACTAATTTACACGAATTAGAGAAAACACGAAGGTTAAATACGGTTGAAAGTTGAAGGTTAAAAGAGAAAAATACTGAACCGCGGAGGCGCAGAGGACGCAGAGGTTAAAACGGTTGAAAGTTGAAGGTTAAAAGTTAAAAGAGAAAAATATTGAACCGCAGAGGCGCAGAGAACGCAAAGAGTGATACCTGAAAGAAGATAAGAAAAAAAGAGGAATGAAATAAGGAATGAAACCGCGGATTATGCGGATTGAACGGATTCTCCGGGGGTGAAATCCGAAGGGTCCGTCGGGATCGCAGTTAGCATACACATGAAAATACTGAAGGCAGCATTACAGATCTATTGTATTTAAGGGCGGCATATATCATCAGTCAGTGGGATTAACGGCAGGTTGCATGGGAACTAGTCGTATTTACAGAATGCCATTTAGGTGGTTGAGCTCGCATTATTTGGCAGTAGTGGTTGAAACAGAGAGAAGGGGAAAGTAAAAACGCGGATTAGAGGGATTTTTCGGTGTGGTAATCCGTCGAATCCGTGGTTATAAAAAGCTGTGACTTCAAATGATGCATGAAGCGAGGAAATTTTTACGGTGCCTCTTCAAGAGGGTGAGCGTTACCCCCGAGGAGGTCCAGGTCGAGATCACCAACAGGTGCAACTTCACCTGCGCGATGTGCCCCAGAGAAGCCCTGGGCGTCGACCCGGTGGATATGGACTTCTCTCTCTTCGAGAGGATAGCGGCGAATATGGGGAGACCCCGCACCGTGGTCCTGACGGGGTGGGGGGAGCCGCTCCTTCACCCGCGCCTCCTCGACATGGTGAAGCTCGTCATGCTCGGTTCCCCCCGGGCCGGGGTCCGCCTCACGACCAACGGCTATCTCCTCGAGGGCGGCCTGGCGCGGGGGTTGGTCGAGGTTGGCGTGCATCAGGTGAGCATATCGATGGAGGGAGAGTCGACGATAGGCCACACGGCGCACGAAAAGGTCAAGGAGAACGCTGCCTGTTTCGCCGCCATGAGGCCGCGGGTCCGCTCCGTGGGGCTGCAGGTCGTGATGGCGGACGAGGAGGCCGTGCAGGGCGTCGTTCGCTTCGCCCTCGAGGCGGATATGGACTTCGTCAACCTCGTCAGGGTCGACAGGACGATGAACGATAGCCTTCCGAAGCTGGACGCCGTCCGCGAGCGGGAGCTTGTCGGGCGCTGCCGGAGGATCGCCTCGGGGAGTGGTCTGGATATCCGCTGCGCCAATTTCCAGAGTTTTGCCGTCCGCCTCGCGGGCCATTTTGACCGGTACTGCCTGAGGACCGACAGCTACGTTTACGTCAACGTGGAGGGGGACGTCAGCCCCTGCTGCCTCCTGCGGGCGTACAAATGCGGAAGCCTCGTGGACCGTGAGATAAAAGAAATATGGCACGGAGAGGGTTTCGCCCGTTTCAGGAGGAGCTACCCGGCGGGAATATGCAGTAAGTGCGATATGGTGAAGTACAATATCGTGTAACGTGTAACGTGTGACGTGAAGAAATAAACGTGTAACGTGGAACGTGTGACGTGAAGAAATAAACGTGTAACGTGGAACGTGTGACGTGTAACGTTAAATGAGTTGAATAATTTATTAGATGGTTATTGCCCTACGTATAACTCATAAAACTCATTAAATTATAAAGGCTGGCTTTGTCACTTTGTGCGTGCCGCGGATTGACGTATGCGAATATACAGAGAAAGTGAGGATCTAATAAGGAAGTGGCAGTGGGGGGACCCGGCCATGAGGAACCTCACCGGCATCCTGCTCCGGATAGCGGGGCGGGGCCCCGGAAAAGTCGTGGACGTGGGCTGCGGGTCGGGGAGGGTGGCGATTTCCCTGGCCCGCGCGGGCTTCGACGTGACCGGTGTCGACAGCGAGAAGAAGGTGATCGACATGGCCCGGCGCATCGCGGCGGAGATGGGCGTCCGGGCCGATTTCCGCGTTGCGGATTTCGAGGGCCCTATAGTGGGGCTCGCGCCCGGATCCTGCGATCTGGCGGTCTGCTGCGAGGTCCTCGAGCACGTTCGTGAGCCAGCTCGGGTGGTCGGGCATATACACGGCCTCTTGAAGAGCGGCGGCAGGCTCATACTCACGGTCCCGAAAGACCCGCGCCAGTACACCTTCCTCGACGAGATCGGCGGCCACCTCCGGAGGTTCACGCGGGAGGAGGCGGCGGCCCTCCTGGACGGGTTTCGCGTCCGGGACTACTTCACGGTCGGATGGCCCTGTGTGCGGTCCCTAGTCTGGCTGTATACGCGCCTGCGGCGCCGCCGCGACCACAGGCAGAGCGAGATATGGGCCGGCTCGACTCTCAGCCGGCTGCTGACAAATGGCGTTTACTGCCTGGCGAAGTTTGATAACCTCTTTAACCGGCTCGGCCTCGGGACGAATATGGTCTTCGTGGCGGAAAAAGAGTGAATAGTGGGTGGTGAGTGGTGAATGGTAAAATACGAATGTGATATACGCGCTTCATTGAAGATGTCAAGCTGCGGCTAGAGCGCACTATGAAACAATACAGCCTTACATTATACTTCGCGCATTACATGTCGCACGCGCGCGAACGCTCTGTGTTATGAAAATAACGTTTCTCGAACCACCGTCGATAGAGGATAAGGTGCCGGAGCGTCTCGCCGGCTGCACCTACGAGCTTTACCATTTCCCGGACCTGGCGAACCTCTACCCCCTCACGATGCTGACCGAGGCGGGACACGATGTCGGCTACATCGACTCGGGCCTGGAGAAGCTGGACGGCGCGGCTTTTATCAAGCGCGTCGGGGGAGACGACTCCGACATATATATAATCCACTCCGTCATCCTCTCCAAGCGTACCGACCTCCACTTCATGGGCATGATCCTCGAGAGGAAGGGCGATGTGAGATTCATCCTCCACGGCCCCGAGCCGACCCGTGTTCCCGAGCAGTACCTTATCGATCAGCGCGTGGTCGTCTTCCGGGGGGAGATCGAGAACAAGATACTCCAGTGCGTTGACGGGGAGACGCCCCCCGGCGTCTCCATGCTCCGCGATGGCCGGGTGGTCCACGGCAAGCCGTCGGAACTGGTGGATATGGACATGCTGCCTGTCCCAGACCGCTTTCACGCCTCCATCAGGAGGTATGCCCTCTCGTACTTCAATCCGAAATTCCGCGGGCGCCCGTATACGGCCATGATGGCGTCCCGCGGCTGCGCCTTCAGGTGCCTCTTCTGCGTCCCCAATTCCATAAGCTTTGCCAGGGAGCTGGAGCATATCAAGCACTTCGGCAGGAAGCCCCCCCCCGCCGTGGCCTCCGCGGGAAGGGTCGCGGCCGAGTTCGAGGCGATCGCCGCGGGCGGCTACAAATCGGTCATGGTCCTGGACGACCAGTTCCTCTGGGGCAGGGAGCGGACGCTCGAGATATGCGGCAGGATAGAGGGCCTGTCGCTTGAGTGGGGGTGCCTCTCGCGGGCCGACTTCCTGACGGACGAGGAGGTGATAGGCGCGCTGGCAAAGTCGGGCTGTGTCTCCATCGATATAGGCGTGGAGAGCTTCAAGCAGAAGGTCCTTGACTACATAAGGAAGGACCTGAAGGCCGAGACGGCGCGTGAGGCCGTGTCCACCCTCAAGAGGCACGGGATAGACCCGAAGCTCAACCTGATGTTCGGGACGTGTCCCGAGGAGACGGAGGAGGACATCGCCTACACGGTCAGGGTGGCCGGGAATCTGGGAATCGACAACGCGATGTTCTCGGTGGCAACGCCGTTCAAGGGAACGGAGTTCTACCGCTTCTGCAAGTCGGAGGGGTATCTCATCGATGACTCGGATTACATCAACCCGCTGGGCAAGAGCGTCATAAGCTACCCGCAGCTCACGGCGAGCGACCTGGAGAGGCTCCAGAGGAAGGCCTACCGTAAGTTCTACCTCCGCCCGCGGTTTATCCTTAAGAGGCTCAGGCGCTGCGCGTCTTGGAGGGCGTTGAAGGAGGACCTCCGGATTGCGTTCGAGCTATTTTTTCAAAAGAGATGAAGATCAGCTTTTTAATGCCCGCATATAACGCCGCCGGTACCATAGGCGCGGCCATACAGTCTGTCCTTGACCTTGAGGGTGGTTTCGAGCGCCGCATCATTGTCGTGGACGACGGCTCCACCGATGGCACCTATGACGTGGCGTTATCGTACGGGGAGAGGTTCCCGGAGATTATCGACCTTGTCCGTCAGCCCAACAGGGGTGAGTCGGCCGCCCTGAACGCGGCGCTCGCCATGGCCGCCGGCGACTATATAGCGCTCGTGGAATCCGACGTGCAGGTTTCGCCGGACTGGCTTTCGCTCATCCTGCCGGAGTTCGGAGACGAGAGCGTCATGGGCGCCGGGGGGCACCTTCTGACCCCCGCCAGCTCGAACCTGATAGCGCGGGTCGCCGGGTACGACGTTGATAAGAAGTTTGATTCTCAGCCGAAATACGCGATGCATATCACCTCGGCCAACGCCGTCTACCGGCCGGAGGTGTTCAGGCGCTTCGGGGTGTTCGAAGAGGCCCTGTACAACTCCTGCCTCGACGCGGACCTGAACCAGAAGATAATCTCCGCCGGCTACAGGCTTGTGTATGTTGCGGAAGCGATAGCGTGGCACCACTACAAGAGCACCCTGAGGGGTTACCTGACGCGGAATTACCTGTACGCCCGGTACCGTCCGCATCTCAGGGGGGATATATTCAGAAGCGATATATGGATCAGGGCGCAGGTCGCCGGCGCGGCTCTCCTTCTGGCTTCGCTCGTCGCGATCCCCTGGCTGCCACTGCTGCCTCCCGTGATGCTCGTGCTCCTCCTCCTCCTCCACGTGCCGGACGCTTTTCGCGTGTGCGCCCGGTATGGAGCCTTGACGGCCGTAGTCTACCCGTTTGCCGGCGTCTTGAAGGGGATAGCCGGCGTGGCCGGCGCGGCTGTCGGCTACATGAATAAGCTGTTCGGTCGGTATTAGATGGTAAGAGGTGAATTACAGAACCCGGCCGGCAGGTTCTTGACGTAATATTTTAAGGCCCCGTATGACACATCAACAGTTCAGGGTTAGGTCGATCAGCGCGTTTTTTCCCGCCTACAACGAGGAGGGGAACATTCAGCATATTATCGAGGTCGGCGTTACGCATTTACCGAGGGTTGCGGGGGCTACCTGTTTCGAGATCGGCAAGGGGAGGTTGTTGAACCTCCCGAAACCCGGCGTGATCCTCGATATCCTCCGGGAAATGATCCGTCTGCGAAGAGAGATCTCCCCAGCTGCCCGCCGCTTCAAGGAAGATCGGCGTCGCCGCCCGTGAGCATTCTCCGCAGCGAAAGTATTTTCCTGCGCTCGCAATGACTATTGTAAAACCGTAATACGCTGTGTAAATATGTCCAGGATAGCTTTAGCATACGAGAAAGGCCCGCATTCCGCGGAGGTATGTTACGCGCTGAAAGCCATGATGGAGCTTTCGGGGCTCGATTATCATCTCTTTCCTTTATCCGACATTTCCGCGATCCCCCCGGAAGACCTCCTCGTCTCATACGGAAGCTCCGTCCCGGCTATCCAGGCTAAAAAGCATATTCACATCTACCGTTCTCCTCTCCTCTACGAGGCCTACAAGGAGGCGGGGTCCCTGCCCGCTACGCCTCTCCCGGAATACGACGGTCTTCCGGTCATATACACGGGCGGGGAGAGCGTCGAGCCGTTCTTCGTGCGGGACCGCTCGATGCTCAGTACCAATATCGACATCCCGGCGGCCACATTTTTTATGATAACCAGGTACGAGGAGTATATCCCCGGGGAGAGGGATGAGTATGGCTGCTTCCCCGTATCATCGAGCCTCGCTTTCAGGGAGGGGTTCCTTTCCTATCCCATCGTGAACCGGTACCTCGACCTTTTCCGTTCATGGGTCGGCGAGCTGGACGTCAACCTCGGGGATCGGCCGGGTTGGAGGGGGAGGAAGTTCGCCGTCTGTCTCACCCATAACGTTGACCGTATCCGGAAGTACACCCCTCGCCGGGTCATACGGGAAATGGCCGGGGATATGCTCAGGGGGAGGTTTGCCGCCTCCGCGCGCCTGGCCCTCGACGCTCTTGCCGTCGCCAGGGGGACTAGGCGGGATCCCTACTGGACGTTCGACTTCATCATGAACCTGGAGGAGCGCCTCGGAATGAGGTCGAGTTTCTTCATACGCACGGACTACGATACCGGCCCGGAGGAGGTCTACTCGATACTGGACGCCGGCCCGAGCCAGCTCGTGAAGTACATAGCGAGCCGCGGCCACGAGATAGGGCTCCACGGCGGCGTTTACGGCCATGATGATCCCCGGAGGATGGCGGAGGAGAGGCGCAGGCTCTCCCGTCTCATCGGCAGGGCGGCCCCCGGCGCGAGGCAGCAGCGCCTTTTGTGGAAGAACCCGGTGACATGGAGTGCCATGGCGGATGCCGGTTTGCTCTACGATTCCACGCTTTCCTTTCGCGGGAGCAATGGTTTCCGCTGCGGGGTCTGTTTTCCATACAGGGTGTTCGATCTCCGCCGCGGCCGCGAGCTGCCCCTCTGGGAAATTCCGGTTACGGCGACGGACGCCGCCCTCACGGCCGGCAGGAACGAGGGGAGGGATGGTGAGGCGCTGTCGGAGGTCGAAGCCCTTCTCTCCACCGTCAGCGATCACGGGGGCGTATTTGTCCTTCTCTGGCACAACACTTCTCTGGATACTGATTCGCGGCGCAGAGTTTACGCGGATGTGGTCGAGCATATAGCGGGCCGGGACGCTTATTCGGGGACGTGCTCGGGCATCCTCCGCTGCTGGACCGGGGGATAGGTGGCGGTTTATTGTCCTGTTTCCTGCCTTTTTCCGGCCTGCGAAATTCCATGCATACCGGTCGTGTAAATGGTAATCTAATGACCCGCTGAGGATGTATTCGAAACCCATACCGGGTATAGAAAATGAATGACAGGATTCTCGTAATCATACCGTCTTTCAACGTGGCGAAGACGATAGCCTCCGTGATCGAGGGCGTAAAGTCGGAGCTCCCGGATGCCGATATCGTCGTGATAAACGACGGGTCGAGCGATGACACCGCGGAGATAGCTCTCAGGGAGGGGGCTGATGTCGTCTCTCTCTACCACAACATAGGCTACGGCGCCGCCCTCCAGACGGGGTACCTCTACGCCAGGCTGAACGGGTACGATATCGTCGTCCAGATGGACGGCGACGGCCAGCACGACCCATCCTCGCTCAAAACGCTTCTCCGGCCGATATTCTCGGGCGATGCCGACGTTGTCGTCGGCTCCCGCTTTCTGGGAGAGACCGGCTACAAGCCGTCTTTTTCGCGGAGGATCGGCATGGGTCTCTTCGGGTTGACGGCCTCGCTGGTCATCCGCCAGAAGGTGACGGACCCCACGAGCGGCTTCCAGGCCATGAGGCGGCCCGTCGTGGAGCTTTTCTGCACGGACGTCTTTCCCGTGGATTACCCTGACGCGGACGTTCTTATTCTGCTGCACTTCGCGAAATTCCGGATCAGGGAGGTCCCTGTCAAGATGTACATGCCCGAGAAGGGCAAGTCGATGCACAGAGGGCATAAAAATATTTACTACATTTTCAAAATGTTCCTGTCCATAGCGGTGACGCTGTTGAGGCAGAAACCGGCAGGAGGTCGATTATGCCCCCGAAAATAAGGATTATCGCGGTTGCGTTCAGTTTTCTGCTTGTTATCTATGTCTTCGATCTCGTGAGGAGGAGGCACCTTAACGAGGAGTACTCGGTGGGATGGCTGGTGGCGGGGGTATCGATTTTCATCCTCTCCATATGGCAGGAGCTTCTCGACTACATGACGAGCATGATCGGCGCCGTCCTCTTTACATCGACGCTGCTTTTTTTCGGCCTCTTCTTTATTATCCTGATATGCCTCCATTTCTCCATCAGGATATCCGCCCTGACCCGCCAGATTAACCGCATGACACAGAGGCAGGCGCTCCTGACCAACGATCTCTACAGGAAGTTGCGCGAGATGAAAAAGGCGTGATCGCCCGCCGGCCCGCCCTTCGCCGCGGGCACGCGGATAGAACGCGGGATGCGGTGCTGTGCCGTCCCTGCCAGGAAGATTTACGTATGCGGGATCAGCAATGTCCAACCCTTTAAGAACACTCGCCAAGAACACCGTCGCGGTATTCGTCTCGAACATCATAAATATCGGGTTCGGCGTTCTCCTCCTTTCCATCGTGAGCAGGTATCTGGGCGCGAAAGGAGGCAGCAATTACTTCTTCCTCGTGGCGATAGCAGAGATGCTGAAGCTCATAGCCGATTTCGGCGTCGAGGGCATAATCACCAGGGAGGTGGCCCGCAACAGGGACCGGGCCGAGGAGCTGATGGACGCGGCGCTTTCCCTCAGGTTGATCATCGTCGGCGTGGCCTTCCTGGTAGAGATGTGTGTGGTACTCGCCCTCGGCATGCCTCTCATGTTTATCCTGGCGCTCGCCATAGCGACCGCGTCGCAGCTCTTCGCCTCGACGGCCATGCTCTTCATATCCGTGTACAAGGGTTTCGAGAAGATGGAGTACGAGACGCTGCTGGCCGTCGTTCTGCGGGGCATTTCCATCCTGCTGCTGATAATAGTCGCGAAATTCGACCTGGGTTTCGTGGCCATCTTCGCCTCTCTCTCGGTCTCCCAGCTGATCAGGATGGTTGTCGGCCTGATCATTATCCACAGGAAATTTACCCGGGTACGATTGAAACTGGCGAAGAACATATGGGCAAAGCTGCTGGGCGAGTCATATCCCCTCGGCCTTTCGGCCTTTTTCCTGATGGCTTCGTTCAACATGCCCGTCTTCATGATCAAGAGCATCGGGAAGGCCGAGGATGTGAGCCTTTTCAGCCTGCCGCACACGGTCGTCCTCCAGCTGGTAATAGTCTCCTCAGCCACCGTCGTGGCTATCTTCCCGGTCTTCTCCCGGCTGGCGCTCAGCTCGATCGATGCCCTGAAGGTGGCGTTCGATAAGTCCTTCAAGCTCCTCTTCAGCCTCGGCCTCCTTTTCTTTATCCTCATAGTCAAGTACGCCCCTCCCATTGTCCTCGCGATAGGTGGGAGCGAGTTCGAGGCAAGCGGCGCCGCCCTCAGGATCCTGGGCTGCGCGATCCCGTTCCTCTTTCTCGTCCAGCTTACCCATTATCTCCTGATCTCGGCGGACCGCCAGGGGTACGTCCTGGCGAGCCTGATACTGTGTTTCTCCCTGAACCTGTGTCTGGATATCATCACCGTGCCGCGGTGGGGGTACATCGGGGCGAGCTGGTCGATGCTCGCCTCGTACGCCCTCCTCTGCGTCGTCTCGCTTGTCTTCGCGCGGGCTAAGGTGGTGGCGGTCGACTGCGTGCAGCTTATCAGGCCCCTTCTTGCCGCGGTCCCGGCGGGCTTGCTCCTCCTTTACGCCGGAGACGGCTTGGGATGGGGCGCTGTCGCCGTAGCGGCCTTCCTCGCCGCCGCCTGTCTCTTAAGGGCTTTCACGCTCGAAGACGTGCGGCTCCTGGGCGAGGCGCTGGCGCACCCGCCCCGGGGCGGGGAAGGAGGAGGGGCGTGATCAGGCGCTGCGCGAAGGACGTTCTCATTTTTTTCCTGTGGTACCCGGTGAGATACCTCGTCTCCCTCATGCCCCTCTCCCTTATACCCGGCTTCGGCCGGCTGCTGGGCCTCGCTTCCTTCGCCCTGGGCGGGAGAAAAAGGGAGCTGATGCTCGAGGAGCTCGGAAAGTTCAAACACGGCGGCGGCGACCGCGGGATAGCCAGGGAGGCCTTTGTGCTCCAGGTTATGAACGACCTGGAGGTGTTCATGTACCCCCGCATGAACAGGAAGGTCATGGAAAAGATGACGAAGGTCGAGGGGAAGGAATATCTCGACGCGGGCCTCGAGAAGGGCAGGGGGGCTATCCTGCTCATCGCCCACTTCGGGCAGAACCAGATGATCATGCCCGCGTTCGGCCGCCGCGGTTACCATATGAACCAGATCAGCGCCAGCCCCGTCGTCTGGAAAGATATCATGGGGAAGGCCGCCACACCTATGATGATAAAAAGTTTCCAGCTTCGCTGGGAGCTGGAAAGCAACCTTCCCGTCCGCCACATCGACGTCTTCGAGTTCCTGCGGCCGGCATTCAGGTGCCTGAAGCGGAACGAGGTGCTCGGCCTGGCCATAGACGGAGGGGGAGGAAGACGGAAGGCCCCGTTTGACTTCCTCGACAGGAAGGCCCTCTTTTCGCTCGAGCCGATGGCCCTATCGGTAAAAACGGGGGCGTCGGTGCTGCCGACGTTCGTCCTCAGGGAGAGGGGAGGCCGCCACCGGATCGTCGTTCACGAGCCGATGCGTTTGCGGGATTCCGGGGATAAGGAGGCTGACCTCATGGCCAATACTCAGGCCTTCATCGATATTCTGGATGGATACGTAAGGCGTTATCCCGAGCACTACATCAATTTCATAGTATTCAGAAGACTCAGGGGCGGCTTCGATAATACGTACCTGTTCGAGGATTAATACGCTGTTGTATTCTCTCTTGCTAATGACGCCCCGGGGTGATAATTATTCTTTTTTACGCGCCTGATCGATGGACATGGCGGGATTAATGAGCAAAGCTGGATTTACAAGAAAAGCGGTTTTTAGGGGAGCGGTTCTGGGGGCGCTTGCAGGCTATGGCGAGGCCGCTTTCCTGATACTTTTCTCCAGGGTGTATTTCACCGCGGCGGGCAAAATCGGACTCCTGGTCGCGGCCGCTGTGCTCTACGCGGTATACGGGGGTGCGGCCGCCGCTATTCTCGCGGGGGTATGGCGCTTGTTCCGGCGCGGCCCGGGGAACCGTGCCGCCGCTTCAATCGCGGTACTCTCCGTGGCGCTCCTGTACAGCGTCTCCTTCCTCCTCTCCCTGGGCGTCGTGTCCGGGGCAGGCCTCCTTTCGGCGCGCTTCTTCCTGTGGTCTGCGGGCCTTTTCATCGCTTCTCTGCTGGCGGCCTGCCTGGCGGGAGCGGTCGCTGTCCGCATCCTGAAGGGCAGGAGGACTGCCGTTGCCGCGGCGTGCGCCGTCGCCGCGATAGGGGTCTGCCTGTTTCTCCCCGCCGGGAAGAAAGCGCGGCCCGGGGGCGGATTGCCCAGCGTCGTTCTTGTGACGATAGACACGATCAGGGCCGATCGCATCAACTGTTACGGCTACGAGAGGATAAAGACTCCCGTTATGGACGGGCTGTCCTCCGAGGGGGTTCTGTTTGAGAAAGCCGTCTGCCAGATCCCGATAACGAATCCCTCTCACCAATCGATCCTCTCCTCCCGGTACCCGCACCAGACGGGCCTTATCACCAACTGGCACAGGCGCCCGCCCGGAATCACAACGATCGTCGACGAATTCAGGAAACAGGGCTACGGGACGGCCGCGTTCGTAAGCGCCTTTCCCCTCAATTCCCGCTTCGGTTTCGCCGAGGGGTTCGACGTCTACGACGACGACAGCTCGAGGATCAAGGGGGTCCAGAGCCTCTCCCTCGTCCGCATAGCCGACGTGGTCTTGAGGAGGACAGGGGCATCCACGCTGGCCAGCCGCCTGAAGCTGAAGAGGGACGCGTGGAGGACGAACAGGGAGGTCTTCTCGTGGCTTGAGAACAGGGGGGAGCCGCCCTTCTTTCTCTGGGTCCATTATTTCGACCCTCACGGGCCGTACACGCCGCCGGCGCCGTATTCGGAGATGTATTATGCAGGAGTAAAGGACGACCCCTCCAACCGCAGCATGGACGGGATAAAGCTCCAGAGCTACTGGGCGCCCGATCAGCGCGATTTCACCGATATCGGCTATCCCATAGCCCAGTACGACGCCGAGATCACCTACACGGACGCCGAGCTGGGCAGGCTGGTGAAGGAGCTCGACGAGAGGATAGGGGATTATATACTGGTTGTCGTAGGCGACCACGGCGAGAGCCTGACCGAGCACGGCACGTACTTTCACCACGGCGCGGGCCTTTACGATGAGCAGATCATGGTCCCCCTGATTATCCGCAGGAAGGGGAGCATCGGGCCCGCCCGGGTCTCATCCCCGGTCGGGAATGTGGACATAGCCCCCACGGTTATGGAGATGGCCGGCCTCGCCGTTCCCGATTGCTTCCAGGGGGAGAGCCTCCTCCCACTGATGAGGGGGGAGGAGGGGCGCTCGAAGGAGGGTGTCCTGAGCGAGACCGGCGGCCGGAAGCAGGACGGGACGATCGACATCGCTTACCGCACGGAGCGGTACAAGCTCATAGTGAAGCCCGGGGAGGGTGTCGAGCTCTACGACCTGGAGAACGATCCGCGCGAGCTCAACGACATCTCCGGGGAGCGGAAGGACCTTGTGGAGACTTTCCGGGAACGGATCAGCTCCGTCCTGGAGGGCCAGGTGCGCGAGGCGAGCGAGGTCATGGACCCGGAGACGGAGGGGAAGCTCCGGAGCCTCGGGTACATCCAGTGACGTGTAACCTGTAATGGAATCTATAGTTCGGGTGGTTCCGCTGCATAATTTCGACTTGATATGACCAAACGGGGATTTATAGGGAGGGCGATTATCGCCGGGGCGGTCTTCGGCGGCCTCGCAGGCTATACCGAGGCGGTGCTTCTCATAGTCTACTCGAGGCTCTATTTCACCGCCGCGGGAAAGATCGGCCTGCTGCTCGCTGCTCCGGCGAGCTACGCGGTATACGGAATGGCGGCCACCGTGCTCATCTCCTTTGCGTGGCGTGTCCTTATGCCGCGCCACGACGCGCGGGCGGTGTACCCGGCGGCCGTATTCTCCATCGCTCTGCTCTACAGCGTTGCCATTCTGCTCTTCGGCATTCCCTCGAGGAGCGGCCCCTTCTCAGCACGCTTTTTTCTGTGTTTTGCGGGACTCATGGCGGCCTCCGTCGTTACAGCATGCCTCTTCGGCTGGATCGCCGGTACCGTTTTAAAGATGAGAGGATGGGCCGCAGCTGCGGCGTGCGCGGTCTTCGCTCTCGGTATCTGGGCTTTTGTGCCCGGTAAAAGGGATGCGCAGCCCGGAGCGGATGTACCGAGTGTGGTTCTGGTGACAATCGATACGATCAGGGCCGATCGCATTTGCTGCTACGGGCATGAGCCGATCGAGACTCCCACCATGGACAGGCTGGCGTCGGTGGGGGCCCTCTTCGAAAATGCGATATCCCAGATCCCCGTAACGAATCCGTCGCACCTGTCGATTCTCTCCTCCCGCTATCCTCATGAGTTGGGAGTCATGCATAACAGGAGCAGGCGTCCTCCGGGCATATCGACCATTGTCGACGAGTTCGCGAGGAGGGGATATCGTACTGCCGCGTTCGTAAGTGCGTTTCCTCTGGAATCCCGCTTCGGCTTTGCCGAGGGATTCGAGATATACGACGACAGCGGCCCGGGAGTCAAAGGGTTCCAAGGCCTCTCCATGGTTCGCATAGCCGGGGTCGCCATTACAAGGGGGTGGGGCCTGAGAGCCTTTCGCCGGCTGATGACCAAGCGAGACGCCCGGGAGACGAATAGCGAGGTTCTATCGTGGCTGCGCAGCAGGGCGAAGACCCCCTTCTTCCTCTGGGTTCACTATTTCGATCCCCACGGGCCATACGCTCCTCCTTCCCCGTATTCGGGAATGTATTATAAGGGAGTGAAAGACGACCCGAACAACCACAGCATGGAGGGTATCGAGCTGCCCCCCGACTGGACGCCCGGTGCAGTCGATTTCACGGACATCAATTATCCCGTAGCTCAATACGATGCGGAGATCACCTACACGGACGCAGAGTTGGGGAGGCTCGTGGAGGAGCTCGACGCCTGGATCGGTGAAGAGTACCTCCTGGTCGTCGTCGGCGACCACGGGGAGAGCCTGACCGAGCATGACCTCTATTTCCGCCATGATTCGGCCCTCTATGACGAGCACATACGAGTTCCCCTTATTCTCAGGATGAAAGGGAAGGTGGAGCCTGTCAGGCTGTCGAGCCCCGTTGAAAATATCGACATAGCCCCGACGATTCTCGAGCTTGCGGGGATTGACATTCCCGCGTGGTACCGGGGAAAGAGCCTCGTCCCGGTAATGAGAGGGGACGCGGCGTCGAAAGAGGGAGCCCTGAGCGAAACGGGCGGAAGAAAGAGAGACGGGACGGTAGATTTCGCCTACCGGGACGACCGTTACAAGCTCATCGTCAAACCGGGAGCCGATGTCGAACTCTACGATCTCCAGAACGACCCCCGGGAGCTCAGGAACATCTCAAAGGAGCGGGGTGACCTGATCGATAAATACCGGGAGAGGATTCTCTCGCTTACGAAGGGACAGGCCATGGAGGCGAGTTCGGTTATGGACTACGAGACGGAGGGGAAGCTCCGTAGCTTGGGATACATCAGGTGAGCAGATGACCGGGAGACTGCTTCCCCTGCTGCTTCTTGTTCTCGTTCTCTTCATCATCTTCCCCGGCCTATTTCTGATGGACGGGGTGCTCTTCTTCCACGATATATTCCACCACCACTATCCGTGGCGGGCGTTCAACGGCATCCTGTACCGGGACTTCTCGCTACCTCTATGGAACCCACTCGGGGGATGCGGCTTCCCGATGCTCGCCGACGGACAGTCAGGCCCCCTCTACCCGCCGAATATCATCCTGTTTTTTCTTTTTCACCCCCTCGTTGCCTGCAACCTCCTCGTCATCGGGCACTTTCTCATGGCCGGCTTCTTCACCTACGCTCTCTGCAGGAAGCTCGGCTTGCCGCGCCCCCCGTCCTTCCTGTCATCCGCCGTCTACATGATAAGCGGGTTCGCCGTCAGCCACCTGACGTTCATGCACATGATGAGCGCTTATCCCTGGCTGCCGCTTGCCCTTCTGCTGATCGAGAAGGGACGGAGGCGGGCGATTTTTATCGCCCTTGCCGGAGTGGTCGTCGGCGTCCAGTTCACGGCGGGGCACCCACAGATAGCGTCTTATTCTCTCATGGCGGCGGCGTTTTATACCTTGTGCCGCTTCGGAGTCCGCCCGAGGCGGTTTTTCCCCGCACTTGCGATACTCGTCTTCTTCTCCCTGACCATCCCGGCGGCCCAGCTTCTGCCGACAGCGGAGCTGACCGTCCGTTCCGTCAGGGAGGGAGCGGAGAGCGGCTTTCTCGGGTGGGGCTCGTTCCCGCCATTCCAGGCCATAAATTTTATCTTTCCGCACTTCTTCGGTTTTGACTCTCCGGCGTCCGTTCCCGTTTCGTACCACATGGAGGGCTCGGGCTACTGGGGCGTCGGCGTGAACTACTGGGAGTTCTGTTTCTATGTCGGTGTGCTTCCGCTCTTGCTGGCTTTCGCCGCGCCGCCAAAGAGGGCGGGAGTGTTTATCGCTCTCGCCGCCGTTTCCTTTCTGCTCATGCTGGGGAAATATAATCCGTTATACCGCCTTCTCATGGCGGTTCCGCCGTTCTCGCTCTTCCGCTTCCCCGCCAGGTTCGGATACGTTCTGACTTTCTCACTGGCCATCCTGAGCGGCTACGGACTCGATAACCTCCTCCGCAATAGGCGGGTGGCGATGAGGCTCGCCGTTATAGCGATCGCCCTGGCCGTTTTCTTCGCTGCCGTTTTGCCCCTGTCCCATGCCGTCCTCAATCGCCGTAGCGGGGAGATCGAGGGGAAGCTGCGCGCCGGCCTTGAGCCGCCCAAACTGGAGAGAGCCCTCGCGTTTATCGACGGGCTGGGGGAAAGCACGCGGCTGGGACGCCCGGAGAACATGCTCCCCATCGGGCTCCTGGCACTGGCTGCCGTCGTCTTCGCTTCGTCCCGCAGGCTTCCGGGGACGCTGGCGGCCGTGCTCATCATTTTTATCTCGCTCGCGGACCTCGTGGCTTTTGCGCGGGGCTATAATCCGGTCACCCCTGCCGAGATTGCTCTCAGGGGACCCGTCACGGCCGGGTCGCTGCCGGCGCCCGACGGCCTCTGGAGGATAACCATTCTGGACAGGCACGTCCCCGTCGCGTTTGAGAAGGAACTCTTGACGGCAAGCTACGGGATGCTCTTCAACGTGCCCGATATAGAGTACCCGTCGCCACTTATTCCGAAGAGGCTCTCCTCGCTCATAGACGCGACCGGGACTTCCCTGGCGCCGCTGCCGCCGGAGGAGTCGATGCGCCGCATGGAGAAGAACCGGAAGCTGCTCGATCTTCTGAACGTGCGCTTCGTTATCACCGTTCACGAGATTGACGTGCCCGGCTTCAGGCGGATACAGGGAGGGAGGGTGAAGGTCTACGAGAACGAGAGGTGTTTATCCCGCGCGTTTATCGTTGGAAGGGCTACTCCCGTGGCCGCGGAGGAGACGCTCGCCCGCATGACCGGGCCGTCCTTCGATCCCCGCCGGGAGGTGCTCCTGGATGATGGAGCGCTCTCCGCGCCGGTCGTGGAGTACGACGCGGCAGGCAGCACGTGCGCCGTCATCCGGTACCTCCCGGACCGGGTAACGATAGAGGCGGATTCGCCCCGCGGAGGCTGGCTTGTCCTCACGGACACCTGGTACCCGGGCTGGACGGCCGAGATAGACGGGGAGGAGGCGCCGGTTTATCGCGCGGACTATGTCTTCAGGGCGGTGGAGCTTTCTCCGGGGAGCCATACCGTGGAGTTCATCTACAGGCCGGGATCGTTCAGGTGGGGTGCTCGCGTATCCCTGGCCGCACTTCTGCTCCTCCTTGTCTGGGCGTCCGTTCCCCGTTTCAGGAGCCTGGGCTGCATACAGTAAAAACGTGTGACGTGAAAAAATAAACGTGTAACGTGTAACGTGAAACGTGAAACGTAAAAAAACGAACGTGGAACGTGTGACGTGAAAAAATAAACGTGTGACGTGTAACGTGAAACGTGAAACGTAAAAAAACGAACGTGGAACGTGTAATGTGAAAAGATACAGGATTCAGGATGCAAGATGAATGAGCGGAGCGAATTAATTTACTGCCTCGGAATTTCAAAAATTTTTTATAATAAATTTGCGAGCGCAGCGAGCTAATTTATGAGAGCGGTATATTTCTGCGCCATGGTGGGTGGGCTCGTCGGCTACGGCGAGGCGGCGTCAATCCGGGAGCTGTATTTCACTCCCGCGGGGAGGCTGGGGATTATACTGGTTGCCGTCTTCATGTACGCGCTGTACGGCGCGGTCGCGTGCCTGGTTATTTACCCCCTCTGGCGGAGGCTCCGGCGGGCGTCGCCATGGAGGGCGGCCGTCTCCTCCTCCGTCATGGCGTGGTGCCTCCTTTACGGCCTCGGCTACCTGGTTATCTCCCGATTGATGCACCGTGAGGCGCACCGGTTTCTCATGTGGGGGGCGGCCGTCCTCGTCGCATCCGTTGCCATCTCCTTCCTGGCCGGGGGAGCGTTCGGCCGGGTACTGAAGGGGAAGAGAAGCCTCTATGCGGGCGCTGTTATTTTCGCGGCGCTCACGGTCTGGATGGTGTTTCCCGTAGGCCGCCCGTCCGCGCCCCCGGGGGAGCTGCCGAATATAATCCTTGTGACGATCGATACCATCAGGTCGGACCGACTGCACTGTTACGGAAACGACAGGGTCCGCACGCCGGTTCTCGACCGGCTGGCGTCTGAGGGAGTCCTCTTCGAGAACGCTGTCAGCCAGATTCCCATAACGAACCCGTCTCATCTATCGATCCTCTCCTCTACCTACCCCCACCAGCACGGTGTCGTTGAGAACTGGCACCGGCATTCCGATGATATCCCGAAGATCGTCCACGAGCTTGGCAGGCTCGGTTACAGGACGGCGGCGTTCGTCAGCTCCTTCACGCTGGATTCGCGGTTCGGCTTCTCGGACGGTTTCGAGATATACGACGACGACTTCTCCCGCCTCAAGGGATACCAGAGCCTGACGCTCGTGCGCGTGATCGATTCGATACTCGGGATAACCGGCGGGCGCCTCGAGCGGATCGCGGGGCGCACGAACGATGACGCCGTCTCCTGGCTCCGCAGGATCGCCCGGCAGCCCTATTTCCTGTGGGTGCACTATTACGACCCTCACGGCCCGTACGCCCCGCCGCCTCCCTACTCTGGAATGTACTACGAGGGGCGGAAGGACGACCCTGCCAACCGGAGCATGGACGGTGTGGAGATGCCTCTTTACTGGCCGCCCACGATCCGCGATTTCACCGATATCGCCTACCCCATCGCCCAGTACGACGCGGAGGTCACCTACACGGACGCCCAGATCGGGAGGCTCCTGGAGGAGATAGACTCGCGCTCCGGGGACACCATCCTCGTTGTCGTCGGTGACCACGGCGAGAGCCTTGACGAGCGCGGGTATTATTTCCGCCACGGCGACTATCTCTACGATGACCAGGTCAAGGTCCCCATGATTATTCGCCACGGGAAGTCCGGCGAGCCGGTGCGCGTGGGAGCCGTTGTCCAGACCATCGATATCGTTCCAACCCTCCTGGACCTTGCGGGGCTTGAGGCGCCCGGCTGGTGCTCGGGCAGGAGCCTCGTTCCCCTCATGAAAGGCGAGAACGCCGGGCCGGGCGAGGGGCTGAGCGAGACGCGGCGGCAGGGAGACGAGTCCATCCTTGACGTCGCCTGCTACGACGGCGGGTATAAGCTTATCGTCCGCCCGGGAAAGGAGACGCGCCTCTTCGACCTTCGAAAGGACCCGGGGGAGCTGCGCGACATCTCCGGCGAGAGGGAGGATCTGGTTCTCAAGCTGAAGGAGCGGATCGCATCGGTGATGACGGCCCCGACCGCCCGCGGGGTGCCCCTGATGGACCGCGAGACACAGGAGAGGCTCAAGAGCCTGGGCTACATACAGTGAAGACGTGAAATAACGAACGTGTAACGTGGAAAAACAAACGTGTGACGTGTAACGTAAAAAAACAACCGTGTGACGTGAAATAATAAACGTGTAACGTGTAACGTGAAACGTGTAACGTAAAAAAACAACCGTGAAACGTGAAAAAACAAACGTGTGACGTGTAACGTGAAACGTGTAACGTAAAAAACAAACGTGGAACGTGAAATAATAAACGTGTAACGTAAAAAAAATGAACGTGGAACGTGTAATGTGTAACGTAGAAAAAGAAAAATACACTTCGGATTAAACAGGACTATAATCAGGGTAACGGGCATGAAAACAACATGATGAAGAGAGCGGTATATTTCTGCGCCATGGTGGGTGGGCTCGTCGGCTACGGCGAGGCGGCGTCAATCCGTGAGCTGTATTTCACTCCCGCGGGGAGGCTGGGGATTATACTGGTTGCAGTCTTCATGTACGCGCTGTACGGTGCGGCCGCGTGCGTTCTCTTTTACCCCCTCTGGCGGAGGCTCTGGCGGGCGTCGCCATGGAGGGTGGCCGTCTCCTCCTCAGCCATGGCGTGGTGTCTCCTCTACGGCTTCGCTTACCTCATAACCTTCAGGCTGTCCCGTATGGCCGTCCTCCTCTCTCCTCCGTTTCTGCTGTGGGCGTCCGTCCTGGTCGCCCTCTCCGCCCTCCTCTCGGCTGTTGCCGGCCTGTCCCTCGGCGGCCAGCTCAGGGGCAGGAGGGGCGTCTATGCCGGCATCGCCGTCTTCGCGGGGATCACCGCCTGGCTGGCGATTCCCGGTGCGCGCGGGCCGTCGCCGCAGGAGGGGCTGCCGAACATAGTCCTGGTGGCGCTCGACACCGTCAGGGCCGACCGCCTCCACTGTTACGGGAACGAGCGGATCCTGACGCCGACTCTGGACGGGATAGCGTCTGAGGGAGTCCTCTTCGAGAACGCGATCAGCCAGATACCCGTGACGAACCCGTCGCACCTCTCCATCCTTACCTCGCTTTACCCGCACCAGCACGGTGTCCTTGGCAACAAGCAGCGGCACTCTCCGGAGATCCCGAAGATAGTACACGAGTTCGGGAAGCGCGGTTACAGGACGGCTGCGTTCGTGAGCGCCTTCCCGATTGATTCGCGGTTCGGGTTCTCAGGGGGGTTCGAAATATACGACGACGATTTCTCGCGGCTGAAGGGATTCCACAGCCTGGTGCTCGTGTGTGCTGCCGATTGGCTGGGGCGGACTGCCGGCGGGAGGTTTCAGCGGATTGCCGCCCGGACGACAGACGATGCCGTGTCATGGCTGCGGTCCGCGCGCGTCCCCTTCTTTCTCTGGGTGCACTATAATGATCCACACGGCCCCTATGAGCCGCCGGCTCCCTACTCGGGCATGTACTACGAGGGGCGGAAGGACGACCCGGACAACCGGTCGATGGATGGCATCGAGCTGCCCCCCTACTGGCCGCCCCGGCTGCGCAATTTCACGGACGTCGAATACCCGATCGCCCAGTACGACGCGGAGATAACCTACATGGATGCGGAGCTGGGGAGGCTCCTGAAGGCGCTTGATGAGAGGTCCGGCGACTATATACTCGTGGTCGTAGGTGACCACGGCGAGAGCCTCACCGAGCACGACCTCTATTTCTGTCACAGCCAGGCGCTCTACGATGGGCATATAAGGGTGCCGCTGCTCATCCGGAGCCGCGGGCTGGTCGGCCCGGTGCGCGTCCCGCAGCCTGTCGAGACCATCGACATCGCCCCGACGATAATGGAGCTGGCCGGCCTCGAGGTCCCCGGCTGGTGCGGGGGGGAGAGCCTGCTCCCGCTTATGAAGGGCGATGCCTCACGCGCGCGGGAGGGCGCCCTGATCCAGGTCGCGGAGCGGATGGGGGACGGGCCGGTCGATGTCGCCTACCGCACGGACCGCTACAAGCTTATCGTGAAGCCGGGCGATGCCGTGGAGCTCTACGACCTGGACGGGGACCCCCTGGAACTGCGGGACATATCGAAGGAGCGGGAGGACCTGGTGAAGGAGTACCGGGAGAGGATCCGCTCGATCATGGAGTTGCCGAGGGCGGGTGAGGCCGTCACGGTCATGGACTACGAGACAGAGGAGAAGCTCAGGAGCCTGGGATACATTCAGTAAAAACGTGAAATGATAAACGTGTAACGTGAAATAACAACCGTGTGACGTGTGACGTGTAACGTGAAAAAAAACGAACGTGGGACGTGGGACGTGGAACGTGAAAAGATACGGGATGCAGGATGAATGAGCGGAGCGAATTAATTTACTGCCTCGGAATTTCAAAAATTTTTTGTAATAAATTTGCGAGCGCAGCGAGCTAATTTATGAGAGCGCTGCTTATCAGGCCGCCCTATAAGAGGCTGAAGGGCTTCGAGGAGCTTCCAATCTTCTCGCTCGGGGTGGGTTACCTCGCTGCCGTTCTCGAAGCGGAAGGGCACGAGGTGGGTATTTATCACGGTGACAACAGCACCGGCCTGGGGGTCGGCATAGTCCCGGACGAGTTTACGATGTTCAGGGAGCGGGGAGAGAGCCACGCCCGCTACCTGAGGTCGCTCGGGGAGGACGACCATCCCGTGTGGCGGGAGGTCCGGCGCGTGATCGGGGATTTCTCGCCGGACTTCGTGGGGGTCAGCGTTCTCACTGGGGAGGTGGGCAGCGCCCTCAAGGTGAGCAGGATCGCGAAGGAGATGAACCCGTCCACCGCCGTCGCCTGGGGAGGCGCCCACCCGACTTTCCTTCCCGATGATGTCCTGGGCTACGGCGGGATAGACTTTATCGTCCGGGGCGAGGGGGAGAGCACCATTGCCGAGCTTTGCGCCTCCCTGGAGGGGAAGGGGCCGGGGCTGAGGTCCATTCGTGGCATCTCGTTTATCGAAGGAGGAAAGACGATCCACAACCCGGACAGGGAGTGTATCGAGGACCTGGACGCTCTCCCCGTGCCGGCCGCGCACCTCGTTCTGAGGCCCGGAGCCTACAGGCGGATGCCGTTCGTCGGCGTCATGGCGTCGAGGGGGTGCCCGTGGAAGTGCGCCTACTGCTCGTCACCCCTCTTCTGGAGGAGGACCGTGCGGTTCCGGTCGCCGGGCAGGGTCATCGAGGAAGTCAGATACCTCACCCGGACTTTCAATGCCAGGATAGTCAACTTCCTCGACGATAACTTTACCGTCAACCGGGAGTACGTCACCGAGCTGTGTGAGCGCATGATAGAGGAGCGGCTGAATATTTCATGGCTCACCATGACCAGGGCCGATATTCTCGAGGAGCCGCTCCTGAAGCTGATGAAGAGGGCGGGCTGCGCCGGTCTCTCGATAGGCATCGAGTCGGGAAGCGACAGGATGCTGAAAATCATAGAGAAGAGGGTCGACCTGCGCCAGATACGGGAGGCGTACGAGCTCATGTACAGGAACGGTATAACGGCCGGGGCGAACTTCATCATCGGCTTCCCGGAGGAAACGCTCGACGACATCCGCCGGACCTTCTCTCTTATGCGCTCGCTCAGGACGCCGTCGATCATCTTCAATATCTTCGAGCCGCTGCCCGGGAGCCCGCTCATGGAGAGGTGCGCGGAGCTGGGGCTTGTCCCGGAAAAACCCGACTGGAGGCGGTTCGGCGCGTGGCCCGTAAACCACTTCATGAAGGACGTGAGCAGGGATGACTTCGAGAAGGCGGCAAGCGAGATAGCGGGCTGGGTTTACAGGTATCACCGGAGCCTCACCCGGCGGCTTCGCGAGTACCGCCTCTTCATCGTAAACGATCCCCTCTTTATCTTCAGGAAGGGGTGGAGCTATATCAGGCGGCGCCTGATCAGGCTTTACCTCGCGGCGAGGGGGGGTAAGAATAATAAAACATAAAAAAATCGCGGATTATACGGAGTAGAAGGAATGATTCTCTTCCATTTCATGTGGGTGTGATAATGCTTTAATTCGGCCAATTGAATAAATTCCAATAATTTAATGGTATAGGAATTTGTTATGTTTACAAAGGTAGCCGCACCCTTTCCCGATAGGGATCCCGCCGGAGGGTCTAAGATCCGGCAGTTATTGACGGAAAGTCCCACCGGGACCGGGGTAGGGTGTGCAGGATAAAGCTTTTGGCTGTCACAATGCTCCGACGCAGTCGGAGCCACATAAATTTGCGAGCGTAGCGAGCTAATTTATTGTTGAGGAGTACTATATGAAGGTTGTTTTAGTGGCGCCGACGCCGCCTGACCTCAGCGCTTTCGGAGTGAGGTCTATATCGGCGTACCTCAAGAGCAGGGGGCACGGTGTGAACATTATTTTTCTCCCCGGAGGCGTCGCGATGATGAAGCACAGGGCAGGGTACGAGTACAGGTACGAGCCGCGCGTCCTGGACGAGGTCGCCGCCCTCTGCGGAGATGCCGACCTGGTAGGCGTTTCGCTCATGACAAACTACTTCGACCGCGCCGTCCAGCTCACCCGCGCCGTGAAGGGGACGGGCGGCCCTCCCGTCATATGGGGCGGTATTCACCCCACGGTCAAGCCCGAGGAGGCCCTCGAGCACGCGGACATGGTGTGCATCGGCGACGGGGAGGAGGCCCTCGAGGAGATATTAAACAGGATGGGCGAGGGCCGGGACTGCACCGATACCCGCGGAGTCTGGTTCAAGGAGGACGGGAGGGTGAAGAGGAACCCGCTCCGCCCGCTGGTCGAGGACCTCGACAGCCTCCCGTTTTACGATTACGACCTGGAGGACCACTACGTTTATCACATGGACGAGGGCCGCATAGTCGGCATGACGCCCGAGCTCCTCTGCCGCTCCTTCCCCAGGGAGCCGTCTCCCGAGAGCACCCTCTACGACCCGTACGGGAAGATGTGGAGGACGTACAAGACTTACACCGTGAGGGGGTGCCCCCACAGCTGCTACTACTGCTCGATAAGCATCATGAAGGAGATGTTTCCCCGCCAGAAGCACCTTCGCAAGAGAAGCGTGCCGAACATCATCGCCGAGCTCGGGGAGATCACCGCGAAGTTCCCCGGGATAGAGGGGATCAACATCTTCGACGACACCTTCGCTCTCAGGAGCGAGGCGGAGATCGCGGATTTCTGCCGCCTTTATAAAGAGGCTATCGGGCTGCCCTTCTACATACAGGTGAGCCCCGCGACGATCACGGAGAAGAAGATGGAGCTCATGATCGACGCCGGCCTGGTCTTTGTCGAAATGGGCGTCCAGACGGGAAACGAGAGGACACGCTCCATGTTCAACCGGAGTTCGACGAACGAGCAGATTCTCAAAGCGGCGCGGATAATCAGCTGTTTCACGCCCCGCATGTTCTGGCCCTGTTATCACGTCATCCTCGATAACCCGTGGGAGACTCCCGGGGAGACGATGGAGACCCTCGATCTTCTCCTGCGGCTGCCCCGGCCGTTCTGGCTGAAGAGGTCTTCGCTGGTCCCCTTCCCCGGCACGAAGCTCTACGAGATAGGCAAGAGGGACGGGTGGCTGACGGACGAGAGGCGGCAGATTTACGGCAAGCATCTCCACACCCCTCTCGGCTCATATCCCAATTTTCTTATCTACCTGGCGGGATACAGCTGTTTCCCCGGGTGGTTGCTCGGCGTGCTGAGTCGGCGGTTCTTCACGAGGTTGTTGGGCCGTAGTTTTCTCAATCCCATGTATTCTCTCCTTTGCCGTCTCGGTGATTCCGGGATAGTAGTCTATAAGGGAGTCAGGTCCGTTCTGACGGGCGACCTCGACCGCATCAGGAACTTTATTCACAAGATACGTTAGTGCACGGGCCGGAGGGGCTGTTCAGGTCACTGCATGATTATATATAGCGAGGTTTTTTTGTGAGATTACTGAAATCCGCTCTTGTCAGGAAGTTAGGGGCTGCGGCTATCGCGCTGGTTGTTACGTTCCTCGCAATTGAACTTATACTGAGGGCGACACATCTTTTCGGCGCCAGGCTCTCCTGGACCATGCCGGACCCTCTCATCAGCTGGAGGATGGTCCCCGGCGCCGCGTACTGGTACTACGAGGAGAACGACCATCCGATAACGGGCAGGATAAACAGGCACGGGTGGAGGGACCGGGAGCGGCAGCCGGAGAAGCCGGAGGATGCCCGCCGGGTCGCCGTGCTGGGGGACAGCTTCGTCGAGGCGATGCAGGTCGAGCAGGAGAAGACCTTTCTCTCCCTCGCGGAGGAGAGGCTCGGGGGCGAGTTCCCCTTCGGCGTGGAGGTCATGAACTTCGGAAGGTCCGGCGCTACGACGACGGAGGAGCTTCTCATCCTGGAGAACGACGTCCTGGATTTCTCGCCGGACATGGTCGTACTCTTCTTCATGCCCAGGACGGACATCGAGGACGTCTCAAGGGAGACAGCCCCTGAGACACTGCGGCCTTTTTACACGGCCGGGGAGGAGGGGGAGCTGCGCCTTGACCCGGGCTTCAGGGAGACGGGGGCGTACAGGTTGAAGGGGTTTGTCAGCGCCCTCACCCGGAACTCCGCCCTTGCTTCACTCCTGGTGGAGAGGCGCAGGAAGAGGCTCATGGAGAACGTGGCGAAGCGCTACGAGGAAGAGGAAGAGAGCCTGGGAGGTTTCCTGACACTCTGCACCGCCTCCCCCGATGAGGCCTACGCTGCAAACTACGCGCTCAACAAGCGGCTGATAGGCGAGATGGCCAGGCTCTGCGGTGAGCGGGGGTGCGGTTTCCTCCTGGTCTGCATGGAGACGCTGGCCTACGAGCCGGAGAGCGAGGAGCGTTACAGGTCTATCGACCCCTCTTTCGACGGAGATTTTTTCGATAAGGACCTCGGAGATCTAGCGGCCGTCCTCGGCGTTGACTACATCGGCCTACAGGGTGTTTTCAGGGACGATTTTCTCGAGAGGGGGAAGGCCCTCCGCTGGATTCACTGGAACTACGACGGCCACGGGGTGGTGGCTGACGCCCTCGCCGGGAAACTGGGGACTTTGCTGAAATGAGGGTTGTGCTGATAGCGCCGTATTCGGACATAACCGCGTTCGGCATGAGGTCTCTGGCCGCCTACCTCAAGTCGCGCGGGGTGCCGACGCGCCAGATATTTCTTCCCGACGCCGTCGCGGAGCTGGAGGATTTTTCCGGGAGGTTCTACCGGTACGATCCGGCCGTGCTAGACAGGGTCGCCGTGCTCTGCGCCGACGCGGACCTCGTGGGCATCTCCCTCTTCACGATGTATTTCGAGAGGGTGGCGGACCTCACGGCAAAGCTGAAGGAGAGGATACGCGCCCCCGTTCTCTGGGGAGGGATCCATCCCACGGTAAAGCCCGGGGAGTGCCTCCGGCACGCGGACATGATATGCGTGGGTGAGGGCGAGGAGGCCCTATACGATCTGGTCCGGAGGATGGGGGAAGGCCTGCCCGCCGGGGACGTCCCCAATATATGGGTCAGGAGGGACGGCGAGATAGTGAGGAATAACCTTCGTCCGCTGATCCAGGACCTCGATAACCTTCCCTTCCCGGATTACGAGCTGGAGGACGACTACGTCATGATTGCGGGGGAGGGGCGGGTCGAGAGGATGGACAGGGAGCTGCTGGAGGAGTTCCTGGGGTCGAGCCCGATGGCCCTGAACGCGCGCACCGTTCCATACCAGACGATGGCCACGCGCGGGTGTCCCCACAGCTGCACGTACTGCTGCAATCACCTCTTGAGAAAGCTCTACGGCGGCCAGAGATACCTCAGGCGCCGGAGCCCTGAAAACATCGTTTCGGAGCTGTCGGAGGTGGTTCGCAGGTACCCCTTCATAAAGAGGATCACGTTCTCCGATGATTCCTTCTTCGCCGCCGGCGAGGAGGCGATCGCCGAGTTCGCCGGGCTCTACAGGAAAAAGGTCGGCCTGCCTTTTTTCTGCCTGGGGTCGCCGCTGACCATAACCGCGGGAAAGCTGGAGCACCTGGCGGCGGCCGGCATGGTGGAGCTCCAGATGGGCATCCAGTCGGCGAGCGAGCGGACGCTGCAGCTGTACAACAGGCGCATACCCGTGGATCTCACGGAGAAGGCGGCGGTGCTGATAAACAGGCACCGGAAGACCGTCATGCCGATATACGATTTCCTTCTGGACAACCCGTACGAGGACACCCGTGACGTCGTGGAGACGCTCCGCTTCGCCCTTAAGCTTCCCCGGCCGTACGTCCTCCAGCCGTTCTCCCTTGTGCTTTTTCCCGGAACGGTGCTTTACGACCGGGCGAGGGCCGACGGCATCCTGGCAGACGAGAAGGTGGACGTTTACCGCAAGCAGTTCCACATAAGGGAGAGCAGCTACCTCAACCTCATGTTCCTGCTCCTGAACCACGGCTTCCCCAGGGTACTGATGAGGTTGCTGCTGTCGGCTCCGGCAGTGTTCGCTTTTAACAGAAAGGTATTTAATCCGCTGTACGCGGTTATCATAGTGGGCTACCGCAGAATAAAGTGCAGGCTGAGGGGCTTCGCGAGGGTCTGAAAAGGCATCAAAGGACTTGTGGTAAAAATGAAAAACTAAATAACAAGAAACAAAAACACAAACAAATATATTCTGGGTAAGGCGTATGGGATTACGATTAAGATTACGAGTACGAAAGTATAGAAAAAGATGAAGATACTCTTGTGCCAGTCTTACCTGGGGCCGGATGAGCCGCCCATATTCCCCCTGGGCCTCTCGTGCATCGCTGCCGCCCTGGAGGGCCACGAGGTGCGGACATACGACCCGAACGTCTCCGGTTCCCCCATGGGCGGCCTGGCGGCCGCGGTGGAGGAATTCCAGCCTGATGTCGTGGGCATCTCCCTGAGGAGCATCGACTCGACGCACACGTTCGCCGTGAGCTTCTATTACGGCTACCTGCGGCCGATGCTCGAGGCAATAAAGGGGGCCTGTCCCGGCGCGGTTATCGTCGTGGGAGGTCCCGCGTTCTCCATCTTCGCCGGGGAGATCATGCCCGATCAGCCCCTGATCGACTACGGCGTCAGCCTGGAAGGCGAGGTGAGCTTCCCGGGCCTTCTGGATAACCTCGGGAGACCCGCCGCCGTGAAGGGGATCTACTACCGCAGCGGCGGCGATGTCATCTTCACAGGCGCCTCCGACCCGCCGCGCTCCTTCCCGAGTCCGAGGAGGGATCTCTTTGACAGCTCGCTCTACACCTCCTGGGAGGACGCCGTGGGTGTGGAGACGAAGCGGGGGTGCGTCCTGAAGTGCGCTTACTGCACCTACCCATTCCTCAGCGGGAGCGCGATGCGCCTGAAGGACCCGGACGACGTCGCCGGCGAGATGGAGGATATTTCAGCGCGCCACGGCGTGAAGATCGTGATATTCACGGACTCGGTCTTCAATCTGCCGAGGGCCCACGCCGAGGCGATCTGCGAGAGGCTGATCGATAGGAATGTGCGCATCTCCTGGAGCGCGTGGCTCAGCGCGCGGAACACCGACAGGGAGTTCCTGATCCTGGCGCGCCGCGCGGGCTGCGTGAAAATATCCTTCTCCCCCGACGCTTACTCCGACCACTCTCTCTCGCTCCTGCGCAAGGGGATAACGATGGCGGACATAAGCCGCTCGTTCAGTGCCGCACGGTCCGTGGGAGGCATGCGGGTGGCCTACAACTTCTTCGGCGATCCACCCGGCTCCCGCGCCGCCGATTTCATCCGGCTCCTGGGATTTTACGCGCGGGCCAGGCTCCTCCTGCGCGGGCGTCTCGCGGGCTTCAACATATCAAGAATACGCATAGAGCCACACACGGAGATACGCGATATGGCCCTCGGGGAGGGGCAGATCGAGCGCGGCGCGAGCCTTCTCGATCCGGTCTTCTACAGGAACGTCTCGGCACCCCTGGTCGAGCTGCTCTTCAGTCTGTTCACCCGTTTAAAGGAAGGATTGAAGCGTCTTAAGGGGCGGTTTGCCGGACCCGATCGCGGAGCCGCGCACGGTTGACAACTTAGGAAGAGAGCATTATATTTCATCAATTATGAAGGTGCATCCAGTTGTACTGGCACTTGTCGGCCTTGCCCTCGTGGCGGGGACCTTTCTCCGCCTGGAGGATATGTCCATCATGGAGTTCAAGGCGGATGAGGGGAGGCTGCTCGTTATCGCGAACAAGTGGATTGTTCGCGGGGTCATCCCCGCAACCGGGGGGCGCACAAGCGTGGGCGGCTACTTTGCGCCCCTTTTCAGCTATCTCCTGTCGATCCCCTACGTGTTTTGCCGCGACCCGGTCTGGGTGACGTTATGGATTGCGCTCTTTAATGTACTGGGCCTCTTTTTATGCTACCTGATGGTGAGACGATTCTGGGGAGAGCGGGTCGCTGTCGTTTCCGTCATCCTTTTTGCCCTATCTCCCTGGGCTGTCCTCTACTCCCGGAAGATCTGGAACCCGAACGTATGCCCCCCCCTCACGATTCTCTTCATCTACTCTCTTCTGGCGATCCTCGTCGATAAAAAGAACGGCTACTTTTTTCCCCTGCTCCTAAGCTGGCTGATCCTTGTTCAGCTTCATCCTGTCTACCTCGTCCTTGGGATCGTTCCGGCCGTAGCGTTTATTATTTATCGTCCGGCCTGGAAATGGTATCACCTGGCGGCGGCGCTGCTCTTGGGATTGGTTCCCCTGGTTGTCTCAATCCGTTTTCTCTGGCTTCGCGGGCATGACCTGGCCGGGGAGATCGGCGCCCTGCTCTTGATGGGAGGGAGGAGTGAGATAGTGCCGCTGGCCGAAAGCCTCACACATGCTTGGAAGATCCCGTTCGTGATGAACCTCTCGTTCTTCGGCCTCAATAATCTGCTCGGCGCCGCCGTGTGGGCCTCGCTGGCTCGCGGCTGCCTTCCTATGGGCCTCAACTTGGCTGAGCACCTCCTGGTGATACTCGGTCTCTTCATCGTTGGCCGGGGAGCGCTTGACTGGAGACGCCGGAGGTCTTCCGGGCGCCGCCCCGATCCCCGCGAAATCGTCCTCATTCTTTGGTTTCTCGTCCCCAGCCTTATCTTCGGGTTCACGCGGAAGGTCCTGGGGCCACACTACTTCAGCGTCCTGTACCCCAGTCAGTTCATCCTCGCCGGCCTTGCTTTCGAGTGGCTCTGGTGCCCATCCCTGCCCACATCGGTACGGCGGGGGATGATCATTACCTGGCGGTGCGCGCTCGTACTCTTAATCTGCGGCATCGCGGTGAGCCAGGCGCTCTTCGTGTATTCCTTTTACCGCGTGGTAGAAAAAGAAGGCGGAACGAGCGGCGACTATGGGACCGCCTATATCCAAAAGGAGAGGGCGGTTGATTATGTCCTGGGCAGGAGTGGGGGAAAGCCTTTTTCCATAGTTCTGGATTTCGACTCGGGTGACTTCCTTGACGAGGCATACAGGTATCTCCTGCTCGGGCGGGGAGAGAAAGCATTGCCGGCCGGCGCCGGCATCGACTGTTACGTTATATGGGACCCCTACCGCTGGGGGAACCGGGGAAGGTATCCGCGGGAGATACCGGAGGGATGGGCGGAGGTGGCGCGTCTCCGGCTGCTGCGCGTGTACTGGAGGCCGGCATCAAAGTCGGGTAAATAAGAATCTTGCAGGGGACATTTCTAAATAGTTGGTAATGTTCAAGAGTTACGGCAAATGCCATAACCATATTTCCCCTCCCCAACGGGGGAGGGGATTAAGGGGAGGGGGCTTAATGTCCTTATTCGTTCCTGTTTAACCTGTAAGAGATACGAGTAATTGCTTTTTCACCCCCACCTAACCTCCCCCATCAAGGGGGAGGAATTTGTATATAATGGCAAAATGCCACAACTTTTGAACGTTACCAAATAGTTTGGACAATAGTGCGTTCCCTACAATAGTGCGTATCCTCCTTGACACAGCGCTGGTGCGATGGTATATATATAGTGGGCAGGCGCTGTTCTTTCACTTAATACATTAAATCCTAAGGGTAAACCACCGCGAAAGGGTGGGGCACAAAGCTTGGAGCCTACATCCCCGTAGGGGACACGGCGGTCGGGCTGCTGGATTGAGGCATTGGCGCCCGGGGCCCGTTCTTTCGCGAGAGCGGGCTTATCTTTTTACGGGAGGCGGCTCCCGTAAAGATTGTCCTTGACCGGATAAAGGGGCGGTGCTTGAATGGGAGCATCGCCGGGGAGTATCAACGGGGGTATTCCGGTGTGAAAACTTATCTTCCACAACTGATTCTTGTCGTATGCCTGTGCACGGCATACGCGCCTCCCCCTGCCCACACGCAGCAGGACTGCTACTTCAATGACACGGGCGACTACCTCGTTCTTGGCAACTCAAAGGTGGAGCTCCACTTCGACAAGACATACGGGAAGCTCCTCTCCCTCATCAACAGGGATACCGGGACGGACTTCGTCGACGCAACTCACAACACGAGCTCCTGGTTCCTCCGCTACCATAACAACCCCGACAAGTGGGAGACATCTCACGACAGGTCCCGGACCACAGTCGTGAGGGGATGGGAGAAACCTCTCACGGAGAAACCTCTCACGGGCCGGGAGAAGTGGGAGGCGATTCCTGGCAGCGGTTACATCGAGCTGAATATGTATCACTCGTTTACACTGGGTACCGGCGAGTGCACGGTGACGCAGCGCGTCAGGGTATTAGACGGCAGTCCCTTCACCCGGTGGAGAATCATAATCGACAACCCGGCGACGGATACGGATACGGATACGGGAAGGACCATCGTATCAGTCACATACCCTCACATAAGGGGCCTGAACGTCCTGGAGGGCGACGACTACTGCATCACGCCCCACCGGCGCGGCGAGAGGTGGGAGAATTTTAATTTCGAGAGGATACTCCCATCCGGAACAGTGCACATAAGGGGCGCCAGGTACCCCCTCTGCGGCTGGCAGTGGGTGTGGTACGGGAACGACGTGGAGGGGCTCTACTACGCGGCACTGGACAAGGACGCGGTGGCCAAGTCCTTCCGCTACGGCTACGACGACAGGCAGAACGGCTCCCTCGGCGGAGCCGGCCGGGCGAACAAAGACGAGGAGATAGCGCTGACGCAGTTCCCCTTCCTGGAGCCGGGCGGGGGGTACTACAATGATGGCATATGGTACTCCACAGTGCTGGAGATAGGCATCAAGAGCGGCCCCGGCTGGTACTGGGGCGCCGACCGCTACAGGGAGTTCATCGAGAACCCCAACACCGGCTGGACGAGGGATTATCCGGACTGGGCGAAGGAGGCCCACAGCTTCATCTGGTGGACTGTGGACAGGTTCGCCGAGTACGACGAGGAGCTTCTAAATAAATGGGAAGAAAATCAAAACCATAACCTCATGGACCAGCAGTGGTACGAGGATGGCAGTTCCCAGTATTACTGGCCGCGTTTCGTGTTGAAGGGAAGCAAGGGCACCCGGGAAGAACTCGAGGGGGCCATGCAGGTGTGCGAGCAGCAGCAGGATCATGTCATCTACTTCACCAACATCTTCCACGCCGACCGGGATGGGGCATGGTTCGGGGCGAACCCGCTCGAGAGTGTCATCAAGCCTGACGGCAGCCGCGCGTATGTGGAATGGCCTTACATGCAGGGCAAGCTCTTCTACCAGCAGTCCTTCCACAGCGAGGCGCTCAGGTACACTGTCATAAACGACCACGAGGAGATTAAAGACGCGGGTGTGGACGGCGCCTGGCTCGACTGTGTCATGGTATTCGCACCCGAGATATTCTGCTACGGCTCCGACCACGGCCACTACTCACCCGCCCACGCAATGGGGCCGGGCCTGACGGGCTTCCTGAAGCGCCTCAACGACGAGGTGTGGCGGGTTCCCGGCGAGGGGACGGGCAGGATTCTCGGCATCGAGGGGATAAGCGATTTCCTCATACCTTACGTGGACCTCTGGTCGATGAATCACCTTTCGGGCTACCAGGGAACGGCCGAGGGGGGCGGTACCGAGCGGGATTACCCGGAGGTGGCGCGCTACCTCTTACCCGGCGTCTTCGGCTCACTGATGAAGGAGAGGACGCCCGGCGTGCCGGACAAAACCGAGCCGTGGCCGCAGGCGAGTTTCACATTCGGCTGCAAGCTGGCCGGGGGGCCTATAAATCCTTATGTTGATCACACGAAGTACTACGCCGCATACGACGCTGCCCCTGACGCGTTCTACCACGGCTCCTTCAAGGCCGGCCTCGGCCTCACCGCGTCAGGCGCCGTCAACCTCAAGGCCTTCAGTTTCGTCGGGAGCGGGGGCGACACTGTCGTCGTGACGATCTGGAACAGGGATTCCGTACAGAAGAATATCACCGTAACCCTTGACCTCTCCGCCATTGGTATAACGGGCACTGTCACGGGGGCGGTTGACCTGATGGGGCGGGACATCACCTGGCCGCTCGGGGGCGCGTCCTTCACCTCCACCGTCCCGGCTGATGACGTTACGGCAGTGAAGCTCACTCTCTACCTCGGCCCGACACCGACGCCGACCATCACGCCGACGGCCACGCCATCGAATACACCCACCGTCACGGGCACGCCCACGCCTTCTCCCGCCGGGCCGCGGAAGCTGGCCCTGATGAAGCGCGAGAATTTGAACGACTCCAACCTCTACTACTACAACTGTCCCGCCGTGGGCAGCATGGATTATTATGCCGCGAAGGGGAGCAACGAGTCGGCCCTGGCGCGCGACATGTGGATCATACCGGCGGGTAACGACTCCATAAACGCGGCTGCCATAGAGCTGACGGGCGACACGAGCGATGAGCTCCTTGTCCTCACGAAGGAGGGTACGGGCGACGTCAACCTCTACATCTACAACACCCTTGTGGAGGGTGACTGGACCTACTGGGACGCGAATGCGCGCAACCCGGACCCGCTTGCCAGGGACCTGTGGATTATCCCCTCCGGCAACGACGCGGTGGGAATGGCGGCCATCGATGTCGATGGCCATGGCCAGGAGAGGGAGATCGCCCTGCTCAAGAAGGAGGGCGCCGGCGACGTCAACCTTTATCTCTATAACAGCCCCCTTCCCGGCGACTGGACCTACTGGGACGCGGATGCGCGCAACCCGTCGGCCCTGGCGCGCGACATGTGGATCATACCGGCGGGCAACGACGCCGTCGGCATCGCCGCCCTGGACGTGACGGAAGACGGGCGCAAGGAGCTGGCTATTCTTAAGAAGGAGGGCGCGGGCGACGTCAACCTTTACATCTACAACTGCCCGCTCCCCGGCGACCGGACCTACTGGGACGCCCTCTCGCGCAACCCTACTCCTCTGGCAAGGGACATGTGGATCATCCCGGGCGGCAACGACGCCATAGCCCTGTCGGCGATAGACATGGACCTGGACATGACAGACGAGCTTGCAATCCTGAAGCTTGAAAACGGGGGCGACATGAACCTTTATTTCTACAACGCCCCCCGGCCCGGCGACTGGACCTACTGGGACGCGGATGCGCGCAACCCGGACCAGCTTGCCAGGGACCTGTGGATCATCCCCTCCGGCAACGACGCGTCGGCAATGACCGCCGTCAGGATTGAGTAGCCCTTTTTTCGTTCCCCATACGTTTTCTTTTTCCCTATACTAATAAATTCGCTCGCTACGCTCGCGAATTTATGATGAATTATCCTTATATAATTGCACATGCTGTTTCCTGATCAACCAATTAACCGCTCCCGTTAGCAAGGAGATTCGATGAAGCTCGGGATTTTTATCGCCTATTTTCTGCTGCTGTCCGTCCTGATATCAGTATCGCAATTTTGCCGTATGAATATCGGGGCTAACACAATAGCACGATTGGCGACTATCGAATCCATTGTCGAGCGGCATACATATGTTATAGACGACTCTTCTTTGCCTCCTACTTGCGACAAGGTGCTTGTGAGGGGGCATTTCTACGGCTGCCAGCCTCCTCTCCTGCAGACCATGGTTGCTCCCATGTACTTTATTCTCAAAGCCGGGGGGCTCTCCATGGCCGGTCACCTGAGGGCGATTTATGCTTTATTGACGATTTTTACCGTCGGTGTCCTTTCCAGCCTCATGTTGGCTCTGTTTTACGGGCTTATGTCTTTATTCGGGCTGGATGAGCCTCGCCGCCTCCTGGCGACCTTCGCGTTCGGCGTGGGTACGCTGATCTTGCCCTATAGCACGATCCTGAGTCCCCAGATCATCGGCGGGTCGTTTATATTCTTCGCCCTGTACCTCACCCTGCGGGGCTTGAGTCCAAAGAGGGCTTTTCTCGCCGGCTTATTCCTTGGAACGGCTGCGGCCATCGACGTTCCTCCGGGAGGTATATTCTCGGTATTTTTTATCATCTACCTGCTGTCGGGCGGGAAATATCGCCGTCTCTCTGTCCCCGCGGTTCTGGGGTGGCTCATCCCTTTTACTCTTCACTGCATGGTCAATGTGCCAATAACGGGGTCGGTTTTACCAGGTGGCGTTATCCCGGAATATTTTGAATACCCGGCCAGCGAGTGGAGTGCGGCTGATCTCGGCGGCGTGGCCTCCCACGAATCCATATCCGCCTTTTTTGTTTACGTCTGGCATTCTCTCATCGGGTACAGGGGACTGTTATTATTCAACCCGGTATTGCTCTTTCCAGCGGCAGTTCTTCTTGCTGCCGTTTTTTCGCGGAGATGGACCGAATACCGCGCTTTTTCCATCTATGTGCTTTCCTCGATTTTCGCAACCGCCGCATATTATCTGGTGAAGACCGTTAACTACGGGGGGTGGTCATACGGGATGCGCTTCTTTGTCCCCCTTATTCCTCCTCTTGCCATATACATGGGGCCCTTTCTAGCTGTTCGAAGGGGTTTTCTGATAAAATGCATCTTTATTTTATCTCTGGCAATTTCCGTTGGCGTGTCTCTGATAGGCGTTCTGAATCCCCAGTCCGACATGTACATAGGGCCCAGCCCAATCGCGAATAACATGATCATGGCATTCGGAAACCTCGCCGTTCGCCCGCCGTCGTGCGTGACCCGCCTGGCGATGAGGATTAACGAAGGAGACGGCACGTCCCTTTATTACCTTGGCAGAAAGTTTCAACTGTACGGCTGGAAGGATTGCGCCGCTGAGGCGTTCGCGGGAGCGGTCCGGGCGGACCCCGCCGACCCGGGCGCGCGCCTCTCCCTCGCGAGCGCGTATTACGACATCGGCGACATGGCGGGAGCCCTGGATGAATACAATGCCTTCCTGTCGGACGATCCGGAGTATATTGGCGCCGCGTGCGAATACGATATCGCGCGGGGGGCCGCCGTGATACGTGTCGCCGGCGAAGACGTTGCCGCGAGGAATAAGATGGCCCTTCTCCTGGCGGCCGTGGGCAGGTCCGGCGAGGCGGCAGTGCTCGTTCGCGACTATCTGGATAATGGGGAGGTCCGTCTGCGGGAGCGCTTCCGGGGGGAGGGTGTTGAGGGAGAGATGGAGGTTGTTTATCCGCGCTCCCGCGCCGGCCTGGAGCTTCTCCTGAAGCGCCTGGAAGAAGGTGGAAATATGAAAAGATGGAAATATAAAAACAGCAAGCGGTGAAAAAAAATACGAGAAATAATTATCGAATCATTTTCTTATTTCCATATTTCCATATTTTTATGTTTTTATTACATGACACCTACTGGTAAAAAAAGGATTTAAAGAGGATAGATACGGAAGTGAAGGGGGAGAAAAAAATATCCTGGGGTTATATCCTTTCTTTTCTCCGGTGGGCTGCGTGGATAACTGTGTTCTGCGCCATCGTTCTCACATTAGAGGTGGCCACGGGATATATCTCGATAACCGGCAAGGAGGCGAACCCGGCCTTTGCCATCTTTGTCCTGATAATATTGGCTGCGATCGCCCTCACGAGGCCCGATATACTCTTTTTTACGGCTGTTTTTTTCATGCCTCTCTTGACGATGGCATTTCCCGGTATTGCGTTTGTTCGCGGGCATCTGGCCAATATGGAAGTTGTGCATCCCCTGATATTTTGTGCGCTCCTCGGCTGGTTTTTCAAGGCCCTCAAGCGTGGTGATCCGCTCGTTGAAGGTAACCCCCTCACCCTTCCAATTTTTCTCTTCCTTGCGTGGGCCGCGTTTTCACTGACCTGGAGCGTCGGCCCAAGGTTTGCCAAGTGGCAGCTCCTCGATCTATCCTTCGGAGTCATGATCTATATTACAGCCGTCAAGGTTATCGGGTCACGCGTAACGCTCGAGAGGACTGTCAAGACATGGATCTTCTCGGGAATCCTTCTAACAGGACTCGGGCTCTACTTTATCGCGACGGGAGCGGCGGGCAGAGTCGACGTGATGACAGGGCACCCTAACATATTTTCTCGGGAGCTGAACCTCATTATTATGCTGGTTATCGCCATGCTGTACATACGGGAACAGGGATTTATACCGCGCTGGCTGCTCGTGCCGCTTTTAATCATCATGCTCCTTGTTGACCTGCTGACGGGGTCGAGGGCGGGCTTTTTCGCCCTTCTCGCGGTTGTGCTCTTCTTCCTGTTTAGTTATTACTCTATAAACAAGCAGATCAGACACATAAGCCTTGTCCTCTGTCTTTTTGTTGTCCTGCTTGCCGGCGCGGTCTTTCTCTTCGCCCTGAATCCATTTGAGGGAGTCAGAATTGGCTTCAGGGCCTACAACCCGGCCGAGTTTGCGGAAGAGGAAACGTTTCTTTTCCGCATCGAGTTATGGAAGATGGCGTGGGAACACATCAGGGAGTCAGGCCAGTACTTCCAGGGACTGGGCATTATGTCGTTCCTCCTGTTGTATCTGGAGAAGTACAAGCAATTCTCCCATACCCATAGCATTTACGTGGGTGTCGGTGTGCATTACGGACTCGTTGGCCTTGTGTTATTTGCCTGGATCATCGCCGCCCTGGTCCGGCAGTTTCGCGCCGGCTTGAGAGCGGCGCAGAGCACATATTACCAAGTTATGCTTCGAGCAATGGCTGCGGGTTTGCTTGCGTTTGCCATCCACGGCATTGTGGACTTCGACGTCGAGACCTGTCGCTCTATATGGCTCTATGTCGGCGTGTCCATGGCTGCTGCAAGGCTGGCCAGGAAGGACGGGGGACGAAGGACGATTGACGATTGACGATTGATGAAGGACGAGGGACGAAGGACGATTGAAGATAGAATGATCGAAGGAGCGGGTACGGGCATGGAGCGAAAAGATACAGCCCGGGTTATACTTACAGCGGCCGTTATCGTTCTCCTGGGTGTTTTTCTTGCCGGGTCTCTTGCGGCCACATTTTGCAGGCTGGGGTACGGGTTCAACCTGGATTACGCGGAGAGCCACACTGTGGCAAACGCGGTATATATCCAGCAGGGGAGAGGCCTTTACCGCGGTATGCGGGCGGCCCCCTATATCGTGCCTCCATACACCCCTCTCTATTATTATCTCATAGCTCCCTTCGCGACGTCGTTTCAGCGCGTCCTTTTTGCGGGCAGGCTCGTCTCCTTCGGCTGCTTTCTAGCGGTCGGCGCCCTGGTCTTTTCCGCGGTCAGGCGGAGGTCTGGAGGCCTGGCCATCCCCGCCGTCTCGTCCGGCTTCCTTCTCACGTCATACGTGCTTTTTATCGACAGCTCACTGGCGCAGATTAACTTGCCGGGGCTCTTATTCAGCGTTCTCGGAGTCTGGCTCCTCGGTGAGAAGCGGAACAAGGCGCTGGCCCTCGTCGCATTTCTCCTCGCCGTCTTCACCAAGCAATCCATGCTGGCAGGGATGGTCGCGGCGTGCGTATGGATCGGCATCGCGGAGAGACCGTCCAGGGGATTTCTATATTTCTGCGCCTTCGGCATTATCACCGGTGCGTTTTTTCTCGCACTCAACGTTTTCACAGGCGGCAATTTCTTTCTCTCCGCGTTCAAGTGCAATGTAAACCCGATGATTCCCAGGCTTGCCATTAACGCTTATAAGGGTTTTTTCCTGCATTACAGCGTCCTTATCGTCATCGCCATACTGGGCCTCTCCTGGCGCCGCCCGAATATCTGGCAGGTCTATTTCCTGGCGGGTTTGCTCTTCGCGGCCGCATCCGCGAAAGAGGGATCGGGTTCGATCTATTTCGCCGAGCCGCTCGTGGGACTTCTCGTCAGCTTCGGCTGCGCCATGGGGAGATTGAATAAGCGCCCCGGCAAGGCTTATGCTGTTATCCTGCTCCTCGTCATTGCCCAGATCGCTCTGACGTTTCCCGAGAGCGGGAGGAGGCTGAGGGACTGGAGGGGGCTTCCCTGCGCGGAGGAGGGATTGAGAGAGCTCTCGGCCATGGTGAGATCGGCCGCCGGGCCGGTATTGACGGAGACTGCCGATCTGTCGTTTGCCGGAGGAAAGGATTATTTCTACCAGGGGCCCGGTCCCCGGTTCTGGAACAAGGAAGAGGGCCGGTATTCTCCCTTCGTTCCACCTGAATTGCTCCGGAATATCGCGGGGAGGCGTTTCTCGCTCATCGCCGAGTACTATCTCTACAGGAATCGTGAGCCCGCCCTCATGGAACTGATAAAGGAAAATTATTACGAGGCGGATAAAACATATCCGTCGCCGTTGCGGACGCTGAAGTACAGGGTATGGTTTCCCCGGGAGGGCGGCGCGTGAGAGCGGGGCGCTGGCCGGGCCGGGACTGGCTGTTCGTTACGGCATTTATCGCGCTTCTGCTCTTAACGAGGCTCCCTTTCATGGCGGAGTACCTGTACGAGTGGGACTCGATACAGTTCGCACTCGGCCTGGAGGAATACAATGTCCCTCTCCATCACCCCCATCCGCCCGGCTACCCCTTCTATATCCTCGCGGCGCGGGCGGTTAACCTTTTGCTTCGCGATGCCGCTGACGCTCTTTCCGCCCTGAGCCTTGTCTTTTCCTGCTGCACTATCGTGGCTGTGTACGCCCTGGGCAGGGAGCTGGCCGGCCGGCAAACTGCGATAACGGCATCCATTGTGCTCTTCTTCGCACCCGTCTTCTGGCTGTACGGGGAGATCTCCACCATATACGCTGCCGAGGGGATGTGGTCGGCGCTCGTCGCCTTTGCCTGTTACCGTGCGGCGAAAGGAGGGGCGGGGTGGGCTGTTATCTCGGCCGTCCTGCTGGGCGTGGCCGGCGGGTTCAGGGCGAATATCATCCTTTTTTTGCTCCCTCTCTGGCTCTACTGCGTGCTCAGGGGCGGCAGGGGACGGGGGATGCTGGTTCCCCTCCTCGCCCTGATCTTGTCCGTTCTATCATGGCTCCTTCCCCTCCTGCTTCTATTCGGCAGGGATTATATGGACGCCTCGCGTCTCCTCTACGGCTACAGCAATATAACCTCGGTCTTCACGGATCCCGCCGGGCTCTGGCTAACGAACGCGGCCAAGGCCGTCCTGTACACCTTCTACGGCTTCGGCCCGTTGTGCTGTATCCTCCTCCTGTGCTTGCTGGCCTCGGCCCTGGCGGGCGGGAAGAGGAGGGAGCTGCCCCTGCCCTTCTTTCTCTGGTGGATACTCCCTCCTTTCTGCTACTACTTCCTTCTCCACATTAAGAAGCCCGGCTACACCCTGACATACGTACCCGGCCTGGCCTTGCTCCTGGCCCTGCTTTTCTGCAGGCTGCCCTCCCGGCGCCGGTCGCCGGCCTTGCTGACGGCGCTCGCGGCCTCCCTCGCGTTGAACATGGCAATGCTCTTTCCCCCGAGGAGAGGGGGTATTGCGATGGCCCTCGCGACGGGAAGGGGGCGTTTCTCACTCCGTCGGCTGGAGGATAAGGGGGGCGCCATGGAGGCGATTGTATTATTGAGGGAAAGGGGGATGGATCGGCGAACCGCCGTCCTTTCCCTCAACAACGGCTACACGAAGTTCGCTTCCTATTACCTCCCGGAGTGCCGCGTTTATCACTCCGACTTTGTCCGCCTTAAACCGGTCGTTGTATATCACGGGAGGAAAGTGGTGGCGGCGAGTGATAATGGCGTCATCGCCCTCATTCCGGAGATAGACGAGATCGCCGTTATCGGCCCGACGGAATCGATGGCATTCGACGATCCGGGCATTAAATCCGAGGAGATATGCAGCGAGCCGCCGGTAACCGTCTTCCGGCTGTCGCCCCGCTTCAGAGAGGTCGTTTACGGGCAGGACGGCCCGGATGGAGGCCGGAGAGAGGTTGTCATAAGGAGGGAATGTGGATTATGAAAAGAGGCGTCATTTTGTCCATCCTGGCGCTCTCCGTAGTTCTCCGGCTGTACGGTCTGGGAGGCGAGGCATTCTGGTTCGACGAAGCGACGACGCTTCTCGTCGCGGAGAGAGATCCCTGCTCGCTTGTCGGGCTTTGCTCGAGCGACAATGTCCCCCCGCTCTATTACCTTGTGCTCCATTTCTGGCTGTATGCCGGCACGGGCGAGGTGTGGGTGCGGCTTCTCTCGGTGGCCTTCGGCGTCGCCACTGTTTACATGGTGTGGCGGCTGGGAAACAGCCTGGCCGGCTACCCCGCGGGGGCGTACTCCTCCCTTATCGCCGCATTCTCGCCCGTAAATATCGCCTATTCCCGGGAGGCGAGGATGTACTCAATGGTCGAGTTCTGGGTTGCGGCTTCCTTTCTGTTTCTCTGGGCGTGGGTCCGTGAGGGCCGCAGGGGCCGTCTCGCAGGCTGCTTCCTGTGCTCCGCCGCCGCCCTCTACACCCATCTTTTCGGCGTCTTTATCGTCCTGGCCCAGAATGTCTTCGTGCTTTTTTTCTCCGGTGTCTCCTTGAAGAGTAAGAGGCAATGGCTTGTCTCCCAGGTCTGCCTGTTACTTCTTTTTATGCCCTGGATGGTTGTGGTTGCGAGGCAGGTCCAGAGGATCGGAGAGGATTTCTGGCTGAGCAAAATATCCCTGCAGTCTTTCCTCTCCCTCTGGCACTTTCTGGGAACAGGCTGCGACTTCGGCGACGACTACGTTGTCACAGCCCTTCTCAACACGCCCCTCGTAATACTTTTCTGTTCAGGGCTCTTCTGCCTTTTAAGGCGGCGGAAACGCGCGGCTCTGATGCTCTCTCTCTGGTTCTTTGTTCCCGTCGTGACGGCAGGCGTAATCGGCCTCATCGTCCCCGTCTGGCTGAACCGCTACCTGCTTATTGTCTCACCGGCGTACGTGATTTTAATAGGTTCCGCGTTGGCGGGCCTGAGGGGTCGGCTCCGTCTTCTCGTTTCACTGCTGGTAATATTCATCCTCGCCATCTCCCTGCACTACCGCTGCTCGTTCGTTTCCAGGACAAGGGTGAGGCCGGCATTCGATTATATCGAGGAGCGTTACCGGCCGGGTGACTGCATCATTCACCACGTTCTCAAGGGCGCGGGGAAGCGGCCCGTGATATTTGACGGCGAGGGGTGGGCGACGTTTACTTATTTTCCCTCGGTCATATACCACCGCGGCCGGTATCCGGAGTTTCTCCTCTCCCGCGAGCCGGTTCCCTTCTACCTGAGGGGTGAGTTGCTCGACCCCGGCGAGGTGGTCACGGATTTCGGGATGGCTGCGGCCGGCTACGAGCGGGTCTGGCTGGTCTCATGGGCAAAGTATGAGCCGGTGTACGGGGACGAAGCGGTTCTCGCGCTGGCTGGCCCGGATTTCCACCTGGTGACATCGCTGAAGTTTCCTTCACCCGGCAATGATATCGTCACCCTTTACCTTTTAAGACATAAATCTTAAATGCATCAGAGGAATAGATGAGTCTGAAATCTTGGGGGTGAGAGGTTGCCCATTCATTCTCGAGGGGATATTCGATCACCTTCTTGCCACTGTGTTTCTTTGCTTTTCGATATGTTCCGCGGACGAATAACCAGTTAACATCCTCGTCTATGAGGTTCTTTAGCCAGGTATCGTAATTCCATCCGAAAACCTCGGTGTTTTTTCTGTCCATCTCGGGGTCGTTGACGGCGACCCAGCCCTCTTCTCTGGAGACATATACCAGGCAATTCTCCTCGTCAACTGGGATGCCGTACTTTCGTGGGGGCTTTTTGCCACGAGAAACATAAATTACTTTATTCTGTAATTCGCTTCCATAGAGGGGATAGCTATTGTCGAGGCCGGCATATGCAATCGTTACGCCTCGAATGGAATGATCCTCAACCCATTTCCACGCTTTCCCATCTCCATGCTGTGTAAAAAACAGCCATTCGCGGCGGCTATATTTCTTTTTATCGTACGCTTTGCCAACAGTTAAAACGAGCCAGATAAAGGTGACAATGGAAAGCGTTGCAAACAGGGCTGCTGCCAGGCGCGAACCTGAGCGCCTGTAGCGCAATACAATTAAAGGGAGCAATATTGCCAGGATGCCTGAGATGCATAGCGCGCATAAGGCGAGAAACCCATTAAAGAGCAAGCCGATAGAAAAATGCTCCCCACTGAAGAGATCCCACAGGATATATATGAAGAGTGCAATGATAGTGAACCGTATTAAGGCCAAATAAATTCCACGGTACTTCATCCTTATCCGATCGGCTACCCAGCAAGCACTGACTGCGGAAAGCATCATTCCCGGGTAGAGATATCGAGTGTTCCTCATGAAGCCGAAAAAATAGATTAGAGCGACATAGAGAGCGGGCCCGGCTACAAATAGGATCCCTTTCCTGTATTTAGGACTTCGGAGACTTAAGAAGCCGGCAAACGCGCTGGTCGCGATGATAAACGCCAGCGCGGGGTAGTCCTCTATAGGGTTTAATCCTGTTTGCCATGATCTGTATATGTCTTCTTTTTCAATAGGACCATTGAATATGAGTGTTTTTCCGATCGCTGCCCTTATGGGAAAGATGGGATTTCCCGTGGCTAGAAAATTGCGAACATAGCTTGCGCCGCCAAGTGCAGAAACAATAGCGAGGAAGACGAATAAAGAGCTTAGCGCGGACAGAGACGACTTACTAATTCGATAGAAGACCATGAGTACAAAGAAAAGGAAGAGGGGAAGCCCGTACATTATTCCCAGGCTCTTTGTTCCCACGAGCAATCCGAAAGCGACCGAGAAAGATATAACATTGTAAACAGAGAACCTTCTTGATAAAGCAATAATGAAATTTAGGCTGAGGAGAAAGAGGAAAGCGAATAAAATATCATTCCCCGATCTGAATATTCCTTGAAGTAAAAATTTCGGCAGCGCCAGCGCCAGAAGGCAGGAACAGATGACCGCATCCCGCTTCATCCCGACTTTTTGGGACAAAGCAAATACCGCTGCTAAGGTAAAAAGAACAAAACCGGTTTGGCCGAATTTCGCCAGAAAATCCGATTGCAAAGGAAGAAAGAACCAGAAAAGAAGCAGTTCTCCATTAAAGGGGAAGTAGATCAGCCAGGGATATCCAAACGGCGTCGGCGGGGGCATGGAGATGCTATTGCTCTTGAGCCATTCAACAGGATAAGTGAGATGATACATAAGGTCGTCGTAGCTGGCGGGCGGTGTATATACCCTGTGCGATGCAAGGAGAATAATAGCTATGAGAGCGAGTGAGAAAAGCAACCTTTCTTTATTAAAGCTAAATACCCTTCTCAATGATAGAAATGCCGTATGGATTCCATCGGAAACAGGCAGGAAGGGAAATAATGCCAGGAATATAAGTGAGAAAATAATGAAGCAGTTTTGAAGGGAAAGGAGGCCGAGAAGGCCAAGAAAGGTCAGGCCTGCAATAAGAAGGGCAAGAAACAGGGCGATAACAACCAGAAAGCCGTCAGCTCCATGGCATGAAGCGAAAAATCGCACCCTGAGCGATAGAGTTATAATTAAAATGATCAGGTTTATAAATAAGTAGATCAACAAGATGAAGGGCTTCTCAAAACCTACAAAGGGCCATGCGCAAATGAGGACGAGGACTGTGAGGATGGTGATAGAAAAAGGCCACTTCACTTTCTTTATAATGGAATTCTTCATTTTTCGCAGTCAGTTAAGGCTTTTTATATGGTTATTCACGGATTATTTCAATCAGGTGAACGGCGTAGTCGTCCGTGGGTACCGCTATGTCCAGGATGGATTCTCCCTGCCCCGATTGGATTATCTCCGTGCCGCCGCGGTATTCCTCCTCCGTGACCGCCGTGACCGTGTAGCCGAAGCTTGACCTGATGCCGTCCACTGTTAGATTGTAGCCTTCGCTGCTGTTGTTGTACTCGTCGCAGGCGATGAGGATGTTTATCTTGTCGTCCTTCTTCCCCGCCAGGACAAAATAATCGTCGGATTCGGCATTTATCCTCCGGCTGCTGAGCAGTGAGCGAAACAGCTTATAGGTGTAGAATACCGGATAGCGGTACGCGCCCCTTTTATCCCATAATCCGTAGAAGTCTTTGCCTCCGTCCCACCGGTGTGTTACTTCAACGGGCATATCCTGGGCGTGCATGAGGTACTCCGCTGTGTATGCCGCCGATTTTATCGTTCGATACCAGTGATTGACGTTTTTACCGGAACATGGTTCGCAGTTGCCCTCCTCGTCGGCGCACCAGCAGACGTTGTTCCATTCGGTTATGTGCTGCGGAATGCCGTACCCCCGCGCCCTGAGCCTCGCGCGGGTTCCCGTAATATGTCTGTCAAGCAAGCCGAAATCGAAGAGCGCGGGCGGAACGCGGTAATCGTGCCAGCTGTAAAAGTCCAGCGGGACCCTCCGCTTGCTCATCTCCCCCAGGATCCTGATGTCCAATCCGCCATCGGCGAGCTGCGAGCCCGCCCACGCCCCGATCCGTACCTCCCGGCCGCACAGCTCCCGTATGTCCGCGATAGTCATCTCGAAGATATCGACAAGGCAGGAGTAGCAGCTCCTGGAGTACTTTCTCTTCGGCCAGTACTTGTAGGGGTTGACCCAGTAGATCATGGCGCCGGGTTCGTTCCATAATTCGACGTAGTCGACGCGCGTCCCCATGCCGCTCCAGGAGCTGTCCCTGCTTGTGATGTGATAAACGATCCTCGCGAGCGAGCGGGCTATCTTCCGCCTGTTGTCTATAAGCCACCGGGGGGTCTTGTTGCCTCTCTTGATCCGGTTGATCTCCGCCGGAGAGATGGACAGGAGGATGTACGGCTTTATGCCCCTTTCCGCGTACTCCAGAAGTTTCTCATCGAGCGCGGCCCACCTGTAGGCGGACGGATCGTCCGGGTCCGCCGTCAGGTCTGGGAATATGGCCTTCCTGGACCGCACCCTGCCCGTCAGGCACCACATCCTCACGTAGTTCGGCTGCAGCTCGTAGTCCGGGTCGAAGTACCAGTTCAGGTCGGCGGCGTTCTTTATATTCCCGGTGATTTTATCCGCGTTGACGCGTATCTCCGATGCGGCGAACGGTGGGGGTTTGGGGGACGGGGCCGGTGCTGGCCGCGCCTCGACAGGCGAGGGTGCGAGCCGCGCCGGAACCGGGGTCGCTTCGAGGGGAGGAACGGCGGCGGCTTCCACCGGCGGCTTCACGCCCGGCCGGGGCGCGCAGGACACGAGCAGCAGCAGGAAGATAAAATATACGGCTTTTCTCTTGATAGGAACACCTCCGCGAAAGGCTCACAGCATAACCTATTGCCTTGCCTTTTGGAACCGCTGTTCATATCATAATCTTTCACAGCCTGAACCGCTTTCCATAGGAACCCCGATGTCCGAGAGGAAAAAAACCGCTTTTCTTATATGGATTTTTTTCTTTTCCCTGTACATCCTGACGGCCAAGGGCTTTATCAAGCATTTCGACGGCGAGACGATGTACCAGGTAACGAGGAGCATCGTTGAGGACGGCAGGGTCTCCGTTGAGAAAGAGTTCGCCGGCCGGATAATGGGAAGCCCCGGCCCGGACGGAAATCTTTACTCCAAGTACGAAATCGGCCATTCCGTCGCGGCCGTTCCCCTCTACATGGTCGGCCGTGCCGCGGCGGACGTTTTCCCATCCCTGCCCCGGACCCTCTTCACCCGGTTCGCCTGCTCTCTCCTGGGTCAATTCGCGACCGCTGCGGCCTGCGCCGTGATATACCTCTTCTGCCTTGATCTTGGATACGGGAAGAGGACTTCAGTCTTTCTGGCGCTGCTTTACGGTCTGGGGACGATGGCCTGGCCGTACTCAAAGACGTTCTTCCGGGAGCCGGTAAGCGCTTTCCTCATCCTCTCTGGAGCCTGCTGCGCATACCGGTACCGCCTCCGGGGGCGCCTCTCGACGCTTTTCGCGTGCGGGGCGTTTCTGGGCGGGGCGCTGCTGGAGAGGCAGGACGGCGCGCTTGCCATAGCCGTTATCGGCGTGTATGTTGCATGTGCATCCCACCGGGACGGACGTGCCGCCCGCCGTTTTTTTTCATTTCTTGCGCCTGTTGCCGCGGCGGCGGCGGTCAATCTCGCTTATAACTGGGCGCGCTACGGCTCGATATGGATAACCGGTTACGAGGGTCAGGACATAGACACGGGGTTCTCCACTCCCTTTTTTGTCGGCCTGTACGGCCTCCTCCTGAGCTCCGGCAAGAGCGTATTCATCTATTCTCCCGTGCTAGTCCTCTTCCTCCCGTCGATTTTCTTCTTCTTCGCCGGACATAGAAAGGAGGCGCTCCTTTTCGTCTCACTGATCGCCGTTTACACGTGCTTCTACGCGAGGTGGGGGTACTGGCACGGCGGGTGGTGCTGGGGACCGCGCTTCATGCTCCAGGTCGTTCCCTTCGCCCTTATACCCGTGGGTTCCCTGCTGCGGCGGCGGAACAGCGCTCCCGTTGCCGCCGTTCTTGTCATGGTCATCGCCGCGAGCTTTGCCGTTCAGGTCCTGGCAGTTTCCGTGAGCGAGATGAGGTTTCTCCAGGCCGCCATGGTTCCCTGGGAGGCCGACGACCCTCTCTTCCGGCCCGGGAGAAAGGTCCTTCACGGCGATATAATATTCGATCCCGCCTACTTCCCATTGAGGGCCCAGTGGCGCTCCTACCTCAACTGCTCGTGGAAGAAGCTCTCCGGCGACCTCCGCGACCCGTCCGTGCTGGAGGAGACGTCTTTCCGGAGGGAGCTCGAGCGCGGCCCGGACGTGTGGTGGGCGTATCTCTACCGCCTTGGTCTGCCTCCCTTGCTGCTGCTGTCTGTTGTGCCTCCGCTCGTTGTTTGCGCCGTCTCCTTTCTATTTCTCGTGAGGAGAACGAGATGAGCAGGGCCCGCGTACTTCTCCTGCTTTTGTTCATAGCCTCGCTGGCCGCGCTCGTGCCCTGGCTGTCGATCGACGGGAAGCAGTACTACATGCAGCTGAGGTCGATGGTCATCGACGGCGACCTGAACTTCTACAACGAGTTCGCTTATTATCACCCCTCGGCCTTCCGGATGGACCCCGAGCTCGGCGCGATGACGCCCGGGGGGTACATAAAGACGTGGTTCCCCATCGGCGCTCCCCTTCTCTGCGCGCCTTTCTATCTTGCGGGGCTCGCCGCGAGTCTGGTTCTTTCGAACTGCGGCTTTCCATTGGCGGCGAACGGATATTCTTACCCGGAGGTGCTGGGCTATATACTGGCCTCAACATGCTTCGGCCTGGCGGGCCTGATGATCTGTTTCGAGATCGCCAGGAGGTACTTCGGGTCGCGGGCGGCCCTGCCGGCTGTAATCTTCATCTGGCTGGGGAGCCCGGTCCTGGCGTACCTTTATTTAGAGCCCAGCATGGCGCACTCGGCGTCCATATTCTCGGTCGCCCTCTTCCTCATTCTCTGGCTCGACTGGCGGGGCTCACTTACACCGTTGCGCTCCTTCTCCCTGGGTCTCCTCTGGGGCCTGGCGGTAATGGTGCGGTACCAGGACGCTCTCTTCGTCCTCTTTCCCCTGTATTCGATCTTCGCGTCCGCTTTCGGGTCGAGGCGGTTGAGCACCGGGAGGGTGCTCCTTCTGCTGTCGCTCCTTTTGCTGGGAGGGCTCGTCTCCTTATCGCCGCAGATGATACTCTGGAAGGCCCATTACGGCTCATTTCTCGCGGTACCCCAGGGGCGTGGTTTCTTCACGTTCCTGTCGCCTGCGGTCTGGAGCGTCCTCTTCTCCTCATATCACGGCCTCTTTTCCTGGACCCCCATACTCCTCATCGCTTCTATCGGGGTGGTGGCGCTCCTGCGCGTGGACAGGCCGGTTGCCGTTATCCTTCTCGTGATATTCTGCCTCCAGGTATATTTCAGCAGTATCTCGAAGGATTGGTGGGGGGGGTGGGCTTTCGGCGCCAGGCGCTTCATCAGCTTCACTCCTGCTTTCATCCTGGGTCTGGCGGCGCTTCTGAAGATGCGGCGGCGGCTGACGGTTGCTCTCCTTGCCGTCCTCTGCTCCCTTCTCGTGATCTGGAATATGCTTTTCATTTACCAGTATTACGCGATGAAGCTCCCATTCGGCGGCAATGTCTCTCTTATATCCGTCGCCGGCAACCAGTGGCCCTCGCTCTGCGAGCTGGCCGGGGCGTCGCTTCGGTTTTTCTCGCCCGGCCTACTGGCGGCGGCGCTGGCTGGCCTCCTCCTGGCCTTTGGAGCAGCAGTAGTAGTACACGCTATCTTCGGAAGGCTGGTGTCGGTCCGTCGGAGGTGGATTTACGCGGCGCTGCTTGTTGTTTACTTCCTGGCGTGGGACGCCGTGATGGTTTACGAGGCGGCGGTGACGAAGCGTGTCTTTTTCGTTGACGAGGAACTGGACGGCAGATGGCCCGTCAGGCTGCTGACGCTGGGCGTAAACGGAGTCTTCGAGGGGATGGGGGAGGACCTGGAGCTCGACGGGGGGCGCGTGGTTCTCGACCTGCGGAACGAGAGGCCTTTTTCCGCTCTTACCGTCGTCTCGTACTGCTGCGGGGGGAGCGCCGGAGACATGGTCGGGAGTGTTACCGTGGAGTATGAGAGCGGAGCTCCAAGCGAACACGAGATAGTGTATGGAAGGGATACGTATTCACCGGTGGGGGCGCCTCCGCCGCGCGGGCCCCTGGCGGCCCGGACGTGGTACGAGGAGAAAGTGGAGCTTCCGCCCTACAGGACGCCGCTCCCCCTTCCACTCTGGCTTCTCCGCGCGTGGAAGAGGACGGCTGAGCTGATGGAACACCCGCCCGGGCCCCGCAGGTCCTACGCCGCGACCATGTTCCTGAGCGGCAGGGAAGTCCCCGCAAGGGTGGTCATAGAGGCTGCGGAGGGGCAACCGCTGGTCATAACAGGCCTTGCCTTCGAGGAGTAAGACAGTTACATGAGTTGTATGAGTTACATGAGTGACTTGGTGCTTCAGCAGTAAGATGCAAGACGGTCGATCATGATAGAGCACGCTTCAAAGAGAGCAGGCCCGGCGCTCGGGCTTGTCCTGATAATGGTCCTCGGGGCATGCCTTCTCTCGTTCGGCCTGGGTGGGAACGCCCTGTTCGAGGACGAGGTTATGGGTCTCAGGATCGCGGACGGCCCTACCTCCATGGTGATAAGGCAGGCGATAAGGGACGTCCATCCACCGCTCCATTTTATCCTCCTCAACAGCTGGACGGCCTTTGCGGGAGTCTCCGCTGTGTCCGCCCGCGCCCTCTCCGTCCTCTTCGCCCTCCTCACCATCTGGGTGACGTACCGGCTCGCGGTGAGCGTCTTCCCGGGAGAGGGCGCGTTGCTTTCGGCTCTGCTCGTTGCCGTCTCACCCTATATCATCTTCTACAGCCGCCTGGGGCGGTACTACTCGCTCGTGACATTCCTCTACCTCCTCTCCGTGCTCCTGCTGGTGAGGGCGGTCAGGCGCGGAAATCTCGGCTGGTGGCTGGCGTACGCCGCATCGGCGGCGGCGCTGCTGTACACCAACTATATAGGCCTCTTCGCCCTTCCGGGGGCGCTGCTGTACGCGGCATGGAAAGGGCGGAGGGCTTTTCTGCACTGCGTCGCGGCGCTTGCCTGCGTCTTCCTCGCGTTTCTTCCCCTCCTGCCCTGGATGCTTGCCCAGGCTCAGCGCTTCGGCCCCGGCGAGGGGCATGGCGGGGTGGCGAGGTGTGTTATGGACGTGGCTGCCAAGGTAGCGTTCGCCTGCTACGCGCTCGCCCTGGGCGAGACGGTCCTTTTCTGGAACCTGATCGTGGTAATACCGGCCCTTGTCATTGCGGCGGCGCTGTTTATCTATGGCATTATCAGGACGATTGGAGGGCGGAAGGAGGGTTGGATTGTCTTGCTCTTATTCTATCTTGTTCCTTTCGCGGGGATCGTTATTTTCTCCTCGGTGCCTTCCCTCGGCGTCTTCTCGGCGAGGTCCCCGGCTCTTTTTCCAGCCCGCGTCGTCATGCTGGCGCCATTCTTCTACATGGTCGTCGCCAACGGCCTTTACTGCCTCCTCCCCGCCCGCCGTATTGCTGCCTGCGCAGCCCTGCTCTGCGTGTTTATCTACTCCCTGGTCAACCTGTATTCCGGCAGGGGGTACCTCAACGAGAAGTATGTCTCCCCATGGAGGGAGATTGCCGCGTTTGTCGGGGCCCGTGCCGGCGCCGCCGATTTTGTGGCCAGCCGGGAGAACGCCTTCTGGTTCTATTACCTGGGCGGGGATACGGGCAGGATGCGGTCCGAGGCGGGGAAGACGGCCGGGAGCGGGGTGAAGAAGGTGTGGATCATAGAGAGGATGCGGGGAGACACGACCCTCACGCTAATGCCGCGGCTCGGGCCGTCCTTTCCCTCTTCCTACCGATTGATAGATGTCCATCCCTTTCAGCCGATTGACGAAAGCAAGCGGCGGATGTACTCCCGACTCAGGGGAAAGGATGTCGGCAGCCATTACATCGAGGTGCGTGTGTATGAGCGTGTTGATGACAGGAAGGGAGAGGGACTGACTCGGTGAGCGGGTTTTATCCCTCGTAATCTTAATCTTACTCGTAATCGTAATCGGATAAGTTTAGGCACTGCAGCAGGATTGCGATTAAGATTACGAGTACGATTACGAGTATGGTACGTAATAACTAAAATGGTCATCGGCGAGAGCATAATTAAGGATATAGTGCGGCCGTTCATCTGGTTCGGCCTTCGCCGGCTTGTCCTTCTACTGCCTGCGGGCCGGGAGTTCCTCATGTACAGGGCGATGGGGAGGGCATACTATCTTTTAGCCCCCGGAAAGAGAGCCCAGCTCCTCTCCAACCTGGCCGCCCTGCTGGGGGAGAGGGGTGACCTCCGGTCGATTGCCGGAAAATGCGTCGAGAACCATTTCGTCGACAGGTACCTGAATTTTTCCTTCTCCAAGATCACAGGGGCCACCCTGCACCGGTACGTCTCCATCGAGGGGCTGGAGCGTCTGGACGCCGCGCTGGCCCGGGGAAAAGGCTGTGTTCTCGTTCACGCCCACTTCGGCCCGTCCCAGCTTCCGCTGTTCGCCCTGGGGATGCACGGTTACCGCGTGAACCAGGTGGGAGGCCCGGACGTCCGGGGGCTGAGCAAGCTGGGGAGATACTGTCTGAAGAAGTTTCGCGAGGATGAAAAGAAGATCCCCGTGCGGATTATTCAGTCCGACGAATTTCTCCGTCCCGTGTTCGATTGCCTCAAGAGGAACGAGGTGCTGATGACGGCGGGCGACGGGACGGGCGGGCGCCGTTTTATCGGTAAGAGCTTCCCCTTCAGATTCATGGGGAGGATCCTTTCCTTCCCCATCGGTGCGGCGTCCATCGCCGCGCGGACGGGCGCAGCCTACGTTCCGATATTCGTGGAGCAGGGGAAGAAGGGCAGTTGTTACAGTGTCGTAATCTGCCCGGAGATACAGGTTGAGAAGGCAGGCAGCATTGAAGAGACTGCCGTTCTTATGACTGAGAAGTTTCTCGAGTTGTTCTCGAAAGTGCTCCGGCGATATCCACATCTGTGGCATTTCTGGGACGAGCTCGATTGCCGCTTGACGGATAGCTAAGCCGAAGGGCTATGCGTATTGGATGGCGGCTGGGTATTGCTGCTTCCCAATTCTTCGTAGACGGCGATGGTTTCCCGGGCGGCTTTTCTCCACGAGAACTCCCTGGCGCGAGAGATGCCCCTCGCGGCCAGGTCTTCCCTGAGTTCGCTGTCATCGGCGATGTGCTTCATGGCTTCCGCGTACCCTCCCATGTCGTTTGGGTCAAGGAGGATTCCTGCGTCGCCGGCGACCTCGGGAATCGAAGAGGCGGTTGAGGTGATGACGGGAGTCCCGCAAGCCATGGCTTCAAGGACAGGAAGACCGAAGCCCTCTAGAAAGCCGGGAAAGACGAAAGCCAGCGCCCCGGGATAGAGTACGAGAAGGTCCTTGTCCGAAGCGTAGCCCCAGTAGATCACTTTGTCGCCATGCTTAAGGGAAGAGACGTGCTCCTTTAGCAAAGGGAAAAACCGGTCTTGTTGCCCGGCTATTACGAGTCTGATGTCATGACACCGCGGCGATGACTCGAGAAACTTGGAGAATGCCGTTGTTAGGCCGATAAGGTTCTTGTGGGGTTTGGTGTTGCCGACGTAGATGAAGTACCTGTCCGGAAGGCCGTGGGTTTTTTTCGCCCGAGCGATTTCCGCTGCATCCGGGCGTCTGAAGTGAGGCTCGATCCCATAGTTGATGACATCGATTGATTCCCCGGGCTTGTCGGGGACGACCTTCAGAATGCTCTCCTTGGTAGATTCGGAGGGGGTTATGATTTTGTCCGATTGCCTGATGGCGTATGGGATGGAGAACTTGTGAAACCCGAGGGCCATTTTCTCGAGGATAAGGGGGCGTCCCGAGTAGTACCTGGGGAACAGGAGCGGCGTGATGTCGTGCACGGTTACAACCTGTCTATACGATTTTAACAGGGGGGTGATGTAGAAGTGGGAGTGGAAGACGTCCAGATTCTCGGCTTTCAGGGCGCGGCCGAGCGTGAAGAGCGTGCCCGCCGAGATGGGGGCGGAACGGACGACCACCTCGCGGAAGTTGCCCTGATCGATTATCCTCCCCGTGTATTCGGGACTTCTGTAGAGAATGTATTCGTTTTCCCCGTCCAGCCGCGCGATTTCCTTGAGGAGGGAGTGGCTGTAGCGGCCGATGCCTATGTACTCGTCCGTCAGGAATCTTACGTCGATCCCTATTTTCATGTCGTTCTGTCTTCCTTGTTTAATTGCAGCGATTGGAGATGCGCGAAACCGGGAGAGTATTAAACCAGACTATCGCCGATAATAAAAGCCCGATATTGGCGTGCGGCAAGGGCGGCGTTAACATAAGACGGTCTCTTTCCGGCAGAGCCGGGATGGGGAATCCGTTGCGCCCACCCTCTCCGGATCTTATACTCTTGCTGTAATAAACTTTCAACCCGTTGTATTATATGCAGGGCGTGGTGCCGGAACGGAGAAGATAGTTGTCGTCGATTAAACAAACTTGCAGGGTTTTTCGTTACAAAGGACAGGCATGAAGGTCCTATTTCTCAATCCTCCCTTTCTACCCCGTTTCTCACGCGAGCAGCGGAGTCCTGCCGTGACGAAGAGCGGGACGCTCTACTACCCGATCTGGCTGGCGACGGCCGCGGGGGTTACCGAGGATGCGGGTTTCGATGTCGATCTCATCGATGCTCCTGCGAGGGGATATGACCGCGACTTCATCTACGGGCTGGCGCGGAAGGGCGGCTACGATCTCGTCGTCCTGGACACTTCGACGCCCAGCATCTACAACGACGTCGAGATCGGCTCGAGGATCAAGGAGATGCTCCCGTCCTCGTTCGTTGTCCTCGTGGGGCCCCACGTAAGCGCCCTCCCGGGGGAGTCCCTTAAACTGGAGCCAGCCATAGACGCTGTGGCCCGCCGCGAGTACGACCACACGATTCTCGAACTCGCCCGGACGCTTTCCGGTGGCCGGGACCTGTCCGCCGTCAACGGCCTGAGCTTCAGGAGAAACGGGGATATAGTTCACAACCCGGCCCGGCCGTTTCTTGGGGACCTCGATTCCCTGCCTTTCGTCTCGAAGGTCTACAAGCGCCACCTGAACTACAGGGACTACTTCTACAGCCACTCGCCCTATCCGATACTCACGATAGCCGCCTCGAGGGGATGCCCTTTCAAGTGTACGTTCTGCCTCTACCCGAACACCTTCTCAGGCCATAACTACCGCACGAGGAGCCCCGGGAACGTGGTCGAGGAGATAGCATACATCAACAGGGAGTTCCCCGGCGTGAAGACGATCATGTTCGAGGACGAGACGCTCACGCTGGACGAGAAGAGGGTGCAGCGGATCTGCGACCTGATGGTGGAGCGGGGCCTCGCCCGCAACTGGAGCGGAAACTCCCGCATCGACATAAGCTGGGAGACGCTGGTGAAGATGAAAAGGAGCGGCTGCGGCCTCCTCTGCGCCGGCTTCGAGAGCCTGGACCAGAGGGTCATAGACGGCATCAAGAAGCGGACGGACGTCGAGACGATGAAGCGTTTCCTCATCAACACGAAGAAGCTCGGCATCCATGTCAACGCCTGTTTCATGGTGGGAAACAGGGGCGAGACGCTCGATGGGATCAGGAAGACGGTCGATTTTATCAAGAAGTACAACCCGTACACGGCCCAGTTCATCCCCATGATGGTCTATCCCGGGACGCCGGATTACGAGTGGGCGAAGGAGGACGGGTACCTCCAGACGGAGGACTTCCGGCAGTGGTGCACGGAGGAGGGGCTCTTCAACTCGACGATATCCCGGCCTGGCCTCTCCGCCGCGGACCTCACCGCCTTCTGCAACTACGCCAAGAAGAGGTACTATTTACGGCCCGTCTATTTATGGATGAAGGTCAGGGAGAACCTCCGTCACCCCGGCGAAATAAGACGAAACTTCAGGGCGACGAGGCTGTTCCTGAAGAACCTGGTGAAGGGCTACTGAGCCTTTTTACTTGTGATTTTTTTCCCGGCCCCTATACTTACTTCTTAATATTCTGAAGCATTACGGGGAATTCCAATGCGAGGGTATATGAAATCTGTCACGGCCGTTGTGTGCCTGTTCCTGCTGGGTTGCGGCTCGACCGGTAAAAAGGCTGCCGGTCCGGTAACGCCTCCCGCCGGCCTTGTCGAGGAGATACCGAGGATAAGGGAATTCGAGTTCGGCGTGGGTGACGAGCTCGACATTTTCGTCTGGCGGCATCCCGATTTCAGCCGCAAGGCCATCGTCAACCCAGACGGCAATATATCTTTCGCCCTCCTGGGGGAAGTCGAGGTCGCCGGCCTCACCTACAACGAGTTCCGCGATGAGCTGACGGATCGCATGAGCGGATTACTGCGGGAGCCGCGGATCGCCATAAACGTTATAAAGGTAAGCGACGAGAAGATATACGTGATGGGCTGGGTGAAGAGGCCGGGGGTGTACATCTGGAACAGCCAGATGAACGTCGTCGAGGCAATCGCGCGGGCGGGGGGGACCGTCAAGGACGTTGCCGGCCCGCATAATGTCTTCGTCGCGAGCGGCGACGCCGATAATCCCGAGATCAGAATAGTCGATTACCTGAGCATCATGAGGGACGGGAACCTCAAGGATAACGTTTCACTCCGTCGCGGCGATATCGTTTACGTGCCCAAGCAGTTCATGGCCCACGTGGATAAGTTCTTCCAGCGCTACGGCTCCTACATCCATTCGCTGCGGGAGGGAATGTGGGCGATCGAGCAGTACCCCGATGTGCATGACGTCTTGAGGGGCGACAAGTCGAAACGGTTGAAGATAATAACCGATAACATGGATGATTGATTAAGCGCCATGGAACTTCGCCAAGTCTGGCAGATTCTCTGGAAGAGGAAGTGGATTATTGTCCAGAGCTTCGTTGTCGTGACGCTTATAGCCGTTGTGGGCAGTGAGTTCGCCCCCGAGATCTACAGCGCGCAGGCCAAGGTATGGGTGCCCGAGGAGACGAGCCAGAGCACCATCCTGAGCCTCTTCGGCCTCAAGGCCCTCAGCCAGACCTACCCTCCCAGGATACCTTTGAAGGAGGAGATGAGGAACAGGACTATCCTGGCCTCGCTTACTCCCGTGTTCGAGGAGGTGGTGTGGAAGCTTCAGCTTCGCACTGCCGCCGGGGACCTCGTCAACCCCAGGTCCCTCCGGGGACAGAACGCCTTCTACAACCTCCACCCCTCGCCGAAAATAGGTGTGGGCTCGCCCCGTGAAGCGGCCTTTCTCACGATGAACGGCCTGTCAGCGGATGCCGAGGAAGCGCAGATGCTGGCCAACGCGCTGGCGGATTCCTACATGAAGGGTAACGAGAGGATGCTGAGGAACGAGACGCAGGTAGGCCGGTCTTTCGCCTCGAAGCAGGTGGGGGAGGTGTCGAAGCTCTACGACATCGCCCTCGCCGAGTATCTTGCCTTCCAGGAGCGGGAGGGGACGGTCAACCTTCCCATGGAGACACAGATCGCGATCAGGCGCGTGACGGACCTCATCAAGGAGAGGGAGAGGAGCATCATCAAAATAAACGAGGTCGAGGCCAAGCTGGTCCATGCAAAGGACCAGCTCGACGCGCAGTCACTTGCCCTATGGACGGAGGCGAGCGGCACCACGTCGGGAGACCCGGAGCTCACCCGCCTCACGGGCCAGTGGACGCGATTGAAGATAAAGCTCAGGGACACGCTCATCGAGAGGACCGAGAGCCACCCCATCGTCGATATCATGAGGCAGCAGATCGAGGCCGTGGAGACCGAGCTCAGGGAGAGACTCGAGCTGTACGAAATATTTTCTCCCCTTGTCGTGGGTTTGAAGAGGGACATCATCTCGTATTATGCCCACCTTGAGGGGATCGAGGAGGATATCGCGGCGCACATGGAGGAGCTGGCCAAGCTTCCGGAGAAGGCGCTCCAGGAAGCGCGACTGAAGCTGAGGACGGACTCGTACGAGGCCATCTACAGCTCCCTGCTGAAATATGAAAAGCGGCTGGGCCTGGCCGAGGCGATCAGCCTCGAGGATGTCAGGATAGTGGAGAAGGCGGTCCTTCCCCGCTCCCCTTCCCTGCCGAACAAGTCGAAGAACAGGAACCTCGGCATGCTCTTCGGCCTGCTGATGGGCGTTGCGCTGGCTTTCCTCGTTGAGCACCTTGACGATCGCTTCATCGTCCCCGGCGACGTCGGGGAGCGGGAAACGCTCCCCCTCCTTGGGGTTATCCCGTTTCTGAGGGCACCCCGGAAGTCCATCCGCGATACAAGGGGGAGGGGATTCGAGGCATACCGCGCGGTTCGCCTCGGCCTGAAGAACCTCCTTACCGGGCGCCTCCCGCGCTCGGTCGCTGTTCTATCCGCTGCCTCGGGCGAGGGGCGGTCTCTCGTTGCAGCCAATATAGCGGTGTCGTTCTCGAGGGAGGGCAAGAGCGTCGTGCTGCTGGACGCTGATCTGCGGAATCCCTCGCAGCATAAGATTTTCGGTGCCGGGCGCTCCCCCGGAGTCGAGGAGGTCGCAGCAGGCGCCGCGTCCATCGAGGAGGCCCTGAAGGAGACGGGAATAGACGGCCTGAAGCTGTTGCCCTGCGGGGCGCCCTGCGCGGACCCCGCGGCGAGGATCGAGTCGGGAGGAATGGCCCGGCTCATCGAGGACCTGGAGAAAAAGTTCGACGTGGTCGTTGTCGATACGCCGCCCCTCCTGTGCGTGGCCGACGGGAAAGTCGTCGCGGGGATGATGGAAACGTCGATTATGGTTTACGCGAGCCGTCGCACGACGGCCAAGATGGCCGAGGCGGCGAAGCACGACCTGGCAGGAGCCGGGGTAAGGCCGGCCGGTGTGGTCCTTAACAAGTACAGGGCGGATCGACTCGCATTCGTTTCTTATGGTTATGAGAAAATTTCATAAGTGTATTGCGGCTGCGGCCGCGCTTGTATGGATGGCCTCCTGCGGGGGTGGGGCGGAGGACGGCATAGCCTCGCTGGAGTGGCTGAAGAGCAATAATGCGCTGCTGCAGATGAAGGCCATTGACTTCGCCGCCGAAGAACGCGAAAGCGCGGCCATGCCCGGCCTGATCGTCCTTCTGGACTCGCCCATAGAGGAGGTGCGGCTGAAGAGCGTTTTCGCCCTCGGGCGGATCGGCTCGCAGGAGGCGGTCCCCGCCCTTATCGAGAGGCTTGACGATGAGAGCCTCGATATCCGCCGCGAGGCCGTCACGTCGCTCGGCAAGCTGAAGAACCCCGCAGCCATCCATTCTCTCGTCCTTCTTCTGGACTCTGAAGAGCTTGAGCTGGCGGTGATCTGGGCGATCGGGAATATAGGTGACAGTAGATCGATTCCCATCCTGAACGACCTTCTGGCCGGCGAAGATCCCTATGTCAGGTATAATGCTTCCAGGGCCCTGGCCAAAATCCGCTAGGTATTCGGAGGCCCATGTGGGTGTAAAGGCAGAGCTGCGATTTCCCGGGCCGCTTGTCTGTTATCTCCTCGTTTTCGTTATTGCCTTCCTCTCTTACTCAGATTCGCTCGGCTACTTCTTCGACGGCCGCGACGATCTCACCCTCATTAAGACAGGCCGCGTGAGTTCCTTTGATGACGTTGTGAGGATTCTGGCAACCCGCACCCTGAAACCGTATCCCGCCGAGTACTACCGCCCCCTCTCCGTTTTCTCCTACGGCCTCGATTACCACATGTGGAAGTTGAATCCCTTCGGCTATCAATTAACCAACCTTCTCCTCCATTCATTGATATCGATCCTCGTCTTTTCGCTAGCGCGTGCCCTTGCCCGGGGCGATAACTTTTTCGCGCTGGCCGCGGCCCTTATTTTCACGCTCCACCCCATACTCGTTGAGGTAGTGCCGTGTACCGAGAGGAGGCCGAACCTGCTCTCTACGTTTTTCTTCCTGCTGTCCCTTCGGTTCTCCGTCGCATCCGGGCGCAGGGGGCGCTACTTCCTCTCCCTTCTCTGCTACGTCTTGAGCCTGTGCTCGAGAGAGGCTGCGGTGATCCTTCTACCGCTGATCTGGACCTATCATTCCCTCTTTGCTGAGGGAGGCGGGAGAATAGTGAAAGGGTTCAAGGTGAGCGCACCCTATTTCCTCGTTACCGCGGTCTATGTCCTGTGGAGGATTGTTGGCCCGGGCGCCACCGCCTACAGGTCGATCGATTTGCTGGCGATGGCCAAGGTGTGGTTATCCACCGTCTCTCAATTCTTCGCCTATCTCTTCTACCCGGTCGATTTCATATCTTCTCTGCCGGCCGCCGCCTCTGCCTGCGTCTATGCGTTGCTCGCGTGCGGCGTAGTTACCCTCTTTCTCTCTTCATGGAAAAAGAGCTTCCCCCTCCTCCGTGGCCGGCAGCCCGCGGCGAGATCCGCCGGTCTCTTCCTGCTTGCTCTCTCCGTGATATCGATGCTGCTCCTTGTCACGTTTCCTTTTACGGGCCGGTTCATATCCCACGCCCTCCGGCAGGCGCATGGCGGGGAGTCCTTTCAATTCATCGGGCGGGCGATGGAGTTTCGCGAAATTCAACCAGTGAAGTTCTACGCCGATATAGTCAGCTCGCTTCTCCTGGGGACGCTTTTCTTTTCGTTTTTCGCGACGTGGCTGGGCTTTCTCTTCGTGGCGAACCTGGAAGGGGTGCGGGATGTCGTGGAGGGCTCTCGGAGGGGGAAGGTGGCGGCGCTCTGCGTATCGTGGTTGCTCGCCGCATTTCTCTTCTACCTTGCGACGGTGCGGTTCGGGCCCCAGTATCTCTACCTACCTGCCGTCCCTTTCTCCATGCTGGTATCTTTAGGGATCTCGGTTAGTATCCGCTCTCTTTCCTTGGGCGTTTCCCCGTGGAAAAGTGCGGTCTGTCTCGTGCTGTGCGGTCTTCTCGTCGCGCCCTTCGCGATGTATTCGCCGCTTTTCCGGTCCTACCGGGGATGGGAGGGGAGCAGCAGCGTCCACTCGATGTTCCTGAACGGGCTGTTAGCGATTCTGCCCGGCATCCCCCCGGATGCCACGCTCCACATCAAGGGGCTTCCATCCGGCATCGCGTCCTACGACGAGAAGACCCCGCACGTCAAGAGCGTGGTCTATATCTCCGAGTACAGCGTCCTGTGCTGGCTCATCCTCAACGGCTTGGAGGAGCAGAGGCGCGTCGTCCTGGAGGAGAGGAAGATACTGCCCGTGCCGCCGCGCGAGCTCTCCATTCGGATAGAGGAGGAGAGCACTCCGGCGGACGTGGTGATGACGGTGGTGGCCACGCCCGCACCGGACGGGCGTTGATTTTAGTGAAACTGGCCCTGTACACCCTGGGATGCAAGGTTAACCGGTACGATACCCAGCTCATGGAGGAGGCGCTGGCCGCCTCCGGCTATATTATCGTGCGGTGGGGTGAAGCCGCCGATATCTACCTCGTGAATACCTGCACGGTCACAGCCAGGAGCGACCGCAAGTCACGCAAGGCCATCCTGGAGGCTCACAGGATGAACCCTCGCGCCCCGATTTTCGTTGCCGGCTGCTACGCGGTGAGGTGCAAAAGCCTCCTGGAGGCTCTCCCGGGCGTTGCCGCCGCGGGCGCCGCGGACGATGTGCTCGGGGCGCTCGGAGCCGGCCCGGCCGGGCGCCGGATCACGCGGTTCACCGGCCGCTCGCGCCCGTTCGTGATGGTCCAGACCGGCTGCAACCGGTTCTGCTCCTATTGTATCGTTCCCCATGTCAGGGGGCGTTCGCGGAGCCGGCCACCGGGAGATGTGGCCGGGGAGGTATCCGGACTCGTGGAAGCCGGCTACAGGGAGATCGTCATCACGGGGATATGCCTGGGCGATTACACCTGTGAGGGTAAGGGGCTGGTGAGCCTGCTGGAGACCCTCGAATCGATCGGGGGTCTCGGCCGTATCCGCCTGAGCTCCATTGAACCTGATTCCATAAGCGACGAGCTGCTCGAACTCATCGCGGGGTCCCCGAAGCTGTGCCGCCACCTTCATATACCGTTTCAGAGCGGCGACGAGGGGGTGCTTGCCGCCATGAGACGGCCTTATACCGCCTCCTTTTACCGGGATCTCATCGGCAGGATCAGGAAACGCGTCCCCGGCGCGGGGATAAGCGCGGACATTATCGTGGGCTTCCCCGGCGAGACGGAGGAGGCCTTCCGGCGGACCGTCGAGCTCGTCAGGGAGGCCGTGCCCGTGAGGGTCCATATCTTCCCGTATAGCCCGAGGGAGGGGACTCCTGCGGCGGCTATGGGAGGTCGCCCCCCACGCGATGAGGTAAAAAAGCGCCGCGACCTGCTCCGCGATGCAACCGCGGAGGAGTCGTTCTCCTTCAGATCGGGATTTCTCGGCAGCACGCAGGACGTTCTCATCGAGGACCATAGCGGCTATACATCGAATTACATAAGGGTTGAGGTCGAGGGGACTGAAGCAAGGACGGGTGAGCTTGTCCCCGTAAGAATAACGGAGGTGACTCGCGAAGTGACCCGCGGCGTTCCTGCGGCATGAGGGGGCAACTCGAGCAATTTTTTGCCACAAAGGCACTAAGACACGAAGTTTAAGGAATTTCTAGTTTTAGAAGTTTCATTTCATTCATTAGCTTATACATGAATATTATTTCTTTGTGCCTTAGTGTCTTTGTGGCAGGATAACCCCAGTTTCAATTTGGATTGAAAGGCGAAGAGATTCCGAATAATATACGCTAAAGCCAGAGAGGAATGTATGGGAAAATCCAAGGTCGCTGTTCTTAAAACCTCGCCCGCCACTGTCGTGAAAGATTATGGCAGGCTCATGGATATGGCCGGCTACTCGGACGTTATACGGCCGGAACACGAGGTCATTCTCAAGATAAACATATCCTGGCATAAGTTTTACCCCGCCTGTTCGACCGCTCCGTGGCAGCTTGAGGGAGTTATAAAGAAGCTCCTCTCCGACGGGTTCGCGAGAGATAGAATAATAGGCGGCCACAACAGGACCGTCGTCGTCAGCGACCGCGTGGGGGAGGTGACGAACAAGCAGAAGCCGGTCACGGACAGGTACGGGATACGGTGCGTCTACCTGAACGAGCCGCCTACGGAATGGGTCAGGTACGAGGCTAAAAAGCCATTCCTTGTCCTCGACGGCATCTTCCCGGACGGCGTCAAGATACCTAAGACCTTCATAGGGAAGAGCATCATCCAGATGCCCCTGATGAAGACGCACGTCTTCACAACGATGACGGGCGCAATGAAGAACGCCTTCGGGGGACTGCTGTCGCAGAAGCGCCACTGGACCCACAGCGTTATTCACGAGACCCTCGTCGACCTCCTCACGATACAGAAGGACATCCATCCCGGCATCTTCGCTGTTATGGACGGGACGGCCGCGGGCGACGGCCCGGGGCCCAGGTGCATGAGGTGGTACATCAAGAACTACATACTTGCTTCGGCGGACCAGGTCGCCATAGACGCAGTATCGGCGAAGTTGATGGGGTTCGACCCGCTGTCGATCAAGTTCATAGCCCTCGCTCACGAGAAGGGGCTCGGCTGCGGCGATCCTCGCGATATTGACATCGCGGGGGAGGACATAAGCGGTGTCGACTTTCACTTCGTCGGGCCGTATGAGAAGATGACGCTTGCCAGCCGCGGCCAGAAGATGATCTATCATGGCAAGTTCAAGAGGATAGAGCATCTGCTCCTGCGCACCGCAGTTGTCCCCTGGTCCTACGCTGCCTCCAGGCTGTACCACGATGCTTACTGGTACCCGTGTTTCGGCCGCTCCCGCGTGGCGGACTACATGAAGACGGAGTGGGGCAAGCTCTTCCAGAGTTACTAAGAAATGATATTTAAAAGACTCTTTTCGATATTTTCAATTGTTGTGGTGCCTGAGGTGGTAAAAAGTTTCATGGGGTTCGTAATCTTAATCATACTCGTAATCGTAATCGATCGGTGTTGGCTGAGGGCATATGGATTATGATTAAGATTGCGGGCCATACTTTTCTAAGATGAAAGCTCTTTCAAAATACTGGATCTATATTGCAGTAGTGGTCTCCCTTTCATTCTTGTCCGGGAGTGCGTTGGGTCTTATTGTAAGTGTGCAATCGCAAAAACCGTGGACGCCTACGGGAATCTCCCTGGAGAATGGCCGCTGGCTGGAGATAAAAGCGGAAGGAGAGGCGGAGATCACCCGCCGGACCTTCCTGGGCAGGCATGACTACGATTACATCGTCGGGCCCGCCGGCACGTACGTTTATCCGGACGTGGCAGCTGATAAGCCTTTCCCCCTTGCTGCCGCAGAGAGTGGCCCCGCTCCCGCGTACGCCCTTATCGGTAAAATCGGCGAGGACGGCGAGCCGTTTCTCGTGGGGGAGCGCCTCTCGATCGAGGTGAGCGGTTCCGGCGAGCTCTTCATGGGAATCAACGATTACGACTTCAAGGATAACTCGGGCTCGTTCACGGCCGATATCGGCGTGTCCGAAACCGCTCCGGAGGTAGAGGAGACCCCGTCGCGCCCGCTCCTCTCACCGCGGGGCGAGGGAGAGGCGGTAGAGGACGCGTGCGTGGTGCTCCTCTTCGTGGACGGTCTCCGCCCCGACGTAATGAAGGAGATGACGGCCGCGGGCTACCTCCCCAATATCAAGAAGCTCTTCCTGGACGGCGGCGTTGAGATGCCCCCCACTTTCACGGTCTTTCCGTCGGTCACCGTCCCGTCCAGCACATCTTTCCTGACGGGGTGCTCTCCGGCCCGCACAGGCTTTAAGACCCAGTATTATTTCGACAGGAAGACACGCTACGGATCCACCTTCTTCAAGGCCTTCGGGCCCCGCGAGTCGGCCAATTTCCTGAGGCCGACGGGCCTGCGCCGGATCCTGCTTCACGGCAGGCGTCTATTTACTTTCTCGTCGCGGAAGCGTGCCGAGCTTCGCCGCCGCCTGGACGGCGTCAAGACGGTCTTCGACTACATGAGCGATGCCGGTGTCCCGTGCACCTCCGGAATAGTACCCGTCCAGCCCGGGTTTCCTTCCCGGCGCTGGACGCAGAGGGGGATGAACACGGTCCCCCTCCTGAAGATGTACAGGGGGATATATTACGGCGACCAGATTAACACGGCCTACGCCCTCAGGCACGTCTTCAGGGACCATTTCCGGGCGGCTGTGCTGTGGTTCCCCAACGTAGACGTGATGGGGCACTGCAGCCCCCGCGGCCAGTTCGGGGGGGCCCGCCGTGACCTCGTCCGCCTGGACCGGGACATCGGGAAGATAGTCGAGAGGTTGAAGACGATAGGAAAGTGGGATAAGACCTACCTGCTCTTCTTCTCCGACCACGGCCACATGGGCGGCGAGAGCACTATCAACCAGCGTTTCGACATCGCGCAGGAGCTTTTCTACGCCCCCGTGAGGGACGCCGACGGCGACGGAAGGATCGACCCCGACAGCGGCCTGGAAATGAACGTCAAAGAGTACCGCTATAACCGGTTTCATAAATGGAGGTTCCCCCGCCGCTACACCTATATATGCAGCTCGGACGCCGTCCAGCACGTTTACCTTCCATACGCGAGCGCGCGATCCAAGATCTCAGGGCGCGTCAACGGGCACTCTCAATTAACCGGGTATGTCCTGGATAAAAGGTACGCGCCCGTGGATCTGATCGAGCACCTCCTCAACTACGACCTGGGAAGCCGCAACAGGTACCCCGGGAAGGTTAGCGATCGGCCCATAGACATGGTGATCACCCGTCCGGACGAGGACAGGATCCTCGTCTCTTCCGGCGAGAGTGGGAGGGCGGTAATCGAGAGGAAAGAGGGGGACGGGGGAGAGTGGCTCTACAGGTATATCCCCGTGGGGAACGTGCGGGACGAGGGGGGGCGTGTTGCTTATGATGCGTCGCCGGATGGGCCCGATCCCCTCGGATACATGGTCGATGAGGGGCTGAGGGTGGCGGGCGACCGTCTCGACTGGCTCACGTCTTTCCACGGCGACCGCGAGTGGCTGTCGGCCACGCGCGACACGCGCTACCCGGACGGCGTCGTGGCGATAGCCAACTCCCTCTTCTGGAACAGCGAGATCCGCGACCGGGAGGAGCGCAACCGCCCGGACATGATTATATGCGCCGCAAGGGGCTGGACGATCGATAACGGACGCCACGTGGGAACGGACCACGGATATCCCTTTTACGAGTCGATGAGGATAACGTTCTTCGTCCACGGCCCGAACGTCATCAGGTGTGGCGCGCTCGACGGCGCGAACAGGACTGTCGATATTCTCCCGACGGTCCTGGATATCATGGGCGTCGAATACGATTCCGCCGTCGTCGACGGGAGACCCATACGGTCTTTCTATGAGGGCGCCGCGGTGGAGGTTGATGGGACCATGCCGGACCTCTACGCGGAGGTGCCCGTGTCGCCGGAAGATATCGTCTCGCCCTTCATGGCCGGGTATGAAGTTCTGCCCAGGCCCTTTACGACGTACGACCTGGACAGGCCGTACGACCCTCATATACTGGCGGCGGACATGGTGCAGATTCCCGCCATAGAGGTTCTCGGAATTATCGATTTCCTGCTGGACCTCGTGATTCCGGGAGACAGGATCTTTCCCCTCGGAAAGGCGATCAGGAAGGGCGGGGACGTGCACGACAGGCTGCCCGACGGCAAGGCCAAGAAGATGTCCCGCCACTTCCTTTACTCGCTTCTCTTGGACGAGATCGCGATCTCGGAGGCGTCCGTGGCTCTGGGCGGCCTTCCCATAAACGGGAACAACATTGACCGGGCGCATCACATCACGGACTGGTTCCAGAAGCACCTCATGGCGGGGGACCGCCACCTTGCGGCAAAACAGGGTAAAGCGAAGAGCATCCCCGTCCACTCACATGCGCACCACGGTATAGACGCCGTGCAGTCTTTCCTGGACGGAATGCTCCGGGAGCTCACCGCCGATCTCGTCGCTCCCCTCGACAACGGCCTCTACGGTGCCGGCAGGGGACTCGAGCTGATCGTCCGGCCCTTTCAGAAAGATGTCTCTAAGTAAAAAGGCAGGGTTAAGTATAAAGTGGTGCTTCGGCTGCAAAAGGTATTTCCGTATTACCTTGTTTTCATATTTTTCAGAGTATCGATTAGTCTCCATGGCATTTCTTGACATTCCCGCTGCTGTAGCGGGATCGAAGCGCAGCAATGCTTTTTTAGCCCCATGAGAGCCGGACTTAGATCGAAGCTGATACTCTCCTTCCTGGCCATGGTCTGTCTCACTGCCGTGATAGGCCTCGTGGCCGAGTATTCCATCGACCGGATCGTGGGGGGGAAGAACCTGATGGCGGACGAGATACTGAAGCTCAGCGTCGTCGGCGATATTCAGTCCAACCTCGATAAGTCCATACGGGCGCTGGCCGGCTACGGGGTCACCGGCAAGGAGTCTGACAGGCTCTCTTTCGAAAAGCACGTGGACGCCTGCCGGGAGGGGCTTGACGCGCTCGACGATCTCCAGGCCAAGGGCCGCGGGCCGCTGAACAGGGAGGGGAACGAAATACTGGAGAAGGTGAAGGTCGGTTTCTTCTCCATAGAGAAGAACACCGACCGGTTCCTACGTGTTGCCAAGACCCTGGACATTCCACGGAGGCGGGAGACCATCAGCGACTTCGTCGAGATACTGAAGGAGATGAAGGTGGCGGAGAGGGCCCAGATCTCGCCAGAACAGCTCGGGGGGGACTTCGATAGGATCAGGAAGCTCGGCGCGGAGCTGCTGGATATCTCGGAGATCCTCGGGTCCGGACAGCTGCCGGATCTGGCGAAGGACGTAAAAACGGCGTTCAGGGACGTCGCCGACAACATTGACCTCTACCGCCAGGTGAGCCTCAAAGAGGCCATGGCGGCCAGCACCGAGGCTAACGTGGCGGAGCGGCGCGCCGAGGGGTTCCTGGTCGGCAGCATAATAGCAACCCTTGTCGTTGCGGTCCTGCTCGGCATTTTCTTCTCCCTTCTCATATACAGGCCGATCAAAGCGCTCTCGAAGGGAGCGAAGCTCGTGGGGAAGGGTTCCCTCGATCACAGGATAAAGATCAGGTCCAGGGACGAGATCTGGGAGCTCGCGGGCGAGTTCAACGCCATGGCCGCGAAGCTGGAGAAATCCTACGGCGATCTCGAGTCGAAGGTGAGGGAGCGCACGCGCGAGCTGAAGAGGTCCAACGAGTTTCTCATCAGCCTTTTCGACGGGATAACGGACGGCATCTCGGTGAACGACAGGGAGTTCAGGGTGGTGAACGTGAACCAGGGGCTCGCGAAACTTATGGGCGAGCCGCCGATACAGCTCGCGGGAAGGCTGTGCCACCGCATGTACGGGAACCTGGAACAGCCGTGCACGGGCTGCCCCGCCGTCAGGACGTTTGAGACGGGCAAGCCCGGCGCGGCGCAGATAGGCTGGAAGTGGGCCGACGGCCGTAAGTTCGAGGCCGAGATCTACACCTTCCCACTGTTTGACGAGAACAGGGAAGTTGTGCGGGTGATAGAGTATATAAAGGATGTCACGGAGAAGAAGGCCATGGAGAGGCGGCTCCTGCAGTCGGAGAAGCTCGCCGGAATAGGGCGGTTCGCCGCCGGAGTGGCCCACGAGATAAGAAACCCCCTGGGTATAATCAAGAGTTCCGCCAGCCTGATAAAGAAGAGCAGGCGCGTCGGCGGCGAGGAGCGCGAGCTTGCCGATTTCGTCATGGGGGAGGTGGACAGGCTCAACAAGGTTGTGACCGATCTCTTGAACTTCGCGAGGCCATCGGAGCCCCTGTTGAAAAAGATGAGCATGCGGGAGGTCGTGGAGAAGTCGGTCTCCGTTGTATCGAAGAGGTGCGGGAGCCTGGGGATCGATATACAGACCGATTACAGCGACAGGGGGAGCGTCGCGGTGGACGCGGAGCAGATGGTACAGGTTTTCCTGAACCTCTTCCTCAATTCCATGGACGCCATGGACGGAGTCGGCGAGATAAGGATAAGCACCGGGGACAGCGGGGAGGATCACGTCTCGGTTGACTATTCGGACACGGGGCGGGGCATAGCGGCCGGGGATATCGGCAGGATCTTCGAGCCCTTCTTCACGACGAAGGAGAAAGGCACCGGCCTTGGACTTGCAGTGGTTTACCGGATTATAGAAAGCCATGGTGCGACGATATCTGTTGAGAGCAGGGAGGGGAAGGGGACGAGTTTCAGCATGACCTTCCCGGCGGCATGATGATGGAGAAGAATCGCGTGGTCCCGAGAAAAATAATCGTTGTGGACGATGAGGTGAAGATGCAGCGGATCGTCCAGATAATGCTCTCCAAGATGGGCCACGAAGCCGTTCTCGCCGGCACAGCCGAGGAGGCCCTCGCGCACATGGAGAGGGAGAGGGCGGACCTCATCCTCACGGACATGAAGATGCCGAGCATGAGCGGGATAGATCTCCTCAGGGCCGCCAAGAAGGTCAACAAGGACGTCCCCGTCATAATAATGACGGCCTACGGGACCGTCAGAAACGCGGTGGACGCGATAAAGAAGGGCGCGAGCGACTACATCCTTAAGCCTTTCGACATGGACGAGATGGAGATGGCGATAACAAGGGCCCTGGAGGTTGTGGACGCCAAGAAGGAGATTTACTACCTGAAAGAGGAGCTCGAGGGCAGGTTCCCGTACGAGAATATGGTGGGGCGGAGCCTTTCCATGGCGAAGATTTTCAAGCTTATCGATAAGGTCGGGCCGAGCGACGCCAGCGTGCTCATTTACGGGGATACCGGGACGGGCAAGGAGCTCCTGGCGAGGGCTATCCATAATAAGAGCCCGAGGAGAGACAGGCTCTTCGTGGCCGTTAACTGCGCCGCCATTCCCGGCAGCCTACTGGAGTCCGAGCTGTTCGGGCACGTCAAGGGGGCTTTTACCGGCGCTTACACGGACACGGCCGGAAGGTTCCAGAGGGCGCACGGGGGGTCTATTTTCTTCGACGAGATAGGGGACATGGATCCCGCGCTCCAGGCGAAGCTTCTGCGCGTGCTCCAGGAGAAGGAGTTCGAGAAGGTTGGGAGCACGGTCTCCCAGAAGGTCGACGTCCGCGTCATTGCCGCGACAAACAAGGACCTGAAGGAGTTGATGCGCGAGGGGAAGTTCAGGGAGGACCTCTATTACAGGCTGAATGTTGTTGCCATCGAGGTTCCCTCGCTGAGTGAGAGAGTGGACGACATCCCCCTCCTGATAGAGCACTTCCTCGCGAAGTACAGCAGGGAGATTGGCAAGCACATCTCCGGCGTCTCCCCCGCGGCAGTCGCCTCGATGACGGCGTACGAATGGCCCGGCAACGTGAGGGAGCTCGAGAACATCATCGAGAGGGCGGTGGCCCTGTCGACAACGGAGATGATAGGCGAGGACGATATTCCATCCGAGATACTGTCCCCCGGACGGAAGGGGCCGTCTAGCATGGACATCGAGACGGAGGTCCGGAAGCTTGAGAAGAGGATGATACAGGACGCCCTCGGGATGTCCGGGGGCGTCAAGGCCAGGGCCGCGCGGGTACTGGGTATCAGCGAGAGAAACCTCTGGTATAAGTTAAAGAAATACAGCCTCTGAATCGGCACGGGGATGGGCTGGAAAAGTCCGGCGGCGGATGGTCATATGGATAAAGTAAGGGCGGGGGCGGGAAATGTGCTCTCCGCGCTGTCGGCGGGCACGGTCGCCGGATTCGCCGTGGGGCTTATAGTCGCTGTCTCCGGCATAACGGCCCACCGGTACGTTCCGCAGAAGATGTACAGGCTGGTCGCCCTGGGTTTCCGGGACCCACTGAACAGATGGGTGGCGGCGGGCATCCTCATACCGCTCGTCCTCATATTCCTGTTTGTTCTCGCGGGGCTGTCCCGGCGAGTTTTCAAGGCCGGCAAGCTCAAGACGCGTATCGGGAACGGCGGCAGGGTGCGCTCCGCCATGCTGGCCTGCCTGTTGTTCCCCCTCTTTTTCTTCTGGGGCGGGTGGGCGATTAACCACTACTGGCTGCCGGACGTATTCAGCCCCGTCAGCTTGATCTGCAATGCAGCGCTCCTGGCCCTGGCGGTGCTGCTGGGCGGGCTTATGGCCAGGACAAGGTGGGGGACGCTGGTCCGTATCGCGAACCGCGCCAGAGGTCCCGCGTGTGTGCTGCTCGCTATTTTGCTTGCCCTCAATCTGTGGATCCTCATTTTGGGCGGGGGAGGGATTGACCTGTCCGCGCCCAGCGTGGTACTTATCTCCATCGACACCCTCAGGGCGGACCGCCTGGGGTGCTATGGCTACGGCAGAAACACTACTCCCAATATAGACCTCTTCTCCAGGGAGGCTGCTCTCTTCAAGAACGCGATAACCCCCCGCGCGGAGACCACGCAGGCCATGGTATCCGTCCTGACCGGACTGTATCCTCACACCCATCGTGTGCGAACCCTTGGTATTCCCCTGAGGAGCAGGATACTGACGCTGCAGGAGATCCTGCTGAACAATGGCTATACGACGGCGGCCTTTATCGGCAACTGGGTCTTGAAGAAGAAGTATGCCGGACTGCACCACGGGTTCGAGACATACGACGATGAACTGCCGGACAAAGATTTGAACAGGGACTTCTACGAGAGAAAGGCGCCGGACATAAACGGTGCCGTATTCCGGTGGCTGGACAGAAATCACGATAACAAATTTTTTCTGTGGGTCCATTACCAGGATGTGCATGGTCCGTACATCGCGCCGGAGAAGTACAGGGAGCTCTTCGACGGTGGGGGCGGTGACCCGGTCGTGGAGGAACTGGTGCCGGTGTATCAGAAGCTACCGTGGGTGGAGAGCAGGGACGGCTCGGTCGATGCCGATATCTACAGGAACGGATACGATGCCGAGATACTCTTCTGCGACGAGCATGTGGGCGGCTTGCTTGAGAAGATCGATGAGCTGGGGCTGAAGAACGTCGTGGTTATCATCACAGCAGACCACGGCGAGAGCCTGGGGGAGCACGATTATTACTTCGCACACGGGAAGTACGTGTACGACCAGTGCTCCCGGGTTCCGCTTCTTGTACGGCTGCCGGGATCGAAGGGCGCGAAGGTTATAGAGAAGCAGGTTAACATCATGGACATCACGCCCACCCTCCTGGAGATTGCCGGATGTCCGTTCCCCCCGGAGATCGAGGGGATAAGCCTACGCCCCCTCATCGAGAAAGACGAATCGCAGGTTCCGGAGGCCCCCGTTTTCCTGGAGAGGTTCAATGACATCAAAGCGGTCAGGACGGGCAGGTGGAAATACATCAGCAATCTGCACAGCAACACCGAGGAGTTGTACGATCTCGAAAGTGACCCTGAGGAGACCATGAACGTTCTTTCCGAGAACGCGGATATCGCGGCAGGTTTGAAGAAGGTCCTGCGGGAGTGGATGAAGGAAAGCGATATCTCGCGCGTCAGAAAGCTGGAGGATCGGGATCTCAGCGAGGAGGACCGGGAGGTTTTCCGGGCCCTGGGCTACCTGTGAGCGCTCCGGTCCGGTCCACCGGGCTCCTACTTCAATACCTTGACTGACCCGGCGAGGAACTCCGTCTTCGAGAGCTTAGTCCCCTCGCACTCCACGCGGTCTCCGCGCCTGAGTTTCTGCAGCGAAACGGCCTTGCCGTTTTTCCCGACCACCTTCACCCCCGCGTCGAGCTTAACGATGGTGCCTTTGACGATGAGGATGCGCGTCTTGACGTCGGCGTTCTGCAGAGCTCCCTTTAGCTTGTCTTTGCGTTCGGTTGGCGGCTTCGTGGGAGTGGGGTCGGCCTGCTCCATGATGGGTTCGATCGTGGGTTCTGCATCTTTCCGCGCCTGTTCGGGCCCGGGTTCGGGCGCCTTCAGGGCCGGTTCGCCCGGGGCCATGGCTTCCTCCAGGGTCCCGGTAACCTCGATGATTTCGGTGACCGGGCCGGTCACGACCTCTTTCCCCATGGTTATCCTGGTGGCCTCGAGCTTCGCCGGCTCTATGAAGCGCCCCTCTATCTCCACGTAATCACCGTCCATGAGGTCCCCGGGAGAGGCCGGATTTTTCTGGCGGTCCTCAAAGATGGTCCAGTCTTCTCTGGTAATTACCTCCACGCCGCACACATCGAAGGTCCCGTCGTCGTCGTACGCCGATACGAACCCTTTTAACTCGGATGTGTACCCTGCCGTGGACAGGGTAATCAGTATGCCGGCGGACAGAAGCAATCTTTTCATGCGCGCCCCCTTTCGTCTTATGGCGGGCCGTGTTTGTACTTGGTTATTGAACATTGAGCATTGAACATTGGTTGCCGGTTATTCTTTACTGCGCTCTCTGGATATTGATGACCTTCTTGCGGTGGGAGATAAACAGGCAGGCTGGCACCTTGGTCACCTTTCCCGTCTGTGGATGAATCATGTACTGGAAGCCGTAGCAGTAGGGGAGCCGCTCCCAGGAGAAGTTGAACTCGTCGCCCAGGAAAATGATATAGAGATGAAGAAACTGCGGCCCGTACATGGCGTCACGCCATCGCACTCGGCGGAAGAGTTTTCGGAAAGGGCCCACCGCCAGTCTTAGCCAGAAGCGGGGGCGCGTGCATACAAGCAACTTGCAGAGATACTGCGGGAGGTAGCACAGGTATACGCGGGTGCCCCGGGCAAGCTTTGCGATTGCCCCCGTGCCGAACCTCTTCCCGGTCCGCGAGCGCTGCGCTTTTATCCTGTCGGAAAGCTTGTTTGCCCAGTTCCGGATATCGTACGGGTTGATGCCGGGCTTCAGCGCCGAGTCGAACAGGCTGTATAATTTCCCGGACCAGGTTCGACCGATGAACCCGAAAGATGCGCATTTGGGGTGGAGACAGATGGGGAACTCTTTGTCGATGTTCATGATTCCCATGCGCCGGAGGGGTTCCACGAGGCTGAGGCCCGCTTCCACGGAGATAGTGTAGAGACGGTCGCCGAGGCCTTCCCTGAGTAATTTTTCCACGCACTCCAGCGTAAGCCGCTTTTCCGCCAGGTTCTCCCGCTGAACCAACCTGCCGCAGAACTGCTGGGGGGATATCACCACGTGCTTGACGATGTCGGAGTTCTCGAGCGCGAACTCCAGGCTTTCTTTGAGCGTGCGGTCGTTGAGCCCCTTGACGACCGTTATGGTCAACTGGACCTTGACCCTGCCCAGCTTCCGTAGGTTTTCCAGTGCCTTTGGCAGGGCGTCGTAGGCGGCGAGGCTCCCCCGTATCTTCCGGCAGATCTCGGGGTCGGTGCTGTCGAAGGCGAGCTCTATCCGCTTGAGGCCCGTCTCGCGGAGCCTCCGGCAGTATTCCGGGTCGGCGAGCTTGATGCCGTTCGACACGAGATACGTCTTTTTCATCAGGCCTTTTTCCTTGATATAGTCCAGGATCTCGAAAAGGTCTTCCCTTACGGTGGCTTCCCCCCCGGCCAGGAGCATTTCCCTGACTACGTTTTCATCGGCGATGTGGTCGATTATCTTCTTGATGTCGTCGATGGGCACATCCTCTCCCCGCGAGTCGGAGTCCGCGTAACATACGGGGCACTTCATGTTGCACCGCATGGTGACCTCGATGAATGCCCACTCCGCTTCTCTTGTGAGATGATGCGGGCAAACACCCTGGCTGCATACATGCAGGGTGCAGTTATCGTGGTACGTGCGCAGGCGGCTACCCATCTTGTCCAGGTAGACGCGGGCGTCTGAGGAGACCAGGTCGTTCACCTTCCCGTGCTCGGGGCAGGTCTTCGTCAGGTAAATTCTGCCCCCTTCTTCGTATTCAGTCCCGTTCAGGTCCCGCGCGCAGACGGGACAGCTCGTCCGTATCTCTTTTCTGTATCTTTCAGCCATTTTTTAAGCAACCCCTACAGGTTGATACCGCTATAACAATTACCCTTTGTTTTTCATCGCCCTGTTATAAATCCGTATAATCCGTATAATCCGCGGTTACGTTTTTTCTCTTTTAAATGCATCTTCACGTTCTTCACGTTCTTCGTGTCTCTGCGGTTTTACTCTATTTTTTAATTCGTGTCCGTCAGTAGCCGGATTTTCAATAATTCGTGGACAACTTTTTTTTGTTTTCTTCTTCTTCTTCTTCTTTCATTTGTCTTTTTTTCAATCGTCAATTGTCAATCTTCATTCCTCTCGTCTATTTCAACGTTGAAGGGGAAGTAGAAACACCCCGGATGACGCCGTATCTTCTCCCGTTTTGTATCGTACGAGTAATAGTGCCCCGTGCACGTCCGTATCTTGTCCCAGATGAGGTTGTACTTGTCGCCCGTCGGGAGTATCCAGATCTTGACGCTTGCCGCGCCCTGCACCGCCTCCTTCATGCGCCTCTTCAGTCCGCCGCGGAAGAGCGAGGTGAGAAGGGCCCTGGCGGGCACAAGTATCAGGGACGGCCTGATCATCCCCGCCATAAGCAGGAGGTAGCGGGGAAGAAAGACGGCCCACGCTGTTGCCCGGGAGAGAAAGCCCCTTCCGCGCTTCGCAAACCACTTTTCCTCGTCGCCTATGAGCCTGTCGAATCGTTTCATCTGGTCGTACAGGCGGCCGGGTTCTTTGATGACCCTGTCAAGGACGCTGAAGACCTTTCCCTCCCGCGTTCTTCCTATGTAGGCGAAGCCGTCGCACTGGTTGCTCAGCAGGCGGGGATAGCTTTTCATTATGCCCTTCATCCCCAGGAGTTTCAGGGGCCGGTTCAGCTTGTGGAAGAAGGCTCCGGGGATCGACGTCAGCTGCGAGCCTGTCATTCCCGATAGAATGCTCTCAAGGCCCTCCGGCGTCATGCGCTTCGCGACGAGCTCGTCCGCCCTGGTCGTCCTTCCGCAGAATGTCCCCATGACGATCAGGATCCTCTTGACTATATCCGCGTTGTCCAGGGCGTAGTTGATTATATCGGGGATGTTGTCGTCGTTGAGCCCCTTGATCGCCGTTACGCAGAGGACGACCTGTGTCCTCTTCAACTGCCGCATGTTCTCTATGGCCTGCCGGCTTTTATGGAAGGCATCGATCGATCCACGGGTCTTCATGTAGATATCCTGCGTGGTCCCGTCGAAGCCGAGGCCGATGCGTTTTATGCCCGTCTCGCGGAACTTCCGGCAGAAATCCATGTCTGCGAGCTTCACGCCGTTGGTGACGATGTAGGTCACGCGCTTGAGGCCAAGCTCGACGATCTTGTGACAGATCTTGAAGAAGTCCCTGTGGATGGTCGGCTCTCCGCCTATGATGAGGAGGCAGTAGAGGTCCTCCTCCTTCGCCAGGTACTCGAGTATCTTTTCTATGTGCTCGTAGGGCATGTCCTTCGCCTTGAAGTTCGCGTCAACGTAGCAGATGGGGCAGTTCAGGTTGCACCGGGAGGTGATATCTATGAAGGCCATGGATGTCCGCTGCTCCATGTGGTCGGGGCATATCCCGGCCTTGCATTTTTGTACGGTGCACGTGACGGGTGTGCCGGCCTCGTAGAAATCCCCCTTCTTCTTGTAGATTTCGGCGTTCTCGGAGATAAGGTCTATGGTTTGACCGTGCTCGGGGCAGGACTTCTTCAGGAGTACCCTCCCGTTCTCTTCAACGAGGATTGCCTCGAGGTTCCTCCCGCAGTCGCGGCAGATGCTCGTTACCTTTTTGGTGAATATGTCGCTCTCTCTTTCCATGGGGTATAGATTATATGAGCTTGATTTTTCTCTGCATAGGATATTATCGCTCATCCCGCTTGAATCGATATGGTATAATGACCAGCCTTCTTTAATGATCTCCATAGATATAGGTTTCAAAGCGTTTATTGAAAACCGCTGAGAACACGGAAAATATGGACGAAGCTTCTTCTGTCGCTCGCGTGAAGAACACCTCCACGGTGCGCGTCTCCGGGGCGCTTGCCGACAGGGACGGTGAGCGTCTCGTTGAGGAGGTCTCCGGGATCATCTCCGAGGGAAAAAAGGATGTGTCCGTGGACCTCTCGGGCGTCGAGCACATAGACAGCCGCGGCGGTGCCTGGCTTGCGCTGGCGTCGCTGGCGGCGCAAAAAGAGGGGGGGCGCGTCTCCCTGGAGGGGGCGCGGGGGGAAGTCGCGGAATTCATCGAGATGATCCGTCCCGTCTTCGAGGAGCGCGCAAGGCCCGCCCCGCCGAGAAAGGGCGTATTCGAAACGATAGGCGGGAAGGCCCTGGATGCCTGGGGAGAGTTGACCGATGCCTGCGGTTTGATCGTCGACGCGATTTACTGGTCTTTCATCGCGCCCGTCAGGGGCCGGGGCCTCAGGTGGAAGGCTGTAACGGACGAGGTCAACGAGATGGGGTACCAGGCCATCGGCATCGTCTGCCTTATTAATTTTCTCCTAGGCCTGGTTATCGCGATGCTCTCGGCCACACAGCTCCGCCGGTTCGGCGTCGAGATCTACGTGGCCAGCCTTGTTGTGATCGGCTTCGCCAGGGAGCTCGCGGTGGTGATGACGGGGATAGTCGTATCGGCCCGCACGGGGGCCGCGATAACGGCGGAGCTGGCCACCATGACCGTCTCGGAGGAGATAGACGCCCTCAAGGGGATGGGGCTCAATGTCGCCAAATTTCTTGTGGCGCCGAAGTTCCTGGCCATACTTGTCGTTATGCCGATTCTGACGATCCTGGGGTTCATCATGGGCGTGGTGGGCGGGTTTGTCCTTGGGGTAGTCTTTCTCGACTTTACCTTTGAGCTATGGTGGGAGCACACTATATGGGCGGTCACTGTCGGTGACGTGACGCAGGGCCTGGTGAAGTCCTTCGTCTTCGCGATGATCATCGTGATTGTGGGCTGCCACAACGGCCTGAGGGTCGTGGGTGGCGCCAGGGGGGTCGGCCTCGCCACCACCAGGGCCGTTGTCATGGATATCTTCTTTATCATCGTCGCGGACATGGTGTTCGCGACCATCTTCTACTTTATAACATGACGGGCGCTGAACCTATAATAGAGGTCCGGGACCTTGTGGCCGGCTACGGGGAGCGGGTCGTGCTGGATGGCATCTCCTTCGACGTCTATCCCGGGGAGATTCTCGTCGTTCTAGGCGGCTCGGGTTGCGGCAAGACGACACTGCTTCATCACATGGTCGGCCTGCTCAAGCCGTTATCCGGCACGATACGGTACTGGGGCAGGGACATAGGGAGAATGGACGAGGATGAGCTGGCGACGCTGTTGCACAGGGTGGGGATTTCGTTTCAGGGCGGGGCGCTCTTCAACTCCATGACTGTGGGCGAGAACGTCGGCCTCCCGATGCGGGAGTACGGGAATATGGATGAGGAGATGGTGGAGATACTTGTGAGGATGAAGCTGAGCCTCGTGGGGCTCGCGAATTCCGGGTATCTCATGCCGTCCGAGCTGTCGGGGGGAATGAAGAAGAGGGTGGGGTTCGCCCGCGCTATCGCCATGGATCCCGAGATCATGTTTTTCGACGAGCCTTCCGCGGGCCTCGATCCGATCCTTGCGGCCGGCCTCGACGAGCTTATACTCGATATAAGGCGCCTTCTGGGCGTGACGATGGTCGTCGTGACTCACGAGCTGGAATCCATACGGGCGGTCGCCGACCGGGCCCTCATGCTCGACGGAGGCAAGATAATCTTCATGGGTAAAGTAGGCGAGGCGGAGCAGAGCTCGAACTCGCGGGTCCGCCAGTTTTTCGACCGTCGGCCCGACGCAGCCATAGGGGAGCAGGTATAGCTTAAGAGAAAGGAGAGAGACATTGGCAACCAAGAGACAGAAAGTGCAGGTCGGAATTTTCCTGTCCGTCGGCATTGCAATGATCGTTGTTGTTTTCACTATCGTCTCGGAGATAAGGCGGGAGCCGACGGAGACGTTCTTCATCAAGTTCACGGAGAGCGTCAGCGGCCTCACCAAAGATGCGAACATCCTGTACCAGGGCGTCCCCGTGGGGAAGGTCGAGAACATCCGCGTTACACCGGATAACGAGATAATAGTGAAGGCGGGAATCTTCACCGATAAGGTGGGCCTGAGAGAGGGCACCGTCGCCACGCTCCAGATAGCAAACCTGATGGGTGGAATGGTGATCGAGCTTTCGGGCGGGGACGTCGGTTCTCCGGAGATAAAGCCCGGGTCTTATATCCTGTCCCAGACCTCCATCATGGAGAATATCGCCAGGGACATCCCGAAGATCCTCGACGACATAAGGACGGTGTTGACGAAAATTAACTATGCTATAGGTGATGTCAAAGGGGGCCAGCTGGGCGATCTCGTTCGCTCCACTAACCAGACCGTCCTGGAGGCGGACGTCTTTCTCAAGAGCATGAAGGTGGCGATTCTCAACACGGAGTACGAGGTCTCGCAGACGATGAGGACCCTCAGGAACGCCATCGTGGAGGTGGAGCGGACGTTCACGCGCTTGAACGAGGACCCCTCGTCGATCATGTGGGGCCGCCCCAGGCCGAAGCATCCGTATGTACGGTGAGATGAAACAGTAATCAAGCAAGTTTAAACGTAAGACAGGAGAAATGATTATGAGAGTCCTGCGGACGATTGTGGTTGCGCTCGCTGTTTCCTTTTGCGGAGCGGCCTGCACCTCGTATATCCCGACGTACTATTACGGGATAAATACCGAGCCCGGCGTGAAGCTGGCGGCGAATCCCTACCCGTTCACCATCGAGCTGCGCAGCCTTCGCGCGCCTTCGCGGTACAAGGACCAGATGGTCTACCGCACTGCGGAGTACCGGGTGGGCTTTTACGAGTACAGCCAGTGGGTGGAGCCGCCGGCTGAGATGGTGGGGAGGGCGCTCCTCAACGCGCTGAAGGACTCGAAGCTCTTTGTAAGGGTCGATCCTGTCGGCGCCATCTTGGCCCCCGACCTGGTTTTACAGGGAAACATCACGGGCTTCGACCAGGTGGTCGGCGAGAAAGCTGAGACGGCTGTGTGCGAGATGGATCTGGAGATAGTTCCCGGCGCTGGCGGCCGGCCGGTCTGGAACTATACCGCCAAGGCCACCGTCGAGCAGAAGGAGAAGGGTGCGGCCGGCTTTGTGCCGGCGATGGTCGCCGCCGTGGACGAGGCGATTTTAAAAGCCATAGGCGCTATGGAGGCCTCCACCGAACTCCGTGAATTTGCGGCAGAGAAGAAGGAGCCGACTGTTACGCCGACCGCCACGGCCCGGTGAGAACGCTGCCGGGTCCTGGCGTTGCTCCATCGCGGCTCGCTGTTTCTGTCCTCCATATTGCCCGATAAATTTGCGAGCGAAGCGAGCTAATTTATGGGTAACGTTCAAAAGTTACGGCAAATGCCATAACCATATTTCCCCTCCCCAACGGGGGAGGGGATTAAGGGGAGGGGGCTTTAATGTCCTTATTCGTTCCTGTTTAACCTGTAAGAGATACGAGTAATTGCTTTTTCACCCCCACCTAACCTCCCTCATCAAGGGGGAGGAATTCGTATATAATGGCAAAATGCCGAACCTTTTGAACGATACTAATTTATGAGAAGACTGGTTCTTGATCCATCCCTCTGCACCGGGTGTCTCTCCTGCGTGACCCACTGCTCGGGGAAGCACGAGGGGCACTATCATCCACTCTCGTCCAGGCGCAGGGTCGAGATCGAGCCGTTCACAGGTGAAAACCGCCACTTTTACTGCCGCCAGTGCGATTCCCCCTCATGCGCCGCCGCCTGCCCGGAGGGGGCCATAGAAAGGAATGAGGTGACCGGCGCGTGGGTGATAGATTACGGTAAGTGCACGGGCTGCCTGGCGTGCGTCGAGGCGTGCCCGTTTTCCGCTATCTTCCGGGACCCGGTCTCCGGAAGGGTGATAAAGTGCGATCTCTGCGGCGGGGAGCCCGAATGTGCCCTGGTCTGCAAGCTCGGCGCTCTCACGTTCAAATAACAACAATCATATTTTATCTTTAAGGTAGCGCTGCCGCTTCGATTCCGGAAACTTTTCTATGGCGTATCGCAGCATTGTCCGGGGCATTCCCTTGTAATGTTCTTTCAGGAATTTCTCTTCCAGCGGCAGGTCTCGTTTGCCTACCTCCCGCAGCATCCATCCGACTGCCTTGTGAATCAGGTCTTCCTTGTCATGTAATAATAATTTTGAGATCTTCAGCGTTTCAGAGTATTTCCCGTGCTTGATGAAACAAAACGTCGACATTATTGAGATGCGCCGTTCCCATAGATCTTTCGACCCGGCAAGTTGATATAGCGGATTTTTCCCTTTGTTCAGCAAGAAACTACCGACGATATGTTCCGCCGATGAGTCGACCAGGTCCCAGTTATTGATAAATTCCGTGTTGTTTAAGTAGATCCCGTAGATCCTTTTCCTTTCACCTTCTTCGCCCCTGGAATAAATACGAATGAGGATGAAAAGTGCAAGCAGCCGTTCTTCATGGATCGTGGACCTGAGTAAAGATTCCGCTTCTTCAACTGTAATCGTTTGATATTCTTTCGAGAGTTTCCTTAATACAGGCACCCGGATGCCGAGAAATTCATCCCCTTCTCCATATTCTCCCGGCCCGGTCTTGAAGAATCTCTGTGCCGTCTCCGCGTATTTCTTATTCGCAAGTTTCCTTAACTTGGCATGAATTATCCGGTCGTTCATGATGCCTTATTGGGGTTGGGATTATCCTCACAGCTCCGGAGGCGGCTCATCCGCTGGTTATCTCTTCCCGGTCATTCAGGTTTCCCTGCATGCAATTCCCAGGCAGCCGACTCCTTTCCGGGGTCGAGTTCGCTTGGGCCTTTAGAATGGTCCAGTTTTGATATCTCGAAATCCGCGAACAGAGACAGCAGCTCTTCCTCGGTGAAGAAATGGTGAGGGATCTCTCCATCCACGGCATCGGTATTTATCCTGGTGTTTGGCTCGATTTCCCTGCCGGTGAAGTATTTGGGGTGCTCCGTGGACACTACTACAAGGAGGAGGCGGCCTCCTTGCTTCATGACTCGACGTATCTCGGAGACGGCTTGCCCGACTTCAGCCATAGTTCCGTGTTGAATTACGTGATTGCAGATTATCCCGTCAAAATACTCATCCTGGTAGGGCAGGGATGTCATATCGCAACGTTTGAATGCGGCCTCCTCTATCAGGTTCCCCGCAATGGCAAGAGCTTCTTCGGAGCTGTCGCACCCGCATACCTCGAAACCGGCGTCCACGAGATGGGTGGTATGCCTGCCCGTGCCGCAGCCCAGGTCTAATACCCGGGTTAAACCATATTGCTTGAAGGAGTCGATTGCACGGAGCACCCGCCTCGACGGCTCCTTTTGAAATATCCCCCTGGCTTGATATATAAGGTCCCAGTTCTTCATGGCCTTATTTTATGTGTCCTTCACTTCTCGCTGTAAAATCGGGACACTCCGCGGAGCAGATCCCTCCTGGCTACGAGTCCCACCACTTTTTTTCCCGCCACAATCGGAATACGCCGGAAGTTGTGTTCAATTAAGCTGAGGCAGAGCTTTTCATAGGGTGTATCGGGAGGGAAACATACCACCTCCTTAACCATGGCCTCTTTTACTACGGTCTGTGGCAGGCTGCCGCTGAGAATGAAATTCAGCATATCCTTCTCGGTGATAATTCCCACTATCTCATTCTCCTGGTTAACCACAGGCATACCGCTGATCTTGTTCTTGACCAGCTTTGACAGTGCCTCTCGCAAAGGCGCTTCTGCCTGGATTGTAACAACCTCTCTTGTCATGATATCCGCTGCCGTAACCATCCCAACCTCCTTTCCAATGAATTAACCCCATAGATAAAATCCCGGCGCTGCCGATTCATTACTCTTTTATCTCGACTTTGAAAGCTATAAGTGTCTGATTCACGTCCTTGATAAACGTGATGAGAGAGATGATCAACGTCAGCATACAGCCAATAAAGAGCACGATGATAATCAAAGCGGCCTCAAGATTCAGGAGTACTGCAATAAACAGTACTATGATGAGAATCGCGGCCAGGAGCACGCTGATCGAGGCAAGAATGATGGCTCGCCGGATTAATTCCGCCCTTCTTGACAATATTTGGAGCTGGGCGTGAATAGCTTCCCGGTTTTCATCCGGCACTTCGCGAAGTTCTCGCCACAGGAATCTTGAACGGTCGATGACCCGGCCTAATCGGTTCGTCATGCTGAGTAGAAGAAGGCCAACACCCGAAATGAGAATCACCGGGCTGATTGATATTTGAAGGACCGGTATGAATTCATTCACGGTAATATTTGTCATAATTGCTCCTCGCCGAAGTTTTTCAGGGCAATTCAAGTTGGTATTCTACCGTTTTGATGCCGGGAGGCCGCTTGGATTTGTCATAATAGCTGGCTATTGGAACGTACCCTCTATTTGTTAGCAATAGGGTAACTTCTTTATTGCCCTCCCAGGAATCAACGATTACGTACTTGGCTTGATAGCGCTCCGTGGCTAATTTTATGGCCTTTTCGTATACATCATTGCCCAGCTTTTTCCCGCGTTTGCAGTTTCTAACCGCCATTGTCGAGAGAAACACTTTCTGTTCTTCCGTAGAGGGCACTGCGGCAATACAGGCGTAAATTGTGCCCGCTATTCGGGCGAACACCCAAAATCCATGCTCGTAGTAATGTTTTACCCTCTCCGCAATTGCTATCTCTCTCTCCGAGAGTGGCTTCTTGAATGAATGATCGATGTCAGGACAGGACAGATAGGCAACCAGTTCCGGCAAGTCCTGCAAATCCGCCACTTTTACAATATTATCTCTGTCACGTTTCACAGGTACGATCTTTCTTATAGCATAGCACAGAAATCAGCCGTCGAGGGTTGAAAGCTTGCCGATCTCGTCGAATATCTCGGGTAAAAAGAGAGGCCCTTGACTCAATCGGCGGCAGCGGGCGGCCTCCAGGCCTCATTGGTCAAAGGAACGGATTCGATTCCTTGACTACCCGGAGCTCAACTCGCCGTTCGCCCCGCCGCAGGCGTGGCAAACGCAAAGCTAAGCTGCCGGAAGGGGCCGACGGAAAATCCCAACTATCCTGAAAAACACCGGCGAAAAATATAACGTATAATGGCTGCATCAGCCCTTCCGGCCAGCTTGAGCAGCTGGTTGTGCGGCCAATTTATTTCTTGAATAGATCCGAATGAGTGCCCGTGCGTTCGAATATGATCCGATCTGATGCCTTCTTGTAAATCAGCAACCAGTCGGCTTCGATGTGACACTCTCGCCGACCTCGATATCTTCCGATAAGTTTGTGATCACGGTGAATAAGGTCAATGGGTTTTCTTTCAAGAAGTGTGTGAGCGACAATTTTGAATTTCTCAAGATTCTTCCCCCGTTTCTTAACACGCTTGATGTCCTTCTCGAACTGCTTTGTATAGACCGGAGTGAGCATCAAATCCCCAACTTCTCGAACATGTCGTCTGCATTCTCACAGACCACAAGGTTCCGACCAGCGTCCGTATCCTCAAACGTTCGCCAGGTGGTTTTGTTAGGGATTACGACATTGAAAGGAAGACCGTCGCGCAATTCCACCTGCTTGTAGAACAGGGTTATGGCTTGAGTTGAATTTAAGCCGAGGCGGCGAAATATCTTTTCCGCGTGCTCCTTCAGATCCGGTTCAATTCGTGCTCGGACAGTTTCGGTTTTGCTCATGGCTCACCTCCATTGTGCAAAGTAAATGTAGCACGATTGGGGTACATTGCACAAGTATAATTTTAGGCCGCACAACATTTGAGCTCACCTGCTGGTAGCCGGTGCCGAAAGGCGGCGGGTAACAGCCATGTGTAGCATATTGATCGACAGATTCTATATCTTCCAGGGGACTAATCAAAGTGCATGAAGCCAATTTCCATAGTAGGCAAAGAAGGCACCTCTTCTCCCAGCGCCGGGGGCGTGATCCGTACGAGCGGCATTCTTATGACACCAGAATCCGTTCCCGTGATTGTGTATTCAAAACGCTTTAGTGTTTCATTGTACGTAATGATATTGTGCGTAAGACCGTCTTGCTTCTTGGTTAAGCCCAATCTGTCAGGAAGCGGAAGGGGCCTACTGAGAAACTATGCTACCCCCGGAAAAGTCCGGCGAAAATAAAACGTTCGATAGCTGCACCAGCCCTTCCGGTTTGCTTGAGCGACTGGTTAGCCCCCGATAATCTCATTTAGACCTTCGATTATGAGAGTAAGTTCCTCGGGGGATGATTTCCCGATCTTCTTTCTGAGGCGTTGAATCGATAGGGTACGGATCTGACTTATCTTGACCCATGACTTTTTAGGGAGCTTGGAGCTTGAGAGTTTAAATGTCAGAGGAAACCCTGCGCGCTGGGGCTGACTTGTGAGTGCCATGGCAATTACTGTTCCCGAACGTTCATTGAAAACGTCATGACTGAGAATGAGTACCGGACGCATCCCTGCCTGCTCATGTCCCCTGACTGGGTTTAGATCGGCCCAGATTACATCTCCCCTTAATATTCTGGCCATTGTTTGACCTCCGCAGAAAGGCCTTCTTCCGCCATGGCTTGCTCAAAGTTTGGGTTCAGTTTTGAGCATTCTCTCGCGAGACGACTTTGATTTATTCTTGAGAGTTTCTCCCTCACCGCTTCCTGGATGGCCTTACTCCGGTTTGGGAAAACTTTGGATGAAACTAACCTGTCTAATTGGCTCAAAAGATTCTTTTCGATTGAGATTGCTACTTTTGCTGTGCTCATGATTCACCTCCAGTATTACAATACATCATACCGGATAATTTCGCCAGTTCTATAACTGAATTTTTACGTAAAGCTAAAGGTAACGTGGAGTTCAGAGGCGCGCGTCCCAGCGCGTCCTCTGGAACGATTTGATACTGTTTAAGGCCTCCTCCTCCCTATACCTGTAAGGTATCATCGTTTTGGGAGAAACAATTAAAAGAAAAGAGGAGGCCCATGAAATTTTATACCATCCAGCACAAATTTTACTGCGGAGTGGATCTCCATGCAAGGTCGATGTACGTGTGCATCATCAACAGATGACCTGCCCCACCTCCGGGGTGGGGTACTCCCAGTTGTGGGGGACCCTGAGCCGTGGTAATTCCAGGGAATAATTCCGAAAACAGCATACTCATATACCGCCCAGATGGGTTTCTCACTTTCGCGCGAAAGTGAGAAACTATGTACCTGTGAATTCCGGGGATCCATACTGAATTATTATAGTTCAGCGCCCAAGATTATTTTATTCCATCTACGCAGGCGGGGCGGGACATGGTCGCAGCCAGCTACGTTTGAGAAATCAAGTCAGGACAGTCGGTTCTTTTCCGGTGTCGACGTGGAGTCGAGAACGCGGGAAATATTATTTTTCCGCGACAGGAGGATTTTGCCTATTTTTCTTTATTGACACACGGAGGCCTTATAAGGGTTGGGGCTATTTAAGACCTAGATATTTCCGAATATGTTTTGCCAGATTATTGTCAATTTCTGAGTGGCGGGGTGAGCTTCCCCCCATCCTTTGGACAGTTCCGACACTAGAATAAGCTAATGGACGCTGCGCATTCCACCTCCTTATTGTTAGATTTGTTTTATCGTTCCCCTGGG